>Ga0209640_10000589_pt1 | contig 28518 bp, 29 predicted proteins | sample RifCSP10_1_FD_184018 | JGI IMG/M metagenome (GOLD analysis project Ga0209640, IMG submission 184018) | Soil microbial communities from Rifle, Colorado - Rifle CSP2_sed 10_1 (SPAdes) (version 2) | ecosystem: Environmental > Terrestrial > Deep subsurface > Rock core/Sediment | place: Rifle... | reverse complement strand
CGAATTGTTGGAGTATGTCGGAATTAGCCAGCATGCGGATACGTTAGCCATGCATCTTCCCTATGGAGATCAACGACGGGTCGAAATTGCCCGTGCCTTGGCCACCGACCCCGTGTTGCTTGCCCTCGATGAGCCGGCTGCGGGAATGAATACCAGCGAGACCGCCAAGCTTCAGACATTACTGCAGAAAATCCGCAACGATGACGTAACCCTTTTGCTTATTGAGCATGATGTCAAACTCGTCATGGGATTATGCGATCGCGTGGCCGTCCTGGATTACGGGAAAAAGATTGCCGAAGGTATTCCTTCGGACGTACAGCGCGATCCACTTGTCGTTGAAGCCTATCTGGGCGGAGACATCGAGTGAACTTTCTCCAAACCCAAGACCTGGAGGTGGATTATGGGGGGATCCGCGCCGTTAAAGGAGTTGACCTAACGGTGAAATACAACGAGCTGGTTTGCCTGATTGGCGCAAACGGCGCCGGAAAAACGACGACGCTCAAGTCGCTCTGCGGGATGCTCAGACCGAGCCGGGGCGAAATACTGTATGAAGGAAGGGCGATAACCGGTAAACGCTCGTACGAACTTGTGCGCCGTGGCATCTCCCTGGTTCCGGAAGGACGTGGCATTTTTGGACGTTTGACGGTTGAAGAAAATCTTATGATCGGAGCTTACACAAGACGAGATCACACCGGTATCCGATCGGATTTGGAGAATATTTATTCACTCTTCCCGCGCCTGCTCGAGAGGCGGACCCAGCAGGCCGGAACGCTTTCGGGCGGTGAACAACAGATGCTGGCTATCGGGCGCGCGCTGATGAGTCGACCTCGATTGCTGCTGCTCGATGAACCCAGCATGGGTCTGGCGCCAATGCTTGTGAAGAAGATATTCGAGACCATCAAGCGGATCGCGGAGGAAGGCGTTACCATTTTGCTTGTGGAACAAAATGCAAAACTCGCTCTCGCAATCAGCCATCGGGGATACGTGATGGAAAGTGGAAAAATCACCCTCAGCGACAATGCCGATGTCCTGCTCAAAGATCCGAAAGTACAACAAGCCTATCTGGGAGGATAGCGTTCCTCAGGTTGAAACCGCCATCGTGCCTTCATTGGTTACCGGTGCTCCGATACGTTTGATGATTTCATCCTCCAGGCAGATAAGTTGTTGTTTGTCAGACAGCGGAGTCTTCTCGCGACTGTTGACAAAAAAGATGTCTTCGGCGCGCTCACCATAGGTTCCCACTTTGGCCGCGACCAGATTCACACGACAATGCTTGAGTGCCAATGCTATCTGGTATAACAAGCCCGGGCGGTCTTGCGCGGTGACTTCCATAATCGTGAGTTGTCCCTTTGGGGCGGGGCTGAACATCACCCGCGTCTCGATCGGAAAATGCTTGAGCGGCCTGGGAAGGCTGACGGATTGAATGTCTTTTCCGGGACGTGGATCAAGCAACTGATCGCGCATTGCCACTTGCAAATGTTCCAGCGTTTTCGGATCGCTCACGGGGTCACCCGAGTGATCAAGCACGACGAATGTGTCGAGCGCGAATCCATTGCGCAGCGTATGTATTCGTGCATCCATGATGGACAGGTTCATCCGGTCGAATCCCGCCGTGATGATGACAAACAGGTCGTCGCGATCCGGCGTGTAGATCAGAAATTCGCTGCCACCGAGACCCGGGGCATAACGCGTGGCGACAATTGGCAGATCGGCGGCATGCGCCGTGGTAATGACCCGTGCGTGCCACGCCAGGCTTTCAGCGTCGTAGGGAAGAAAGTATTCCTCATCAAGATCCTGCCAGAAACGGTTAACCTGTTTCTCCGTAATCCCGGACGGTCGCAGCTTTTCAAGCGCCGTGTTACGCAAATCGGCTATGTGCTCATGAAGATCGATCGGCTTCGTCAGGCCGCGTCGCAAAACACGGGTGGTGGCACTGTATAATTGCGACAGCAGACGACCCTTCCAGGCGTTCCATACAACCGGACTGGTTCCGCGCATATCCGCCACGGTGAGCAAATAGAGATTATCGAGATGTTCTTGGTCGCCCACCTGCTGAGCAAAAGCCAACACGATGTCAGGGTTGGTTATGTCTTCACGCTGAGCGGTATTCGACATCAGTAAATGATGGCGGACCAGCCAGCAGATGAATCGTGTGTCGTATTCGCTCAAGTTGTGCAATCGGCAGAGTGCCTTGGCTTCCTTCTCACCCAGCCTCGAATGATCGCCGCCACGCCCCTTGGCGATGTCATGAAACAAACCGGCAAGGTACAACCGCTCCGGCTTGACGATTTTCTGGATGATTTCACTTTGTTGTGGAAATTCATGGTGGAATTCCGGCACGGTGAAGCGGCGGAGATTGCGCAGAACAAACAGTGAGTGTTGATCCACGGTATAGACGTGGAACAGGTCGTGCTGCATCTGACCGACGACGCGTCCGAATGCCGGCAAGTAGGCGCCGAGCACACCGTAGGCATTCATTCTTCGCAGTTCATGCGTAATACCGCGCGGTTGACGCATGATCTCCATGAACAGGCTACGGCAGGCGATATCTTTGCGAAATTTGCCGTCGATTCTATGGAGATTCGCGCGTACGAGGCGGATAGTGTCCGCACGTACTCCTTTAAGCTCAGGATGCTGCTGCATGACAAGAAACAGCTCCAGCAGGGCATAGGAAGAGCGTTCAAAGATCCGTGGATGCGTGACTTCCAGAAATCCGTGATGTGATTGAAACCGCCTGTTGATGGCTTTTGTTTTTACTCGTCCACGCGCAAGAATGGCCTCTTCGAAATGCTGCAAAAGTATGACGTTGAGCAGGGATAATTCCTTGACCGTCCGGTAATAGCGTTTCATGAACTGCTCGACAGCGAGTATTCCCGGCCGGTCGACATAGCCAAAGTCCCTGGCAAGCGCACGCTGATGATCAAACAGGAGACGATCCTCGCGTCTTTCCGCCAGGTAATGCAAACCGGCGCGCACTTGCCAGAGGAAATCACGTCCGGATATCAGCGTACGATATTCTTCATCGCTCAGGAATCCGAGCTGCACCAGGTCACGCAAAGAGGCGGTATCGAATTGCCTTTGCGTCACCCAGGAAATCATCTGGATATCTCGCAGACCGCCCGGGCCATCCTTCACATTCGGTTCAAGGTTATAGGCCGTGTCGTCGAAACGATGATGCCGGTAATTCTGTTCCTCGCGCTTGGCGGCAAAAAATCTCCTGCTTGGCCAGATGTTTGATGAATGTGTCATTCGATGCATTTTCTGGAAGAGAACTTCGTTACCGTCCAGGAGACGGGATTCCATAATATTGGTGACAACAGTGAGGTCGTTACTGGATTCACGCACGCAATCTTTAACGGTTCGCACACTATGTCCGACTTCAAGGCCCATGTCCCACAGGAAACGCACGAATGATTCAATGAATGGGCGGATTGTGGGGGGCGCAACTTTTTCGACCAGTACCATAAGGTCGATATCCGAGGCCGGGTGCAGTTCGCCTCTGCCGTATCCGCCGACGGCGACCAGCGAGGCAGTGGTATGGGACGGCAACAATCCGAGATGCAGCTTCCAGGCGCGAATGACGAGTTGATCAATCAACCAGGCGTGGAATGTTACTACCGAAAATGCCCGGCGTTTTTCCGCAAAACGCTGTTTGAGAAGATTGCGCCCGGACTGCAGTGCATTGCGGAAAAGCGGCAAAGGATTATTTGAATCGGTCAGTGACCGATCGAATTCGCGGCTGTTGAACAGGCTGTGTTTGACGGATGCCATGGCACTAATAAGTTTCAGCCGGACCGGCGGAAATTATCAAGGTTCATCACCGGAAAGTAATGTAAGGATTTCATGTGATGCTTCCGTCACCAGGATGGTGTGTTCCCATTGTGACGAAAGAGAATGATCGCGTGTCACGACTGTCCAGTTGTCGGGCAGGAGTTTCACCTCTTTTTTCCCGGCATTGATCATGGGCTCGATGGTGAATGTCATGCCGGGTTGAAGTTCCATCCCTGTTCCGGGTTCTCCATAATGCAGTACCTGCGGGTCTTCGTGGAACTCACGTCCGATTCCATGACCGCAATACTCGCGCACGACTGAAAAACCATGGGCCTCGGCGTGTTTTTGTATGGCATGACCTATATCGCCAAGTCGTGCACCCGGACGGACAACTTCTATGCCCTTGATCATGCACTCATGCGTTACCTGTACGAGACGTTTCGCCTGGATAGAAGGTTCGCCCACGAAATACATTTTACTTGTATCACCATGATATCCATCCTTGATGACGGTAACATCGATGTTAATGATGTCGCCTTTCTTGAGTTTTTTTTCGCCCGGAATGCCGTGACAAACTTGGTGATTGACCGAAGTGCATATGGATCGGGGGAAACCCTTGTAGTGGAGTGGCGCCGGTATGGCTTGCTGGACATTGACGATGTAGTCGTGACATAGACCGTCCAATTCCCCGGTCGTAATTCCCGGGCGTACATGAGAGCGGATCATGCGCAGAACTTCGGCGGCCAGACGGCCGGCGATACGCATTTTTTCGATCTCGGAGGGAGTTTTTAGTGTTACGGGCATGATAGGCTGTGTCACTGCGCGGTATTCTCCGGGAATGAGACCAATTAAAAAAGCCCTTTCATGGTGTGTCTACTACCCAAGCCCATGAAAACATTGTCCTAATAATCCTGCTGTGGTATAAAGCCGCCCGCAGTTATAGTTCCGGTGCGTAGCGTATAGATCGAAGCTGATCTGGTTGCCGCATCAATAAACCTTAAACCCGCACGCGGTACCGTCACAGGCATCCGGGTGTCCGTCTGCTCCTCGGAGCGGCCGGATTGATGCTTGGGGTCCGCGGAGGAAAAACCCGAAGGAGATATCATGAGCAACGTCACTATGCGCCAGATGTTGGAGGCCGGCGTGCATTTCGGCCATCAAACGCGATTCTGGCATCCCAAGATGCGCCCGTATATTTTCGGGGAACGCAATCGAATTCACATCATCAATCTGGAAAAAACCCTCCCGCTCTTCAACGAGGCCATGAAGTATCTGGCCAAACTCGCGGCCAATGGCGGCACCATTTTATTTGTCGGTACCAAACGCCAGGCCACAGAAACCGTACACGAGGAAGCAGAGCGATGCGGCAGTCCTTATGTGAACCACCGCTGGCTCGGCGGCATGCTGACCAATTACCGGACTGTGAAAAAGTCGATTGAGCGGCTCAAGTTGCTTGAATCCGTTCTGGCGGATGAAGCCAGCAGCCAGAAACTTTCCAAAAAAGAACTGCTGACGCTTGACCGGGAAAGGGTAAAACTTGAAAAGAGTCTTGGCGGAATCAAGGAAATGACCGGCCTGCCGGATGCTGTGTTCGTCATCGATGTGGGTCATGAATACATTGCTGTCTCGGAGGCGAACAAACTGAACATCCCCGTGGTCGGAGTGGTGGATTCCAATTGCAAGCCGGATGGTGTGGATTATGTTATACCTGGAAATGATGATGCCATCCGCGCCATTCAGCTTTATAGCCAGGCGGCTGCGGACGCTATCCTTGCCGGTCAGGAACAGCGTCAGTTGACGATCGTCTCCGGCGATGATGACTTCGTTGAAATTAAAGAGGAGCCGGCGACAGTCAAGGTAGTCGCGAAGAAGAAAACTCCAGTCGCGCCAATTGAGGAAATTGCAGTGGCAACCGATGATGCGGGCGATGCGGGCGAAAAGCTATCTGTTAAGCCGGAGTCCAAACCGAAGCGTACGGTCCGTGCCAAACAAAAGAGCGGAGGCCGTGGGAAGAAACCCGAAAAAACCGATTAAAAGGATGATTGATGACAATCCGGACACAATGAGGGCGCGACCTCTCGATTTTAAGGCAATGACCGGCATCGTCATTCGTATTTACCAAGGTTTAAGGTATGACTATTTCAGCTCATCAAGTTAAAGAACTGCGCGAACGGACAGGACTCGGGATGATGGAGTGCAAGGCGGCACTCACGGAAACGAATGGAGACATGGAAGCTGCCACTGACTTGCTGCGCAAGCGGGCGGGAGCCAAGGTGGAGAAGAAATCGGGTCGGCTCGCGGCGGAAGGCATAATCGGCATATGTGTAACCCCTGACCGCAAGACGGCCGCTATGGTCGAGATTAATTCAGAGACTGACTTCGTTGCCAAGGGTGATGATTTTGCCGATTTCAGTGCCACGGCGTCAGCAACTGTGGCGAGCATGAATCCGGCGAATGTTGACGAGCTCTACAAGTTGCGGAAAAACGGAACATCAGTCACGTTGGCGCAGGCACGCGAAGACCTGGTGATGAAACTTGGCGAAAACATCAGTGTCAGACGCTTCGTTCGTATGACAACGGACAAGTCAATCATCGGCAGTTACGTTCACGGCCGCAAAATCGGTGTATTGATCGAGGTGAAAGGTGGCGATGAAAATCTGGCCAAGGATCTCGCCATGCATGTTGCGGCAAGCCGGCCGGAGTACGTATCGAAAGAGCAAGTTCCGGCTGCCGTAATCTCCAAGGAAAAAGAAATATTTGCCGAACAATCCAAATCAAGCGGCAAACCGCCTGAAATCGTGGAAAAAATGATCATGGGCCGGGTCAATAAATATCTCAATGAAATTACCCTGTTGGGACAGCCCTTCGTCAAAGACACGGAAATGACGGTTGATAAACTGCTTAATACCAGGGGCGCTTCAGTAATACGATTCATTCGTTATGAAGTTGGCGAAGGAATGGAAAAAAAATCAGCCGACTTTGCCTCCGAGGTGATGGCGCAGGTAAAAGGAGGATAGTTCTTGAAAAGCACGTCCGGAGTTCCTGCTTACCGCCGCGTGCTGCTCAAGCTATCTGGCGAAGCTTTGATGGGAAGTGACGCCTATGGCATCAATCTCGAGGTGCTGACGCGCATAGCCTCGGAAATCAAATCAGTTACCGTCATCGGTGTACAGCTCGCCGTCGTCATCGGTGGGGGGAATATCTTCCGGGGTATGGCGCATGCTGCCCGGGGTATGGACCGTGCGTCGGCCGATTACATGGGCATGCTGGCGACCATCATGAATTCACTTGCTTTGCAAGATGCGTTGGAAAAACTGGATGTTCCGGTAAGGGTGCAATCAGCGCTACGATTCGAGCAGGTGGTCGAACCGTATATTCGGCGCCGCGCCATACGCCACCTGGAAAAGGGGCGCACTGTGGTTTTTGCGGCAGGTACCGGAAATCCTTTTTTCACGACCGATACCGCCGCATCGCTGCGCGGGGCGGAAATCGGCGCCGATGTGTTGCTCAAGGCAACCAAAGTCGACGGTATCTACGACCGCGATCCGGTGAAACACCCCGATGCCACGCGCTTTAATCAAATTAGTTACAACGAAGTGCTGGAGCGACGATTGGGGGTGATGGATGCCGCATCGATCGCGCTATGCCGTGATCAGAACCTATCTGTTCGTGTATTTAACATTACTAATCCTGGTGACCTCATGCGGATCTGTCTCGGTGAAAACGTCGGAACGCTTGTAAAAGGAGATTAGCCATGGTGCATTCAGTTGAAAACATCAAAAAAGACGCCGAAACGCGTATGGCAAAATCATTGGAGGCACTTAAAACGGATCTTGGAAAAATACGAACCGGCCGGGCCCACCCCGGGCTGCTGGAACACATACGTGTCGATTACTACGGTAACAAATCGCCATTGAGCCAGACCGCCAACGTGGCGATCGGCGATGCGCGCACGCTTACTGTGACCCCTTGGGACAAGACCATGATTCCGGTGATTGAGAAAGCCATCCGTGAATCTGATCTGGGACTCAACCCCATGACGGCGGGAGGAGTTATCCGTGTCCCGCTTCCGCAGTTGACCGAAGAAAGGCGCAAGGAGCTCTCCAAACATGTCCGGGCCGAGGGAGAAAATGCCAAAGTGGCCATTCGCAACATCCGTCGTGACTCCAATCAGCACCTGAAAGATGCTCTCAAGAAGAAATCAATTACCGAGGACGATGACAAACGCGCCGAAGAGGTGGTGCAGAAATTTACTGACCGTTTCATTGGCGAGGTCGACAAACTGGTGGCAGCCAAGGAAAATGACATCATGCAGATCTGATTTCCGCAGCGGTCATTCTGGGTTGCTGTTCCGGTATCGAAAAGCGAACTAAGATTATTTATTAATGGACAACACACGTATTACCGATCTGGCTGTCGTTGTGGCCAATCAGTCGGACATTCCGAGACACGTCGCTGTCATTATGGATGGTAATGGCCGCTGGGCGAAAAACCGCAATCTGCCACGAGTGGCTGGACACCGCAAAGGGGTGGAGCATGTGCGGGACATGGTTACCGTGTGTGGCGAAAAGGGAATTAAATACCTTACCCTCTTCGCATTCAGTAGCGAAAACTGGCGACGGCCGCCACAGGAAGTTCGCTTGTTGATGGATCTTTTTCTGAACGCGCTTGAAAACGAGATAATAAAATTGCATAAAAACAAGGTTCGATTCCGCACGATTGGGGATATCGAGCGCTTTGGGAAAAAAATCACGGATCTCATCCATCAGTCGGAGACGCTCACACAGAATAATGATGCTCTGACACTCACTGTGGCTGTCAATTACGGCGGGCGATGGGATATTGCGCGGGCTTGTGCCGAGTTGGCTCAACGTGCCGTACGCGGCGAGTTAGATCCAAAAACCATCCGTGAGGAAAATATTGAACCATTCCTCAGCTTGGCCGGATACCCAGAGCCGGATCTATTCATACGCACCGGGGGTGAGCAACGTATCAGTAATTTTCTGCTCTGGCAGCTTGCCTACACTGAAATGTATTTCACGCCGGTCCTCTGGCCGGATTTTGACCGTGCGCACTTCGAGCAGGCTCTAGTCTCCTATGCCGGACGTCAGCGACGTTTCGGTTTGACAGGTGAGCAGATCGAAGCAGCGCGACATGCTTAGAAAACGTATACTTACCGCAATCATTCTGGTTCCGCTTCTGATCGCGGCGTTGTTCTTTTTTCCCATTCACTGGAATGTCTTGTTGTTTGGGTTATTCGTCGCGGCGGCAGCCTGGGAATGGGCGGCACTCTCCGGTTTTCAGCGATTATCGGCCAAGTTGTTATATGTTTTTTCCATTCTGGTACTGGGAATCGCTGGGATGTCCACGTTATCGCATGCCACGCTGGTTATTTATTATCTCTTCGCGGCATTGTTGTGGTGGATTTGGGCATTTGTTGAAATCATAAGTCGCAAGGAAATAAACCAGGGAATGTTTACAACTACGGCTGGACGAGCCGTCGGTGGATTTCTGGTTCTTCTTCCGCTCTGGGTTTCTACCGTTTATCTCTTATCGGCGGATCAAGGACGTCCCCGCGATTTGCTGTTTTTGTTTGTCTTGGTGTGGGTGGCCGACACGGCTGCCTATTTTACCGGTTCGTTCCTGGGACGCACCAAACTCGCTCCAAAGGTCAGCCCCGGAAAGTCAGTGGAAGGTGTGGTCGGCGGCCTAATCGGCGCCGTGCTGCTGGCCTGGCTTTGTGGGACAATGATCTGGAATTACGAGTTCAGTCTGCTTATGCAATGGATCGGTTTGGCTGTTGTGGTAGTCCTGTTTTCAGTCGTGGGGGATCTTACTGAAAGCAAACTCAAACGCGTGGCCGGTGTCAAAGATAGCGGAAATCTGCTTCCCGGCCACGGAGGTATCCTGGATCGTATTGACGCATTGACAGCCGCCGCACCGGTATATGCGCTTGGGCTAATATTGCTCGCGAAGTCCTGATATATGACCACCCCGAAAAATAATTTCACCGACGAACGCGCCAACCATGGCGTGCGTGGAGTTACGATTCTTGGATCCACCGGATCTATTGGCATTAACACGCTCGATGTACTTGCCCGGCATTCCGACCGCTATCGCATCATGGCGCTTACGGCCAATACACAAGTGGAACGCCTCTTCGAACAGTGCCAGAAATATTTGCCTCCGAAAGCGGTAATGCTGGATCCACATTCCGCGATCCGGCTCAAGGAAAAAGTCAGAAAATCGGGTATTGCGGTGGAAGTGTTATCCGGTATCGAGGGATTGAATACCGTCGCTACTCATTTACGAACGCATATCGTCGTGGCCGCGATCGTTGGCGCCGCCGGGCTGATACCGACATTGGCGGCCGTGCGCGCAAAAAAGCGGGTGTTACTCGCCAATAAAGAACCATTGGTGATGTCCGGGCATATCTTTATTAATGAAGCCCGCGCTAGCGGTGCCGAGCTGATTCCGGTCGATAGCGAACATAATGCAATATTCCAGTGCATGCCGATCGGTTACACAACAGGCGCCGCCCCCGCCACGGTAAAACGGATTTTTTTGACATGCTCGGGCGGGCCATTCCGCACTTTTCCGACCGAGGCGCTTGTTTCCGTTACTCCCGAGCAGGCCTGTGCGCATCCTAAATGGGTCATGGGCCCGAAAATATCCGTCGATTCCGCAACGCTAATGAACAAGGGCCTTGAGCTTATCGAGGCATGTTGGCTGTTTGGGGTAACACCTGACCAGGTTGAAATAGTCATTCATCCGCAAAGCGTGGTTCATTCCATGGTTGAATACGTGGATGGATCGGTGCTGGCACAACTCAGTAATCCTGACATGCGCACACCCATTGCCCATGCTTTGGCCTGGCCGGAACGGATTGAATCAGGCGTCAAGAGTCTGGATCCTTTTGAACTTGCGCGCCTTGATTTCGAGCGCCCTGATCTCAATCGCTTCCCGTGTTTGCGTCTGGCATACGAAGCCGCCCGTGCCGGAGGTACCACGCCGGCGATTCTGAATGCCGCAAACGAAGTCGCGGTGCAGGCGTTTCTCGACCGGAGAATAGGTTTTACCGATATACCGCGTGTGATCGAATACACCTTGAAGAATCTGCCGGCAAACCGCGACAATCAGTTGGGAACGGTCCTTTCCGATGACGTTCATGCCCGTGAAATGGCTGGAAAATATGTCACTGAACGTTTGTCCCATATGAGTCAAGGTGTTACATGATGGATTTGTTCATATATGCCGGTGCGTTTGTGGTTGCTCTCGGGATCTTAATCACGGTACATGAATTCGGCCATTTTTGGGTCGCGCGCCTGGCCGGCGTAAAGGTATTGCGTTTCTCCGTCGGATTCGGAAAACCGTTGTGGATGCGGCGCATTGGCAAGGATGAAATGGAACTGGTGATCGGGGCATTTCCACTCGGCGGGTACGTAAAAATGCTTGATGAAACCGAGGAAAAGGTGTCACCGCAGGAAATACACCGCGCATTTAATCGCCAGAAGTTATGGAAGCGCATGGCAATCGTGACGGCTGGCCCGATGTTCAATTTCCTCTTCGCCATATTTGCCTATTGGATGGTTTATTCAATCGGTATAGACGGAATAAAACCTGAAGTAAGCAAGGTAGTTGATGGATCATTAGCTCAGCAGGCAGGATTCCGAGCAGGAGACGTGATCCAGAGTATTGACGGCAAAGAAGTTCAAAGCTGGGATCATCGCCGGCTGTATTTGTTTCAACGGGCACTTGACAATGCGCTGGTGGGATTTGAAGTGCGCGACATACAAGGTAACACCAAGTCGCTGAAACTAGACCTGTCCGAATTACCTGTTGAAGAGGTGAACGCCGGATTACTTGAAAGAGGGATCGGATTGATCGGCTTTTTTCCTGAACCATTACCTGTGATCGGCGCCATGGAACCTGGACCAGCCGCTCGCGCCGGCTTGAAAGTTGGTGATCGTCTGCTGGCGGTGAATCATCAACCGGTGGATTCTTGGGAGAACCTGGTGGCGCTGATCAGCCGGAGTCCCGGAACATCCATACACATTCTGGCAGAACGCGACGGGGAACGGCTTGATTTTGAGGTGACGCCTGATGCCGTCTCACTGGGTGAAAAAACGATCGGCCGTATCAATATTCGTCCGTTATTCGGTGAAATTCCCGATGAAGCGAAAGTTCGCGTGCGTTTCGGGACAGGCGAAGCCCTGGTGGAAGGTATTGGCACAACCTGGGCGATGTCCGTGCTCACGCTGGAAATGCTTTATCGCATGCTCAAATTGGAGGTGTCCGCGCGTAACATCAGCGGTCCCATCACGATTGCCCAGTATGCCGGTCACTCAGCCAAAGTGGGTTTTGAGCAATTTGTGTTGTTTCTGGCCATTATTAGTATCAGCCTGGGGGTATTGAATCTGCTCCCCATCCCTGTTCTCGATGGCGGCCATCTGATGTATTACATTATCGAGGCCGTGAAAGGAAGCCCGGTCTCCGAGCGTTTTATGGTCGTCGGCCAGCAAATCGGAGTGGCCATGCTGATCGGGCTGATGGTGCTGGCGTTTTATAATGATCTAACCAGAATTTTTCTTTAATCCGATCGCCGCTGGCGGGAAATCAGAACTGAACGAAGAATGAAAAATATTCCAGCGGCGTTTTTCCTTTATTTCTTTTCTGTTTCCTTCTGCCTGGCCATGGAGCCATTTGTGGTGAAGGATATCCGTGTGGAAGGTCTGCAGAGGATATCGGCGGGAACAGTATTTAACTATTTGCCTGTCAAGATGGGCGATACGCTAACGGAAAAAAAATCACAGGACGCAATTCGCGCCCTGTTCAAGACAGGATTTTTTCGGGATGTAAGACTCGAACGTGATAAGAATGTACTGATTGTCACGATCGTCGAACGGCCATCAATCGCCGGCATCAAGATTGTAGGGACAAAGGAACTTTCTGAAGAAGACCTTAAGACAGGTTTGAAAGAGATCGGCTTGGCGGAAGGGAGGGTGTTTAATAAATCCCTGCTTGATCGAGTAGAGCAGGAGTTACGGCAACAGTATTTTGCCCGGGGTTATTACGGTGTCGTCATACGCCCGACGATCACACCACTGGAACGCAATCGCGTCGATATTAATATTGATGTCATCGAGGGTCGTGTCGCCAGGATTCATGAAATCAACATTGTCGGAAACCGGCTTTTTGGCGATAAGCAACTTCGAAAACTATTCAGTCTTGGTCCCAAGCCGTGGTATGCCCTGTTTTCCAGCCGCGACAAGTACTCAAAGCAAAAGCTCGCTGGTGATCTGGAACGTCTGCGAAATTTCTATCAAGACCAGGGTTTTCTGGAATTCAACATCGAATCCACCCAGGTTTCCATAACCCCTGACAAGGAAAATATATATATAACGGTAAATATTTCCGAAGGAAAAAAGTACACAATCTCCGGATACAAGCTGGCCGGGGTCTTTGTACTGCCTGAAAAGGAAATTAATGAATTGATTGGCATCAAGTCCGGTAGCGTTTTTTCCCGCAAGGAAATTACCGAGATTTCAAAAAGAATCACGGATCGTCTCGCCAACAATGGTTACGCGTTTACTAACATCAATCCCATTCCAGACGTTGACAAGGAAAAGTCACAAGTCTTTTTCACGTTTTTTGTCGATCCTGGCAGACGAATATACGTGCGACGTGTCAACTTCTCCGGCAATGTGACCACAACGGACGAAGTGCTGAGACGTGAAATGCGCCAGCAGGAAAGTGCATGGTATAACGCCTCGAAAATCCAGCGTTCACGCATCCGCTTGCAGCGGCTCGGCTTTTTTGAAGACGTCAATGTCGAAACACCGGCTGTTCCCGGAGTTTCCGATCAAGTGGATGTCAACATGGCCGTCAAGGAACGGCCTACCGGGAACCTGCTATTTGGCGTCGGCTTCTCCGATACCGATGGGTTACTGTTGAATGCCAGAGTGACCCAAAGCAATCTGTTTGGTACCGGAAAGGAGTTGAGCGTGGGTATTGACAATACGCGGTCCACGACTAACTTCAACATTCGCTACGTCAATCCCTATTATACGAATGAAGGCGTCAGTCGCGGTTTCAATTTTTACTCAAGCACGGTAGATGCCGCAGAGGCGGACACCGCCGCCTACACTGTGGATAGCAAGGGATTGGGCATCTTTTATGGCATTCCATTGAGCGAAGACAACAAGATAGATGTGGGAGTTGACGTGGAGCGGATTGATCTGAAAACCAACTCCACCAGTGCACAGGTTGCACAGGACTTCGTCGCCATAAATGGGCCATCGAATACTGTATTAAAGACGACGCTCGGCTGGTCATATGATACGCTGGACAGCTTGCTGGTGCCGACATCGGGATCCATTCAGCGATTAACGGCGGAAATTACCCTGCCGGGTTCCGAGGTTGAGTATTACAAATTGACTTATACCGCCGGACGTTACTGGCCGCTGAGCGAATCGCTCACCTTCAAGGCCAAGGCGGAACTGGGCTATGGTGACGGTTTCGGCAATGATGACTCGTTGCCGTTTTACAAGAATTTCTTCGCCGGTGGCAGCAGCACGGTGCGCGGTTATCGGTCGCGATCGTTGGGGCCGAGAGATACCTTGCCTCCGAATGATCCCATTGGCGGCAACCGGAGGGTACTGGCCAATATGGAGCTTTTGTTTCCTTTGCCTGGCGCGACAGTCGAAAATAAAACAATGCGACTGAGTCTGTTCACTGACGCCGGCACGGTCTATGGCCCGGGCGAAAAGCTGGACCTCGGGCAGTTGCGCTATTCCGCCGGTTTGGCGTTTAATTGGTATTCACCGATCGGACCGCTCGCCGTCAGTTACGCGGTGCCGATCAACGAGAAAGCCGGGGATCGAACCGAAACAGTTCAATTTACACTGGGCGTACCATTGCGATAAGTGGTTAGGAGGTAGATTTGAAGCACAGAATGGTGCATATCCTGTTAGTTTTATTCGTAGCCGTCACCGGCGTGGCAGTGGGGCCGGCGGCAGCGGCTGAACTTAAAATCGGCTATGTCAATGCCGTTAAAGTGATCGAGGAGGCACCGCAGGGTGAGGCCGCGCTGAAGAAACTCGAGGCGGAGTTCGCTCCGCGCGACAAGCAGATAATCGAGATGCAGAATAAGCTCAAGCGGCTTGAGCAGGATCTGGAAAAAAATGCCTTGGTCCTCAAGGATGCCGAGGCACGCTCCAGGGAATTCGAGATAGTCGGGCTTAAACGGGACTTGCGCCGGGCAACCCAGGAGTTCCGCGAGGATTACAATCTGCGTCGCAATGAAGAGTTGGCAGCACTGCAGAAAATCGTGCAAAAAACTATCGCAGAAATTGCCAAACAGGAGAACTTCGATTTAATTCTGGAAAGTGCCGTGTATGCCGGGCCGAAGGCGGATATTACCGATAAAATTCTCAAGAAATTAGGAAAGAAATAAGCAAAAATGTCCGTTACCCTCGCAGAGTTGGCCAGGCGATTTCAGGGAAAGGTGCGAGGCAATCCCGATACGAGGATCGAATCCGTCGCGATGCTGGAAACCGCCGGCCCTCATGATATTACTTACGTTAGCGACCGAAAATATCTCGAATTACTTCCAAAAACCGCTGCCGGTGCGGTTATTCTCACCGAGACCGATGCGGATCATTTTTCCGGAAATGTATTGCTCGTCGAAAATCCACATTTGTGTTTTGCACGCGTTGCGTCGCTGCTGCATCCATTGCCCGCGTTTAAGCCGGGGATACATGCAACGGCCGTGGTAAGCCCGAAGGCACGTGTAGCAGGTACATCCTGGATCGGTCCCTATTCCGTCATTGAGTGCGAGGCCGTAATCAAGGATGGGGTATGGGTAGGGCCCGGATGTTACGTTGGCGCACATGTTCTGATTGCAAGTCGTACCCGTCTTTTCGCGCATGTGGCCGTTTATGACCGTTGCACCATTGGTGAGGACTGTCTGATTCATTCTGGCGTGGTAATCGGCAGTGATGGTTTCGGTTATTCAAAGGATAATGAACGCTGGCAAAAAGTGCCGCAACTGGGTCGTGCCATCATTGGCAATCTTGTTGAAATCGGTGCCAATACGACGGTTGACCGGGGCACGCTGAAAGACACGGTAATCGGCGACGGAGTGAAACTGGATAATCAGATTCAAATTGCTCACAATGTTCAGATCGGTGAAAACACGGCGATTGCCGCATGTGTGGGTATTGCAGGCAGCACCGTGATCGGCAGACGCTGTACGGTGGGCGGGCAGGCCGGCATCGTCGGGCATATCGAAATTGCAGATGATGTTCACGTCACCGCCGGTTCACTGGTGACAAATTCCATTGCACAGGCAGGTGTTTATTCAGCCAGTCTTAAAGCAGAGCCTGTGGAGAAGTGGCGCCGGAATGCCGCCAGGTTGCATCACCTGGACGAGATAGCACGGCGTCTAGGAAAATTGGAAGATAAACTTCAGCAGCTTTCCAAGGAGCAAAAAAATTGAATTCGCATGATATTCAAGAGGTTCTTAAATACCTTCCGCACCGATATCCTTTTCTTCTCATCGATCGTGTCACCGGCTACACGAAAGATCAGTCGCTTACGGCCATCAAAAACATAACTATCAACGAACCTTTTTTTCAGGGTCACTTTCCCTATCATCCTGTAATGCCCGGTGTACTCATCCTCGAAGCCATGGCTCAGGCCTGTGCCATCCTTTCGATAAAAAGTCTTGATACGACACCCAATAAAGATTCGGTTTACTATTTAGCGGGCATCGATAAGGCACGCTTCAAACGGCCGGTCAGTCCTGGCGATCAACTCGTCATCAAAGTGGGGATCAAACGCGTCATGAAAGGAATTTGGGTCTACGAATGCAACAGCTTCGTGGATGAAGAACCTTGTTGCAGCGCGGAATTGATGTGTACGTACAAGGGTGTTTGAGTGATTCACCCTCAAGCCATAGTCGATCCGGGCGCTAGACTCGGTGACAACGTCCATATCGGTCCTTTCACAATCGTCGGACCGGACATCGAAATCGGTGATGGCACCTGGATCGGGCCGCATGTTGTGCTTCGCGGACCGCTTCGTATTGGAAAAAACAACAAAATCTATCAGTTTTCATCCCTCGGCGAAGCGCCGCAACATGTAGGGTATAAAGGCGAATCCACACGACTTGAGATCGGAGACCGGAATATCATCCGTGAATACTGCACCTTCAATCGGGGAACCGTGGAGGGTGGCGGCGTAACCCGCCTGGGAAATGACAACTTCATCATGGCCTATTGTCACTTGGCGCACGACTGTCACGTTGGCAATCACACGATCTTTGCCAATTGCGCAAGCCTGGCTGGTCACGTTACGGTGGAGGATTACGCAATTCTGGGCGGATTTACGTTAGTACATCAATTTTGTCGCGTTGGCGCACATTGCATCACGGGAATAGGTGCCGTTGCATTCAAGGATGTTCCTCCATTTGTAACCGCCACGGGAAACGCAGCGGAACCTCATGGCCTTAATGTACGTGGTCTGAGACGCCGCCACTTTCCTGAATCGTCGATTGAGGCGCTACGGCGGGCATACAAAGTCCTGTATCGATCCAAACTGACATTGAATGAAGCGATCGAAAAACTCGAAGAGGCAGCCGAGTCATTTCCGGAGGTCAATCAGTTTCTGTCTTTTATCAAGGCATCAACGCGCGGTATTATTCGATAAACCGTGAAAGGTCAAACCGGGTTCCGTATCGGAATAGTGGCGGGGGAGGTTTCCGGCGACCTGCTGGGCGCAGGACTGATGCGCGCCCTCCGTCAGCGCATGCCGGGTTTGTCATTCGAGGGAATTGGCGGCCCGCAGATGCAGACGCTAGGTTGTCGCAGTCTCTTTCCCATGGAAAAGCTATCGATCATCGGACTTGAAGATATCGACAAATATGCCGATATTCTCCGGATACGTAATCGCCTGGCACGCCATTTTTTGTCAAGCCCGCCGGATCTATTCGTTGGTATTGATGTTCCCGATTTCAACCTCGGGCTTGAGGAGAAATTGAAATCAGCGGGTATTACTACAGTTCACTACGTCAGCCCAACCGTGTGGGCTTGGCGACGCTATCGAATCAGGAAAATCCGGCGTGCGGTTGATCACATGTTGACGCTTTTCCCCTTTGAAGCAAAATTCTATCGCCAACATCATGTTCCCGTGACATTTATCGGACATCCATTGGCAGATTCGACCTATAGGGATACTGATACGGATTCAATCCGGAAAAAATTTCTCATACCTGAAAAAAAGTCTGTTATAGCCCTGCTACCAGGGAGTCGTATAAGTGAACTCAAGCGACATGCCGACCTTTTCGTAAAGACGGCGATTTGGCTGAGTCAACGCTATCCGAATATTCATTTTATTGTGCCGCTCGTAAGCGATGACACAAAAGCAATTTTCGAAAAGTCATTATTCCGATGCGGCGGCTGGTTTTTACCTCTGACAATCGTAGCCGGTCAGTCTCGCGAAGCGATGCTGGTGTCTGAGATCATTGTTCTGGCATCCGGCACGGCTACATTGGAAGCGGCGTTGCTAAGGAAGCCTATGGTTGTCACATACAGGATGTCCTGGTTTTCCTATTATCTGATCAGGCCTTTCTTGCACGTTCAATTATATTCATTGCCCAATATTCTGGCCGGCCGCGAACTGGTTCCGGAACTCATACAGCATGAAGCGACGCCTGAGAAATTGGGTGAAGCGGTGGGGCAATATCTGACTCGTCGTGATCTGGTGCGGAGGACACGGAAAGCGCTCGCCGAGGTTCAACGTTCGCTTCGCCGGAACGCGAATGTTCGCGCTGCCGAGGCAGTGATAAAAATGCTGAAGTCACGGAAAATGGGAAAATCCCCGGTTTAATGCGACGGAATCGACAATGTCCGAAACAGTGAAGATCGGCGGGAAAATTATTGCTGGAGTAGATGAGGCCGGCCGGGGACCTTTGGCTGGACCGGTTATTGCAGCTGCCGTTATCCTTGACGAGGCCAGACCCATAGAAGGTCTGGCAGATTCAAAAAAGTTAAGCGCCAGCAGACGTGAAGTACTTGCTGTCGCCATCACAGACCGTGCGCGTTGTTGGGCCCTGGGGCGGGCGGAAGTCGAGGAAATAGACAAAATCAATATTCTCCAGGCGAGCCTTCTTGCCATGAAGCGGGCGGTCGCCGGATTACGCATAATCCCTGATCTGGTAGTGGTTGACGGGAACCAGGCCCCAATACTTGATTGTCACGTACAGACGATTATCCGCGGTGATGCTACCGTTGCGGAGATATCCGCGGCATCGATATTGGCGAAAGTTGCGCGTGATCGCGAGATGACGGAAATGGACAAAATATTTCCCGGATATGGATTTTCCCAGCACAAGGGATATCCGACTGAACTCCACAAGCAGGCAATCAGGAGAATCGGAGTCAGCGCCATCCATCGTCTTAGTTATGCTCCGGTGAGGGCGTTACTCGGTTTATAAATCGATAAGAATAACCAAAAGCAACAATAATAGTTGGATAACCAATAATTTCTTAATTACACACAATTCTTGTGCCACCTGTCAGCAACGAATGATATCCCCGGATTTGAGCGTCAAGTCGAGATGAACGATCGTCGCTGCAGGTTATAATTCGGATATGGATTATTTCCCGATATTTCTCGATCTCAAGAATCGTCACTGCTCCGTCATCGGCGGCGGCGAAGTGGCATCCAGAAGAGTCTCGTTGTTGATGGATGCCGGTGCGGAGGTAACAGTTTTTGCCCCAACCGTGAACAGCACGATTCAACGTGCCGTCAGCGATGGAAAAGTTCGGCACGTTGCCGAAGAATTTCTTCCTGAACAGCTGGCAGGCAGCACCCTGGTTATCGCCGCGACGGACGATCCATCCGTTAACCGCCAAGTGTCGGATGCTGCCAGATTACGCGGGATCCCGGTCAATGTCGTCGATCAGCCGGATTTGTGCACGTTTATCATGCCATCGATCGTTGACCGCTCTCCGGTCATTATCGCCGTTTCGACGGGCGGGGCGTCGCCGGTACTCGCGCGCCAAATCCGGGCACGGCTTGAGGCGCTGATTCCAGCCGGATACGGGCGATTGGCGAATTTGGCTAACCGCTTCCGCGATACCGTTAAACTGCGCTTCAAACAACCGGCGCAACGCCGGCGGTTTTGGGAACAAGTTCTGCAGGGACGCATCGCTGAGCTCGTTCACACGGGACAGGACAGTGCAGCGGTTGCGGCGCTTCAGAAGAAAATTGAATCTGACGATCACAACAGCTCACCCCTGGGCGAGATTTATCTTGTCGGTGGCGGTCCCGGCGACCCTGATCTCCTGACATTCCGCGCCTTGCACTTGATACAGCAGGCGGATGTGGTGGTTTATGATCGGTTGGTGTCCGCGGCGGTACTTGATCTGGTACGCCGTGATGCAGTGCGAATCTATGCGGGAAAGGAGCGCGATCATCACGTGCTCCCTCAGGAGGATATTAACCAGTTATTGGTGCGTTTGGCGAAAGCAGGAAAACGGGTTGTGCGGCTGAAAGGTGGCGATCCGTTTATTTTTGGGCGAGGCGGAGAGGAAATCGATACCCTCGCGGCCGAGGGGATACCGTTTCAGGTGGTTCCCGGCATAACCGCCGCGTCAGGTTGCGCCGCCTACGCTGGTATACCACTCACGCATCGCGATTATTCCCAGTCCGTTGTGTTCGTGACCGGGCACTTGAAAGACGGAACGGTAAACCTTAATTGGAAGGCCCTGGTTCAGCCGAATCAAACGATAGTCTTTTATATGGGATTGCTCGGCCTTACCACGATCTGCCGCGAGCTGATACATCACGGCATGTCACCTTCCACCAAGGCGGCGCTGGTGCAACAAGGTACCCTGCCAAATCAGCGGGTTCTGGTCGGAAACCTGGAAACCTTGCCGGCGATTGTGGAGGCGGCGGAGGTAAAAGCGCCAACCCTGATTATCGTCGGCGAAGTGGTGCAACTGCGTGAGCGCCTCAACTGGTTCGCCCCCGCCTCTCCTGGCGCGGCAAGCGGCAAGGAAAGTTAAACTCGCTTAATTCCAGGCCCCAACTGAATGGCCTTGCTGACGAGACCGTGGACGCTGCCTACCATGTTCATGGGGAATTGGTAGTAGGGAAGTACCTTGGCAAACTGGCTCTTGCAGATGGCGCATATTGCGGCCACATGATTCACGCCATGTTCTTCAACCACTTGCCTGAGCGCGTTCATCCGGGGCGCGGCCCCCTTGACACGCAATTCCAGCAAATCATCTGTCAGCAGCCCGCCACCGCCGCCACAGCAGAAAGTCTTTTCATGAATTGTTTCCGGCGCCATGTCATAAAAGTGATTGCAGCATGCCCGGATAATGGCCCGCGGTATCGTGAATTGTCCTCCGGGATGGTTTCCCATGCGTGAGGCGCGCGAGACATTGCACGAATCGTGGAAGGTGACCACTTTGTCGTCGTTGACGGATTTGTCAAACCGGAGCGCACCACGATCGATCAGGTCGTGCGTGAACTCGCATATATGCTGCGGTATCGGATAATTCCGATCCAAGAAATCAAATGGGCCGATGAGTGTGTTCCAGTAGTTGTAGGCCACGCGCCAGGCATGCCCGCATTCTCCCACGATGATTCGTCTGACTCCCAGTTCCTGCGCTGCTTCCCGTATCCGTACGGCCACGCGTTGCAGATTGGAATGCGATCCGATAAACATGGAAAAATTCGATGCTTCGGAAGCATGTGACGACAGTGTCCACGAAACTCCGGCGGCATGAAAAACTTTGGCATAACCGATCAATCCGTCAATATGCGGTTCGGCGAAAAAATCGGCGGAAGGTGTGACTACCAGGACTTCGGCCCCCTTGATGTCGAGCGGGAATCTGACATCCACGCCGGTTTCCTCCTTGACGTCTTCCTCAAGACTGGCGAGCGTGTCGGCCAGGGCGGGTTCGGGCAGCCCCAGGTTGTTTCCGATGTTGTGGACTTTGGAGATTATTTCGTTTGTGTACTTTTGTCCCAGGCCCACTGACGACATGATATGTCGTGCCGCCATCGAAATCTCCGCCGTGTCGATTCCGAACGGGCAGAATACCGAGCAACGCCGGCATTGTGAGCACTGATGGAAGTAGCTGTACCAGTCGTCAAGGACTTCTTTCGTCATATCGCGTGCACCGACGAGTCCGGGAAAAAATTTACCGGCGAAGGTGTAATAACGGCGATATACGGAACGAAGCAGGTCTTGACGTGCAACCGGCATGTTTTTTGGGTCGGCAGTGCCGAGAAAATAGTGGCATTTGTCGGTACACGCGCCGCATTTGACGCATGAATCCAGAAATACCCGCAGCGCGCGGGATTGCTTAACCAGATCACCCAGTGTATTGACGGCAACCTTTTCCCAGTCTGGGACGAGTTTATCCGGGAAACCAAGGCGTGCCTGGATTTCGGGACCGGCGGGGAAGGGTTTGCTGTGAGCCATCGCTCCCGGTTCGAGGAAGGGCACAGCCCGGGACTTGCTCAAGACGGGGACTTTAATTTCACTCATGAGCGCTATCCGTTCCGCCATGTTTCTTCCCCTCGGCGTTATTGATTTCAGCGCTCCAGCCGGAAAGCCAACGGATTTCGCGCGGATTATCCACCTGATTGATGGCAGGGCTGAAAAATATCCCGGGCGCATGAAGCAATTTGCTTAGCGGAAAAACAATCAGGAGTATGGCCACCAGGGCAAGATGCAACATCAGGAGCGGAATTGCCGACAATGGCTGCCATTTGAATGTAATCAATCCCTGGATAAACGCCTTCACGGCGATGATATCCGGATAGTCAAAATAGTTCATCGCCAATCCGCTGGCGGCGATTCCAACCAGAAGTGCAAGCATCAAGTGATCGGAAAGACTGCTGATGTAGCGTATCCGGTCAACCAGGAGGCGACGGCACCACAACCCGGCAAGGCCGATCAGCATTGCCGCCGCGGCGTAATCTCCGATGGGCTGTATCGCCAACACCCAGGACCACACCGGATCAGTAAAATAAAAAAGATGGCGGAGCAGGAGTAGCAGCATTGAATAATGAAATATCCATCCAAAAGACCAAGTCCATTTATTTGCCTTGAACAAACTTTCAAACAGGATCACTTCACGAGCCACACGAATTATGACACCGATTCGGGTTGTCGGTGCCGGAGTCGTGGGAATTTTCAACGGTTGCGGTGTACAAGCGTAACTGATGATTTTACGCGTGATCCCAGCGAGGAATACCGCAGCGGCCAGATACAACAGCAGTGTATAGATTACAGTGACAACAGACATAAATTATTTTGCAACTCCCTGGTTTGTGGGGCGCAGACTAATACGATATGGAAAATCCATTTATACGCAGCCAGTCGGTTTTGGCAGGCCCGCATATCGGCATGCCTGTTTGGCCGGACCGTAAGGGAATAATTCATACAAATACCGGCTGCTGCCTTTTTCCGGGCCGAGTTTTTTACCGATGGCTTTGGTCAAAACGCGAATCGGAGGGGCAATCTGGTATTCCGCGTAGTAATCCCGCAGAAAATTAATGACTTCCCAGTGATCATCGGTCAAATGGCAATTGTCGTCCGTGGCCATCTTTTGAGCGACTTCCTCGCTCCAATCGGCAAGATTCGACAGATAACCTTCCTCATCTGTTTCAAGGATTTTCCCTTTCTGGCTTATAGGCATTCGCTTGCTCTTTTTTAATAACGATAAAAATGCTAAAACCAGGCCTGTACACCGGGATATTCCACCACGAGATCGACAAAACCTTCGTATTCAATCAATTGGATTCCGTCAATAACGCGGTCTTTCATTCCACGCGCCTCAATATCCGGTTTCAGGGCATAGATCGGGTAATTCACCAGGGCGCGCTCAACCAAACTGGTTACAGATCCCCCTTTCAAAGCGCCATAAATTCCATCCTCAATGAGCAGCACAGCAGACCCGTTATTAAGATGCTTTAAGCAGCTCTCCAGGGAATTGCGCTCGGTAGGGGATTTGTTCACGGTGTGCAGCATGTGATTTCTTTCTCAAAAACTTAAAATAATATCCTGTGAAGCCATCAATTCGGCCATTTCCCCGACACTGATAACTTCTGCCGGGACAATAAAATCACTCTCACTTATACCGCGCGCCTCCATCGACTCCCTTTCCACGTACAGCTTGGTGTCGCCAAAGTCCTCAAGCGCGCGATACGTCTGCGAAAAATTCTTCATGCCGATGAACGTGGTTTCCTGACCTTTGACAATCTGGAAGATACCGTCATCGAGAAAGGCGAGGCTCACGTCCTGGTCAAATGCAGCTGAGATCATGACAACTTCAAGCGCCTCCAGCGCGTAAATGGTGCCATAGGGCGCCTTGCGGTTAACGAATAAGAATTTTTTAATTCTCGTCGAAGTATCTGTGCCAGATTCATTCACTTTTCGTCCCCGAAGACAAGACGATTCATGAAGCAGATTGCATCAATCGCCAAAGACAACAAGGCGATCGGCTTCGATACCTATTTCGACCAGCCGCCCCAAGCCGGTTATTTGAAAACCATCCTGAAGGTTTTCCTCCTTGATTCCTCGGCGAAGTGCGGCAGCCACGCATATGAACAATTCAAACTGATTATCCCCCGCAAGCTCCCGCCAACGGTTGGTAATATGGCGGTCATCTTGCGGCGGCTCGATCAGTCGACTGGCGTTGTAAACGCCGTCTTGATAAAAGAATACGCGCAGAATTTGATGGCCTTTATTTATCGCTGCCTTGGCAAATTGATATGCTGAATCAGACGCCTGATGCGTGTATGGCCCTTCATTGACCAAAATGCCGATTTTCATCGTTACCCCTTTTTATTGCACGTTACCAACACGAAATCCGACCCATCTGTCATGATAACCCGTCATTTTCTTTCAAGACAGTGAGTTAAATTTGTAACATTTGTTGCGCGCTTGTTAATGATGGAATCGGCTTAGTTTCAACTCCCGCCGGTGTTATGTAAGTGAAAATGCCTGTCGCCATATCAGGAAGGATATTTCTATCATATTGTTCTAATTGATGTTTCTTGAATTTTTTTAATCGGAATCATTAATGAATAAAGAAATCATGGCACGTGGTTAGGAGGAATGTTTTTTGAAACACAACAATATTGAATTGAATGCTACTGCTAACAATAGGGATTTAATAATATTATTTTTTAGTGCGAAGGTTCCTGTATTCTTCGAGCATGCGTTTTACCACACTGGTTGATACCGATACGCTGTTCCGGCAGCTTGATGATTCATGCTGGATTGTCTTCGACACGCGTTTCGTACTGTCTGATGCCGATGCCGGAGAACGTGCTTATGCTGCCGGACATATTCCAGGCGCCCGATATGCGAATCTCGATAAGGATTTATCCGCTCCACAAGCAACCAATAGTGGCCGGCATCCGCTTCCCAACCCGGGCACACTTGCAGAAAAGCTTGGCGAATGGGGGGTGGATAAAAACAAGCAAGTCGTTATTTATGACGACGCATGTGGCGCCATGGCGGCAAGGCTGTGGTGGCTTATGCGCTGGTTGGGGCACGAAGCAGTTGCGGTTCTCGATGGCGGTTTGCACAAATGGCAGGATGAAGGAAAGCCATTAACAACCATGACTCCAAATATATCGCCGTCACATTTTTTCCCGGAAATCAGCGATGATATGTGTGTAACGGCAGACCAGGTAGAGGCGATGCTGAATAATATGAGTGGCCAGCTCATTGACGCCCGCGCTGCAAAGCGGTTTCGCGGCGAGCAGGAACCGCTTGATAAAGTTGCCGGACACGTTCCAGGGGCTGTCAATCTGCCTTATGCGGAAAACATAAATATCGATGGCAAATTCAAGCCAGCTGAAATTCTGCGAGATCGGTATCTGAACGTCTTAAAAGACGTAAAACCGACGGATGTTGTTCACATGTGCGGCTCAGGAGTCACGGCATGTCACAATTTGCTGGCGATGGAACATGCCGGATTATCCGGCTCTAAATTATATGCCGGCAGTTGGAGCGAATGGATTACGGACAACCGACGCCCGGTTGCAACGGGCGAATAGACGGTTAGCTGAATGCCGAATAATAATTACACCGGGATATTGCTTTTGATCATCACAGAAATCCAAAAGAACGTAACTCGGCGGACAATTTTATTGTCGCCTGATTAATGTTTTGAGCCGTCTGGTATGCGTTTTGTCATCAACCGCTGACCTGCAAGATGTGTTTTTTCAAGGAATTGTAAAAGCTTCTCTGCCGGATTACCGGATTTGATCAGCGCCTGGTAAGGTAAAATTGCTCCTTGCCAATTTTGTGTGTGCCAGCGGGCATCCGGTACCAGATCTGTATCCGCCAGTTTCTTTGGCAGGGGGTAGGCGGTAATGTAAAAATAGGGATCAGGGATGGTTTCATCGCCAGTGGAAAATCCGAAATTCATCTGTTTTTCAGCTGCTTCCTCATCGTTGAGATCAACGCCCGGCACTAATTCTCCGGTAAACCATACCATGGCAATGTCGAAATGATGTGGCCATAACTGGACAGGACTTGTCGCCGGGATCAAATGTTGTTTGAAGCGTTTGAATATGGCATCGATTCGAAACAAGGCTTGCCAAAATCGCTCTGCTGCCTTTGGGTCATAATTATTATCCTGTTTCGCGTCAGACGGTATGACGTTGTTCAGCTCCGGCCGAATGCCCAATTTTCCCAGCAACTCAAGAGTCTGCCTGCCTAATGCGGCGGCTGATTGATTTTCCAAAGGGATAGGGCGCGAATCGCCATTCCTTGTCCTGATAACAAGCGAATGACCGGTGAAATCGAGATACAATTCAAAACCGGTTTTATCAAAAGGAATTTCCGTGGTGGTAATTCCGTACGGCTCGACACGTAAGCTAATATGCCACCAGTGCTTTTGCCTGGGAGTTAAGGCGCCGCGAACGGCGCCAAGCAGCTTGGCATACCCGTGAATCGTGTCGCGAGTAGGGCGCCAGTATTCCAGTTTCAGATCGGGAAATTCTCCAGGTAACATGGCATAAGTCCTGTACCGGTAAGTGCCAGGGCAACTATTTCGCAAAAACCTGATTCATATCGGCAAAGGCTTTGAATTCAAGCGCGTTACCACTTGGGTCGAGAAAAAACATTGTTCCCTGTTCGCCAACCTGATCCTTGAACCGGACGTAAGGCTCGATCACAAATCGAACTTTGGCCTGACGGAGACGGTTGGCCAATTCCTCCCACTGGGACATGGTGAGAATAACGCCAAAGTGAGGTACGGGTACGTCGTGTCCATCGACCGGATTCGTCGTGTAATTCCCACGTGACTTTTCTGACAAGTGCGCAACGATCTGGTGTCCATACAGATCGAAATCCACCCATTTCTCGCTGGATCGTCCTTCACGGCATTGCAGGATACCGCCATAAAATGCTCGGGCTGCGGCGAGATCATGTACAGGAAAGGCGTAGTGAAATAACGGTTGCACTATTTCTCCTTGTGCATCTTCAGGGATGCGGAATTGATACAATAGCGTAAACCGGTAGGCGCCGGTCCATCAGGAAAAACGTGCCCAAGGTGCGCCCCGCATTGACTGCAAATTACTTCAGTCCTGCGCATGAATAAGCTGTTATCTTCATGCTCAGCTATGTTCTCCGGTTTCATTGGCGCAAAAAAACTCGGCCAACCCGTTCCGGAATCAAACTTGGCGTCGGAACTGAAAAGATCATTTCCGCAGCAGACGCACTGATAAAATCCCTTGTCTTTGCAGTCGTGATACTCTCCGGTGAATGGATGCTCCGTCCCTTTTTTCCTGGTTATCTTGTATTGTTCGGGAGAGAGAATTTTTTTCCATTCAGCATCATTTTTGTATATTTTGTATTTCATATTGTCATCGCCCCATCCCCGCGAGTCGGCTTGTTAAAAGGGAAGATAGCGGCTGTAGAAAAGCGCAAGTCCAACAATAAGATTCAGTCTGGAAACTATAATGTTTAAACGTGAAAATAACATTGTAAAAACAAAATATCACTTACTCACGTCATTGCGTTATACCGCTGAATCTGAAATATGCCCGCGACATATTGGAAACATATCTGACGCTGGAGTAGGGATGAGATGGGAGCAGTTCTCGCCAGGCCGCCAGTTGAGATAAATCTTACCGGTTACCAGCGAGAATTTACGGTATGACGGAATAGATGATGAGTGTTTATACATCGTGGAAAATACACCGAAACGCCAGCGTGGGCCCGTATGGCTTTGCCTCCCGGTCGCTGGATCCATGATTTATAGTTGAATTCCAGGCCGCCTCGCCAGGCAATCCACCATCGTTCCCGGTATATTACGCAACCAGAAGCTGGTGGTATAAATTCACGGGTTATTGTGGGTGTGTAATGGCGCGGCGTGGGTTAAGAATATACCCACTGCCTGGAGTCACTAATTTGGTAACGGAAAGCTCCGACGAAGCGTTCTTTTTTGAATAAATTCTGCTTTATAATTGCTTTAGTAATAGATTAATTATACTGTATAATTACATGATTTATAAGTATAATATACCTTCATAATTTCAAGCGTCTTTTTTTCACCAGTCATGGAAGATCTAAATCTTTTGTTCAATAAATTGCGCGATCTTCAGGACCGTTCACAGGTCTTACGGGGGTATCTTTGACTTTGATGGCAAGCAACATCGGCTGATCGAGGTTCAACGCGAGTTGGAACAGCCTGACGTCTG
>Ga0209640_10000587_pt1 | contig 28534 bp, 28 predicted proteins | sample RifCSP10_1_FD_184018 | JGI IMG/M metagenome (GOLD analysis project Ga0209640, IMG submission 184018) | Soil microbial communities from Rifle, Colorado - Rifle CSP2_sed 10_1 (SPAdes) (version 2) | ecosystem: Environmental > Terrestrial > Deep subsurface > Rock core/Sediment | place: Rifle... | reverse complement strand
TCCACCGCCTGTCCTGAGTAGGCCCGCAGGGCCGTATCGAGGGTGACAATGCGAGGACGGCGCGACATGACTCGCCGCTTCTACTTGCCTGCGTGTACGCGCAAGCAGGTCGTATGGATGACTTTCCCGTCGTAAAAGACCCCTTATCCCGCTACAAACCCGGGCTGGCACTGTCTTGTCGGGGCAATTTTGAATTCCCGGCGGCTGATGCCCGAAAAGAAAACCGCTATCAATTTATCTGGTTCACTCAGCACCCGGAAAAGGCAAACGGGTATGCTGGCAAACACGTAGCTGTTGTGGATGATAGAGTAGGGTGAGGAGTGCGTTTCTACCTCAGCCAGTTTTCTATATGAAGATCACGAATCCGCCTGAAATGATCTTCATTGTTAGTGACAACTCCTAGCCTGTTGACAAGTGCAGTTGCGGCAATCAGAATGTCGGCGTCTCCTATCAGCTCGCCCCGCCTGCTCAGGTCGGCGTAAATATCCGCTGCTTTCACGGCAACCTCTTCGGTGACAGACAAGATGGTGTTCCTTGTGCAAAAGCGGTCAAAAACTATGGCTTGCTGGTTTGCGCCCTTGGTTTTGAGGCCGCGTAGAATCTCATATCGCGTCAGAATCGAGAGAGTAAACCGACTGTGCTCGGCCAGGTACGCGCGAGCTTTGGGGATTACAAGTTGGTTTTGGCGCAAGATTGCAGAAAGAATGTCGGTATCCAACAAGACTTGCGGCAAGGCCATCAATTGACCTATCTTCGAAAGAAATCAGTCCGGTTCAGTGCAATGGCCTCAATCTCATGGATCTGCTTGTCAGACAATCCTTGATAGACCTCAGCGGCTAATTTAAGAAGCTCCTCTGGAGTAGCTTCCGGAGCTGTCTCTACTGTGAGGCGGACATGCTGCCCCTCAGATATCCGGGGCGCTTTCACAGGCTTAAAAACACCGTTTTCATAGATCGCCTCTAAAGTTTCACTCATATTGTACTCCTTCCAAAGCTTTCTGTAAGGAACAATAAAACCCTTACATGGCAAAATCAAGCCTCGGTTACTTGGCACCTGCTCAGGTTGATGTAATCGCGTTATCAGATACTGTCCTTCCTCAAAGGGAGGAAGCGACGGGAAAAGGTGACATCCACATTTATAAGACGAGGTCAGGCAGACCTTTTTGACTTTTTGGTCCGTCGCCCTTCTCTGACCGCATTGCTCAACTTCTCCACCACCCTTTGCAGGAAATTTAAAGGGGTCTTTTCACGTAACCCACAGCATGACCTCGGAGCACTGTCTATCTGCCCGCCGCTATAAAAGCACATGCCACTGACTGAATTCCGGGGAATTCCGGGGACAGTATACGTTAATTGTGGGAAAATTAGAGGATTCTATTGTCTGCGGATCTGCCGCAATTAGACTGAATTCTCCGTCAGGCGAATCCTGCATCGTGCTTCTCCCCGTTAGCGGATGAAACAGTTTCACTTTTTGGGGTGGGGGTGTCTTGAAGGATCTTTGGTGACACGAACTATTACGCTTTGTCCGTGTCCTTTTAGCACGATACCTCTGCAAGGTTCTTTTCGCCAGAAAGGGTGTCAGCTTAGGCGCGCACGCCCAACAGGCGGTCGAGCTCTCCCTGCGCGTCGAGCTCCTTAAGCTCCTGGAAGCCTCCCACAGGCTTGCCATCGATGAAGATTTGGGGAACGGTCGAGCGACCCGACATCTTTCGGGCTTCTTCCTGCAAAAGCTCGTCATCGGTCACATCGATCTCTTCAAAATCTACGCCCTTCACTCGCAGAAGCGACTTAGCGGCGCGGCAGTAAGAGCAGTAGTCCTTCGTATAGATCACAACCCTGGGCATCGCTTCACTTTCTTGCAAGCAGCTCCTGGAGATGAGCGCGGACCTTCTCGACGAGGGTTCGGTTTTCCTCACCGGATAGATCGATGAATTTCTGGAAATGAAAACGCGCCCGGTCCAGTTCCCCTATCTCCTCCAACACCAGCGCCACGTTATAGTGAGTCTGCGCGAAGGCCGGGTTGATGGCCAGGGCCTTTTCCAGAACCTCGCGCGCCTCATGGGGTCGCTTCTGCGAACGGTACACCAGACCTAAATTGTTATAGGAGCTCAAATGGTTGTGATCCAACGAGAGCGCCAGCTCATAGTTTTTTATCGCCTGCCCCCATTCCCCCTTGATCTGATAAATAACCCCCAGATTGTGATAGGCCCTGGGGTAACGCGAGTTCAGGGCCAGCGCTTTTTTCAGCTCGGTGACGCCTTTGTCGTACAATCCCAGCTCCTTATAGACCACGCCTAAATTATTATGGGCCTCGGCATAGAGAGGCCACATCTGAACCACTTTCTCGTACGCCCGGCGCGCCAGGGGAAAATTTTTCTCTTCCTGATAGAAAAGAGCGAGATTGAAATGACGCCGTACCTCTTCAGAGAGATCCGGTGCCACAGCAACCTTTGGCGCCTCGCTCTCTTTCGCGGACTCCCCGGTCTTGCGCCGTTCAGCAGGCTTTCTCAAGTCGTCACGCGCTTTGAGTTTCGCCGGCACGCGCTTTTCCTCGGCCTTTTCTAATTCTGGGCTTTTCTTTTCGGCTACCGCGGTTTCTCCTGCCTTTCCCGCCGGCGCTGTTTCCTCCAGAACGAGGGGCTCAACCGAAGCAATCGAAGGCGGAGGCGTAAGAATGAGCCCCGCGGGCCGATTGGCCGAGGCGACGGATGATCCGGTCGCGAGTGGTCCGGCTCTCGGACCGCGACCGGATAGGAAGAAATAGCTGAACAGAACCACGAACAGAAACGCTCCGGAACCCAAGCCGATGAGTAGAGTAGGCGAGAGCTGAACCCGATTCAGAATGGAGCTGAGAAAAACCTCCCGCGGGCTGCGACGATCGCCTTTAGGGCGGGGCAACACCCCCGCAGGATCGGGAACGGCGTAGCGCCTTCCCAACTTTGCCGATTGTGCCTTCTTGAGAGCATCCGCAATCAGGCTCATGGCGCTTTTTCCTTGGCATTCTCGACCGCGGTCGTGACCACCTCGACATGGGAAAATCCCTCCACCTTCATAAAGGTCTTTCCCACCTCTTCGGCCTCCCTCCTCTGAGCAAATCTTCCTAAATAAAGCCGATGGCTGCCCTCCCGATCCGCGGGATCGGGCTTCGCCAAGAAGAGGGGGTAGCCGGTGGCCTTGACCCTTTCCGCGACCTCTAAGGCTTCGGCCTCAGTTTTGAAGGCGCCAAGCTGAACGGTATAGAACGAGCCCGCCTGGGGCCCAGCGGGCTGCGGGTTCGCGGCGGCTGCGGCCGAGGGTGAGCCGGGAGAATGCGCCGGCGAGATCCGCGTTAGCGTTTCCCTCTCGGAGCGCAGAAACAGGGTGGCAGCAAAAAGACCCAAGCAAAAAATCAGCAGCCCGGCAAGACCGAGAACAAGTCTGTGTCTTAGCGCACCCCGCTTAGCCGAGGTTTCTTCGCCTTCCAGGCTCTTCAAGCCTTTGACCACTGTCTGGCGTTGAATCTCTCGGGTCTGCTCCGCATAGCCCGCCAAAAGGGCGCGATCGCACGCCAAGTTGATGAGGCGCGGAATCCCCTGCGAGTAGTGATAGATCTCCCGGAGCGCCCCTGCGCTAAAGTGGATATCGCCCGCTGATCCAGCCACCATCAAACGGTGCTGGATATACCGAGGGACCTCTTCGTTCGCCAGCGGCTGCAGGTGATAACGAATCGAAATTCTCTGATTGAGCTGGCGCAGCCGGGGCAGGGAGAGTTTTTCTTTCAGTTCGATCTGACCCATTAGGATAATCTGTAATAGCTTCTCCTTCTCCGTCTCGAGATTCGAGAGGATACGCAGCTCCTCTAAGACAGGGAGAGGCAGGTTCTGGGCTTCGTCAATGATGAGGACGGAGTTGCGATTGGCGGCCTGTTGGCTCAGAAGAAACCGATTGAACTCATCGAGCAGCTCCTTCTTGCTGTTTCCCGGGCCCGGGATGCCAAAGTCACTGAGAATGCTCTGCAATAGCTCCTGCCCGGAGACCATCGGGTTGAGAATGAGAGCGCTGTCTGTCGCATGAGATTCAATCTTGTTTAAAAGCGCACGGCAGAGGGTCGTTTTGCCCGCCCCCACCTCGCCGGTGATCAGGATGAACCCCTCTTTCTCTTTGATACCGTAAAGGAGATGTTCGAAAGCCCCCCGGTGAATCTCGCTCAAAAAGAAGAAGCGGGGGTCTGGGGTTAGATTAAAAGGCTTTTCTTTAAGGCCGTAAAACTCCTCGTACATGGCGGGGCTACCAGGGAGAACGCCCCCTGGTTTTGTTTAGCCTCTCTAACTCGCGGGAGGTGATCTCATCGACTTTCTTACCCACCATGACCGTCGGGCTGAGTAAGACGACCAATTCGGTCTTCTTCCGTACCTGCGTGGTCGAGCGGAAAAGGCGGCCAATTCCGGGCAGATCTCCAAGAAGAGGCACTTTGCTCTCGTCATCGGTCTTCCTTTCTTGGATCAGTCCGCCGATGACTACGATCTGCCCTTCCTTGGCCCGGGCAATCACATCCGCCTCTCGAACTTCCACGATGGGAACGGTAATCTGCGTACCCTGTCCCTGAAAAGTTTCTCTTCGAGTCGAGTCAGTCACCGTCGGACGAATATGGAGAACGACCGTTCCGTCCGAGCCGACCTGCGGGGTAACGGCCAAAACCACCCCGATAGTAACCGTACGGGGGATTATGTCGCTGGTCTGTACCACCGTGTTACCGGTCGGGATGGTCGTGACTCGGGTTTCGAAGAAAACCTGATCAGTGGCGGAACGAATCACAGCCGTCTGGTTATTCAGGGTCGCAAGCTTGGGACTGGAAAGAACATTGACTTCGCCTTGCTGGCTCAACACGGACAGGAGAGCTGCGAAGTCAGTACTCGTCACGCCCAACTGAAATTGGCCATCGGCCGGAGCAAGCTTCTGGCCCAGAAGACGAGTCGGCGAGATGGCGGTTACTCCCCGCAAGGCCCCGGCCCTAGCAATGGCACTCCAATCGAGGCCGAAACTATACTGTCCCGTCAACGTCACCTCGATGATTCTGGCCTCGATCAGGACCTGCCTTTGGACCGACCCCTCAATGGTTTCGAGGTAGCGCGCGATCTGATCCAAGGCTCTGGGAAAATCCGTGACCAGGATGTTCCCGCCCTGTTTATCGACGACCATCTTACCGGCCGGGGAGAGTAATTTCCCGACGCCAGCTTCGATGTCTTTCCACAAATCGGTTTCTGTCGTGGTCGTCACCCTTGCTTCACCGGATGTCCCGGCAGCCGTTGCCCCACCAGCCCCCGCGGCGAATCCCCCACCAGCACCAATCTGCGCTGAAGTAGAGGAAGACCCCGTCCGTTTGAGGTTGACGTATTGAAGCGCAAATATCCTTGTCTCCGGAACCGGCTCGAAGACTCGAATAATGTTTTGCTTGATCCTATAGCTCACATTCACAAGGTCCGTGAGCGTATCCAACGCTTCCGTCAGCGTCACGTCTTTCAAATCCACCGTGACCGTGCCCTTGACCTTGGGGTCCACGACGATGTTGAAGTTCGTCTGCTTTGCAAGGGCCATGAGCACTTCGCGAATCTCTGCCGCGCGCAGCGACAAGCTATAGAGCCTCTCCGGCTCCCTCTTCCCCTCGATTTCCGTGACAATCAGGCCCGGAAGGGCCTCGCGGGGCGCCCTCGCCTCCCGGGATGGGGCAACCTGCACCGGCGCAGGTGCAGCCGCAACACGCGCAGGAGGCCTGACCGGAGCGCAGCCCGTTTGACTGAGCAGTGCCAGAACGAGACATTCTCCGACCCGGGTAAGCCAATCCGCGCCGGAATGCTTTCTCTGCTTCATTTCGTCCCTTCCCTCGCCTCGATGGCTATAGAAGGCTCTTTGATTCGCAGCACCCTTTTCCGTCCGTCTTTCTCGAGCACGACCGCATCCGGTCGGATTTCCCAGACCGTCTCTTCCCCCACCTTTTCACCCACAACGACCGTGTGACCGTCTAAAGTCGCCACCGCTCGAGGCTGGCCGACGATGATGGCTTTGACCTGGAATCCCTCGTCTCTTTTCCAACCCCTCCCCTCCACCTCCTCCTTCTCAGTCAAAAACGGATTTCGTCCCCACGGCGTCTGCTCCTCCACTACCTCGCTCTTAATGCTGACCTGGGGCAAACTCTCACCGCGGATTTCTTGCGTGAACGGGCTGAAGGTGGCCGGTTGGGACACCCCGGCGGGTCTCGATCCCGCAGAGCGCACACCCGCTGCGGGGCGAAGATAGTAAACCGCCACCCCGACAAACATGAGAATCGACGCCAAAAGGAGCCACCGCTCACGGTTCATTTTATGCTCCCCGGAAGGCTCCCTTTTTGATAATAACCCCGCAGTGCGATCTCTCCCGACACCACGGGAACCCGCCGGCGCAACTCCAACGTCTGAATCGTGAGGACGCGGGGAATTCTCTCGAGATCCTCGAGGAAATAGGCAATCTCGCGGTAATCCCCCGTAAAATTCACCTTAACGGGAAAGGAATCTATGGGCCCGGAAGTTCCGGAAGCCTGCAATGCAGGGGGTGTCGGCTGGGACGGGGCCACTCGAGGGGGACCGCTCTCCGACGACCCCTTGCGCGCGCCCGGACCGGCCGGGCCATCCTCGATGCTGATCGCCACCTCGGAAAAATTGTGCTCCTTCGCCAGACGACTGACCTCTTCGAAAAGCCCTGGGATATCTTTCTCCCGCGGAAGCCCTTGAAGCAGCCGTTCCTGCGTTTTCTGCAACTCCTTTCTCTTTCCCGGGTCTAGAGGCGGATAGTTCCTCCAGAGGTCTTGGGTGGCCTTCAATCTGGTCTCCGCCGCGGCGATCTCCAGTTTGAGGTTCTGGATGTGGCGAATTTTCAAAACCCAAGAAAACACCAACAGGAATCCGGCGACTCCCATGACCAGACCCGCAAACGCAGGACGCTTTGTGCCGCTTAAACGCAACATTTCATTTCCCGCTCAAATTAGCCCGCAGCTCGAACTGGAGTTTGGTCTTCTTGATCTCCGTCGTCGGCGCTTCGACCTTTTCCGATTCTGCTGCCTTAGCATTGGCCGCGACGACCTTTGCCGAGGCTGGCGCCGTTTCCGTCACAGTCGATACGTGAAGCGGCAGCAATTCTATGCCCTCCAAGCCCCGCGAACTCTTCAAACTTTGATAAAAACGGTGAAAGGCAACCTGCGCTGAGTACAGATCAACCGAGATGACCTCCCCTTTGAGCGCAACCTGCCACTTCCCCTGATCCCTACGAACGCTCAGCGCATGAAGCACCAGATCGGGAGGGACCAGGCGGCTGAACGTCTTGAAAAGCACGACCCACGAGGTGTCGGCGAGACGATTCTCACCCAAAGCCCCGTGCAACAGTTTTTCGTTTTCGTGGAGCGCGCGACTGTCTTCCGCCGCTTGCGCCACGGGGATCCACTGCGCGTACAGTGAAATCCTTTCTTCCAAAAGCCTCCGGTACTTCGATTCCGACCACGCCAGGGTCCCCTGTACGCCGACCAAAAGCAAAAAGAGAGCGAGGAGCCAGACTGGTCTTTGAAAAAACGAGATATCGAAGTCCAGCTGCCGAGCGACCGCTTTTCTGGACACTTTGGGAGCCAGATTGATTCCTCTTTGCGCTGACGCCGCGATCAGACCGAGCGCGGAGAGAAAAGCCGGAAAAGCCTCGCGAAAACTTGAGGCGCGCTTCCCCAAGGAATCGAGATCCAGGCTTCCCGCGGGCCGGGCGATCTCCGCTGCAACTCCAAGCTCCCTCTGCAGCCGGACGCTGAGAGCCTCCAGCCTATTTTCCCCACCCAAAACGAAGGTGATCTTCTGCTCCCCCCGTTGCCGCTGACCATAGTACCGGAGGGCTCGGCGAGCCTCTCGCACGTGTTCGAAAGCCTGATCTCGCTGGGGATTCTCTGGACCATAGTACAGGAGGGCTCGGCGAGCCTCTCGCACCGCCTCCTCCAGCAAGCCTTCCCCTTCCGCCTCCGACGATCTACTGGAAAATTCCCGCAAAAAGCTCCAGGCCCCATGCCGGAGACCTAAGAGATAGCCTTGTTGCCGACCCAAATACAGCGCTACCTCCAACCCCGCCCTCTCGCCGCGGATGTACTTAAGCGACCGCAGGAGCGAGATGGGTGTAGTCGTTATCAGGGCTGGCTTCAGGCGACAGCGCCGCAACAACTCAAGCGTCGCATCCACCTGCGATTTCGGCGCTAGGGCCACTAAAACCCGCATCTGCTCAAGATTTCCCGCCTGGGCCTCCTCGATGACCTCCCAATCGAAGACCAACTCCTTACCGCCGATTTCCCCCAGATGGCGTATCTCCCTTCCCACCACCGCTCCGAGCTCTTTCAGCGGTATGGGCGGAAACTCGAGCACGCGATGCACGACTTCGGGACCGGAAAGCACGAGGGCAGCCGACGAGGCGCCCACGCGCCAGGGTCGGAGCAGTATCTCCAATTGCTGGGCCACATTTTCCGGATTAGCGGTAAAAAGCTCCTGAGCGGCGAAGTCATACACCTTGAGCGAAGGCCCGGATACAGAGCCGTGAATGAGACGCAGCTGATTCGAGTCCAAATCGACGGCTATAATCCCGGCGCTACCGAAGATCATCGTTACCTCCGACCCACCTTCCCCAGGGCATCGTAGAGGGGAACGAAAATAGCCAGGGCCACCATGAGAACCAGACCGGCCAAGATGACGATAATAAGGGGCTCCATGATCGCGAACATCTTCTTGACCGTAGCCGGGATCTCGCGATCGTAAAAAGCCGTCACCTTTTCCAAGCTGCGATCGACCGTGCCGGTGTTCTCGCCCACGAATACCATGCGAACGATCAGAGGCGGGAAAGCCCCGGTTTCCTGAAGCGAGCGCCATAGCGAGCCGCCCTGCATGACTTTTTCTCGCACCTCGCTTACCGCTTGCGCGATGACCGCATTGCCCACCACCTGAGCCGTGATGGAGAGGCTCTGCGTAATATCCACCCCGGTTCGGAGCAGGAGCCCCAAATGATGAGCAAAGCGGGAAAGACAGATCTTCTCCACCAGCCCGCCAAACACCGGTATTCTTAGCTTGACCGCGTCGATGATGAGCCGCCCTCCCTCGCTGGCCCCGAGCAGCCTGACGAGGGCAAACAAACCCGCTAGTCCCAGCAAGATCCAGAACCAGCCGAAGCGGACGACGTCACCGGCCGCAATCACCGCTCTGGTAATGAACGGGAGCGGGACCTTGAGGCTGTTTATAACGGGAAGGATCCGGGGAAAAACAAAACCTAAGAGCACCCCGATCAGAGCCAGGACCGCGACCAAAACCGCGGCCGGGTAAATCGAGGCCCGGCGGATCTCCGAGGCCAGAGCATACTGCCACTCGAGAAAATCAACCAGGCGCTCAAGCACCTGATCCAGGGTCCCGCTCGCCTCACCGGCGCGGACCATGCTCACATAGACATCGCCAAAGACGACGGGATGCCGCGCCAGCGCGTCCGAATAGCTGCTGCCGCCGCGTAGATTCTCGGTGATGTCCCGAATAGCTCGCTGCATCCGCTTGTTGGTGGTTTGTTGTTCAACGTCTTCCAGGGCTTGGAGGATGGGTATTCCGGCCCCGATGGATGTGGACATGTGGACCGTGAAATTAATGATCTCCCTGAGCTTTACCGGGCGAGTGATATAGATGGCAGACCAAGCCTTCTCAGGCCTCGCGGCGACCAGATACTGGTCCATCCCCCGCAAGGTCACGGCGAGCTGCTCTTCATTGTCGGCGAGCATGACGCCCCCCACGCTTTGTCCCGCCAGATTCCTTGCCCGATAATTAAACCGCGGCATCTTTCTCTAACTACTGGACTGCGACCTGGCTTGATGGTCCCTTCGTCCTTACGTTTTCTCCTACGGTTGGTAGGCCACCCGGACCACCTCGTCCAGGCTCGTTACGCCACGCGCCGCCTTTTGGACTCCATCTTCCATCATGGTCGTCATGCCCTCTTCTCGGGCTTTCTGCAGAATCATCTGCGCCGAACTGCGCTGGAGGATCATTTGGGCGATGGCCGCAGACACAGCCAGGATTTCAAAGATCCCGATGCGGCCCCGGTAGCCGGTTTGAAAACAGCGCAAGCACCCTTTGCCGCGGTAGAAGGTGGTCTCAGGCTGAAGCGGGTCGAGGCCGATCAGTTGCAGCAGGGAGCTTTCCGGCAGCGCGGCTTCCCTGCAATAGCTACAGATCTTCCGCACCAACCTCTGCCCTACGATGGCAACGAAAGTCGAGGCCATCAGGGAGGGATTCACGTCCATATCGAGCAACCGTGCAATCGCCCCTACGGCGTCATTCGTATGAAGGGTGCTGAACACCAGGTGGCCCGTAAGGGCGGCCCGAATGGCCACATCCACCGTCTCGGCATCCCGCATCTCCCCTACCAAAATAATGTCGGGATCCTGGCGCAGCATCGCCCGCAATCCTGAAGCAAATGTCAGACCTGCCTTGGGATTAATCTGAGACTGGTTAAGATCAGCGATCTCATATTCCACCGGATCTTCCAACGTCATGATGTTTTTTTCGTTGGTGGTTACGAAGGCGAGCGTCGAATACAGCGTCGTCGTCTTTCCCGAACCCGTGGGGCCAGTAACCAGAATAATCCCGTTCGGCCGCTGCACGCCCTTCTTGAAGACCTCGAGGGCGGAGGGCGAGAATCCGAGGCTTTCGAGGCCCACGACCGTCCTCTCCTTGTCCAGGATTCTCATGACGATCTTTTCGCCGTTAATGGTGGGAAAGGTAGAGACTCGGAGGTCGTAGCTCCTTCCTTCTAGGGCAAAACTGATGCGGCCGTCCTGAGGCAGGCGATTCTCTGAGATGTCCATACTCGCCATGATCTTAGTGCGGGTGGTGACGGCCGGCTGCAGGACCTTGCTGATGTTCGGCCGGCCATGGAGAACACCGTCAATCCGAAAACGGATTCGCAGGTTTTTCTCCTCGGGTTCGACGTGGATGTCGGTCGCCTCTTCCCGGATGGCGCGCCCGATCAAGGTATCCACAAGGCGGATGACCTGGAGGCCGACGGTCTCCTCCCCCTCCTGGGGGTCCGTGTACCCGCCTTTTTCCTCTCTCGCCTCCACACGAACCGAGTTGTCTCCTCCGGCCCCGTAATGCTTCTCGACGGCCTCCTTGATTTTCGATTCGGGAGCGAAGCGGGCATCTATATAAAGTCGCGTCATGAATTGGAGCTGATCAAGGGTGGAGAGTTCAAAAGGGTTGGCCATGGCCACGGTGAGCCGGTTCTGCGATAGGGAAATTGGAATCAGCTTGTGCTCCAAGGCAAATTGGCTGGGTATTTTTTTTAGCGCCTCTGAATCGATGCGCGCGCGCGTGAGGTCCACCTGCTCGATGCCGGCCTCCTCAGCGATCAGGTACTGTATCGTTTCAGCGCTCAGACCAAAAAGCCCCTGGAAGAGATCGGGAAGAGACTTACCGGTTTTTTCTTCTTCGGCGAGCGCCAAGGCCAATTGCCTGTCGGTAATGAGACCGGCCTCGACTGCCAGCCTTCCCATCCCCTTCCTCTTGGCGGATTGAGCTTTGCTTCCGACCGGCCCCCGTTCCGGCTTGTCCTCTTTCAGATTCATAGCCTTGGTTCGATACTAGCTGATTTTAATTGACATCTCTGTAACTTAGCGATTATACTAACGGGACTGCCAAAAAGCAATTAAATAGACGGAAGACAACCTTCATTTTAGGCTGCTAAATGGTGTTTTATCTGATCTGACCCAGTGGACCAAAAAGAGGAAACTTTCCCCCGCGGCTCCTCAGAAGAGCATCTTCATCTTCGCCTGATCATTATCATCCCTGTGATATTCATCTTGGTTTCCCTCAGCGTGGGTCTGCTGGCTATGACGCTGACCCAAGTAGTCTTTCGACCGCCCCAACCCAGCTCCAAAGATCTGCTTCTGCTTAGGCTTGGGATTGTAGGGTCATCCCTTCTTGCCGGAATGTTTGGCGCCTTCCTGGCCTATGGGATCACCAAGCCGGTCAGAAAGGCTATCCTCGAGGCGGAAAAAATGATCCGCTACGCCAAGGCTGACCCGGTTCCGATCAAAGCAGCCAACGAAGTCGGCGCGCTGTCCGCCCTGTTTGACCAAGCGTTTGTCTCTTTCATCGAGGTAGTCCAGGCAAGAGAAATGCTCGATGGTATCAATGAAGGAATCGTGGCCGTCGATAAAGAAGGAAGAGTGGCGGGAATGAACCTAAGAGCCCGGGAGATGCTCGAAGTCTCGTTAGCGGAAGCGCGCCAACAAAGCCTGCGCGAACTCCTAGGTCAGTCCCCTTCCAACAACGTGCTCCTGAGCATTGCCGAGGGCGTGCTGCGCGAGGAGCAAGAACGGGGACACAACCGCGTCCCCTTCCGCTCGCGGTCGGGAAGAGAGCTGCTCCTTTCCGTCAAGGCCTCTCCGCTCAAGCTCAGGAAAGAGCCGCAGGAATTCATCGGTGTGATTATGACCTTTACGGAATATCCGGGAAGCCCGCCGCAGTTTCCCGAGATTATCGGCCACAGCGAGCCTTTCACTGAAGTCTTGGACCTGGCGGCCAAAGTCGCGCCGACTGACTCCACGGTTCTGCTGATGGGGGAAAGCGGTACCGGGAAAGAAATCATCGCCGACGCCATCCATCACTTGAGTCGGCGCAAAGACAAACCCTTCATCAAGCTCAACTGCGCGGCCATCCCGGAGGGGCTTCTGGAAAGCGAGCTGTTTGGCCACGAGAAAGGCGCATTCACGGGAGCGACTGGAAAAAAACCGGGGAAATTCGAGCAGGCCAGCGGAGGTACCGTCTTCCTCGATGAGATCGGCGACATGAGCCCCTCCACGCAGGCGAAACTCCTCAGAGTGCTACAAGAAAAGGAAGTCACCCCGCTCGGCGGAACCCAGGTCAAACAGGTGGACGTGCGCATTATTGCCGCAACCAACAAAGAACTCTTGCAGGAAGTCCGCACCGGAAGATTCCGCGAGGATCTTTTTCATCGACTGAACGTCATGACCATCAGCATCCCTCCCTTGCGCGAGAGAAAATCCGACATCCCCTTTTTAGCGGATCACTTTCTGACCGTGGCAGCTAAGAAAAGCCAGACGGAGAAGAAACCGCTCTCTCGAAGCGCGATGGATTGTCTCTTGAACTATTCCTGGCCGGGCAACGTCCGTGAATTGGAGAATGCCATCGAGCGGGCCTGTCTCCTCGCCAACGGGTCCGTGATCCAGCCCGAAGATCTCCCGTTGGCCTTCACTCCTACACGACAGGTCTCCGCCCCCCATGCCAACGGACTGGAAGTGAAGACGGATAGGATCGAGACCAAAGCCTCCCTGAACGAGACGCTGGAGGCCATCGAGAAGGAGCTCATCATTCAGGCCTTAAAGAAGAGCAACGGCGTTCAGGTTGAAGCGGCAAAACTGCTTGGACTGAATCACAAGAACCTGTGGCACAAGATCAGAAAGCATAAGATTACGCCTTCCTTTCTCAAGGAAGGCTGAAGGCGAAAGTCCGAAAGGAGCCGGTGGCGGGCGGTGAGAGCTAGGAAAGCATCTTGCGCAGCGATTGAAGGTCTTTTTTGATTTTGATCAGGGCATTTCGGTATGCCGACTCGGAGAGCGGCAATCTAAGTTGCTGCCGCTCTTCTTTCTTGGCTTCCTTAAGTTTCTTCCTCGCACCCTCGATCGTGAAGCCCTCGGTATAGAGAAGTCGCTTGATCTCGAGCAGCAGCTCGACGTCTTTCTTCCGATACCGGCGGTGGCGTGAAGGCGCCTTACCGGGTTTCAGCGGGTCAAACTCCATCTCCCAGTAGCGCAGGACATAGGGTTTGACACCGACGATACGGCTGACCTCACCGATCTTGAAATAGAGCTTGTCCGGCAAACGCGCCGCCATGGAGGTTTGCGGGCTAAGTTGAGGCAATGCTGTTCAAGTTTTTCTTCAAAATCTGGCTCGGCTTGAACGTCAGGACTTTTCTCCCCACGATAATGATCTCGTCACCGGTCTGGGGATTGCGCCCTCTTCGGGGGCGCTTGCTGTTCACAACGAAGTTGCCAAAGCCCGATATCTTAACCTTCTCCCCTCTTTCCAGGGAGCTCTTGATGATCTCGAAGGTTGCCTCCACCACGTCCGTCGCTTCCTTTTTGGAGAACCCCACCTTTTCGTAAATTCTCGCAATGATATCAGCTTTTGTCATCTCTGACCTCTTTTCCTACTTATAAGCCTTCACGCGATACAAATCTCCGCATTGAACCGCCTAGCCTCTAAGTTTCGCTCTGAAGACGTCGCCAATCCGGGCAGCCAGTTCGTGATGGAGCTGATTCACCTCCGCGTCGGTCAAGGTTCTATCCTCCGCGCGGTAAGAGATCGTATAGGCCAAGCTTTTCTTGCCCTCAGGGATTGGAGAACCCCGATACTCGTCAAAAACCTGCACATCTTCGATCAGGGAGTGGTTGAGCTCTTTGATCCAACTGACAATCCGTTGAGCCGGAAACGTTCCGTCCACCACGACGGCCAGATCCCGCTCAACGGACGGGAATCGAGGCAGGGGACGGGCCGCCAATCGGCGCGGAGCATACTGAACCAGACCTTCAAAGTCAAGCTCCACAACCAGAAATGGCGCCAGCCCGAGCTCCTCGCAGAGATCCGGGTGGACCTCCCCTAAGCACCCCATTTCGCGCTCCCCAAACCCGAAGACAGCGGCCTTTCCCGGGTGGAGGAAGGAGCCGACGCCCACCCCTGACCATGTCGGTTGCGCTTCGATGCCGAGCACCTCGAGAATTCCCTCCACGAGCCCCTTGGCATCGCGCAGGTTCGGGGCCAGTTCTTCCTTAAGTCGCAAGCCTCTGTGCCCCCTTGCCCCACAGAGCAGGGCAGCTAAATATTGCTTTTCTTCGGCGGATCTTTGAGCGTTGAGACAGAAAACCTTGCCTAAATCAAATGCGTAAAAGCTCCGCGCTTTCTGCGCCAAATTGGCGCGCAGGTTCTCCAGCAAACCGGGAATCAGGCTCAGCCGCAGTTCCGTCTTATCCTGTGCCAGCGGATTCAAGATGGACACCGCAGCTCCACGATCTCCCCAAAGCCCGTAGAAACGCCGGTTCAACTCGACCGAGGTAAAGGGCAGGTTGATCATCTCGGTCAGCCCCTCCCCGAGCAAAAAGGCGCGAACTTTCCGCTCCCGTTGCAAGCGGAAATCATAGCCCGCGCCCACCGGCCGCACCCACGGAAGGGTTGACGGGATTTTCTCGTAGCCGTGGAGCCGCGCCAGCTCTTCAATCAGATCGGCCTCCCGCGTCAGGTCGCGCCGGTACGATGGGGGAACGACCCGGGCGCCGATCTTGGAGCGCGACTGCACTTGCATCCCGAGGGATTTGAGTAATCTTTCGGCCTCGCGACGAGACAGCTCGATCCCCAGAAGCCCGCTCACCCTCTTCTCGCGCAGCACGATTGGCGTCGCTTTGACCCGACGCGGATATCGGTCCACCATACCCTTCACCGGAACCCCGCCAGCGGCTTCGGCCAAGAGAAAAACTGCGCGATCCAGAGCATAGAGAGTCCCCTCAGGATCCACCCCCCGTTCAAACCGATGGGAGGCCTCACTGTGAATCGCCAGGCGTTTCGCGGTGCGCCGAACACAGGCGGGATCAAAATGGGCGCCCTCCAGCAGCACCGTATGCGTATCCCACTGAACCTCCGAGTCTTTTCCGCCCATGACTCCGGCCAAGGCTATCGGAACGTCGCCGTCGCAGATCAGCAAGTCCCCGGAGGCCAACTCCCGCTCGGTTCCATCCAGGGTCACGAGTTTTGCAATGCCGCCAGCCTCGCGGACTACGATCCGTTTGGTCGCGAGCCGATCCGCGTCAAAGGCGTGGAGCGGCTGGCCGGTCTCCAGCATGACATAGTTCGTCACATCGACAACGTTGTTGATGGCACGGATCCCGCAAACCTCCAACCGCACCCTCATCCAATCGGGAGAGTCCGCTACGCGCACCCCTAAAACCATTCGCGCAGAATAGCGGGGGCACAGGCTCGGGCTTCGGATCTGGACATCAACGAGCCGTTCCATGCCGGAGCCCTTCACATGAGGCAGCACCGGCGGGAGCTTCAATCGGCCTCCGGTAAGGGCCGCTACTTCACGCGCTAAGCCGAGGATGCCTAGACAGTCTCCCCGGTTGGGCGTTACGGCAACCTCCATCACCCAGTCCTCCTGCCCACCCAAAGACGCCAAGGACTCGACCTCGAGGCCTGCCATCGTGAGCGCATACGCGGTTTCTTGCGGCGACTTCTTAACGTCGACAAACTCCCTCAGCCAACTAAAAGTGAACTTCATCGTCCGGGTGTGGGTCTAGGAGAATTGTCTTAAGAAGCGCAGATCGTTCTGAAAGAACAGCCGAATGTCTTCGATGCCGTACTTCAGCATGGCAATGCGCTCAACCCCCATACCGAAGGCGAAGCCAGAGACCTGATCCGGGTTGTACCCGACGAAGCGAAAAACTTCAGGGTCGATCATGCCAGCCCCAAGAATCTCCAACCAACCCGTGCCCTTGCATACGCGGCAAGGCTGCCCTTCGGAAGTCGATCCCCCCCCCTCACAGAGCAAGCATTGGATGTCGATTTCGGCGCTGGGCTCGGTAAAGGGGAAAAAACTCGGACGAAACCGCACGCCGGTCTCTGGCCGAAAGACCTGCCGCAAGAAGTGCGTGAGCACGCCCTTAAGATCTGAGAAGGCAATATGGCTATCCACCATGAATCCCTCGACCTGATGAAACATAGGCGAATGGGTGGCGTCGTCGTCATGGCGGAACACGGCCCCAGGGGCGATGATCTGCAGCGGAGGTCGACGCTGCTCCATCACACGGATTTGCACTGGAGAGGTATGGGTTCGAAGCAGGCGATCCTGCGAGACAAAAAAGGTATCCTGCATATCCCTGGCCGGATGGTCCGGGGGCATATTGAGCGCTTCGAAATTGTGATAGTCATCTTCGATATCCGGCCCCCGGGCGATCTCAAACCCCATGGTCAGAAAGACATCGATAATCTCATCCATCACAAGTGTCAAAGGATGGATCCGACCGCGCTCCCACCGGCTCCCCGGAAGAGTGATATCGACTCTCTCCGCTTTGAGGATTCGCTCCTTTTCGCGCTGTTTCAACTCCCCGAGGCGAAACTCGAGCCTGTCCTCCACGAATTGCCTGAGCCGGTTGAGCGCCTCGCCAAGTTCAGGGCGCTCTTCGGGCGGAAGCTCCTTGAAGCCGCGGAATAAAAACGTGAGCTTCCCCTTGCGACCGAGATACTCGATCCGCAGGCGCTCAACCTCCTCCTCGGAGGCGCCCTCCGCGATCCGGCTTAAGAACTCATCTTTGAGAGTCTCGAGCGATTCCCTCACCATAATAATGAATAAGGAAAGGGGAGTTACGCCGTCAGGTGGGTCTTTGCGAATTGGGCGATTTGTCCGAACGCGGCCGCATCCGAAACCGCCAGATCCGCCAGGATCTTTCGGTCCAATTCCACCCCTGCCCGTTTTAGCCCGTGGACCAACTGGTTATAGGAGAGGCCGCTCAGTCGCGCAGCCGCCCCGATCCGGGTAATCCACAGGCCGCGGAAGACCCTGCGCCTGACGCGTCGATCCCTGTAGGCAAAGGCGAGGGATCGTTCCACCGTCTCCCGCGCAGAGCGATACAGCCGCCCGCGTCCTCCCACATAACCTTTGGCCAGCTTCATGATCTTCTTTCTGCGCCGCCTGGATTTGCTTCCGCCTTTAGCTCGTGGCACGTGTCTAGCTCCTTCCTTAAGTAGTATGAGAGTAACGAGTACAGAGTCATGAGGAATGAGTAGAAATTCTTTCCTCGAAACTCATTACTCGGTCCTCAGAACTTTCAAAGGTACGGTATCAATTTGCGGATGTTCTTTGTCTCCACAGGTGACACCAGTCCCGCGTGTCTCAGCCGCCTCTTCCTTTTCCTCCCTTTGCTCGAAAGGAGATGACTTTTAAAGCCCCGGGATCTCTTGATCTTTCCCGTAGCAGTGACCTTGAACCTCTTCAGGGCTCCTTTGCTGCTCTTAATTTTCGGCACTTACGTCTCCTTTCAAATTCAAATAGGCACGAGGCGGAAGGCGATAGGCGTGAGTTTCTTCTCCCTCCTCCTCTCCTGTTGCCTACTGCCTCATGCCTCTCGCCTGTCTCACTTGGGGGTTAACAGCATCGCCATGCTCCGTCCCTCCAGTCTTGCCGCAATATCGAGCTTGGCGATATCCTGTACCTGGTTGAGCACCCCGTCCAGCATGTGCTTGCCGAGTTCCGGATGCGTGATCTCCCGACCTCGGAAAAAGACCGATACCTTGACTCTTTGCCCTCTCTCGATGAAGCGGCGGATGTTGCGCACTTTATAAAGCAGGTCGTGGCGATCCGTTCGCGATCCCATCTTGACCTCTTTGACCGCCACAAAGGTCTGCTTCTTTTTCGCGCCCTGCGATTTCTTCCTCTGAAGATACCGGAACTTGCCGTAATCCATCATTCGGCAAACCGGGGGTTGAGCATCAGGCGCCACCTCCACCAGATCTATACCCTGACTCTCCACCATTTTCAGGGCCTCTTGGAGGGACATGATACCTAACTGGTCTCCCTCCGGGCCGATGACGCGAACCTCCCGAGCGCGAATTTGATGATTAATTCTGCTTTCCTTAACTATTGGCCACCTCCTTTTTTAGTCACCTGCTCCAACGGTCAGATCCTCTCCACGTAGCTCGCCCGAGACCTCCTGCCCTAACAGCTCCACGAACTCCTTAACTGACATCGGTTTGAGGGTCTTCCCGCCCCTTCGCCGCGGAGACACCGTCTGGTCCTTCATCTCCCGATCCCCAATGACCACCGCGTACGGAATCTTGGCCATTTGTGCCTCGCGGATTTTGTAGCCGAGCTTCTCGTTTCGTCCGTCCAACTCCACGCGCCAGCCCCCGGCTAAAAGCTCTTCGAAGACCTTCTCAGCATAGTTCTTCTGTTGGTCGGTGACGGTCACCAACCTCGCCTGCACCGGCGCCAGCCAGATAGGCAAGGCCCCGGCACAGTGTTCGAGCAGGATCCCCATAAAGCGCTCGATCGAGCCAAGGATGGCCCGATGGATCATCACAGGTCGCTCCTCGGAGCCCGCCGGGCTGATGTAGGTCAGATCAAAGCGCTCCGGCATCGAGAAGTCGAGTTGTATCGTCGCCAATTGCCACCCGCGCCGTAGGGCATCGGAGACAACGAAATCAATCTTAGGGCCGTAGAAGGCGCCTTCTCCAGGGTTGACTGCGTATTCGAGTCCTTCTTTTCTCAAGGACTCGGCCAAGGCCTCCTCCGCCCGCGCCCATACTTCCTCGCTGCCGAGAAAATGCTCCGGGCGGGTGGAAAGCTTAACCTGTATCTGTCCGAAACGAAAGGCCTGATAGACCTCGCGCAGCATCCGGAGCAGCGCGGTCATCTCCCCCTCGATCTGCTCGGGAGTGCAGAAGATATGGGCATCGTCCTGAGAAAACGAGCGCACGCGCGTCAGACCCCCTGTGACCCCGGATTTCTCATAGCGGTGGAGGCGACCAAAGTCCGCATAACGCAGCGGCAGATCACGATACGATCTCCTCTTGGAGGCGTAGATCAGGGTGTGGCCAGGGCAATTCATGGGCTTCACGCCGAACTCTTTTTCGTCGACGCGGGTGAAGTACATGTTCTCCCGGAAATGGTCGTAGTGGCCGGAACGGCGCCACAGCTCCGCATCAAAGATTTGCGGCGTAATGACCTCTTGATAACCGTAGCGACGATACAGGCGGCGCATGTAGGCGATCAGCTCGTTGTAGACAATCGCCCCTTTGGGATGAAAGATGGGACTGGCCGGAGCGAGCGGATGAAAGCTGAAAAGATCCAGCTCTCGACCGATACGCCGGTGGTCCCTCTTTTTGGCTTCTTCCAGGAGCCGGAGATGCTCGCGCAGCGCCTCCTCGGTGTGCCAGGCCGTGCCGTAGATGCGCTGGAGCATCTCATTGCGTTCGTCGCCTCTCCAATAAGCCCCGGCAACTCCGGTCAGCTTAAAGGCACCGATGACTCCAGTCGCAGGAACATGCGGCCCGCGGCAGAGGTCGACCCAATCGCCCTGGCGATAGAGGGACACCTTTTCTTCCGGGATCTCTTCCAGGATGGCAACCTTGTAGTCCTCGCCCATGGCCCGGAACAGCTCGATAGCCCTGGGCCGCGGCATCTCCTCGCGCTTAATTCTCAGATTCGACGCCGCCAGTTCGTGCATACGGGACTCGATCCTCTCGAGCTCTTCCGGAGTGAAGGGCGTCACTCGCTTAAAATCATAGTAAAAACCATCCTCGATGGTTGGTCCGATCGTCACTTGGGTGCCGGGGAAAAGGCCCTGGACCGCTTGAGCCATCAGGTGGGCTGTTGAATGGCGCAGAATATCGAGACCTTCAGGACTATCCATCGGGATCCAATCCACGGTGCAATCCTGACCCAGAGGGCGATCGAGGTCGACCGCGACCCCATCCACCTTGGCCGCGATGATGCGGCTGTTTATTCCAAGGGAAGACGCCAGCTCCTGGATTCGGAGACCCCGGAGAACCTGGAGAACTTTTCCCCCGGACAAAGTGACCTGGATATCCTCCATGCGTTGGCTGTCGGCTGCTTTCATCTAGTTCAAAAATGGTAGGCACGGGCGGGATTGAACCGCCGGCCTCTTCCGCGTCAAGGAAGCGCTCTCCCACTGAGCTACGTGCCTAGAAAAAATTCGCTTTCCCCCCAAATTTAAAGGGGGGTTTTCGATATCCCCCCTTGGGAACGCAAGCGTCTGATTTTCCTATCAATTTTTATCACCCGTGTCAACTTAACCGCGGCAGGGAGTGAGTCCGATTCTGAAGCCAAACCAATCCTCGATAGATGTATTGGAATCCTGACACGGCCGTGGTCGCTGCCGTAACGATGATGAAAAATTCGCGGACTCGAGATGGCAGCAGCGCGGCATCATAGAGAAACAATAGCGCAACTGCGACCGTGAGAAGCTGCAACAGGGTGTTGATCTTGCCAATGAAAGAGGGCTGGACCTCCAGACGCTCACCCACGAGAAAATAGATCATACCGTACCCGAGAATAATAATGATATCGCGGGTCAGGACGAGGACCACCAGCCAGAAAGGGAGACTGCCGATGAGCCCGAGCACGACAAAGGAGCTCATGGCCAGCAATTTATCGGCCACCGGATCGAGATAGGTTCCCAAGGGAGTCTGCTGCCCGGTGAAGCGCGCCACCGCACCGTCCAAAGCATCTGTCAAACCCGCGAGGATCAAAAGCATCAGGGCTTCAAGGTAAAGGCCCGAAGACAGGAGGACGAGAAAGACGGGCACTGTTACGATCCGGATCAGCGTCAAAAAATTCGGCAGATTGAGCATGGGAAGGCCTTCATCTCGACTCTGAAAAGTCGCGCTCTCTCAACTGCTTGCGGATCTGACCCGCGAGCTTCGGCGTCACGAGCGCCGTCACCACGACGCCGTCTTCCCGGTACTCCTCCGTTAAGATCCGGCCCCGCCGGCGCAACAACGAAAGCAGATGCCCTTGGGAGGGGGAGAAGCGGAAATGCGCGCGCTCCTTACCCCTATCGAGCACGGTCCCGATCACGTCAAGTAAGCGCTGGATCCCGTTACCGGTCAAGGCCGAAATCGGACACACCTCGAGCGCTCCCTCGCCAGTGATCTTCGAGACGGGCGCCTCAAACACGTCAATCTTGTTCGGCACCATGAGCCGAGGGGTCTCCCCGGCTCCGATCTCTCTTAGAACGCCTTCGACCACCTGAATCTGTTCTTCGTAGAGAGGAGACGTCACATCGACCATATGAAGCAGCAGGTCCGCCGTCCTCACTTCTTCAAGCGTGCTCTTGAAGGCTTCAACGAGGGCATGGGGAATCTTGTTGATAAAACCCACTGTATCCACCACCATCACCTGGTCTCCGTCAGGCAGCTTGAGACAGCGAATGGTGGGGTCGAGGGTAGCAAAGAGCTTATCCTCGACCACGACCCCGGCCCGGGTGAGCGCATTCATGAGCGTCGATTTTCCCGAGTTGGTATATCCCACCAGCGCGACAGTGGCGTACGGCACCGCGGTGCGCTCCCCGCGCTGCAGGGCGCGCGTGCGCTCCACCGTCGCCAGGCGACGTCTCAAGGTTCCAATCCTCTCGCGCACCCGCCGTCGGTCCACTTCCAACTGGGTCTCGCCGGGCCCCCGAGTCCCGATTCCCCCCCCGAGGCGAGAAAGATGCGTCCAACGGCGAGTCAAGCGGGGCAGCAGATAGCCCAGTTGCGCCAACTCGACCTGAAGCTTTCCTTCGTTGCTCCTGGCGCGCTGGGCAAAGATGTCGAGAATCAGCTGGCTCCGATCGATAACGCGGACCTGGAAAGCGGCCTCGAGATTGCGCTGCTGCGCCGGGCTAAGATCCTCATCAAAGATCACCAGGTTAGGCTTGAGACTCAAGAGGCCCTCGCGGATCTCCTCCACCTTCCCGCGTCCGATCAAAGTCGACGGGCTAGCCCTCTTCAGGTGCTGAGTGAATACGCCGACCACGAGCGCCCCGGCGCTCCGGGCCAGCTTTGCGAGTTCTTCCACGCTCCACTCCACCGGGATCCCGCGATCTGCCGAAGGGATCTCGACACCGACCAGGACGGCCTGCTCGCGGATGCGAGAATGGATCGCGTGGACTCGCTTCAAGAGTCTAAACTAGCAAAAGTGACTCGGTCGCCGAAGAGGCGCTCGACCGCCTCACTCAACGCCCGGCCAGAGGCGACCCTAAGGTGGATGGGAAGTTCGATTACGGTTTCAGCCTGCTCCGGCAGCACAAGATGAAGGTATACGGGGCAGGGTCCGGGATGTTCGACCAGCGCGTCATGGAGCTGGCGCAATTCTTCAGAGGTCACTTCGGGGCCCCGGAGATATACATGGACTTCTTGACCGTTGCTTTCTTCTGCCCTCGAGGCCATCTCCGTTCCACGGGCCTTCCGCGGCTCGCGGGATACTTGAGCGAGAGGGGTCACCTCACTTGCGATGATCTGCACCCTTTCCTCCCCCACCTCCAATCTCCCTTGTACCAATATCGGATCGTCGACCACCAGCGTCTCCATGCAGCGACGATAGAGGTCGGGCCAGACAAGCACCTCGACAAATCCAGTCCTGTCCTCAAGCTGAAAACTCGCGTAGCGCTCACCCTTCTTGGTGTTCCTCAGTTTTAACGCCGTCACGACACCACCTACCTTCACCTCGCCGCCCGCAGGCTTCTCCCGGATGTTGACGATGGCTCCGGTAGTCCATTTTTTTAACCCACTTTCATATTTATCGAGTGGATGGCCAGTGATATAAAAGCCGAGCGACTCCTTTTCGAAGGCCAGCAACTGCTGGGCGGACCACTCTTCGGCTGGCGGATAGCTGCCATCGTTCTTCTCCTTGCCGTTCCCTGTCCCCAGGGTGTCAAAGATATCAATCTGATTGCTCTGCCGCCCCTTTTGGTAAGACTGCCCCACTTTCATAGCGTCGTCCAGGGCCGCCATCATCCGGACCCGGGAGACCCCGGTCGAATCGAACGCTCCGCACTTGACGAGGCTCTCCACCACTCTCCGGTTAACCGAGCCAAGGTCGACCCGCCGGCAAAAATCGAAGAGTGACTTAAAATTCCCCTCCCGCTCCCGGCTCTCCAAGATCACCTCCACCGCCTTCTCGCCCACGTTTTTGACCGCGGCCAGACCGAAACGGATCTTGTCCCCCACCACGGTGAAATCGGCCCGGCTTTCATTGATGTCCGGCGGAAGCACCTCGATCCCCCGTTCGCGGCACTCCGCCAAATTTTTGATCACCTTATCGGTATCCCCCATTTCCGAGCTCAGCAGAGCGGCCATGAACTCGACCGGATAATGGGCTTTCAGATAGGCGGTCTGGTACGAAATCATCGCATAAGCGGCCGAATGGGACTTATTGAAGCCGTATCTGGCAAAAGTCTCCATCTGATCGAATATCTCGGCGGCCTTTTTTGGCTCAATCTTGTTTTTGCGCGCGCCCTCGATGAAACGCTCTCGCTGGCTGGCCATCTCCTCGGAATCTTTTTTCCCCATGGCGCGGCGCAGGATATCAGCCTCTCCCATGCTGTACTGGCCGAGCTGTTGAGCGATCCGCATCACCTGCTCTTGATAGACGATGACGCCATAGGTGTCTCTAAGGATGGGCTCCAGCAACGGGTGGAGATAACGGATCTTTTCTTTCCCGTGCTTGCGCTTGATGTACTCCTCGGTCATTCCGCTGTCGAGCGGGCCGGGACGAAACAGGGCCAGGATCGCCACCAGATCCTCGAAACAGTTGGGGCGGATCTTGACCGTCATCTCCCGGATCCCCGTGCTCTCAAGTTGAAAGATCCCTGTGGTATTCCCCGAGCAGAGGAGACGATAGATCTTCTTGTCGTCCAACGGGAGATTGTTGATGTCGATCTCGGCCACCCGGCTGGCGCGAATGAGCTTGAGACAATCGTGGATCAGGGTCAGGGTCTTCAGCCCGAGAAAATCAAACTTGATGAGCCCGATCTTCTCCACGCTCTCCATGTCGAACTGGGTGACGATCCCTCCGTCCTTGTCCAGATAGAGAGGAAGATAATCGACCAGCGGCAGATTGGACAAGACCACGCCGGCCGCATGCGTCGAGGTGTGGCGCGTGAGCCCTTCGAGGCGCAGGGCATGATTGATCAGATTTTGCACCCGGGGATCACTCTTCATGAGCTCCTGTAAGCGCGGCTCCATCTTGAGGGCATCCGCTAGAGGGTAATCAAAGCCCTGCTTTGGGGCGGGAACGAGCTTGGCGATGGCATCGGTCTCGGCAAAGGAAAAACCCAGGGCGCGTCCGACGTCTCTGATCGCCGCCTTGGCCTTGAGGGTCCCGAAGGTGGCGATCTGGGCTACTTTGTCCGCGCCGTACTTCTCCTTCACGTAGCGAATCACCTGATCCCTGCCGCGGATGCAAAAGTCGACGTCGATATCCGGCATGGAGCGCCGTTCCGGGTTGAGGAACCTCTCGAAGAGGAGAACGTGGCGAATCGGGTCCAGATCGGTAATCTTGAGCGCGTAGGCCACCAGACTGCCGGCGGCGGAGCCCCTCCCCGGTCCCACCGGGATGCCATGGTCCTTGGCGTAGTTGATGAAATCGGCGACAATCAAAAAATAGCCGGAAAACTGCATCCCTTTGATTACCCCTAGTTCGTAGTTCAGCCGTTTCTCGTAGAGCTTGAGCCTCTCCTGATGCTCCTCGGGATGGGCGGTTTTGAGAGGCTCAAGCCTTTCCTCCAGTCCCTGGCGAGCCAGCTCATCGAGATAATCGTCGAGAGTCATCGCCTTGGGCGGCTGGAAAGGGGGAAAATGATAGCGGCCGAATTCCAGTTCCAGATTGCACCTCTCGGCGATCTCTATGGTGCGCTCCACCGCCTCCGGAGAATAATCAAAGCCCTTTTTCATCTGCTCCGCAGACTTGACGAAGAGCTCGTCCGTCTCCATCTTCAATCGGTTTTCATCCTGCACGGTCTTGCCGGTCTGGACGCAGAGCAGGACATCGTGCGCCTCGGCATCATCCCTCTGGCCGTAGTGGCAGTCATTGGTCGCTACTACCGGAACGGAGAGCTCTTTGCCGAGCTCGATGATCATCGGGTTGACCTTTTCCTGTTGCGGGAGCTTATTATCCTGGATTTCCAGGTAGTAGCGATCTGCAAAAATGGCTGCGTAGCTCTCGGCGGCGCCCTTCGCCTTTTCCACCTGGCCCGCCGATAAAGCGGACGCCACTTCCCCTTGCAGACAGGCGCTTAGGGCGATCAACCCTCTATTGTATTCCTTGAGCAGCTCCTTATCGACCCGGGGCTTGTAGTAAAAGCCCTCCATGTAGCCTGCGGTCACGAGCTTGCAGAGATTGCGGTAGCCCTCCAGGTTCATCGCCAGGAGAATGAGGTGGTGGTTGTACTCTTTGTTGCCTTTATCCACCCCCTTGCGCTCGAAGCGGCTGGCCGGCGCCACATAGATCTCGCAGCCGATGATGGGTTTGATGCCGTGGCGCACGGCCTCCGTGTAGAACGCGATGGCGCCGAACAAATTGCCATGGTCGGTCATCGCGAGCGCGGGCTGCTTGAGCTGCTTCACCCGCTCGAGCAGCGGTTCGACCTTATTGGCGCCATCCAGAAGGCTGTACTGCGTGTGGCAGTGAAGGTGGACGAAACGGGAATGCTCCATTTGAATAAAATTACGCTAGCACAAATCGCAATCCGCCACAATTATTTTTGTGCCTTTGTTTCTTTTCTATCCGACCTTTTCTCTCTGACCATCGCCACCGTTTCCCTCAAGTCAGTCAATTTAAGATCTCTTTTCTAAAAACTCCCTGGGGGTCAACGAAGGGATTGAAAGACGATCAGTAAAGTGCTGGGCATTCCATGAAACAAAGCTCGCAGCGCCGGAGACACACTTTTCCATGGCAGCGATAATTAAGGCATCACCAAAACTCACCTTCCTTGCGATGATCTCGAAAAGATCGCCGACCTTGAGGGCCGGAAGAAGACTTTCGAAATCGAGGTGCGGAAGCACGTCAACCTGGTAGTGCTTGGCGAAGTGAAAAAAGAGTTCTTGAAGCTGCTTTTGGTTGAGATTGAAAGAGAGCACCCCACAGATTTCAAGCAAGTTGAATATGGTGGTAGCCCCGGATCGATCTTGAGCTACATGGTTCAAAAAAGCGCGGTTAGTGGCAAAGTTCTTGTCCCTCTTATACCGGAGGTCAATGATAAAAACCGAGGTGTCTATGATGGTTAGGCCCGCCACCGTGTCCGCCGTATGGCTTCTTCCCAGGTCCTATAACGAGGCCTTGAGGTTTTCAGCGCCTTTTCGATATCTTCCCACGCCTCTTCATATTCGCGGAGCCCAAGGGGCTTAAGCTCCTCTGCTTTGACGGGACTCAATACGGCCCAAGGCTTGCCACGCTTCATGATAAGTACCTTCTCCCCCTCCCCCACCTTCCGCAGCACCTCCCCGGTCTTATTTTTAAGCTCTTTTGCGCTGATTGATCGCATAGAAGTACCTACTTGAGAATCAAAATAGCTACTTTAGGGTCGCCTGTCAATAGCTAGTAGGACCGACAGTCTTTTGATGCCGCTGCCATTGATGATGGACTGCAGCACGTCCGTTTGCAGCAGGCTATCGCGCAGAGGTTCCACCTCCGCTTTACGCGTAAGCGATAGCGGCCAAGAAGGAGCAAGCCGTTGATCTTCGCGAGGTCAGTAGTGGGCATGATTGGAAGGAGAATACGGCAGGCGGCCCTAAACAGATATTCCCAGGTCTAGGTCAAAAACGCATGCCTGGCGCCACCCCCATGAGCTCCTCTCCCGCTTCCTGCCATCGGCGGCCGACCAAGAGGCCGAGGAGGCGGCGCGGATGGAGAACGAAGGCCAGGCGGAGGAGGCTAAGGCCCTCTATCGGAAAATCCTGGCGAGCGATCCTACCCATGCAAAGGCCCTGCTGGCTTTAGGCCGAATCTTGATGGAGGCCGGGGATACGGAGCAATCTCTCGGCCGTGAGGCAACAGTGCAGGGAAAAACGTTATATGGTTAACACGAAGGCCGTCGTGTAGGCTTCTTTGTCTTTCAGTTTGAGAAGCAGTTTTTCCGCCGCCGCCCGTGTTCTAAAGCGCCCTACGTTAGTGCGGTACAACGTGACCGCGTTGACGTCGGCGCTGGTCACATAGGCCTCCCAGCCTCTGGTTTTTAGAACCTTCGCAAGCTTAACGGCAGCCTGCTCACTCTTTAAGGCGGCGACCTGAACAGTCCATAGGCCTGCTGCCTTTTGAGTGTCTGTTCTTTCGGCTTTTGGTTGATCCTGCGCCGGCGGCTCTTGGCCTGTCGATGCCGGTTCCGCTTCGGACCTGAGAGCAGTTGAGAAATCCTCGTCGCGGCCCTTATCCCTTTTTCCCAGCCATTGGGCGGTTAGAACGGCAAGAACGAGAATGGCCGCCGCTGCTCCGGCGATGGCTAGCCGATGCCGGTTAGGCACCGTTTGATTCCGGGACAGTTCGGCAACCTTAACCAGGCCCGCAAAATTCACCCGGCCGGCGACCCAAACCGCCCCATAGATAAGCCAGCCGACCAGGCTGGTTCGAAAAGCTAAAACCAGATCGCTGTATGCGACGAACGAAACAGCCGTCCATGCCAGGGCTGCTGCGCAACAAACGATGCTTACCCACCGCATCATGAGCTAATTGTCTAACGGCAGGGCGGCTCTGTCAACGCATCAGGGTTTTCTCGACCGCGCCTTTCACCAGTTCGGCCTGCCAGCGCAACAGGCCTCCGCTTTCCATAATCTCCTCGAGGCTCCGAGGCCGGCTCCGGGCAATGGCCTCGAGCGCGGCTCTGGGCGCCAGAGTCGATGGGGCGATCTCCAGCTCCTTGGCGATTCGCACGCATTCGCCGCGCAGCGCGTCGATCTGCTCCTTGCAGTCGG
>Ga0209640_10000586_pt1 | contig 28555 bp, 26 predicted proteins | sample RifCSP10_1_FD_184018 | JGI IMG/M metagenome (GOLD analysis project Ga0209640, IMG submission 184018) | Soil microbial communities from Rifle, Colorado - Rifle CSP2_sed 10_1 (SPAdes) (version 2) | ecosystem: Environmental > Terrestrial > Deep subsurface > Rock core/Sediment | place: Rifle... | reverse complement strand
ATTCACTTCATGATGGGAGTGGGGTATCTCTTGGCGATCGGCTTTGCCTGCCTCCCCACGCTCTACACCACCTACGCCTCCAAGATGGTGCGGGAGTTCCCCTTGGCCGGGCAGGTAGATCTCGGCAGCGGTCCCTATCTGGCCGCAACCCTATTGCTACTCGGGATGACGTTGGTGGGATATTTTGGATTGAACGACGAACGGCGCGGAAAAGCGTTTTGGGCGGCGGGGGCAACCTTGGCTGGTCTGGTTCTTATCGTCATCGTGATCGCGGTTCCTCACATCAATCGATATGTGGTCGCGCCCCCGCAGGAACTCGCCTATGCCGCAGGCCTAAACCTGGATCGCCAGGATCAATTCATTGCCTATGGCACCACGAGACCGTCGTCCGTATTCTACTCAAAACGCAAGACGCTCTTCGTACCCATTGGAGAAGAGGACAAGATACGGGCGGCCCTGAAAGAGTCAAAGAGAGTGATGATCCTCTTGCCGGAAAGCGCACAATCGAAGTTGCCGGCGGAAGCAAACGGACTGGTCCCCATTCTCAAACGCTACGGCTACGTGCTGCTGGCCAATCAACCAATGGTGACGATACCAGAGGGTGCGACCCCGCCACAGCCATCTCCGCCCACCATTTTCGGTCACTGAGCAAGATAGGCACGCGCGACTTGGCGGGACGAGGTAGGAATCTAACCTGTCCAGGTCACGCCTTTCCTGCACCTCGCGCGCGTCGCGCCTACATCGGCACGATGCCTTTCAGGACATAGCTTGCCCCCAGCACCAGCAACATGGCCGCAACGAACAGACCCTCTGCCATGGCCGCCCGTATCCCCACGGGGCCATCTGTCATGGACTCGATCTGACCAGGGAGACCCTCCAACCAATGAGCAACACAGACGAGCAGCACAACGGTCGTGACGAACAGAGAGCCGGTCGTCATCCCTAACCCCAGTCCCACGAGACCTCGAGCCAACGGTCCGGACAGCCAAGCCGGGCACCATGACGACTGTACCGTCCACAAGATATGGCCCACGAGTCCCGCCAGAGTGAGCAACAGCCCCCCCCACAAGAGCTGTTGGAACGGCCAGGCCTCCGACGGGAGATGCAGGATCGTCCAGACGAGCGCGAGAGTCGCCGCAAAATATGGCGTCATCCGACAGACAGCCATTCCAGTCGATGAGCGCCATTCACGCCATGAATGGGCGGCAATCATTCCCATGACACAGCCGAGGGCCGCTCCTCCTGCCACGTCGGTCAGATAGTGCGACCCGCGGAAAATCCGACTGGCGGCGACGGCCACTGCCACAGCAAGAATAGGCCATCTCGCTCGCGGGAACCTTGTGGCCAGCACTGTTGCAACCGCGAACGCTGCCGCCGCATGCCCGGACGGGAAGGAATCCCATCCGCTCCCGCTGACTGGGGAGAACTCGATGTTGCCTGCATGCATGAACTTAGGACGGGGACGGCCAATGGCATGTTTCAAAATATTGGCGCTCAACGCGGCAAGACCATGCGCGATGAGGCTCTGCCAACCTGCATCTTTCCACTGCGGATGTTTCAATCCATACCCAACCGCAAGTAGCACAAGGCTCAGAATCACCAGAGACTCACCCTTGCCGAGCCGGTCACCGAGATCGCTGAGCTGAGCCAGCCAGGGATTGGCGAGGTGGTCCATGTGAAGATCGTTGAGGGAGCGGATGAACCTGGTCAGCGGCACATCCCACTCAAATAACCCCACGAACACGAGGGTGAGCGCACAGACGGAGAGGAGGACGACTGCAACAGGCGTGAATCGTGAATCGTGAATCGTGAATCGCGGGAGAGCCATGAGAATCGGTCTACACGTTCAACGATTAACGGCTTCAGGGAACCCAGTCGGCGAGAAAAACATTGAACTCACCAGGCGTCTTGGCCTGGCGATCCGAGACCCAGACCAGGCTGGTACCATCCGGCGAAAACATGGGGAAACTGTTGAATTGTCCGTCGAACGTAAGCCGCTCGAGGCCTTGGCCGTCCTCATCGATCATATAGAGGTGAAAACTTGGTCGGCCTCCTTCGCCCTTCGTTTCAATATTCGATGAGAAGATGATCCGCTTGCCATCGGGAAAATAGAAGGGCGAGAAATTCGAGGCGCCGTTCGACGTGACCGGTCGCTGGCTGCTTCCATCCGCATTCATCACGAAAATATCAAGTTGCCCCGGCTCCACCAGCCGCTGGTTGAGCAAGTCCTTATACTTGTCGATCTCCGCCTGATCGGTGGGATGCGACGCCCGGTAGACGATGCGTTTACTGTCCGGCGAAAAGAACGCCCCGCCGTCGTAGCCGATCTCGTTCGTCAGACGCCGGGTCTTCGAGCCATCGAGATTCATGGCATAAAGATCCAAGTCCCCGTCTTTCACGGACGTCCAGACGATCGTCTTGCCGTCCGGCGACACGGTCGCCTCCGCATCGTAGCCCGGCGTGGAAGTCAGCCGCTGCATCTCTTGACCATCGATGCGTACGGCGTAAAGATCGTAGTCGTCCAAAGCCCAGCGGTAGGCCCTTTCCCGCTTCGGCTTCGGCGGACAGTTCGGCCCCGACGCATGGGTCGACGAATAGAGCACGCGGCGATCGCCCGGGAAAAAGTATCCGCACGTCGTGGCCCCCGTGCCGGTGCTCACCAACCGAACGGTATCACTGTCCAGATCCATCACGTACATCTGATAACAACCCAGCCCGGCGTCGGCCGGTTTGAGTGTGGCCGCATAGGTATCTTTCATCCAATTGTTCGTGGATTGAAATATCAATTTGCTCCCGCTGAAGGAAAAGTAGGCTTCGGCATTCTGCCGGCCCACCGTCAGCTGGCGAATATTCTTCAGATGCCGCTCAGCCTGGTGCGCGGGAACCGCCAGAGCCTTCGACGCAAGGCCCTCTGCCTGTCCCGTCTGCTCACCCAGCAACAGACAGACGAGTCCGATCATGCACCACTTACCGAATGGAATTGCTTGCATCGAGACGCACCTCCGTATGATCGCTCGCGAGTGGCCACTCCCCGCGGATGACCACCGCACCATCCTTGAACAACACGAAACTATTCCACCCGTAAAAAAAGAGCAGCCGCGCCACCTTCGCCACGGCCTGCGGCGTGGCCGCATACAGCACCGTCACCACACTGCCTGGGCGATCGACCCGATGGCAACTGACCAGCAGGGCCAGCCCAGGCCCTTCGTACGTCGTTCCCATCACGGTGGCACCCCTGTCGTTCAGAGTCGCGCGCTCACCGCAGTGATGGGCCAGGATCGATTGGATACCCGGACGGGATTCGAGGCTGCCCAATACTAACACCGAACCTTCCTGAGGCAACAGCCCATCCTGGGCCATCGAGGCGATCACCGTACGCTCGCCGATCGGTTTCTGTTGCTCCTGGGCTTCGATGCGCGTGACCACGTCCCGAAACGGCGAGGGATGGTCTGGCTCATCCGTAAACGCCGTCAGGACCGACCGGCGTCGATCGGTGACATAGTGATTGAGCACCGGCGACAACGATTGCCGGGCAATCCGTCGAACAGTCATGAACTCGGGATCGAGATCAATCGCGATCGGTCGAGCGGGCAAGGTAACAGAGATCGTCTCGCGCAGCGAACGCAGCGGCAGCGTCAGAAGATGCTCGCGGTCACCCTCCATGCGAATCTTAAGCTGAAGGGGAAGACGAAAAAACTTGTTCGATTGGACGATCGTGGCTTCCAGTTGAAAGGTCTGCGCCGGCTCCCCCGCCACCGGACGGGCGACGGCCTCCGAAAACGACAGCATCGGCGCCCCTTCCTGTTCCACCCATTGCGCGAAAAACCATCGGAGATCCTGGCGGCTCTCTTCTGCAAAAACTCGCTCAAGATCGCGCCATTCAGCATGCCTGCCACGATATTGCGCCACCAAACTCTTCAGGGCCTGCCAGAACGCCTCCTCTCCCACCTCCTGGCGCAGGAGGTGAAACAACATGGCGGCTTTTTGATAACCGATGGCATTGTCATGCTCATCCAGTTTCTGCATGAACTGCGCGACTGGATAGTCCCGCTCCGGCGGCACGTGGAGATTGTATCCCTGCACCATCAGACGGCGTTGGTCCCGCGCCTGCGCGCGATCTCCCATCAGTTCGTGCCAGTAATAATTGGCCAGGTAGGTCGTCAGACCTTCCACCCAATTCCCGCGATCGGCGCGATTGAAGACCGCATTGCCGATCCACGAATGCACGATCTCGTGGCCGAGCGCGTAGGATTGCACATAATGCCGCTTGATGACGCCGCTCCCCAGCAGAGTGAATGAAGGCATGCCGAGCCCGCTCGCAAAGAAATTCTCCACCACGGCGAACTTCTCGAACGGATAGGGTCCCAGCAGAGGGATATAGGCGTCCAGGTAGCGCGCGGTGGCATCGAGATATTCCTCGGCCAGATGTGCATCATCGGGAAAGAGATAGGTCGAGAGCCGAATCCTCTGACCGGTCTTGGACGTCCAGTCGCGAAACGCTGTGACAAATGTATTCGCCACGAGCGTGACGGCCTCGCTCGGCTGCATCACGGTCCATTCCGTCATCATCATCTGGTCGCGGCCGCAGAGTCTGGTGGGACAGGCCTGCGACTCACCGGCCATCCCTTGGGTCACGACGGTCCACCCCGTTGGCACGGCGACCACCAGCGCATAGGTGCTGAGTGATTCCGGGATATCGGGATACCAGTGGCTCTCGCTGCTCACATAGACACCTTCCGGTCCGATATGCCCGGCAGTCTCACTGGGCGTCACAAAACGAAGATGGCGCGGATCTCGCGGCGGATCGTTGATGACGCCATGGTAGTGCACCTCCAGCGTCACCAGTCCGGAGGCCACGACCCGCGCGGGAATGCTGACCTCCTGGCCCGACTCCGACGCAGAGCCACGCTCGAGTTCAAACGGCACATCGTGAATCGAGACCTCCGCCCCGGCCGATGTTTGCACGAGTGTAATGTGGTCGATCTGGAGCGTGGGGGCGAGGGAGAAACGAATCGGGACCTGGGGCGGCACCTCCAGGGTCAGCCGGTCCTTTGCGATAAGAGCATGTTGCGCGGGGACGATTTCTACGAATAAATCGTGATGCCGAATGACGACTCGCGGCAGGACTGGGTCGGCTGCGCAGGCGATACCGAGAACCCCGTGGCCGAGGAACGCGACGAGAAAGAGACAGGGGAAAGAGACCGTCCTGCTTCCGATTGGCATCGGAAGGGTTTTAGCATTCGCGGCAGACGAGCACAAGCTGGATGGACGTCAGCAATTGCTCCAAGTCGATCGGCTTCCCGATGACTTCTTGCGGCCCCACGGCCCAGGCTTCATCGAGGCGCTCTTCATCGTGACTTCCGGTAATGATGATCACCCCGCCGGTGTATTCGCGTTGACGGAGTTGCCGGAGCACCTCGACGCCGTCCATACCGGGCATGATCAGATCGAGAAGGATCAGGTCGGGGGGCGCTTGTTCCACCATCGAGAGAGCCTCGGGGCCGTCTTTCACGCCGAGTGCCCGATAGCCGCGGAGACTGAGAAATTGAACGAGCAAGTCGCGGACCAACAATTCATCATCGACGACGAGGATCGTTTCACCCGTATCGGCCACGGCTGCGCTGCCCGCCACCGGGAGAGCGGGAACGGATTTAGCCGGAAGCTGCACCACCCGGTTGACGCATTCGACCAGCACATCAAGAGACAGGCCCTTTCGGATAAAATCCGTGACACGCAATCCCCGCGCTTGATTTTCCTGCTCCTCTGTCGCTCCTCCGCCCAGGATGATCACCGGCGCATGGGGATCGTATGCACGGATTTCTTTGAGGACGGTCAGCCCATCCATCTCAGGCATGCGAAGATCAAGAATAGTGACGCGCGGGGCCTGCTGGCGAAAGAGGGTCAGGCCTTCGATCCCACTCGTCGCCGACAACACCTGATACCCATGTCGCGTGAAGACGGACTGGATCAGCTCGCAGTTCATTCGATCATCGTCGATAACTAGGATCTTGATCATATCTCAACCTCACGGGCAGAAATGCGTGGCGCGGCGCGTCTAGATCATTCGCAAATTCAGCCTACCACAGGCGACGCCGGCGGAGAAGAAAATGACGGGATCTCACCGGGGACTAGGCAGGATGCTCAAAAAGGCCGTCCGCTTCGTTTGTGGTGTGTCTTGGTTCATCTGATTGGTCTGGTTTGTTTCGTTCACCTGGTTAGTCTAGTTCAAGCAAACTAACCAGACAGACCAAATAATCAAGAGAAATCAGGCCGTGATCACGCAGCGCGGTCTGTGGCGCTGGGAATTTTCCCCAGTGTCCTGCTAGGCGGAGGGCGGCACCGATGACCCGAGAAGCGCGTCCACAAAGGCTCCACTGTGAAAATCCTGTAGATCCTCAGCCGACTCCCCGACTCCGATCAGCCTCACAGGCAACTTGAGTTCCTCGGCAATCGCAATGACGATCCCCCCGCGAGCGGTGCCGTCGAGCTTCGTCAAGACCAAGCCGGTGACGCCGACCGCTTGACTGAATTGACGGGCTTGGGACAACGCGTTCTGCCCGACGGTGGCGTCCAGCACGAGGAGCACTTCGTGCGGCGCACCAGGACATTCCTGCGCGATGACACGGGTAATCTTGCGGAGTTCGTCCATAAGATTCGATTTCGTGTGTAGCCGGCCCGCCGTATCGATCAGAGCCACGTCCACCTGCCGGGCTTTCGCAGCAGCAACCCCATCGAACGCCACGGCGGCGGGATCGGATCCATGGCGATGACGGATCACATCGACGCCGACTCGGTCGGCCCAGACTTGCAGTTGATCGATCGCCGCCGCGCGAAAAGTATCGGCAGCCACTAGCAACGGCACTTTTCCTGCCTGCACGAGCCGTTGCGCGATCTTAGCAATCGTGGTCGTCTTCCCCACACCGTTCACCCCCACCGCCAGGATGACGAAGGGCTTGGGACCCTTTGCGATCAGGGACTCCAACGACAGCCCTTGCACTGGCGTCAGCACGTCGAGCAGGGTGTCCCGCAATACCGTATGGACCCGACCGGCTTGTGAGGCATCGGTCCCTTGAAGCTGTTGCTTGAGGCGCTCCATCACACGATCCACAACGCGGGCACCGAGATCGGAGGCAATAAGGGCCGCTTCGAATTCCTCCAAGAGGGCAGGATCAGCCGCATGGCCAAGCATCCGATCCAAGGACCCACGAACGACATCACGCGTTTTTGTGAGCCCGTCACTCAGTCGCTGTAACCATCCCATAGATCTACTCGTACTGTGTGCTGTGTGATGCGTCTCTTGATTTGGCTCGGGACGGTGAGCCTGTTAAACCGTGACGCGTTCGATTCGCTCGTGTCGGCAACCGCGCAAGCGACCGCAGAATCATCCGCTCACGACGATGCATCCGGCGCGCTTCTTTCTTGCTCCGCGCATGATCGTAGCCGCAGAGATGCAGAATGCCGTGGACCAACAGCACCGTCAGCTCCTCGTCCAGCGATCGTTGGCCCTGTTTTGCTTGGCGGGCTGCAGTTGGGACGGCAATCACCACGTCACCAAGCAGGCTCGCGTTGGAATGGGACGCCTCCCGCATGGCAAAGGCCAGCACGTCGGTCGTGCGATCCTTGCCTCGATACCGACGATTGAGACCCCGCATCCTCTGATCGCCCACGAGCATGATACCCAGCTCCGCCGACGCTTCCCCGACATCAGAAAGAATCACCCGCGCCAATCGATCCAGGCGCGCCTGGTCAAACCTTACACGTCGAACCAGACTCTGCACATGGACCGGCATTAATGCGACTGGCCCCAGGGATCCGTGAGGGGGGAGGAAGGGGTGGCAGGCTTCGGCTGTTTATTAAGCAGCCCCGGCGACGGTCGACGGCCTGGCGCGCCAGATGAGGAACCGGAAGACTGAGTGGGATTCTGGTGCTGATCGTAGGCTTTGATAATGTCCTGCACCAACTTGTGACGGACCACGTCGCGCTCGTCGAAGTAGACGAATTCGATGCCCTCGACGTCACGCAGAATCTCCCGCACTTCGATCAGGCCGGAGACCCGTTCGGGCGGCAGATCTACCTGGGTGATATCGCCGGTGACGACCACCTTGGAATGGAACCCGAGTCGCGTGAGGAACATTTTCATTTGCTCCGCCGTGGCGTTCTGCGCTTCGTCGAGAATGACGAACGAATCGTTCAAAGTGCGGCCTCGCATAAAACCGAGTGGGGCGATTTCGATGTCACCCCGCTCGATCGCGCGCGCAGCCCGTTCCATATCCATCATGTCGAACAGCGCATCGTACAGAGGGCGGAGATAGGGATTCACTTTGGCATACATATCGCCCGGCAGGAACCCGATCTTCTCGCCCGCTTCAACAGCCGGCCGCGCGAGAATGATGCGGCTCACTTCTTTCTTCAGCAACGCGCTCACCGCCATCGCCATTGCCAGATAGGTCTTACCCGTTCCGGCCGGGCCGATGCCAATGACGATGTCGTGCGTCTCGATCGCTTCGATATAGGCTTTTTGCGTCGGCGTTTTCGGCGCGACAAAACGCTTCTTGGTGATGATGGTCGCCGCATTGGAAAGGAGTTCTTTGATCGGAGTCTCGGGACTCTGCCGAAGCGCACTCAACGCGTGAGTAATGTCGTCCGGCTGAAGGACCATTCCGTCGTTGGCGAGGGTGGCGAGTTCTGTGAGGATACGTTCCGCGTGGCGGGTGGCATCTGGCGTCCCGTCGAGTGTGAGTTCTTCGCCGCGCGCCGAGAGGCGCACACCGAGGTCTTCTTCGATCAGTTTGAGGTGCCGGTCATGGTGACCGAACAGAACGGCGGTATTGGTGCCTTCTCTGAGTTTAAGTTTACGCACAAGCGCGAAGGCGTTCTCCCTCCCTGCAGCAGTAGTGAGGTCATTCTAACAAACCGTCGACTGGAGTGACAAGCAGAAGAAATGATTGAGCCGCGAGGAGCCCCTCACACGCCTGCTGGTTGAGCAGGCTTGCCGGGAGCAGGGAGGATGAAGTCGAATTCCTGAAAGGCTTTTCCTCCTTGCCCATCTTCAGCGACGATGCGCACTCGGTGGCTGCCATGTTGGTCCAGGGGAATCTGCCAGACGAGATGCCCCGTTTCTTTGTCAATCACCATCCCAGGTGGGGCCACTTCCAGTAGAAAGCTGAGCGGGTCGCCGTCCGCATCGACCGCTTTCACCGTATACTCATACCGAGCACGGCCGATGAGGTCCGCGGGGGCAGAGACGATCTTCGGAGGACTATTGCCGACATAGACCGATTCGGAACGAACTGCCTTCCCGACAGACGATTGGTCTCTCGGGGTGACTTCCACCTCGAGCGTATCCTTGGCCTGAAATCCCATGGTATCCAACGTCTGCTCCGGCCCCTGTTTCACTACTCTGTCGTTGCGCCACCAACGATAGTCAAACTGCATCTCGTCCCGATCTGCATCGACGGCCTCCATCTTCGCAAAAACCGGAGCATGCGGATCAACCGGCCGCTCGATGGAGATATGGGCGACGACGGGAGGGGTATTGCCGACCACCGCGGGACCAGCTTGGTAACGAGTTCCCTGAACCGTGCCGCTCGTGGGCAGAAGATCGACCGTCACACGGTCCCCACGCTGTAACATGTTCGCTGTCAACGTGGGTCCCTTCTGATCTCGGAGGGGGTTACCGTTGACCATCCACTGGTACTGGAATCCAGCCGTATCGGAATGGCCGTTATCGGTCTCGATCATCACCTTGACCGTCTCGTTCAGCGTAATGGGGTCCGGGGTAATTGTCGCTAACCGGATGGTCGCGAGGTGCGGTGATGCGGAAGAACTTGGGGGAGAGGACTCGTTGTCGGGGGCAGAACTCGCATTACACCCGATGAACAGGAGGGGAAAAACGCCACATAATGATAGGAAGAACCTTGTGTACTTCACTCGATGCGACGATCTCGTTCGTTACCGGACGCTACTTCGTCCCTGATATTTGAGCCGGGAGGGACCAAGAGACTGGTCCCTCCCAACTCTAGTTCACCTTCACTCACCCTCGCTGACGCACCCAAGACATATATCGACTCCAGGGAGGATTCGGTCCATTTGCACTCACGCACGTGCTGCTCCCTGTGCTCATCTGGCTACAGGCCTTGATCGTCGGCCCGCCTGAGGATCCGCCACTGGAACCATTCAAGGTCCCGGGCCCGTCGATATGGATAGCGACTTGCGAGGCCACCCCCTCGCCAAGAGTCATCCTAGTGTCGCTGTTCGTATTCCCACCGGAGGCGCTGGTCCCGATGATCGGAGACGAGTAGGCCGACCCGGTCTTATAGTACAAGGCGTAGAGATAGCTCGTCCCGGTGGAGGAGCAGAAATCATTCGTGGGCACGAGCGTCGGAAAGAAAACTGCTCCAGCAAGCACCACGGGGCTGGACACCGACCGCTCTGCCGACGTGCCTGCCGCAGTCGCCAGCTTGATGTACCATCCATCCTTGCTCTGGACCAACCCCACCATCGAGTTGGCTCCCGTGGTGACACTCGTGAGCGTAGGATTGTTAGGATCCGTCATTTGGTTTGTCCCACCCGCACAGACGACACAGACCACCGCATTCGTGGTGTTCACCAGATCGGCGTTTCTGCAGTTGGTGGCACTCGTCTGGGTACAGCCTGAGTTCATGACGCTGTCTTTAATCCCAAACAGGTACTGTTGCTCCGTGCTGGTCTTGTCGGAGTTACTCAAGTACCGGCCCGTTCCAAAGAAGACCCAGACCTTATTCGCATCATCAATCGTCACCGACGGTGAGGCCGTCACTGGCCCCATTTCCACTGTGACACTGGTCAAGGCTGTGTAGTCATTGAAGCTATCGATCATTTCCGTGGCTTGTCGGTTGGCTCCGTTGGCAACACCCCAGGTCGAGGTGCTGCAAGGGGCGTTCGTACAACCACTGGTGGTCAACCGATACATCTTGCCCCTCCAGGGCAGAGATCCGTCGTGTATCGTGCGCCCGAAGTAGGCAACGTCGTGTCGATAGTCGAAATCCCTATCCAACGTCGTAATGTTACCAAGAAACGACCGGAAGCCGCCGGCTGTTATCGTGGTCACCTGCGAATTCCCGGCTCCAGGCCCGACCTTCAAGTCCACGGCATACAGCGCGGCTGTTTGCACCGGAACGGCCGGCAAATCTGCCTGATAGCCGTTGGGTCCCGAACCGAACAAGACCATCCACTTCGCATTGGTGTTATCGATTTTGGAATCCGCCGTCGGGTTCACCCGCATCACCGATGGAATACCGGTCGTCAGCCCCAACCCGGTATTGCTGAAGCTCCAGAGGACTTTTGGGTCGACATCCGGATTGGTGATATCGAGCACAAAGTATGAACTGTAGAACGTGCGGGGCGTCCCGCTGATAGTGACCGTCATCGGAGGAGCGCCCGTGCCGGCCGCACAGTTTCCACAGCTCCCTCCCATGCGGAAGCCCCCGATCAGCACCGTACCCCAGCCGTTCGGATGGTCTGCGTCCGGCGTGAAGATCCGCACATCCGCGACCGTGGGCTTGAGATCCACGTAGTACACGTGGGTATAATCAGCCCTCGTCAACCACTGTAACTGCGGCAGGAGTTGATAGGGGATGTAGCCCCACAGTTCGTCCCCGAGCGGACGGCCGCTGGTATTGTCGGTGGGGTTCTTCGTGTACCATCCATGCTCGACCACGGCCGGCGTCGTTGCATCGTCGCTCTTGTGGTAGTACCCGCCGTTGAACGCGTGCAACATCCCATCGTTCGCACCGACATAGATGACCTCACGGCGATCTTTCCAACGGGTAAAGAAATCCGTGTAGCTGGAATCTCCATAAACGAGATCGTAGTTCGTACGCGGCGCAGCCACAATGGTGGGCGTCGAATGGATGGGGTCGCCCAATTTCCACACCTTATAGGTACCGCTGCCGATCGGCTCTTCCACCATGCGCGGGCGAAGCCCGGCGATTTCGTCCCCGCGGACGAAGTTGATGATGTTGTTCGCCGTGTAGGGGGCGGCGCCGGCTCTTAGGTATGGACTCAAGGTTCCCGAATTCGCGGTGCTGAATTGCATCTGTTCGCCCGCGTCCACGAGTCCATCGTTGTTGGAGTCCACCCACGTGAGCAGATTTCTCGACGCGGAGGCGAGGTTAGCCAGCTGTTTGCCCCCTTCCCAGAAGGGGAGAATATCTTTCAATCCCAGGCCCGAGATTGTCGGAGTTGTACTGTCGGCGCTCCCGTCGCCGTTGGCATCCCCGTACTTATCTACCAGCACTGTCCCATAGGTGAGACTGGTTTGAACATTATCGTACCGGGTCCTGACGATGTAATCGTTTTCATAGACGAGTTTTCCGTCCTGATCCGTATCTTCTCGGAAATTCCCAAGATGGTCGATGAACAACCCCTGCGCGTACCCGGTCCATCTCACATTGGCCCCACCCTGCCCGACAGTGCTGGTATAGAAGTAGGCTTGATAGACGCTCCCCTCGCCGCTGGCAGAGGTGGCCAACACGGAAATGGCCGTTCCGGACGAACTCTTTCGCAAGATCGCCGTGATGGTCGCCATCAGCCTATCTTGTAAGTCGTCCACGTTGGAAGACTCGAAGTAGTTGTCGGGAATTCCATCAGTGCCCGGCGCGCCGGTCGCATTGATGACCTTGTCCCACTCAGTCACCAGGTCCGGAAGGTTATTGTTGTTGCTGTCCTCGAACCCACCCAGCTTGGCGGTATGCATCAAGACTTCTCTGCCAGCGATGTTGCCGAAGGCGAAAAACGTGTAGACCGAAATGTTTTGGAGCCCCTCCAAACAATGGCCCGTCACGTTGAGGACTGCAATTGTCCCATCGGTAAGGGTTGGGGGGGTTCCGTTGCAGGGTCGGAGGTCATTCGTGTGTGCCCAATAGGCCACGTCGTCCAAGTAGTGCCGTCCATTGGAAGCGTAATCGGTCTTGTGTTCCCCCAGCAGCGTGGCGGCAGGAGTGGCGTTGTTCGTATTGCAGGTGCCATTGGGCGCGTGGATGGTCGTGCTCCCGTTTACACAGTGAAGGCCGTGTTGCCCATGCGCGTAATCCTGGTTCCCCGCTGGAACATTGATATCCTGTGTCGGTTCCCCGTCCGTCACGAGGATGACGAACGTTTTACAGCAGCGGACCTGCGTGGACGTCGTCGCCCAAGCAGGCGTGTGGTTGCTTCCAAAAAAGTACGGATCCCGTCCGCAGGCGTTGGAAATGTATCCGGCTGGGCAGGTCTCCGTACCTGTGAGGGCGGTGATTTCAGAAGCTCCGACAGAGCCAACCCCAGTAGCTCCAAACGACACACCATTCGAGTTCCCACCCGAATAGGCGATGGGATACACGTAGGCAGTGGAGAGATACGTCGAATTGATTTGCGCGACGTACCGCGCGGCTTCGTATAACGACTCGGAGAGCGGGGTCCAAGTCGCGGGAAACGATTCCCCGATCCCATCGAGGATGGCCGCCATGTTCGTATTGAACGTCTCCACCGTTGATCCAGAAAAGTCGATAGACTGGCGGGAGCCGATGCCGACCAGCATCCTCGCTCCATCTCCCGCACCCTTAAACTCAAAGAGGCCGAAGCGGGCCTGGACACCGATCTGCTGCACCACACCGGTCGGCTCCGTGGCCATGGCAAGACGGAGTCTGTACTGGGATTCCGCAAACCCATCCGAGTCGCTGCTGCCATCCGAGTCCCTGTTGCACGCTGTTCCATTACTAGGTGGGGGATCCGCATCGTTGTCCACACAGAAGGTCCCCTGCATCCCAGACGTTCCCCCTCGAAGATGAATGTACAAATTACCGGGAGTGCCCACCGACGTCGGGACGCGTCCCGTGTAACCGTTCGCACCACCGCTTGAAATGGCATTGGTCGTATGATGTTGGCAGCATGCAGTGCTCCCGAATATGGATTGGGCATTGATAGTAATCAGAGCCGGTGTTCCGGTCGGTGGGCAGGTTCCATCTGCGGCCCGGGTAACCACACAGTCTCCACCTGACATCGCTTTCTTGAGCGCGTCGAAACGCCGGAAGGTCGCCCAATTCAAGAAATTACCATCCCACTCAGTTGCGGCACAGACATTGAGCAACGCCACCTTGGCCGCTCCCGCTACGAAGCGCGTATTCGTCGCATCGTACGTGTAACAGTTCAGCGAATTGAAATAGCCGCTGTAGGTGCTAGCAGCAACAAAGTTTTGGTCGACGGGCGTGAGCGTTCCGTCCGAGTGCACGCCGCACCAGGTCGCATCACAAGCCCTGCCGCCCATGCTGCCGGAATTGTCGAGAACCAGGAGAATGTTGGGCGCGACTTGGTCGCTGACGAAAGGCGGCACGGCATAGTACTGGTCCATGGTCTGGGCCAGAACGGCTCCAGGCCCAAGCAAGCATCCAACGAACAGACCCATGAAGGCTCCACGAAGTGTGAATTTCCTGTGTGTCATGGCACCCTCCCGTGTATTTCCTCACTCACGCTTGTGTTTCTCCGTCGTGCTAGCGATACAAGAACAGAATCATCCGATCGATGCTATCGATATTATCGGTCTGCCCCTTCTTAACGTGGTACTTGACCTCGAGGGTGACCGCGAGCATACCAGCATCCAGTCGATTGCCGCTGTCATCAAGAATGACGGACTCAGGAGTCAAACTATATGTCCGGCCATCGACTTGAAACGTATTCTCGTAGATGGCGGTGATCGTGCCGTTCTGATAGCCGACCGTCATGGAGGGAAGGGGCTGGTCGTCGGCCAGTGTGACGCCGACGCTCCCGACGGAGAGGACTGTCACGGCCAACAGCATGAGCCCGGCGCGCACGCACCATCGGCTGTGCCCACCCATCTGGCTGCCGTGGAGGAGGCCCTTCTTTTTTTCCTGTACGCGAGCGTCGTCCAACATGATGATCCTCCTCATCTAGCGGCCGCAGGTCTAGTACGGCCTCGGCTGACAAAAAAGACTGGAAAGGTTGCAAGCGTACAAGGCTCCGACTCGACTGGTGACCCCGGTCGCCAAGTTTTGCGCCACACAGTCGATTTGATAAAAGATATCGTACCGCGCGGCCATGGGGTCGGTGCAATCGCTTCCGGGGGCGCATTGGATATACATTCGATCAATGTCGCCGAACACCTGGTAATTGCCTACTGTCATCGCCAGGTTTGGCACAGAGCCCGCTCCGATCGGGAAGTCCGCGTTGCCCCCATCATTGATAAGCTCACCGTTCAACACGGCAAGATTCGTGAGCGGCACCGGGCCAGACGGAACCGCGTTGTCAAGCAATGCTGGCGACACGACACGGGCGCTCATAAACTGCTGGAGCACATTCGCGCCGGTGCTCACACAGGACTCCGCCGCGGCCACCGACGCTTCATTGGCGCTGACAGAACTCGATATTTGCCGCTCAAATCCCGTGACAGCGAGGATCGAAATCCCCATCAGGGTCATGATCAAGATCACCATCATGACGGTGATGAGACTGACCCCCCGTTCGTCCCTTATCTGTGACCCATTGTGCCACTCACGCATCATCGTCTTCCTTCCCGGTTCAGGACCATGGTCTCGCATTTCTCGTCTCCACGGTCCTGGTCACCACCCGCCGACGTACCGAGGCATAGGGAGGAATCTGGGCCCCCGCATCGCCGGCCAGGAAGACGCCGCCGGCATGGAGATGGTCATCGACCGTGAGAAAGGTGGTGGACAAGGTTCCCGCTCCTGCCTGTGAATTCCCTTCTCCAAGCCCATTATCCATCGATTGTTGTCGGGCGACGATCGTAACTTGAACCATTTTGACTGCGGACGGCGTCATGGGCGGATTGTTCCAGATCTGGTTCGAGATGTAATCCGGTTGATCGAAGATCAGGTTCAGGCTCACGTCGTCAATCTGACCATTTGGCTCGCTCAGGCCGGCTGCCGCCACCAGACAGCCATCGCAGGCATAGGCGAACTGGAGATCCTCAATCCCGTTGACGATCGGCAAGCAGGGGCTTGCCGGGACATTGCAGTTCGGCAGGACACGACCAAAGGAGGCGACCGTGGCATTTGCGATCCCGCGGACCAAGCAGGGTGCATTGCCGGCACAGATGTTGTTGAGGTCTGCACCGGGAGCCCCGCCGGCCAGCTGAGGAATGACTTGATAGGTGATGCACTGCAGGATAAAGATTTGGGTCCCGGTCGGAATTTGTGTCGGCCCAGGAACGGGCACCGTCAACAAGATGGGAGCAGCCCCGCCCTGCACCTGTGCAGCAACGATCCCGCCGATCGAGATAAAGGAGTTGGCAGCGAGCCCTGCTGCGGTCATATCGGGAAGGATGGCTGCGTTGATCGGTACATTTGCAAAGCCCCCTCCGCCGACACCAAGTGGAGCGGTGGTCTGCCACGTCGGAGTCGCCGGCGCGCCATAAAACGTGAGGGGCACTACGAGGGAGATTTGATCCGGTCCAGTATCAGCGACTCCGACGGTCGGATTGTTATCTCCCGGGAGAATCGGCACGGGAACCCCGCCGATTCCACAGTTACCGACCGGGGGTGGATTCTTTGAGGGATCGATGGCCGGCCCAAAGCCCGCCATCTTGATGTCGTGGGTGATCATCTCCATGGCCATACGCGCGTTCTGTTGGGCATCGGATATTTGCTCATTGGCCCGCACGGATTTGCCGGTCATCGTCAGCGCCGCCATGCCGGCTAACACGATGACGGAGGTCACGGCCGTCGCCACCATGATCTCGACCAGTGTGAACCCCTGCTCCTCTGGCTTGTCCTGCGATCTCATAGCCTGTGTCCGCCCCTTTCCCTGTCGGCTTCTCACTCTGGTGCGATGACCGTATTCAACAGGACTTGTTTGGTCCCGGGTAACGAAACTAGCGTCCCCCCGGAAATTGTGTTTCGACTTGACCCGATCCAAGTGACCGTCACGCCAATGTTGTTTTGATTGAGCGTCACCGGCCCCCCGGCCGCCACCGCTACCTGGGCTTGGACCCCTGCCAATCCCGACGCAAAGAGGCGAGCCTGCCACTGCAGACAATCTCCTCGCGCCACCGGCTGAGTCAGCGCATTCTGGGTGCAGAGCACGGGATTCGCCGAGGTCAAATTGATTCCGTTATAGCCATTGACGAGGTTCCGGCGATTGAATTGCATCCGTTCGACGAGCTCCGCCGCAAGGTTCGTGGCAACCGTCAATTCATTGCCGTCGCTGTTGCGCGTGAACGACAGTGTCGTCATTCCCGCTAAGCCGAGCAACCCAACGGCAAGAATGGCCGACGACAGCATGGCCTCGATGAGCGTGAACCCCTGCTCTCGTCGAATCCGGCTGGTCGCCCTGTTGCTATCGTGCATGTTGTCGCTCATCAGCAGAACACCTCACAGCCTCACAAGCCCACTGGTTCCACTCGGCGCGATGTTAACGCGATATTGTGTCGTTGGAGCCCCTCCGAGAGTCCCTCCGACCGTGATGGTCTGTACTCCCGTCCCCGGCACACTGGCCCTCATCCCATAGGAATTAAACTGCACGACCCCACCGTTGGGGATGCCTCCGTTGTTGAAGGCTAATGTCGTCATATGTACTGCCTCAATCCTGTTCATTTGAAGGGCCGGAGCGGCGGCGAGATTGGTGGTGGTCATCTCGACCCCTCCATTCAGAATGACGATTTGGACGGCCAGAGTCTGATTCGACGTCATCGCTCTTGTACGAGCAAGCACAAGGTGGCGAGTGATCTCAGAGGCCGTAACTCTCGCTTGATAGTCGATGTACATCCGCGTGAAATTCGGCATGGCTATCGCGGCCGCGATCCCGATAATCGCCGTGGCGATTAGGAGCTCGATCAGCGAAAAACCTGCCTGCCGTGACAGGGTTCCATCGCGTCTTGTCTTCTTAGATACACCCATAGCTGGCCGCCAATTGAGCAATTGGCATGCCGACCATATCGCTTGGCCTAGGAGCTGTAACTCGTTGATTTAAAATATATTCAACGACTTATCGCGGGGGATGAATTAGGCAGATTTTTGAAGGACATCGACAATTTGTGTCACAGCAGGCGCACATATTGTACCGCCCTACCCTGGCCTAGACCGCCCGCAGTGAGGCAGAGCGAACATTAGAAGCAGTCCGGAGGACTCAGTACGGGAGCCTTTGTGTCGCGTGCAGATGAGAATTGTGGCCATTGCGAGGCGTTCATTCCATGGAGCGCGGAACCACTCCTGTTATGAAGGTGTCGATTGCGATCTGTGCGGTGAACATTTTGACCGCCCGGTTTGAGTCACATGTTGAAACCTCTCTTCACTTCATCGCCACAGCCCTGACCTGCTTATAGGTGGTCGCTCCGCTCAGGACCTTCTGTATCCCGTCTTGTACCAGGGTCGACATCCCTTCTCTCCTTGCAAGGCTGAGCATATCGTCGATCCTGGCTCTGGATTGGATAAGCCGCTTCATCTCTTCCGATCCTCTTAACAGTTCGTGTAAAGGGATCCGCCCCTTGAAGCCGGTTCGGTTGCAGGCCTCACAGCCTCGTCCACGGTACAGACTCCAAGCAGCGCGGTACTCAATGCCGAGTGTTGGCCAGTCCTGCGCGCCATACCCCTGCACCAGTTCATCGTATTCCTGTCGAGTCGGATGGTAGGCCTCTTTGCACTGAGTACAGATCCGCTTGCTCAGGCGCTGAGCGAGCACTCCCAACATGGCGTCGGCAAAGTTGAACGAGTCGCACCCGAGATCCAACAAACGGATCACCGTTTCGACCGCACTGTTCGTATGGAGGGTACTGATCACCAAGTGGCCTGTGAGCGAGGCTTCAATGGCGATGTCGGCCGTTTCTTTGTCCCGCATCTCGCCGATCATGATGACGTCGGGGTCGGCACGCAGGAACGCTCGCATCGCAGTCGCGAAGGTGAGACCGATCTTCGGATGGACCTGGACTTGGCGGAGACCGTCCTGGGTTATTTCAATGGGGTCTTCGGCCGCCCAAATCTTTCGTTCGTCGGTATTGATGTGCTTCAGAATGGCGTGCAAGGTCGTCGTTTTGCCGGATCCAGTCGGTCCGACACACAGGATGATCCCATGCGGCTTCTCCGCGATGGCTTGCATGGCCTGCAAGATGACGGGGGTAAATTCCATCGCGTCAAGCGGCATCGGTTGCTTGGCAGTCAGGAGACGCAGCACGATGTCTTCGTCTTGTCCGGCGGTGGGCAGGGTCGCGACGCGTAATTCGATCTCTCGATCCTTCGCCAACCGGTACCGGATCTTGCCGTCTTGGGGTCTGCGTCGTTCTGCAATGTCGAGATTGGCCATGACCTTGATACGTGACACGACAGCACGCCGATAGGCCGCGGGAATCCTCATGTAGGTGAAGCAGGTACCGTCGATACGCAGGCGCACAGCCATGTCTTTACGATCCGCGTAGGGTTCGATGTGAATGTCCGACGCGCCGAGGCGGTCGGCTTCGGCGATCACTTGATTGGTCAGCCGCACAATGGCTGAGTCGTTCTCATCGATCCCGCCGGATACGGGATCGATGGCAGGCTCCAGATGGATGTCATTGATCAACTCACCGAGAATGGCGCCGATTGACCCGCTGGTTCCCTGGCCTCTGACCAGATGGAGAAACTGCTCGATGTCCCGACGCAGACCCACGGCATAGCGAATGGTCATTCCAGGAAAAGTGCGCCGCACGTCCCAGCCCTTCTCGAGATCGTGCGGATCGCTGGTGAGCACGTCGATCAGTGAGCCTCGACGCGAAATCGGCAGCCAGAGATTCTTCTTGAGATAGTCGAGGTTGAGCGTTTTCAGCAGATCGGCATCGATGACCGTCCGTTCATCATACGGCAGGTAGGGACATTGATAAAAGTCGCTCAGGGCGGACCCTAAGGCGTCCTTCGGAACACGATAGCGGTCAAGGAGCACCGTTTCGAGATCGAAGGTGCCGTCTTTCGAATCGTCGACTGCCACCAGTACATCGGCCTGGCTGATAGTCCCGCGATAGACCAGTGCATCCAGCACGTTCTGCTCGATCGTGCGAGACGTTTTCACCCCATGGTTCTCCTTCTTGGAAGAGCCATCACTCCCCACCGTCTTGCCCGCCCTTCCCCCACTCAGGATGTCGGTCTCGATGGTCATATCCTATGCCTCGTCCCAGTTCCCAACGTCTAGCAGGATGCTGAAAAGTCCGCCGGCGCCCCAGACCGTGGCGGGTGAAGCGCGAGATAGGCGAGAAAGGTGCGACGTGGACAGACTTGATTCCCACCTCGTCTCGCCCGTCCCCTGCCAGTCTCGCCCGGTGATCCTGCTAGTACTTCGCTAGCCAGGTTCCCGGCGCGCGATACACAACCGGAATCCCCCGAAAGAGTCCCTGCGCCAAATCGGCGTTGTACCAGACTTCGATAATGGTACCGGCTCCGATCGACGTCACGCTCTGTCCCGCCATCAGCGCCCCGTATAGGCGAACGGATCGTTCAATCCTGATCGCACCCGCCGAATACAGCAGGCCGTTGACGTGGATCCCGGACAATTGCACCGGCACCCTTGTCCCTAGCGACTGTGTCCCCGGCGGAGATGGACTGAGGACCGGAACAGACTTCCCTACTGCACGAGGCCTGAGCACCATATGGCCTTGCACAACCAGCAGGCCTTCGACATAGTCGGTATCCAGCACCAGCGTTCCCATATTATCGACACGAGGCGGTTGCCCATCGACTGTGTCGATGAAGACCAATCCACGATGGTCTCCGATGGCCTGAGATTCCAGCGCGTCTGCAGGCGTGATTCCCTGATCCGAGTCCGAGGCCCCCTGCGGATGGAGCTGCCCCACACGATCGAGTCGATAATAGGTCCCCCAGCGTAGCGCAATCTTCTTGAGCGAGTCGTAGTCCCACTGATCGAGCCTCACCCCAGGCGTCGGATATTGGTGCAGGTGCATGTTTTCAGAAAGCGGAGGATTCGCACCTAGGCCGGGGGGAGGAGAGATGACCGAGACGGTCCCTCCAATCCAATATTCCGTCCAGCGATCCTGCGCATACAGCATCTGGTCATACGACTGGCCGGTGACTGGGGCCGCAGTGCTCTTGAGGACAAGGTCCTCGACTCGCAGCACCGCGAGATCGCCTAATACTCGCTGATCTCCCCAATGCACCAGCACGGGAGATTCACCGCCTGGCTGCAGGGTTCCGAGCGCCTGTCCGACTTGCACTGCCGCGCGAACCGCGGGAATCGACACGGCCCCAAGCTGAAGCTGAACCGTTCGTGCGACCGGCCGGCGATCGACCGTCGTGGCCGTTACCTCAACCGTGCTCAGCAAGCCTGGCTGCAGAGGACCATACAATTTCAACTTAAGAATCTGGCCAAGCCCTCCCAGGGCATTGGAGAATCCGTTGGGGGAAGCATTTAGCGTCTGATTGTCCGCCTGGTTTGCCGCATCAAGGAGGATATCGGGACGGTCAGCAGTCCCAATAAACTGAGAACGCCCGGCTACGTCGAAATACGACGGACCGCTCGCAAGGTCCCCTTGACGCTTAGCGAGCAGTCCAGCGACCACCATCGGCGTGACACTCGGATCGTGAAACCAACTCGTCACAACATCCGCCGCACCGTCGGCCAACTGTTGCGCGATGTTGTCCTCTTTCATGGCGCTGACGCCCGATCCATCCTGATCAGCCAGATACAGGGACGTCATGCCGGCAATCCCAAGCAGAACGTTCAGCATGAGCGCCGCAAGAAGCACATGACCCTTGTCGCTCAGATTCATGAATTCTGATGCACGCCGTTCTTCCATTCCCATATCCTCACTCCCATTCTTATCGGAGGTGCCGCCGTTATGACCTGAGGCTCATTTCTCGAACCGCGCGAATCCCTTGATCGGACATCATCACCTCAACAACGACCAGCTTGACGAACGTTGGTTGTGTCACAGCCTGTCCGTGTTCATCCCAGTAGGAGAACCGAGCCTCCCTGATATCTCCGACCAACACACTCGCGCCGCCATCGACCTGTCGCAGCAACCTCAAAACACCCTGGTCATCGCGACGGCTGTAGTAGCGGACACGATTCAGGAGGAAGACAAAGGCACCGGATGGAATTGCCCCGGTCAGCGGCTGCGTCACCGTAAGCAGGCGCCGTTGTCCATCACGAGCCAGGACCAGCGTCTCACAGCGCTCGGCCCAACAGGCCACAATGGTTTTCCGATCATCCCATCCTCGCCCGTCTTCGACCGACAGAGCCGTTTGGCCGATCGCCGCCGCAACCGTGATGGTCGTCGAGAGACCTTGCAAATTCGCCGAAAACTCCACTGAGTCCGAAGCCGCCGTGGTGAGAGAGCCGGACCCTGCGAGCCGCAATTCCTGCTCAAGAACTTCTAACCCAAGGCGAAGATCTTGCTGTTGTGCGACCTCACGTTGTTGCCTCATAAACTGTTGCTGGAAATAGGACAGGGCCTGAAGCGTGGCGCCCAAGACAACCAGCCCAGCGACCATGACAAGCATCAGCTCGGTCAGGCTGGTCCCTGCCTCCGTCCGTATTCTATGGTACGTGTCTCTTGTATGCCGTCCTGTCCACATCCTGTCTGCTCCGAGTGACGACACGTTACTCGCTCCCAACGAACACTGGATTGGCCCGCAGGGTGCCGACGCGTACTTCACGCGGGCCCTCGCCGGCTGTGTAGACTGCGCGAGCCTCAAGGATTACTTGCCCTGAGGCCGCCAGCGAACCGGAACGGCTCGGCGTCACCGTCCAGATCAGATGGACGCCATCCTGGTCCCAACTACCGGAGTACACCCCATCACCGGCCAGCACATCGCCGCCTGCTCCATCGTCACGCATGACAAGGTCTGGGACACCATCGTGATTCAGATCATCCAGCAAGAGACGATCCCATCGCGCAGATCGTTTCGCTTCGATCCGCGACTCCGCCATCGTTAGGGCCCGCGTCGCCAACATGCCCGCTCGAAGACTCCGTTCTGCTGCCTGAAATGCCCCCATCGCACCGGCCAATCCGATCAACGTCAGCGCCATAGCCACAAGCACTTCGGCGAAACTAGCTCCGCCCTCTGCATGAACTAATCGATCCCGCGTCATGAGGCGGACACTCTTCCGGTGATGCTCATAGTAAACGTGGTTTCCCGGCCTTGACTGTCTCGCACGCGAATGGTTGTAGGGGTCGCCGACCGACCGCTGGGATGAAACAGAAGTTCAGGGCCGGCAGTTGGCTCCTCCACGACCACCCCCTTGTCCGCATACTGATAGACGTGCAGGATGCCCTCGGCATCCGCACGTCGAAGCGTGATCGTACGGCCCTCTCGATCGAATATGACCCGAAGGCGCTCTCGCCTGGCCATCGCCAGTTGTCTGGCGAGCCGGAGTTCCGAAGCAATCTCTGCGGTGGCGCTGCGCGCCTGGACCCTTGCGGCCCATGTCTGATAACTCGGCCCGGCCAACATACTTATGATGCCCATGATCGCCAGTACGATGAGGAGCTCTGTCAGACTCCAGCCTTGTTCCTGTATCTGTGATTCTCTCGGCATGCTCCACTCTCGCAGAGGAGTTCCCCTTACAAGGAAGAACGTGGTCTCCAAGACTCGTGCCCACGCTGGCCCACCCCCAGATGACTGAATGCTTTGTGAGGAGCAAGAGTGGAATACTTCGCAAGTTCGCGCGGTTTCGCGTTGTCCCGAGGAGACATGGAGGCGGAGCCGGCCTATACACTGGCCACGAAAGAGGGAGGGGCCCAGAGAAGTCCCTCACTATTTAGATACAGAGATTCGCTCGAAGAGATACAGAGAGACGGTTAGTAGGCGGGGCCAAGAAGACCTTGATACCAATCGAGGAGCGGCTGAGCAAAAAACATGGAGAGAAGGGCTCCCAGCACAAGGAAGGGGCCAAAGGGAATATAGTCATCACGCTTGATGATGTGCAGGGCGATCAAACTGATCCCGATGATTGAACCAGTGAGCGAACCGATCATGATGGTAAGGAGCGCGGGCTTCCAGCCAAGAAAGGCACCGATCATAGCCAGCAACTTGATATCGCCACCTCCCATTCCCTCTTTGCCGAAAAGATAAGGGCTCAGCCAGGCCAGGAGCCAGAGGATGCCGCCTCCCACAGTGAGGCCGAGCAGCGAATTGATCACACCCACCGGCAGGACGGTCACTGCGCCCAGAAGTCCGACCACCATTCCCGGCAGGGTTATGACATTGGGGATCATCTTATGAGTGAGATCCGTTCCCGTCACCACGACCAACGCCGAAAACAACAGGGCATAGAGGGCGGCCGTCCAGCTTGGGCCGAAGTACCATAAGATTGTGAGATAGCCGAGGGCATTGGTGGCTTCGACGAGGGGATAGCGTATCGAAATCGATGCGCGGCAAGCCCGACAGCGGCCACCAAGCCACAGGTAGCTCAGCAAAGGAATATTGTCGTAGAACTCGATAGGGTGAGCGCACGAGGGGCAATGGGAACCGGGCCAGACGATCGATTCGCCTCGGGGCAGTCTGAAGATGCAGACGTTGAGAAAACTGCCGATCAGCGCGCCAAGGATCCCGACCACAAGATAGAGAGACCATTCATGCATAATCGACTCAGGAACAGACTCCGGCTCGGAACACCCGAGTCATTTTGCATGCCAAATGTAATAAACTAGGTAGCTTCACCGGAGCCACTATCCTATAGTTTACTTATGGCGAGAGAGCTCCTATAATCTGCTGCCTACGGGGCGAGGGTTTGCTCTTGCGCGTTTCTCAGTTACGTTGAATTATACCGTACTATTTTATTCGTCATCGTCAAAGGAGAACAAGATAATGGCACGGACTGCAAAGACGAAAACCAAACCTTCCCTGGCCAATCTGACCCCGCCACCCCGTAAAAAGCGGCCTGAATCGCTCACGAGCCGGGAACAGGAAATCCTTGAACTGATTTGGGCCGGGTTCAAGAACAAGGAAATCGGTCAACGACTCAAGATCAGCGTGAAGACCGTCGAAGCGCATCGGGCCAACATGATGAAAAAGATGCGCGTGTCGAACACCGCTCAGCTGCTCAAAACCGCGATCCAAGACGGGACGATCAAGATTCGGTAGGGTTCGCCGCCGGCACGACGCCCCTGCGACGCTGGCGGACCACTTCGAACAACGTGACGGCTGCTGCAGCTGAGACATTCAGCGACTGTATGCGCCCCTGCATCGGAATCCTGATGTGGTCGTCGCACTCCCCCAACACTCCAGGGCGGAGGCCTTCTCCTTCCCCACCAAGCACCAGCGCGATCGGTCCGGTCATGTCGATGTCGGTATGGAGCTTCGCCGCCTGGGGGTCCACGCCATAGACCCACAGGCCGGCCTCTTTAAGATCCTGAATCAGACGAATCAGATTGCCCACGCGCCCGACGGAGATGTGATCGAGCGCCCCGGCCGAAACTTTCGCCACCACCGATGTCAGGCCGACTGCCCGGCGTTCCGGGATAAACACTCCATGGACACCCGCCGCTTCAGCCGTCCGCAAGACCGCTCCTAAGTTGTGTGGATCTTCGACCCCGTCAAGGAGCACGAGAAATGGCTTTTCACCTCGCGCCTTCGCCCGCTCGAGAATCTGCTCCGTCGTATCGTAGGATTTTGCAGCGATGAGGGCGATCACCCCCTGGTGGCTTCCGGTCGGCACCAATCGATCGAAGGCAGCTGGAGGCTCGATATGAACAGGGACTCGCTGCGCCTTCGCCAGCTGCGCGAGATCGGCAAATTGCCGATCGGTCCGCAGCATGAGCAGCCGTTGCAGCGGACGCGAGCCGGCACGCAAGGCTTCGCGCACGGCATGCAGCCCGTAAATCAGTTCCGGAGGACTATCGCTTCCACCGGCTGGTGCCATCGGGCTTGTCCTCGATGACGATGCCGTAGGACGCGAGGAACTGACGAATCTCGTCGGCCTTTTTGAAGTCTTTCTGTTTCCTGGCTTCATTGCGTTCATCTACCATCCGCTGAATTCCTTCGTCCTCATCCTTCAGCGGCAACGGTGGCGCATACTCTTGAGTCCTGTATGCGGGGTGATTCTTCCTCCCAATCCTTGTCATTTCACCTTCGGTAACACTTATTACATCTGCGACATCAACGAGCACCCTAGCAGGGTTGAACCGCCAATTGTCTAGCTCAAATAAGCCCAGAACCTTGCCAAGTGATCTAAACTGCTCTCTTGCAAGTTTTCTCGATTCAGTAGAGAGGCCCTGCTCAAGTGATTTGTTAACCTCGCTCCTCAGTATCTGTAATGCCGCGATTGCCATCGGCGTGTTCATGTCATCGTCCATCGCCTCACCAAATGCAACTCGGCATCGTTCGACCGACTCCTTAAGCCCCTTGTCGGCTGCGGTTCTGCTCTCCGCTTCATTGAGTCGTTTGAACAAGTCGTAGAATCCATCCAGCGCATACTTCGCTTCTTTCAAGCTTTGATCGGAAAAATCCAGCGGCCCTCGGTAATGAGTCGAAAGAAGAAAGTATCGAAGCATCTCACCAATAACTTCTTCTTCAGGCCATTGCGACTTCTCTTTCTCAAAGATTTCCCGGATCGTGAAAAAGTTCCCCAGGGACTTGGACATCTTCTCCTGGTTGATCTGCACGAAACCGTTGTGGACCCAGTAACGCGCAAACTCTTTCCCGGTGGCGCCGCAGGACTGGGCGATTTCATTCTCGTGATGGGGGAAAATGAGATCCATCCCCCCGCCGTGAATATCGAAGGTCTCACCCAAATGGCGCATAGACATGGCGGAACATTCGATGTGCCAACCGGGACGCCCGGCCCCCCAGGGGCTGTCCCATGACGGCTCACCCGGCTTGCTGTTCTTCCAGAGTGCGAAATCCATCGGATGGCGCTTTCGTTCATCCACCTGCACCCGCGCGCCGGCCTGCAAATCCTCGAGCTTGCGTTTCGAGAGGCGTCCATAGTCCGAATATTTCTCGACCTGGAAGTAAACATCGCCAGCCACTTCATAGGCGAGACCTTTCTGAATCAGCGTACCGACCAGCTCAATGATCTCGGCCATATGTTCGGTCGCTTTTGGCTCGTGCGTGGCCTGTCGAATCCCGAGCTTCCCCATATCCTGATAGTAGGCCTCGATGTACTCGGTGGTGATCGCGCCGCACGAGACGCCTCGTTCATTTGCCCGCTTGATGATCTTGTCGTCCACATCGGTGAAATTCTTGACGAAATCAACCTGATAACCGCTAAATTCGAGATACCGCCTGATTACATCGAACACGAGCGCGCTGCGAGCATGGCCGATATGGCAGTAGTCGTAGACGGTCACGCCGCAGACATACATCCGCACGGTCTTCGGCTGGAGCGAGTGAAACGGCTCCTTCTTCCCTGTGAGCGTGTTGTAGATCGAGAGCATGGGTTGGTTACAACTCCGGAGTGATGCGGCGCCTCGGCCAATGGGACCAGAGAAAATACCCCAGAGCAAGTGCCAAGCAGAAGCCGATCACGATATCGAACTGATGGAAGTAATCTCGCAGGTGCTCCCACTGCTCTCCCATTTTCACGCCGATATAGGCCAGGAGATAGCACCAGGGCAATGCACCGAGAAATGTGTAGAGCATGAACCGATAAATATTCACCCTGGCGATGCCGGCCGGCAACGAGATGAAGGTTCGGACCACCGGAAGCATCCGGCTGAAAAATACGGCTGCCTCGCCATATTTGGCGAACCATCGATCCGCCATCTCAAGCTCTTTTCTCGATACCAACAAATAGGGCCCGTATCGCTCGACGAAAGGCCGACCGCCCCACACGCCGGCGTAGTAAGCCACAATCGACCCCGCGACGTTCCCAATAGCACCGGCCAATGTCACGCCCAGCATCGTGAACTGTCCCGTCGTCACGAGATATCCGGCGAACGGCATGATGATTTCGCTGGGCAATGGAATGCAGGCGCTCTCAATCGCCATGGTGAGGAAAATGCCGGTGTAGCCGAACGTCGAAATCATCGACACGATAAACCGGCTGAGCTCTGTAATGATCGCTTCGATCAGATTCCCCACAGCACCCTAGCTCCTCTGCTTGCCCTTCAACTTTGACAATCCACCTACCCGACGCACATTTGGGCTACGCACCACTGCCCACTTCCGGAATCGATCCAACACTCCATGATTCGTCGTATCGAGGTGAATGGGAGTGAGGGAAACCGCCCCTTGCTCAAGCGCTTCATGGTCGGCATCCTTGCTTCTGCTCCACGACACACGGGTCCCGGCAATCCAATAGTAGGTCCGGCCGTGTGGATCGACCTTTTCAATAATCGGATTGTCGAAACGCCTTCGACTCAGACAGGTGACTCGGACTCCGGTAATGGACCCGAAGGGCCGGTTTGGAATATTGAGATTCAGGAGCGTTTCGTCCGGCAAACCTTCTTTCAGGATCAACCGAGCGATACGAACGGCATACCGAGCCCCGGCGTCGAAATAAAAATGCTCCTGTCCCTCCTGTGACACAGCCATAGAGGGGACGCCCAGGATCGTTCCTTCCATCGCTGCCGAGACCGTCCCTGAATACAACACGTCGTCGCCAAGGTTCACGCCTTTATTGATTCCCGACACGAGGAGATCGG
>Ga0209640_10000584_pt1 | contig 28593 bp, 28 predicted proteins | sample RifCSP10_1_FD_184018 | JGI IMG/M metagenome (GOLD analysis project Ga0209640, IMG submission 184018) | Soil microbial communities from Rifle, Colorado - Rifle CSP2_sed 10_1 (SPAdes) (version 2) | ecosystem: Environmental > Terrestrial > Deep subsurface > Rock core/Sediment | place: Rifle... | reverse complement strand
CGCCCAGCTCGACCACGAGCGGCATGCCGTAGGTGGCGCTGGTGGCGGCGAAGAACAGGCCGTTCTCCATCGCCAGGAACCCGATCACCTGCGGCACCGCCTTGCGGCGCACGATCATCATGAGGAACGAGAGCAGCACGCTCGCCAGCGCGATGCCGAGGGTCGACCGCGTCAGCGTGCTCGCCATCTGCGAGATCGGCGTGGCGAGCGCGAAGGCGAAGATCGCGAGCCCGATCCCGATCAGCATCGTGGCCGGGATGTTGATCAGCGTCTCGACGTCCCATTTCACGTTCAGGCGGTCGATCAGCCGGTGCAGCACCCACGGAATGAGGATCACCTTGAGCAGCAACGTGAGCGCCGCGGAGAAATACAGATGCGTCTGGCCCGTCGAGCTGGCGACGATGAGCGTCGAGGCGGAGAGCGCGGCTCCCTGCCATGCGAACAGATGGATCAGGGTCAGGATGCGCCGCTGCGACAGCATGGCAAACGCGATCAGCAGCAGCAACGCGGCGAGCAGATTGACGAACTGGCCGGCGAGCGACATGGCGATGTCAGCCGCGCGCCAGGAAATGGATCAGCATGCCGAGCACCGCGAGCAGGAAGGCGCTCGAAAGGAATTCCGGCGCGAGAAACAGGCGCAGCTTCGCCAGGACCGTCTCGAGCAGCGCCAGGCCCGCGCCGGCGAATGCGAGCTTGAGCGCGAGCGAGGCGAACGCGACCGGCAGCGCCTCCCAGTTGCCGGCCTCGGCGATGCCCCAGGGCAGAAACAGGGCGATGCCGATGGTGATGTAGGCGAACAGCTTGATCGCGACGGCCCATTCGATCAGCGCCAGGTGGCGCGCCGAATACTCGAGGATCATCGCCTCGTGAATCATGGTGAGCTCGAGGTGGGTGGTCGGGTTGTCGATCGGGATGCGGGCGTTCTCGGCCAGCAGCACCATGAGAAAGGCCACCGCCGCAAAGGCGAGGCTCGGATAGATGGCGAACTCGCGGTGCGCGAGCGTCTCGACGATCGTCGTCAGTTGCGTGGAGCCGGATATGAACGCCGCCGTGAACATCGTCATCAGCATCGCCGGTTCGGCCAGAAATCCGATCAGCATCTCGCGGCGCGCACCCAGGCCGCCGAACGGGGTGCCGATGTCCATCGCGGCGAGCGCCGCGAACACGCGCGCCAGCGCGAAAACGCCCACCAAGGCGATGATGTCGGCGGCCGGGGCGAACGGCAGGTCGGTGGCCAGAACCGGCACGATCCCCGCCGCCAGCCACATGCAGCCGAACAACACGTAAGGGGTGAGGCGAAACAGCGGCGAGGCGTCGCGGGCGATGACCGCGTCCTTGTGGAACAGCTTGGCGAGCGTGTAGTACGGCAGGAGAATCGACGGTGCCGAGCGGTTCTGCAGCCAGGCGCGGCACTGGTTCACCCAGCCCATCAGCAGCGGCGCGACCAGCACCACGAACATGGACTGCAGCACCTGAAACGCGATTCCGGTAGCGGTCGTCACGGCGTCTTCTCTCAGCGCACGAATACCAGCAGGGCGATCAGCGTCAGAAAGCTGTAAAGCAGGTAGATGCTGATCCGGCCGCGCTGGAGCAGGCCGATCCTGGAGGATACGAACTCCGTCAGCCGCGCCACCGGCAGGTAGAGCAGGTACCAGTGGCGGTCCTCGATCTCGAGCGAGAAACGCGGCGCCGGGTCTTCGGGGCCGGGCAGATGCCGCTTCATGAGGTACAGCGGGCCGAACACATGGCGGATCGGCTGGCCGAAGGCGTCGGCCGTGTCCTGCATGCGCGGGGTCTGCCCGGGATAGCCGCAGTCCCAGGGGTGCGAATAGCGCACCCGCCCGTGGTAGAAGCGCCGCACCAGCACGAACGCGAGCCATGTCACCGCCACGATCACGGCGAGAAAGATCAAGGGGCTGTAGCTCGCCTGCTCGCTGGAAGTCGGAACCAGCCACAGCCAGCTCGATTCCAGCGCGCCCTCCGGCAGGCCGCGACCGAGCAGCGCCACGCAGATCCGGTTGAGCATCAACAGGAAGGAGGCCGGGAACAGGCCGAGCACAAAGCAGCCGGCCGCGAGCCACGCCATGCCCATGCGCTCGGCACCGCCGCAATCGTGTCCCCCGTTCCGTGCGGGCGCGTGCGCCGGATGCCGCGGCTCGCGTACCTGTCCCAGGAACGCGATGCCGTAGACCTTGACGAAGCACATGGCGGTAAGCGCACCGGCGAGAGCCAGGGTCGCCGCGAAGAGCGGCAGCAGGCTCCTGACCACGCCGTGCTCCAGCACCGGAGCCTGCAACGCCGTCTGGAACGTGAGCCATTCGGAAACGAAGCCGTTGAGGGGGGGCAACGCGGAGATCGCGAGTGCGCCGATCAGGAAGTAAAAGGCGGTGTTCGGCATTTTCCGGATGAGGCCGCCCATGTCGTTGAGGTCGCGCAGCCCGCACGAATGCAGGATCGACCCCGCGCCGAGGAACAGCAGCGCCTTGAACACGGCATGATTCAGCGTGTGGTAGAGCGCGGCGATCAGGCCGAGCGCACCGGCCGCGACCTGACCGAAGCCGACGAACACCATCGACATGCCGAGTCCGAGCAGGATGATGCCGATGTTTTCGACGGAGTGATACGCGAGCAGGCGCTTGAGGTCGTGCTGCATCAGCGCGTACAGCACGCCGAAGAGCGTCGTCGCGGCGCCGATCGCGAGCACCAGGATGCCCCATTCCCAGCGCACGCCGCCGATCAGATCATAGATCACGCGCACCATGCCGTAGATGGCGGTCTTGAGCATGATGCCGCTCATCAGCGCCGACACCGGCGAGGGCGCCGCGGGGTGCGCCTCCGGCAGCCACGCATGCAGCGGAATCATCCCGGCCTTGGCGCCGAAACCGAAGAACGCGAGGAGGAATGCGGCCGTGGCCCAGAACGGCGTGAGGTCCGCCGATCGCAGCGCGCTGAACGTGTAATCGCCCTGGCCGCCGTGCATGACGCCGAAACAGAGCAGGATCGCGATCGCCCCGAGGTGCGCGATCAGCAGATACAGGAAACCGGCGCTGCGAATCGCGGGCAACTTGTGGTCCGTCGTGACCAGGAAGTAAGACGACAGCGCCATCGTTTCCCATGCCACCATGAACAGGTAGGCGTCGTCGGCGAGCATCACCAGCGCCATGCTGGCGAGAAACACGTGGTATTGAAGCGCGATCAGCGTCAGGCGCTCGGCGCTTTCCTCGCGGAAGTAGCCCGTCGCGTAGACCGTCACGCCGGCCGAAACGGTCCCGAGCAGCATGAGAAAGAATCCCGAAAGCCCGTCGAGTCGAAGGTGGAACGGCAGGTCCGGCAGTCCGAGCGGAAGGGTCATCTGCTCGGCCGGCATCCAGAGCCCCTGCAGGCCGAACGCGGCGAGCGCGAGCCCGGCGAGAGCGCCGAGCGGAAACGCCAGGCGACGCGCGAAAAATGCATTGCCCGCGGGGGCCAGCCCGAGCAGGCCGATCGCCAGCCAACAAACGGCAACGCCAAGCGAGCTTACGAGCGGGGAAGACAATGCCTTGTGCCGACTCTACAGGAGCGGGAGACGCATCCTGTATTCTATTTCACCCGCATCCCGGCAGTTGCTCCCGCATCGGGCGAAACGAGAAAGATCCCGGTGCCGTCGCCGGAGGCGGCGAGGATCATGCCTTCCGAGACGCCGAAGCGCATCTTGCGCGGCGCGAGGTTGGCGACGAAGACGGCATGGCGGTCCTTGAGGCTCTCGGGCGCGTAGTCGGACTTGATGCCGGCGAATACCGTGCGGGTCTCGCCGCCGAGGTCGAGCGTGAGCTTGAGCAGCTTGTCGGCGCCGTCGACCGGCTCGGCGCTCACGATCCTCGCGACGCGCAGGTCGAGCTTGTTGAAGTCTTCGATTGAGATGGTGTCGCTCACGGTGGAATCCTTGTTTTCATGCTGTTGATGCTCGGCGTGCGTCTGCGGCGAGCGCGACGCCTGCGGTTCGGCGGGCGGCTCGAACAGCGAGTCGAGCTGTCTTCCGTCAACCCGCCGGATCAAATGCTCATACGGCCGAATGCGCGTCAACGTCGATCGCAAGTGTTCCCACTTGAGCGGCACAGGTAAATTGAGCATAGCGGCGACCCGCTCCGAGGTTCCGGGAAGGATCGGCGCGAGGAAGATCGTCAGACGCCGAAACGCGTCGATGCAATCAGAGCAAACCTCGTGCAATCGCTGCCTTCGCTCCGGATCCTTTGCCAGTTCCCACGGCTTCTCCCGGTCAATCGCCTCGTTCATTCGATCGGCGAGTTCCATCGCTTCGCGGACGACTTTGCCGAACTCCCGCTCTTCGTAGGACGCGGAAATACGCTCTTCTGCGTCGATGGAGAGCATTGTCCATTTCGCAGTGGCCACGAGCCGATTCGCGTCCATCGGCAGCACCGCGCCTTCAAACAGCTTCGTCAGGAAACCGGACGCCCGGCTGGCGATGTTGACGTATTTGCCCACGAGGTCGCTGTTGACGCGGGCGACGAAGTCGACCGGATTGAAGTCCAGGTCCTCGACGTTGGCGTTGAGCTTGGCGGCGATGTAGTAGCGCAGCCACTCGGGGTTCATGCCGAGTTCGAGGTACCGCAGCGGATCGATGCCGGTGCCGCGCGACTTGGACATCTTTTCGCCCGATACGCCGATGAAGCCGTGCACGTACACGTGGTCCGGCACCCGATACGGCGGGCCGGCGAATTTCAGCATGGCCGGCCAGAACAGCGTGTGGAAGTAGATGATGTCCTTGCCGATGAAGTGGATCTGCTCGGTATCCCGGGCGGTCAGAAATTCCTCGAATGTCCGGGATTCGCCGTTGGCTTTCGCTTTGCCTGAATCGAAATACTGCTTCAGCGAGGCGAGATAGCCGATCGGCGCATCCAGCCAGACGTAGAGGTATTTGCCCGGCGCGTCCGGGATCGGGATGCCGAAATAGGGCGCGTCGCGGGAGATGTCCCAGTCGCCCAGCGCCCGGTCGCCCTTCCCTTCGAGCCACTCGTTCGCCTTGTTCGCGACCTGCGTCTGCAGCCGGCCCGTCTCTCCGACCCACTGCTTCAGGAACGCGACGCACTTCGGGTCCGAGAGCCGGAAAAAGAAGTGCTCGGAGGACTTGAGCACCGGCGCAGCGCCCGAGAGCGTCGAGTACGGGTTTTTCAGCTCGGTGGGCGAATAGACCGAGCTGCAGTTCTCGCAGGCGTCGCCGTACTGGTCCCTGGCGCCGCATTTGGGACACTCACCCTTGATGTAGCGGTCGGCGAGAAACAGTCCCTTCACGGGATCGTAGAACTGCTCGATGGGTTTCCTGTAGATCAGGCCCGCCTTGCCGAGCCTGCGGAAGATGTCCTGCGAAAGCTCGGTATTCTCGGCAGAGTGGGTCGAGTGCCAGTGGTCGAACGAGATGTGAAAGCCCTGCAGGTACTTCGGGCGTTCGGCGGCGATTCGCCCGATCAACTGTTCGGGGGTCACTCCCTCGGCCTCCGCCTTCAGCATGATCGGGGCACCGTGCGCATCGTCGGCGCAGACGAAATGCACCTCGTGCCCGCGCATGCGCTGGTAACGCACCCAGATATCGGCCTGGATGTACTCCATGATGTGGCCGATATGGAACGACCCGTTGGCGTAGGGAAGAGCGGTGGTGACGAACAGCCTGCGGCGGGACATCGGAGGAGAAGCGGACGGGAAACGCCCGATTCTAGCAAAGCAAGCAGGGTTTTCGTGTTCTGCGGGCGGGCTTTTCGGTACACTTAGCCCCTTTTTCCGGCGCGGCGCGTTTCCCATGGCAATCAGCGAAGCAGACGTCCGGGCGGCACTGTCCAGGCTCGTGGATCCCAACACGGGCAAGGATTTCGTCGCCACGCGCTCGGTGAGGAACGTGAAGGTGTCCGGGGAATCGGTCTCGCTCGAGATCGAGCTCGGCTACCCGGGCAAGAGCCAGTTCGAACCGATTCGCCGCCAGGTGATCGACGCGCTGAAGGCCGCGGGCGCGTCGAGCGCCAGCGTGAACGTGCGCTCGGCGGTGGTCTCGCACGCCGTGCAGCGCGGCGTCAAGCTGGTTTCCGGGATCAAGAACATCATCGCGGTCGCGTCCGGCAAGGGCGGCGTCGGCAAATCCACGACCGCGGTGAATCTTGCGCTGGCCCTGGCGGCCGAGGGGGCCGCGGTGGGAATCCTGGACGCGGACATCTACGGACCCTCGCAGCCGATGATGCTCGGGATCTCGGGACGGCCCGAGTCGAAGGACGGCAAGAGCCTCGAGCCGATGGAGGGTCATGGCCTGCAGGCGAGTTCGATCGGGTTCCTGATCGACGCCGATACGCCGATGGTCTGGCGCGGCCCGATGGTGACGCAGGCGCTGGAACAGCTTCTCAAGGACACGCGCTGGCGCAATCTCGATTATCTGGTCGTGGATTTGCCGCCCGGCACCGGGGACATCCAGCTCACGCTGGCGCAGAAAGTGCCCGTGACCGGGGCCGTGATCGTCACCACGCCGCAGGACATCGCACTCATCGACGCGCGCAAGGGCCTCAAGATGTTCGAGAAAGTCGGCATCCCGATCCTCGGGGTGGTCGAAAACATGGCGCTTCACGTCTGCCCGAAATGCGGCCATGAAAGCCACATCTTCGGGGAGGGCGGAGCGGCGCGGATGTGCAGGGATTACGGCACCGAGCTGCTGGGGCAATTGCCGCTCGATGCCGAGATCCGCGCGCAGACCGACTCGGGCAGACCGACGGTCGTCTCCGACCCCGACGGCCACGCGGCGGCCATCTACAAGGCGATCGCCCGCCGTTGCGCGGTGAAGATCGCGGAATCGCAGAAGGACATGACCTCGAAGTTCCCGAATATCGTGGTGCAGAACACCTGACCGGGGCGGACGCTTCGCGCCGCCGCGGTCTGCTCGCGTTGGAGCGGGCGCGATGCGCCCTCAACGCTCACCCGGGCGATACAGACGCGATGACCATCAAATCCGACCGCTGGATCCGCCGCATGGCGGAAGAGCACCGCATGATCGAGCCCTTCGAGCCGGGGCAAGTGAAGGAGGCAGGAGGGCGGAAGCTCGTCTCCTACGGCACGTCGAGCTACGGCTACGACATCCGCTGCTCGAACGAATTCAAGATCTTCACCAACATCAACTCGACGATCGTCGATCCGAAGGCCTTCGACGAGAAGAATTTCGTTGAATTCCGGGGCGACGTCTGCATCATCCCGCCCAACTCGTTCGCCCTGGCGCGCACCGTCGAGTACTTCCGGATTCCCCGCAACGTGCTCACGATCTGCCTCGGCAAGTCGACCTACGCGCGCTGCGGAATCATCGTCAACGTGACCCCGCTCGAGCCCGAGTGGGAGGGCCACGTGACTCTGGAGTTCTCCAACTCCACGCCGCTCCCGGCCCGGGTCTATGCCAACGAGGGCGTGGCGCAGGTGATCTTCATCGAGTCCGACGAGGTCTGCGAGATTTCCTACAAGGACCGCGGCGGCAAGTATCAGGGACAGCACGGGGTCACGCTTCCCCGCATCTAGTGGCTTGATCCTCGCGACGTACCAGATCTAGTCGTTGTTGCGGCGCTGCGGAACGGTGACCGCAGCAAAAAAATCGCCTCCGGGGTCTTGACTCGCGCGGGGTCGTCCCTATAATCGGCCCCACGTTTCATGCGTCTGCGGAGGAAATGGAGATGGGCGTTCGCCCCAGTAGCCTCGCTCGCCAAAAACAGAACGCGCTCCCGCAAGAACAGCTCTTCGACACGGATCCCGAAGTCAGTCTCGACTTCGAGATCGTCCGCCAGGCCGCCCGCCAGCGGTACACGCGGCCGTTCCTGATTCTCGACACCGCGATCGTGCGCGAAAAGGCGCGCCGTTTTCGCGCCGCGATGCCGCGCGTACGGCCGCACTACGCTGTCAAGGCCAACCCCGACCGGCGCGTGATCAAGGTCCTGGCGCAGGAGGGGGTCGGCTGCGAAATCGCATCGACCGCGGAGTTGGATCTGCTGCTCGCCCTGGGTGTGCCGTCGTCGGCCCTGTTCTACTCGAACCCGATGAAGCCGCGCCAGGCGATCGCGTATGCGGCCGGCAAGGGAGTCGAGTGGTTCGTCGTGGACAGCGTGGACGAACTGCGGCGAATCCACGAGATCAAGGCGGACGCCAGGATTTACCTGCGGATCACCACCCCCAATATCGGCAGCGACTGGCCGCTATCGGGCAAATTCGGCGCCGGCGCGAGCGAGACGCGCGAGATCATCGCCACCGCGGCGAAGGTCGGCGCCGATCTGGGCGGGGTCACCTTCCACGCCGGCTCGCAGTGCCGGAACCCCGAGAACTGGCGGGTCGGCATCGAGAAGGCGCGGGCCGTGTTCGACGCGATGGGCAAGGCCGGCCTCAGGCCGCGCCTGCTCGACATCGGCGGCGGGTTCCCGGTGCGCCATGTCAAGCCGATTCCCTCGATCGAAGTGATCGGCGAGGTGGTCAACGAGGCAATCAAGGCGTTTCCCGAGGACGTGGACGTGATCGCCGAGCCGGGACGCTACCTGGTGTCGGACGCCGGATACTTCGTATGCCGCGTTCTCGGCACCACGACGCGCGGCGGCAAACGCTGGATGCACTGGGACGCGGGGCTGTTCGGCGGCGTGATCGAAACCACCGAGGGACTGAAATACCGGATCCGCACCGATCGATCCGGACCCGACATCCCGTGGCATGTCGCCGGGCCGACCTGCGACTCGGTGGACGTCGTGTTGCGCGATGAACCGCTGCCCTCGGACTTGCAGGAAGGCGATTTCATCTACATCCGCAACGCGGGTGCCTACACGACGGCCTACGCGAGCGAGTTCAACGGCTTTCCGCTTCCCGAAGTCAGGGTTTTCGAGACCAGGCGCTAGGCGCGAGCGCGCTCGTAGAGCACGAAGTCGAACCTGGTGCCGTCGGTCGCGATGTGCGGCTCGCGCTGCGTTTCCTTCCACGCCCTGCGATCGATTTCCGGAAAGCGCGCGTCACCGTCGTAACAGCGCCCGATTTCCGTGATGACGAGCCCCGCGGCGAACGGCAGCGCTTCCCGGTAGAGCTCGGCACCCCCGATCACGAACACGATCTTCTCGCCGGCGCACAAGGCAAGCGCTGCGCCGAATGAGGAGGCCACGCATGCGCCCGGGGCCTCGTAGCCGCGCCGCCGCGTCACGACGACATTCTCGCGCTCCGGCAGGGGTCTTCCGATCGACTCCCAGGTCCTGCGGCCCATGATGACGGGATGCCCGAGCGTGAGCCGCTTGAAATGGCGCAGATCCTCCGGCAGATGCCAGGGAAGCCTGCCTTGGATGCCGATGACGCCATTCGCGGCGACCGCTGCGACGAGATAGACGTGCGGTCCCTCCGGGGCGACGGACGGCGCCGCCGGCAGCGCGACCTTTGACATATTCCCTCGCTCTGAGGAATCCGGGCGCGGATTATTATAGGCGGCATGAGTTCGATCTCGCCGGCGCTTCGCTATCCGCGCTCCTTTCTCGGCCTGCTGGTGGCCGGGTTCGCGCTCTTCGCGTTCCCGCTCGTGGTCGCGCTTCTCTGGTCGGCGTGGAGCACCGAACGCCTCGCGGAGCGCGGCACAAGCGCCGTGGTGAACGCAGCGCAGGCTGCGCGCGCCAGTCGCTCGCTTGTCAACCGCACCGGCTCGATCGAACGGCTTGCAAAGCAGATCGCGGTGCAGGCCGACGCGGAACTGCTCGCCGATCTCGCGCGCGCGCATTCCAACTTCACGAACGTCGCGAGCGAGCTGTCGCGGCTGCCGCTTGATTCCGCGCTCACCGCCGCACTGAACCGGACCATCGAGCGCGAACGGGCGCTTTACGAGATGCTCGCCGCCGCGCCGGGCGGCACGCTCAGTGCGCGCACGGTGGCGGCGCAGGCCGGGGAGCTTTCCGGCGGCGCATACGAGATGCTCGCGATCAGCCACATCGTCGCGGACCGGGAAGTCGAGCGCCTGCGCGAGAGCGCGGAGGAAGTGCAGAAGCGCCTGGTCATGCTCGTGCTGCTCGCTGGCGCGGCGGCCCTGGCGATCGCCCTCGTGCTGACGCGCGCCATCGCGCGGCCGATCGCACAGCTCGACCATGCAATCCGGCGGCTCGGTCGGGCGGATTTCGGTCGTCCAATTCGCGTGGCCGGCCCGGCCGATCTCAGGCTTTTGGGCGAACGGCTCGACTGGCTGCGGCGGCGCCTCACCCAGCTGGAGACGCAGAAGAGCCGTTTCCTGCAGCACCTGTCGCACGACCTGAAGACTCCGCTGACCGCGCTGCGCGAAGGCGCGGATTTGCTGAGCGATCAAATTACGGGACCGCTTGCGCCGGCGCAGCGCAAGGTGGTTTCGATCCTGCGCGACAACAGCATCAAGCTGCAGCACATGATCGAGGAACTGCTGGATTATCAGCGTACCCTGCAGTCGGCGGCGACGCTCGACGCCGAGCCCGTCGCACTGGAGCCGCTGCTGCGCGGTTGCGTCGGGGACCACCAGATTGCCGCCGCTGCGAAGGGGCAGCGTCTGGCGGTTGACGCGGCGCCGGCGACGATCTGGGCGGACGCTGCGAAGTTGCGAGCCGTCGTGGACAATCTGCTCGGGAACGCGGTCAAATTCACCCCCGGCGGCGGCTCCATTCAGGTGCGCGCCCGTGCCGACGCGGAGCGCGCCCAAATCGACGTCATCGACAGCGGTCCCGGCATACCGGTCGAGGAGCGCGAAGCGATCTTCGAGGCGTTTTACCGCGGGCGGGCCGGGGCGCATGGGCGGAGCGAGGGCACGGGTCTCGGGCTTGCCATCGCGCGCGATTTCGTCAAGGCGCACGGCGGCCGGATCGAGGTCGTACCGGGCGTCTCCGGCGGCCATTTCCGGGTAACGTTGCCCGCGCGGTCTACCCCGGTGCCGGACGAGGCGCCATGAGATACGCCCTGTTTTTTTTCCTGCTTGCGGGCTGCGCCGTGCTGAAGCCGGAGCCGGACGAAGCGTTCGTCGTAAGCCAGATCGTCGAGTCGGCAGTAGAGGCGTCGCGGGCACCGACCACGGAACAGCGCGACCGGCTCTCGGCCGCGATGGAACAATTCGTGCTTCGGTCGGATGAAGTGAGTCGATTGCGCGTCGCGGTGCTGCTGGCGACGCTGCCCAGGCCAATGCGCGACGATCCGAGAGCGTCGGCGTTGCTCGAGCCGCTGGCAGCGCGTCAGCCGGAGACGCCGATCGTGCGCTTTGCTGCGCTGCTCCGGGCTCAGGTCGCGGAGCGGCAACGCGTTGCGCAAGACGGGGAGCGCATGATGCGCGCCGGCGAACAACGCGACGAGACGCTGCGGCGCCAGAACGAAGCATTGCGCGCGAGCGAGCATCGCGAAGAGATCTTGCGTCGCCAGGTCGAGGCCATGCGCGAGAGCGAGCGCGGCACGATCCGGCGGGAAGAGAAGATTCGCGACAAAGCGAGGTGATCGGTATGGATCGGAATGCCCCGACAGTCCTTCTGGTCGACGACGACAAGGACTTGCTGCAATTGATCTCGATTCGGCTCGGCGCGGCCGGGTACACCGTGCGCCTGGCGGAATCGGCGGAGGCGGCGCTTGCGTCGCTCGCGGTGGAACGGCCGCAGCTTGTCATTACCGATTTGCGCATGCGGGGAATGGACGGGCTCGCGCTCTTCGATGCCATACGGCGCGAGGCGCCTGCGCTGCCGGTGGTGATCCTCACGGCGCACGGCACGATTCCGGAAGCCGTGGCAGCCACCCGGCGCGGCGTGTTCGGATTCCTCACCAAACCCTTCGACAGCAAGCTGCTCCTTGGGACGGTTGCGGACGCGCTGCGCCTTTCCGGTGTCCCGGAAGGCGGTGGCGAGGATTGGCACAAGGGCATCATTACTCGCGCGCCGGCCATGGAAACCCTGCTTGCGCAGGCGCGCCGCGTCGCAGGTTCGGATGCGAACGTATGCATCTTCGGGGCCAGCGGCACCGGAAAGGAGTTGCTGGCGCGCGCCATTCATCGTGCCAGCCGCCGAAGCAGCGCACCTTTTGTCGCGGTCAACTGCGGCGCAATTCCCGAGGGTTTGCTCGAGTCCGAGCTGTTCGGACACAGGAAGGGCGCCTTTACCGGCGCGACCCAGGACCGCAGGGGCCTGTTCCAGGCGGCCGAAGGCGGCACGCTGCTCCTGGACGAGATTGGCGACATGCCGCTCGCGCTGCAGGTGAAGCTGTTGCGCGCGCTTGAGGACCGCGTGATCCGCCAGGTCGGCTCGACGGAAACGACCCCCGTGGACGCGCGCATCCTCTCGGCGACGCACCGAAAGCTCGAAGAGCGCATCGCGGCGGGGGAATTCCGCGAGGACCTTTTTTACCGCCTCAACGTCGTGAAGCTCGTGATCCCTTCGCTCGCCGAGCGGCGCGAGGATATTCCGCTGCTGGCCGCCCATTTTCTCGCGCGGCTGGGTGAGCGTTACGGTCGTCCGGAAATCGCGCTTTCTCCCGAGGCGCTGGAGGTGCTCGTCGCCGCCCCCTGGCCGGGCAACGTTCGCCAACTGCTGAACGTCATCGAACAGTCGGTCGCGCTTGCGCCGAGCGAAGTCATCCCGGCGTCGCTCGTGCGCCAGGCACTCGACAGCGGTGCCCCATCGCTCACGCCGCTGGATGAGGCGCGGCGCGCGTTCGAGCGCGACTACCTCGTGCGCATCCTCAAGATCACCCGCGGCAACGTCACCCAGGCGGCGCGTCTGGCAGGGCGCAACCGCACCGAGTTCTACCGGCTTCTCGAGCGTCATGCCTTGGAGCCCGCAATGTTCAAACTGTCGCCTAACGGAGACAGCGAAAGCCCTGAGCCGTCAAGCGCTTCTCGTGCTCGGACCTGAACGCGTCGCCACAGCACGACATCTTTCGGGATTCCGCGATTCCAGACGCTTGGCGCCTGGAGTTGCAAGCTACTGAACCGTAAGGCCAATTCGGCTCTGGCACGCCAGTTGCACGCGGACCCTGGTGTCGGGAGAACTGAGACAGGGTGTCATCATGAACAGTGCTCGAATTCACCCACTGCTTGTTGTACTGGCGGCTGCCGTGCTGATTCTGAGCGCCGTGACGATCGCGGCTGTCACCGGGGTGCTGCCGACTGCGACTTCGAAGGCTACGCCAGAGAGTGCCACGCCGAGTGCCGCATCCCCGCCAAGCGGGCGGACTGCGGCGCCGCGCCGGACCGAGGCGCCGCGCGTTGCGCACCCCACGGCCTGCAGTAATTGCGGGGTGCTCGAGTCCATCCGGACGGCAGAGGTACAGGGCGATGCAAGCGGTCTGGGGGCAGTGGCTGGCGGGCTCACCGGTGCGATCGTAGGAAACCAGTTCGGCCGCGGCTCCGGGCGCACCGTGATGACCATCGCAGGCGCCGCGGGTGGCGCCTACGCCGGGAATTCGATCGAGAAAAACGTGAAGAAACACACAGTGTTCCGCGTCACGGTGCGGCTCGACGACGGTACGGTTCGCACGCTTACGCAATCGCAGCCGCCGCCGTTTGCCGTCGGTGAGCGGGTACGCATCGTGAACGGTAATTCGCTGGAACGGGCGTAAGCCCCGCCATGAACGCCAAACCCGCTTCGATCGGAATCGCACTCGTCGAGGGCTGCCACCACCCACAGGATGGGGGAAAATAGCCGGCTCGTCTCATGCGCGCACGCGACACCATGATCCAGACCAACAAATCAAAGACCGGAGGCAGCCTTTCCAACGTTTTCCAATTCGTGGCCGGATTCATCCTGCTGGCACTGGTCATGCTCGGTGTCGGCGGCACGATCTACAAGCTGCTCGCGCCGGGCGGCTGGCTTGCGCAGTTGGTGGGCGGCCACCTCGGCCACGGAGCGGCCCTCGCGCTGGCGCTGGGCGGGGTCGCGGTGTTCGCCTGGGTCACGCATGACAGGATCTCGCCAGCGCGGCGCGACAGCATCGGCGACTGGTGGATCTACGTGTGCTCCGGAGTCGGGCTGCTCTATCTGGTGCTGATGTTGGTGCAAGGAACCCTGTAGAGGAGGAACCAGCTCCCCGCAGAATAAAGCTGGTCTGAGAAAGTTTCCCCCGGGCCCGTCCTTCCCCCCCTGCAGGCGGGCCTTCTTTTTTGGTTCTATACCGCGATCGGCGCCCTGATCGCGCCGTACGGTTCGTATCCTTCGAGCGTGAAATCCTCGAAGCGGAAGGCGAACAGGTCCTTCACCTCGGGATTCAGGCGCATGCGCGGAAACGGGCGCGGCGCGCGGGACAGTTGTTCGCGCGCCTGCTCGAAATGGTTGAGGTAAAGATGCGCGTCGCCGAGCGTGTGCACGAATTCGCCGGGCCGGAGGCCGCACACCTGCGCGACCATGAGCGTGAGCAGGGCATAGGAGGCGATGTTGAACGGCACGCCGAGGAACAGGTCCGCGCTCCTCTGATAGAGCTGGCAGGACAGGCGCCCGTTCGCGGCGTAGAACTGAAACAGCGCGTGGCAGGGCGGCAGCGCCATGCGGTCCACATCGGCGGGGTTCCACGCCGTCACCATGTGGCGTCGCGAATCGGGATTGCGGCGGATCGAATCGATCACCCGCGCAATCTGATCGATCGTGCGGCCGTCGGGCGCTTTCCAGTTGCGCCACTGATAGCCGTAGACCGGTCCCAGCTCGCCGTCCGCGTCCGCCCATTCGTCCCAGATCGTGACGCCGCGCTCGCGCAGCCACTTGACGTTCGTCTCTCCGCGCAGGAACCAGAGCAATTCGTAGACGATCGACTTGAGGTGCAGCTTCTTGGTGGTCAGAAGCGGGAACGTCTCGTCGAGCGCAAACCGCATCTGCCAGCCGAACACCGAGCGCGTACCGGTTCCGGTCCGATCGCCTTTCGTGGCGCCGTGTTCGAGCACGTGCGCGAGGAGATCGAGGTACTGCCGCTCGCCCGGATTGAGCTTCATGGCGCCTGACCCATGACGCTATGGTAGCGAAAAGCGCGGGTATCCGGCATCCCCACCGCCGCGAGATGAAAGCGCGGAGTTGCTCCTGTCCGCGCGACCGTCAGAGAACCCGGGCCAGCCAACCCGCAATGTCCGAAATTTCCTCACCGCACACCGAGTGCGGCATGGGATACTCGTGCCACTCCACGGGATAACCGAGCGCACGCAGGGCGTCGCGGCTGCGCGCCGCGCGTTCGATCGGGATCAGCTCGTCGAACCGGCCGTGCGCCTGGAAGATCGGCACCTCGCGGTTGGCGTGGCTGCGCTCGGCGGGGAGCGCGCCCGCGAGAGGCAGGTAGGTGGAGAGCGCGAGGACTCCAGCGAGGCGCTCGGAATAACGCAACCCGGTCTGCAGCGCGATGGCGCCGCCCTGCGAAAATCCGGCAACCACGATGCGCTGCGGCGCGATGCCGCGCGCCACTTCCCGCTCGAGCAGTCCTTCCAGCAGCTTTTGCGACGCACGGATCCCCGCCTCGTCTTCGGGACCGCCGCCCAGTTGCAGAATGTCGTACCAGGCGCGCATGCGCATGCCCGCGTTGATCGTCACCGGGCGTACCGGGGCATGCGGAAACACGAACCGCACCGCGAGCCGCCCGGGGAGGCGCAATTCGGGTACGACGGGCTCGAAGTCGTGCCCGTCCGCGCCCAGGCCGTGCAACCAGAGGACGGCGGAATCAGGGTGGGTGCCAGGTTCGAGTTCAATCGTTTGCGGGAGCTGGATCGTCATCGCGCGCATGGTAGCCGAAGTGCGTACCGATACAATTGCCGCCGCGTACCCGCGCTATCGCTCCAATGAGTCCGGAAACCACGCCTCACGTCATCACCGCGCTGCTTGCGCTGGGCATGGCGCTTGCGTTCATCGTGGCCGACCGCAATTCGCCCACCAGCCGCGCGCTCGCCCTGTTCCTGGGTTGCGTGGGCATTGCGATCGCGGTAGGCGCCTTGATCGAGTTTCCGCTTCGCCGAGTCAGGGGAGTTCCGCCCTGGGGCGGAGTGTTCGCGCTGCCGGAGACGCTCGCCTTCCTCTTCGCCTACGAATGGGTGTTGCGGGTGCGTCGCACAGTGCCCGCACGCAGTCTGCGCACCCGGGGTCCGGACAATCTGCTGCGCGTGGCGCAAGCCCTGGCGGTGTTCTACGGCCTTGTGTCGCTGCTCTTTCCGGAAAAGCGGGCGGAGCACTTTGCCGGCGCTTTGGCCTTCGAGGCCGGCCGGCGGGTGGACCCGGAGTTTTATCTCTTCGCGGTGCCTCTCGGCGTTTCGCTGATGCTTGCGACATTCTCGGGATTGCTGATGCTGAGGCGCCGGCCGGACCGCGCCGAAACGCTGCGCCTGCTTGCGTTCGTCGTGGGCGCGCCGTTCATGGCTTCGGGAATGGTGTTGCCCGGGAACATTGCGCCGATTCCCACCGCGATCGGCATGCTCGTTTTTCTCGTCGGCGCGGTGCAGTATCACGTCATACAGGGTCGCCGCGCGCAATTCATGTCGCGGTTCCTGGCGCCGCAGGTCGCGGAGCTGGTGCGCGTGCGCGGGCTGAAGAGCGCCACCGAGGAGAAGACGGTGGAACTGTCGGTCGTATGTTGCGACCTGCGCGGGTTCACTGCTTTTTCCGAAGCGACCTCGTCGCAGAAGGTGATCCGGATCCTGCGCGAGTATTACGACGCCGTGGGCGCCGCGGCCGCCGCCTCCGGCGGCACCATCAAGGACCAGGCGGGCGACGGGATCCTGATCCTCGTGGGCGCCCCCGTGGTGTTCGAGGACCATGCGCGCCGTGCATTCGAACTGGCAAAGCGGATCCGGGACAGCGGAATGGCCGTGACTTCGCGCTGGTCGGATGCGGAACTGCAGCTCGGTGTCGGAGTCGGCGTCGCAAGCGGCTACGTCACCGTCGGCGTGATCGGCGCGGCCTCGCGCCTGGAGTACGCCGCGGTCGGCCCGGCCGTGAACCTTGCGGCGCGTCTGTGCGCCGAGGCGGGGCACGGCGAGGTGCTGGTGGATTCGCGCACGAGCGAGCTGCTCGGTGGCGATTCCGGGCGCGGCGAACTGAAGCCAGGCGAAGCGCTGCGGCTGAAGGGGTTCCAGCAGCCGGTGCAGAGCTATATCTTTTCTCCCGCCTAGCCGGGGCTCCGGGTTTCGTCGGCGACGCTGTTGGCAAGCGTTCCCACGCCGGATACCTCGATCTCGACCACGTCGCCCGGTTTGAGAAATCGCGGAGGAGCGAACCGGACCCCTGCGCCCACGGGCGTACCGGTCGCGATCACGTCGCCGGGCCGCAGGGTGGTCCAGGTCGAGATGTAGTGGATCAGGAACCGAAATGGAAACATCAGATTCGCAGTCGTGTCGTCCTGGCGCATTTCGCCGTTCACGCGCGTGGAAATCCGCAGGTTGTCGTATCCGGTGAACGCGTCAGCCGTGGTCATCCAGGGGCCGATCGAACCGCTTGCGTCCCAGTTCTTTCCCTGCGTGACGTTGAACTTGCCGTGCCGCACCCAGTCGCGGATCGTGCCCTCGTTGAGGCAGGTCAGCCCGGCGATGTGGCCCTCGGCCTGATCCTCCGGAATGCGGCGGCCGGCCTTGCCGATGATGATCGCGATCTCGCCTTCGTAGTCGAGCTGGACCGATTCCGGCGGACGCAGAAGCGGTTCCCGGTGACCGACGAACGATCGCGGAAAGCGCGGGAAGACGCTCGGATACTTCGGTGCTTCGAAGTCCTTGCCGTATTCGGCATCCCGCTTGGCGTAGTTGACGCCCACGCAGATGATCTTCTCGGGAAGCGGAACCGGCGGCAGGAAGCTGATCCCGGAGAGCGCGAATTCGGGCGCCGCCGATGCTGCATGTTCGCGCACTCGACCCAGGGCGTTCGTTTCCAGCGCCGATCGCAGCGAGGCAAATTTCTCCGTGAGGTCGACGATTCCCGCGTCCGATACCGCACCGAAACGCTGCTTTCCCGCTGCGGTGAAGGAGAGGAGTTTCATGGGCCGAATCCGAAGAGTCCGGCTGGATTATCGACCAGGATTTTCCTGGCCGGGCTGATTTCGCGCCGCGTGGCGGGAATCGAGCGCGCGCGGCGGCGATCGTCGGATGTGCAAAAGCACGGCAGTTGAGGTACCTTCCGCCCTCAGGGTCCCCAAGAACGCCTTCCGGCCGCGCCGATTCGGTCGAGCAGGCCACCGGAGGCGAACCGCCGAGGCCCCAGACTGCACTTATGGCCTTATCGATATCGCCGAGGTCCGCCCATCATGATCGAGATGCACCCGACAATCGCCGAATACTTCCAGAATAAGGAAGACCTCTATCCGAAGGCGCTGGAGGGCAAGTACTCTAGAGTCTTCAACAAGATCATGGCGATGTGGGGTACGGAGGCGCTCGAGACCTACTTTGCCGATCTCATCGTAGACAAAAGAGGCGGCCGCAAGGGCTTTCCTGCGGAGGTCGCGGCCGACATCATTCTGGTCTCCAGGCTGCACGCTCGCGTGCTGGAACTTGCCGGCATGAAGCGCCCCGATAGCGGAGACCCGTGGGGCGACGACCGCATCCGGCACAAGCTTGCGACCGAGCAGATCGAGTACAGCAAGGAGGGATTCCTGCTTGCGGTCGAACGGGGCAACGACCGCGCCGTCAAGCTGTTTCTCAACGCCGGGGTGAAACCCGACGAAAAGGACGTGCTCGGCGTGACTCCCTTGATCAAGGCCGCAATGTTCAACCGGACTTCGGTGGCGGTCATGCTGATCAAGGCCCATGCCGACGTGAATACGCCGAATGCCCAGGGTTTCACGCCATTGCACTGGGCGTGCATGAAGGGCTTCCTGGATTTTGTCGAACTCCTTCTCGCGAACGGCGCCGACGTGAACGTAAAGGCCAGCCTCGGATTGACGCCCTTGATGCAGGCCGCGATGTCCGGGCACGCAAGGATCTGCGATCTGCTGATTGCGAAGGGCGCGAACGTCAACGAGGGCGACAAGAGAGGCCTCACCCCGCTGCACAAGGCGGTGACCGACGGCCATGTCGCCGTTGCGGAGGTTCTGGTCGCGGCCGGCGCGAACCCGGCTCAGGGAGACACCAAGGGCGTCACGCCGCTCGCGATCGCGCAGAGAAAGAAACACGCGGGGCTCGTCTCCGTGCTCTCCAAGTAACCGCGGCGCCGTCCCGGTCAGACCCGGGGGCGAATCGCCGACTTCGGCCGGAAGGCCTTTACCACGGCTTCGTTCGTTTCAATGTAGGGCCCGCCGATCAGGTCGATGCAGTAGGGCACGGCGGCGAAGATCCCGGGCGCATCGGGCAGACCTTGCAGCGTTTCGCGAATCGACTTGGGTTGCCCCGGCAGATTGACGATCAGGCAGCCCTTGCGGATGACCGCTACCTGCCGCGAGAGGATGGCGGTCGGCACGAACCGGAGCGAGAGCTGCCGCATCTGCTCGCCGAATCCGGGCATGAACTTGTCGGCGATCGCAAGCGTCGCCTCCGGCGTGATGTCGCGCGGCGCCGGCCCCGTGCCGCCGGTCGTCAGCACCAGGTGGCAGCCGATCCGGTCCACCAGTTCCGTGAGCGTGGCCTCGACCACCGTCTGCTCGTCCGGAATGAGGCGCGTCTCGTCGCGCCACGCCGGCGATGCGATCGCCTGCGCCAGCCAATCCTTGAGCGCCGGAATGCCTTCGTCCCTGTAGGCGCCGGCGGATGCGCGGTCGCTGACCGAAACCAGTCCGACGATGAGATGCGGGACCCCGGTTTCAATCATGTGCAGGCCTCGCGCAGGAACCGGAACAGCGCGCGCTGGGCGCGCGGCACCCTGCTCCAGGCAATCTCCTTGCGCGCGTTGCGGATGAGCGCGCGCAGCGCCTGGAGGTCAGCGCCCGTGTGCTCGTGCGCAAATTCGGTGAGCGCCCGGTCGTCCTCGAGCAGGCGCTCGCGCCACTGCTCGATGCGCCGGTGCCGCGCGCGCGCCGCAGCCGAACGTCCCTCGATCTCCGCGATCGCGGCGCGGATCGGCTCCGGATCCAGCTTGCGCATGAGCCGCCCGATATACTGCAGGTGGCGGCGTTTCGCCTCGTGGCTGCTGATGCGCCCCGCTTCGCGTACCGCCTCCGCCAGCTCCTCCGGAATGCCGAGCGCATCGAGCTGCGAAGGCGGCAAATCGAGCAGCGCCCCGCCGAGCGCCTGCAACGCGTGCATGTCCTGCTTGCGCCTGGTCTTGCTGAGGAAATTCTCTTCCATCGCGCTGCTATCATAGCGCGCCATGTCGCAAGAGCGCCGCTTCACCTATTCTCCCGGCGAGCTTCGCGATTATGCGCAATCCGTCCTGGACGGGGCGAAGCGCCTCGGCGCTTCGGCCTGCGAATGCGAGGTTTCCGAGGGGTACGGACTCTCGGTCACGGTGCGCAAGGATGCGGTGGATACGATCGAGCATCATCGCGACAAGGGCGTCGGCGTGACCCTCTACGCAGGCGAGCGCCCGAACGCGCGCCGCGGGCATGCGAGCAGCTCGGATCTTTCCGCAGCGGCGCTGAAGCAGACTGTCGAGGCGGCGTTCTCGATCGCCCAGCGCACCGCCGTCGACGACTGCGCAGGGCCGCCCGAGCCCGAGCTGCTGGCGCGGGAAATGCCCGATCTCGACCTGTTTCATCCCTGGCATCTCGGCACGGATGAAGCGATTCGCCTCGCCCAGCGCACCGAGCGCGCCGCGTTCGCGCTGTCGCCCAGGATCCGGAATTCGGAGGGCGCCACGATCTCCACGCAGCATTCCCAGTTCGTGCTCGCGAACAGCCTCGGTTTCATGCACGGATTTCCCGGTTCGCGGCATACGCTCTCGCTTTCGGTGATTGCCGAGGCGCGCGGAAAGATGCAGCGCGACGACTGGTACAGCGCCGCGCGCGTACCCGGCAAGCTCGCCGACCCGGCGGCGCTGGGGCGCTACGCCGGGGAGCGCGCCCTTGCGCGCCTCGGGGCGCGCAAGCTCGCGACGTGCAAGGCCCCGGTGCTGTTCGAGGCTCCGGTGGCGGGCGCGCTCATCGGCACGTTCGTGGCGGCCGCGAGCGGCGGCAATCTCTACCGCAAGGCGTCGTTTCTCGTGGATGCGCTAGGCAAGCAAGTGTTCGCGCCGGCGGTGACGATCGAGGAGCGGCCGCGGGAGCTGCAGGGGCTCGCCAGCTCGCCCTACGACGAGGAGGGCATTGCGACCGAAGAACGTGCCGTAGTGCGCAACGGCGTGCTCGAGGGCTACTTCCTGAGTTGTTACTCCGCGCGCAAGCTCGGGATGCGCTCGACGGGCAGCGCCGGGGGTAACCACAATCTGGCGGTGCGCCCCGACGGTCCCGATCTGCGCGGGATGCTGAAAAAGATGCATCGCGGGCTGTTCGTCACCGAGCTGCTCGGCCACGGCGTCAATCTCGTGACCGGAGATTTTTCGCGCGGCGCGGCGGGCTTCTGGGTCGAGGGCGGCGAGATCGCGTTTCCCGTCGAGGAGATCACGGTGGCGGGCAATCTGCGCGACATGTTTCGCTGCATCGCAGGGGTCGGGAGTGACGTCGTGGTGCGTGGATCGAGGCGTACCGGCTCCATCCTGGTGGAAAACATGACGATCGCGGGCGACTGACGCGCAGCCGCCGGGTGACCGGGTTCTCGCAGTAGACGCCACGGCCAATCGTGCATAATCCGGGCGGGCGTTGCCGCCGCCGTCGGGGCGTCGCGCCTTCCTGACCATGCGCGCACCCCTCTTGATCTTGACCCTGGTGACCGCCGCGGTCGCCGTGGGACAGGTTGCGGCCGTTGACCGGGGGTCTTCGCATATCCGGCTCGCGCAGTCGCAGGCCGGCCCGCGGGCGACGAGCACGCCCGATGTCATCTTCGTTCCTACGCCTCACGAAGTGGTCGACGACATGCTGCGGCTCGCGGACGTGAGAAAGGGCGACGTGCTCTACGATCTTGGCTCCGGGGACGGCCGCATTCCGATCGCGGCGGCAAAAGCCTACGGCATCCGGGCTGTCGGAATCGACATCGATCCGGACCGGATCGCGGAGGCCCGGGAAAACGCGAAGAGGGCGGGCGTGGCCGGGCTGGTCGATTTTCGTCTCGGAGATCTTTTCAGGTCCGATTTCCGCGAGGCCACGGTGGTGACGCTCTACCTGCTGCCGGAGCTGAACGTCAAGCTGAGGCCGCGGTTGCTTGCCGAACTCAAGCCGGGAACCCGGATCGTTTCGCATCAGTTCGACATGGGCGACTGGCATCCGGACAAGAAGCTCGAGTCGAACGGGCGCCTGGTTTATTTCTGGACGATCCCGGGCGCCAACCGCAAACCGCGCTGAATGCGCGCGCGGCAAATTCCGCACATTCCCTGAAAGAAAGGAACTCCGTGCAGCGCATCCGCATCGAAGTCGCCTCCGACGTCATCTGCCCCTGGTGCTACATCGGCAAGCAGCGCCTGGAAAAGGCGCTGGCGCTGCTGACCGGGGAAGCGGAGGCGACGGTTTCGTGGCTGCCGTTTCAGCTCAACCCCGGCATGCCGCCCGACGGCATGGGACGTGCGGATTATCGGCGGGCAAAATTCGGATCGCTGGAACGGGGGCGTGCGCTGGATGCGCGCGTCGCGCAGGAGGGTGCGCGCGAAGGGATTCAATTCGCGTTCGAGCGCATGGAGCGCACGCCCAACACGTTCGTCGCGCATCAGCTGATCGATCTCGCGCAAGCGCAGGGCCGCGGCGCTGCCGTGATCGACGCGCTTTTCCGCGCCTACTTCGAGGAGGCGCGCGATATCGGCGACGCAGCGGTGCTGGCCGCGATCGCCGCAAGTGCGGGCGTTGCGCAATGGCCGGACGCGGCCGATGCCGCGCGGGTCGCGCGGCTGGAGCAGGGAGTGCGCGAGCTGGGAATCTCGGGCGTGCCCACTTTCATCTTCGAGCGCAAATCGGGCATCTCCGGCGCCTACCCGCCCGATCAGCTCGCGGCAGCGATCCGCGAAGCCGCGGCCGCATGAATTGTTCCGAAAGTCGGCGCCGCGAGGCAGCACATGCGCTGACTCGCGGCGCGCGGTCGTTCTAGCAGTTGCGCCATCCCGGCCCTCTAGAACAGCGTGATGAGCGCGATGAGGAACACGACCAGCGATCCGGCGGCAAAGAAGGCGAGCGACCCGAAGGAGACGTCGGGCAGCTCCGGATCGCGCGGGACCGGTTCGGGAAGATGCTCTTCCTGTTCTGCGAGCGCGGCGGCGCCGTGCAGGCTGGCGACTTTTTCGTTGAAGGCGGTAAAAAAGTCGTTGGCGAGCTTTCGGGCGGCTGCATCGACCAGGCGCGAGCCGATTTGCGCCAGCTTGCCTCCCACGTTCGCCTTCACCTGGTAGGAGAGCCTGGTGCCGTGCCCGTCCGGCGAAAGCCTGACCTGCGCGCCGCCCTTGCCGAAGCCGGCCGCGCCGCCCTGGCCTTCGAAGGCGATCGAGTAGGACTCCGGCGGATTCAGGTCGGAGAGCGTGAGCTTGCCCTTGAACTTGGCCGAGACCGGACCGATGCGCGCGGTCATCAGCACCGCGTATTCCGCATCCGAGACGCGGTCGATCGACTCGCATCCGGGAACGCAGGCCTTCAGGACCTCGGGGTCGTTGAGCGCCGCCCAGGTGTCCTCCAGCGACGCCGGGACAAGCTGCTCGCCAGTCATCTCCATGCGCGTTTCTCCACGTGCCTCGGCGCAGGCTCGGATATCGCGTGCGCCAGGTCAATCAGGCTCTTCAGATTGTGCACAGGCAGGAACCGGTCCACGTGTGGCAGCATGGCGCGCACGCCTGCCGGCCGCGCCTCGAACCTTTCGTAGCGCAACAGCGGATTCAGCCATACCAGCTCCTTGCAGGATTTGTGCAGGCGCTGCATCTCTTCTCCAAGGCCTTCGCCGGCCTCGCGGTCCAGGCCGTCGGAGACCAGCAGCACGCAGGCGTTCTGGCCCAGCACGCGCCGGCCCCAGCGCCAGTTGAATTCGCGCAGGCAAGCGCCGATGCGCGTGCCCCCCGACCAGTCCTTGATGACGTCCGCCACCTTGGCCATGGCCACGTCGACGTCGCGGTGGCGGAGCTGCCGCGTCACGTTGGTGAGGCGCGTCCCGAATACGAACACGCTGACCCGGTCGCGGTCGTTGGTGATCGTGTGCAGAAAATGCAGGAACATGCGCGCGTACGGGTTCATCGATCCCGAAATGTCGCAGAGCACGATCAGCGGCGGGTGAACATCGGTCGTTGCCCCGCGCACCAGGGGAATCACGTCCCCGCCTTCGCGCAGGGTTTCCCGCAGCGTCGCCCGGAGGTCGATCCGGGTGCCCCGGGGCGAAGGCCTGTAGCGCCGGGTACGGATCATCGGCAGCGGCAGGCGCAGCTCCTGCAGCATTCTCTTTGCCTCGGCAAGCTCGGCGGCGGACATGGTGTCGAAATCCATGCGCTGCAGCACCTCGCGCGAGGAAAAGGTGAGCTTCGCGTCAAGCTCGACTTTCCGTTCCCCGCGCGGCTGCTCGGGCGGCTTGCGCTGGGAGAACAACGCGTCGCTCAGGCGCTGGCTCTGCTCCTGATCCTTTGCGGCGCGGCCGTAGGTCTTCGGCAGCAGCGCCTGCATCATCTTCTGCACGAGTTGCGGATCGCGCCAGAAGATCCGGAATGCCTGGTCGTAGATCGGCCGCTGCTCCTCCTTCGAAAGCAGCACGGCGGACATCGTCCAGTACCAGTCTTCGCGCCCCGCGCAGTCGGCGAGCTCGAGCGCCTTCACGCAATCGATCACGCGGTCAGGACCGATCCGCAGGCCGGCGGCGCGCAGCAGGCGCGCAAAGTGCATGACGTTCTCGGCGAGCCGGCCGTTCGAACCCGACGGGTCGAGCGCGGGAAACATCATCAGGCATCCGCGCTCTTGGGTACCGGCGCGGCGAGCGGGCACTCGCGGGCGAGCTTTCCGAGCGCACGCGAGGCGACCACGAGATGCTGCCTGAAATAGCGCTCGTGGTTGCGGTCGACGTCCGCCAGCCGGTACGCGTAGTTCACCATCATTCCCGCCGAGCGCGACATCCCCGTTTCGGAGGTGTCGCCCAGCCAGTTGAGGCGCTCGAGCGCGGCGCCGTTTCCGAGATGGAAGCGCGCGACCGCGTCGAGCGGCTCCTGGCCCTTCTTGGCGTACAGCAGGTACCAGGCGCAGAGCTGCAGCAGCAACGGGGCGAGCGGCTCCGGCGCCTCGCGTGTGTGCCACCCCGGCTCCTCGATCCGGGCAAGCAGCGCCAGCCGGTCCTCGCCCTCCGGACCGATCGCGAGCCGCACGCGCGTCTTTTCGAGCCAGCGCCGGAACCCGGGAAGGGGAGAAAGCGTCGCAAAGGTGCGCAGATGCGGAAACTCGCGCTTGAGCTCCGCCGCCACCTGCTTGATCAGCAGGTTGCCGAAAGATATTCCCCGCAATCCGTCCTGGCAGTTCGTGATCGAATAGAACATCGCGCTGTCCGCATGTTCGGCCGACTCGACGGAGGTGCCGACATCGAGCAGCGGCTGCACGTGGGCGCTCATGCCGCGCGTCAGCGCGACCTCGATGAAAATAAGCGGTTCGTCCGGGAGCTGCGGGTGAAAGAACGCAAAGCAGCGCCGGTCCGCCTCGAGGCGCCGCCGGAGATCGCGCCAGCCCTGGATCGCGTGCACCGCTTCGTACTCGATGAGCTTTTCCAGCACGATCGCGGAGGTATGCCAGTCGATCCGTTCCAGCCTGAGAAAGCCGCGATTGAACCAGGAACGCAGAAGATGGAGCAGGTCGGCGTCGATGACCTTCCACTGGGGGTGCTGCGCCACGCCCTTGAGCACGACGCTGCGCATTTCGATCAGCGCCGCGGTCGCGCCGGGCGCGACGTTGAGGCGCCGGAACAGCTCCTGCCGCGCCGGCTCGATCGTCTCCTGCAGCCGGATCAGATTCTCGGACGTCGGGTCGAACCGGTAAGCGTCCGCGGCGCGGCCGACGAGTTCAGGCGAGGGCGAATAATCCTTCGCGAGGACATCGAAGAACTCAGCGCGGCAGCGCTCGTCGAGCGACTTGTACACGGCCAGGACCTCGCGCGCCAGCGCCGCCCCGGAGGTCTCGCCGCGCTCGCCCAGCAGCGACTCGCACAGCGACACCACGCGGCTCGTCTGCGGCTGGATGCCTTCATGACGCCCGCCGAACAGCCTGCGCAGGAACGATGCAGCGCTCATGGCCTTCGATCAGGCCGCGGCCGCGGCGGTCTTCGCTTCGCTCACCAGCCGCTCGGCTTCCTCGCCGGCGATGTGCTCGATGTCGTCCTGGTACTTGAGCAGCACCCCGAGCGTATTGTTGACCGTCTCCGGGTCGAGCGCGATCCGGTCCAGGGCCACGAGGCAGTTCGCCCAGTCGATCGTCTCGGCGACCCCGGGCAGCTTGAACAGGTCCACGGTGCGCAGGCGCTGCACGAAGGCGACCACTTCCCTCGAAAGCGCGGCCGAGGCGCGCGGCGCCTTGCGCCGCAGGATCTCGAGCTCGCGCGCCGCGTCCGGATAGTCCACCCAGTAGTAGAAGCAGCGGCGCTTCACCGCATCGTGGATCTCGCGGGTGCGGTTCGAGGTGATGACGACGATCGGAGGTTCGGTCGCGCGCAGCGTGCCGATCTCCGGGATCGAAATCTGCCAGTCCGAAAGCACTTCCAGCAGGTACGCCTCGAACGGCTCGTCGGTGCGGTCCAGCTCGTCGATCAGCAGCACCGGCGCCGCACCCTTCGTGCCTTCAAGCGCGCGCGCAAGCGGCCGCTTGACGAGAAACCTCTCCGAGAAGATGTCCTGCGAAAGCTTCTCCTTCGACTTCTCGCCGGCCGCCTCGGCGAGCCGGATCTCGATCATCTGGCGCGAGTAATTCCACTCGTACGCGGCCTGCGCGATGTCGAGCCCCTCATAGCACTGAAGCCGGATCAGCTCGCGGCCGAGCGACCCGGCCACCACCTTGGCGATCTCGGTCTTTCCGACGCCCGCCTCGCCCTCCAGGAACAGGGGGCGCTGCATCGCGAGCGAGAGGTAGAGCGCGGTGGCCAGGCTGCGGTCGGCCACGTAATCAGCGGTCGCGAGCAGCGCGTGGGTTTCGTCGATACTTTTGGGCAGCGGGCGGGGCATCGCGGAAAACAGCCGGAAAACCTGAATTTTCCGTGATTTGGCGCCCTTCCGCCACCCTGGCATTGTGCACGTCTGAGCGTTCGCCGACTTGGGCGAGGGACTTCCTCCGCGGGGGGGGGACAATCACGAGGACGACGCGACAAGGGGGGAATTCGTGCGGTGCGGTTTTGCCGATGCCGACCGGGTGATCGAATGATCTCGAGCCGTCGGGGAATTACCACCCGCGCCGGCGCTTCGCGGGCAGCCATTTGCGGTCCTCGTCGGACGCTTTGCGCGCACGCGCGGACTCCGCGGCGTCGAGGAACGCGGTCTGCGCGAAGCGCGCCTCGATGATCGGCAGGGACAGGATTCCGGTTTGCAGGCCGGCGCGGATCCACTCGCGGTCGCGCGGCTCCATGCGCGCGTATTTGGACACCGCCGCGTCATTCGGTTCGAGGAACCAGGCGGCAAGCCCCGGCTCGAGTTCGATCCTCACCAACCGCTCTTCCCAGCGGGCCGGAAGCGTTGCGACGCGCGGCGAGATCGGATCCAGGTAATAGCCGTATTCGATCTCGAACGGGCTGCCCTGACCAAGATCCTGCGCAAGCTCGAAGATTCCGGCCGGGTCGTTCTTTCCATAGGCGTCCACATCCACCGACATCGCCATGCGCGGCGGCACTTTGCCCGCGTAGCCGAGCGCGGCGAGGCTTCCGAACACCACGTAATCGGTCTCGCCCGAGAGCTTGCGCGCCGCGGCAAAAAGCCGGCGCAGGTCGTCGCGCCTCACGCTGGGAGTGTGGGGGGGCCAAGTGGCATCGATGGCTCCCGTTGAGCGATGACCGGGGGCTCAAGCGCGAAGCTCCAGGGGGAGTTCTGGAGAAGCGCATCGGTCCACTCGTTGTGCTCGAGAAGCGACAGCGCGACCCGCCGGACGGGGCCGCCGAGCATGGCGCGCCAGCGCGAAATGTAGTGCTCGCTGCACAGTCGCTCGCGCTCCCAGCGGTCCACGTTGGCGCGGGCGCGGCGCAGGCGCGCCGCAGCCTCGCGTGCGGGCGCGGCGAGCAGGCGCGCCGCGAGGGCGGCATGCCGGCGGCGGGCGTCGAGCAGGCGCGTGCGCTGGCCCTCCCGCGCAAGCAGGGTCTCCCGGGCGGGCTGCGCGCCGAGCGGCAACACGGCGAGTTCCAGACCGAGCGCGGCGCAAAGCCGTTCGAGCGTGCCGAGGCGGAAGTCCCTATCCGCGCCCGCTTCGAGCCGGGCGATGGTGACGCGGCCGGTGCGGCTCTTCAGGGCGAGCGCGGACTGGCTGAGACCCTTTGCACGGCGGGCTTGGCGAAGTTGGGCGGAGAACCGGGTGGGTCGCATGGGAAACAATGTATCCCAAACGATACAGCTGAGCAAGAGGCGAAAGAACCCGCCGGAACGGGCTTTTCGCTGAGGAGGAGAAAACCTACTTCATCGCCGCTTCCACCGCGCGCCTGGCCATCACGGTGACGAGGTGCGCCCGGTACTCGGCGCTCGCGTGCAGGTCGGTGTTGAGGCCGTCTGC
>Ga0209640_10000583_pt1 | contig 28627 bp, 27 predicted proteins | sample RifCSP10_1_FD_184018 | JGI IMG/M metagenome (GOLD analysis project Ga0209640, IMG submission 184018) | Soil microbial communities from Rifle, Colorado - Rifle CSP2_sed 10_1 (SPAdes) (version 2) | ecosystem: Environmental > Terrestrial > Deep subsurface > Rock core/Sediment | place: Rifle... | reverse complement strand
CGCGGTGAACGGGATGTTCGCGCCTTGGGGCACGAGCTTGGTTTTTAGGCGGTGCACGTTGTTCTTGTGAATCACGTCCGGTCTGGCGGCTGGAATCCATGAATATGGGCGATGGTCTCCTCGTCGCGCTGCGGTTCGAATAGGTGGCGGAATCGCCCTTGACGATTGAGATAATTTTCCACCGGTTCGAACTTGCGCGGTATATGAGTGTGGGCAACCTCGCCGTGAATCGCTTCCTTGAGCGGCCAGATGCCGGTCTCAACCGCCGCGCGCGCGATATCGACGGACCATTCGGGATCGATCTCCCAACCCGGCGGACAGGGGGAATGGGCAATAAAAAGTTTGGGCCCATAATGTTGCGATGCGCGATAAACTTTTTCGGATAGATCCAGAGGGTACGCGGCGGAGATAGTCGCCAGGTACGGCGGTTTTTGCACGCGCCAGATTTCGAACAGATCGCGCCGGCCATGAACGCTGCCGTGCGGCGATCGCGGCGTAATCGGTTCAGTCGACGTGCGCGCGCCATAAGGCGTGCTCGCCGACGTTTGAAAACCGGTGTTGCCGTAGGATTCGTTGTCATAGCAGAGATAATAGAAATCCAGCCCGCGATGGATGGCCGCCATGGTCGACTGCAGGCCGATGTCCTGGGCCGCGCCGTCACCGGTGAGCACGACGACTTTGCGGTCTTTTTCAGGCGGCAGCCGGTTTTTCCGTTTCAAAATGTCCAGCGCGTCGCGCACGCCCTGAGCACCGGCCGGCGCGCATGCCATGGCGGTGTAAATCCATGACGAGTTGAGCGGCGTGAACGGATAGGTGGCGAGCAAAGTCGAGCAGCTCGCGCCATTGACAAAGATCACGTTCTCACCAAGAGCTTTGTGAAAGAGTCGCAAGCTCAGCTGGCCGCCGCAGCCGGCGCAGAGCGGGCCGCCGGGGCCGAGCGGTTCTTCGTGTGAAATCGTGCGCAGGCTTTTGTAAACTTCGCGTTTCATAACTTTTGCCGCGGAGCCGGAAAATCGCCCGCAAAGACGCAAAGGCGCAAAGGGGAAAGAAACGGGATCCCAAACTTTGCGTCTTGGCGCCTTGGCGGGAGAAGTATCAAAATCCGATCATTCGTTGTCATGGCGTCTCCCGGGCGATGTCGAAGAACCGGCCCACCTCACGGCACTCTTCGCCGGTGAAGAGCAGGTGCGGCCGCGCCATCTCGGCGGCGGTCTCCGTCGGATTTTCCATTTTACTGAGCATGCCGTCGAACTCGCCGGGACGGAATCTTCGGCCGCCCAGCCCGCCGATAAACGACAACAAAACCGGCGGCCGATCGATGAGGCCGTAGAGCGCGCTGGCGATTTCGCTGAACAAAATGCCGCCCTTGCCGACGGAAATATTCTGATCCACCACCGCGACGCCTTTGCGCCCGCGCAAAACGCGCTGCAAATCTTCATGCGGAAAGGGTCTGACCAGACGCAGGCGCGCCAAGCCGATCTTCTTCCCGGCATTTCGCATACGTTTGATTTCGGCCTTGCCCATGGACGCGAAAGAATTGGTCATAATGATGACGTAATCGGCGTCGTCGAGCATGAACTCTTCAATGGAGCTGTAGCGCCGGCCGAATCTTTGCTCGAACTCGGCGGCGATCTGTGGGTAGATTGCCAGCGCGTCTTCAGCGGCGTGGTGCATCTGATGTTTGAAGTAGCTGTACAAGCTCGAATCGAGCACGGCCGCTCCGAGAGCCACGGGTTCTTTACCGGAAAGGACCGGATATACAGGAGTGAAATCGGGCAGAAACTCTCTTACCTCTTGCAACTCCGGGATTGCGACAGGTTCGCGTGTAAACGACAGGTAAAAGCCGTCCAGATTCACAATCGCCGGCAAGAGAACCTTTCGATGTTCGGCTAAACGGTAGGCGAACAGGATCGAGTCGAGCACTTCCTGGCTGTTCTCACAGTGAAATTGGAGAAACCCGGTATCGCGTCCCGAAAGTACGTCGTTATGGTCCGGTTCCAAAGTGATCGGATGGGCGAGCGCGCGCGACACGTTGACCAAAACTAGCGGTAACCTCAGCCCGGCGATAACATAAAGCATCTCGAAGCCGTACAAAAAGCCTTGGCTGGACGTCGCGGTGAAGACGCGAACGCCTGCCGCCGCTGCACCGGCCGCCGCCGCTAGCATGGAGTGCTCAGAATCCATCATGACCCACTTCGCCGTCATTTCGCCGTTCCGACACCAGCGCGCCACGGTTTCAATGATTTCGGTCTGCGGCGTGATTGGAAACGCCGGAACGTAATCGACTTCGGCGAGCCGGGCGCCCCAAGCTGCAGCGGCGTTGCCGGTGAGCATCGTGCGGGCCATGTTACACCTCGGGCGCGTCAATCGCGTCCCGCCAGGGTCTACGTTTTTGAATCCGCTTCATTACGCCTCCAGCTTTCGGCTGATCGCATCAGTCGGACATTCTTCGTAACAGATCATGCAGCCCTTGCAGTGATCGTAGTCGACATGAGGAAAGTTCTCCGCGTCCAGGCGCATCGCGGCTTCCGGGCAGTAAAGATAACAGAGGAAACAACGCTTGCACTTGTCCAGATCGATCACCGGCCGTTCAACGCGCCAGTTTCCGGTGGCGCGCAAAGCGGCGCTGCCGCGATGGCGGATGGTGGGACCGGCAAACTGGGATGTGCCGAGATAGGGAACAGCCTGCCAGGATGATGCCGAGGGTTGATCGGCGGTTGCCGCGATGGCGAGCTCGATCGCCGGTGCTTGTCGGTAAGCCGCGGAGGCCGCGGCTAAATTCCTTTTGACCAAGTCCGGCGCCAGCCCAAACTCCTCGAGTTCAACCCTAACGGCTTCTTCCAGTGCGGTCAGATTGATGGACGGAACGCATTTGGCGGCGATGGCGGCCGCGGCCGCACTCACAAAAACGCTGCCGATCCATTCGCGTGCGATGGCCGATAGATCGACGAACAGGAACCTTGCAGCGGGCAACTCCTGTAGATTTACTTCGAGGCGATCGGAATCGGCGTTCACAAATACCGGGGTAATGGCATCGACGCCTTGAAAGACCTGCGCGGACGCTTCCTTCAGCAGTGAACTATCCATGACCACGACCAGGTTCGGTCGGTCGATGTTGCCACGATCAGCGATAGGGTCGTTACTCAGTCTAACGAAGGAGACCACCGGCGCGCCTCGCCGTTCTGCGCCGAACAGCGCGAAGTCCTGGGCCTGGAGACCGCAAAGAAAACCGCTGCGGCCGAGAATTCGGCTCGCGAGCTTCACGCCTTGTCCGCCACGGCCGTGGAATCTGATTTCTATCCCCATAACTCTTCCCAATAATGCACCCGCGCAAGATGAATGCCATTGCGCATCAATGATTCGGAGCGGCCAGCGCGAGCGCTTTCGGGTCAAGTGCATCACGAGGGAGCGAAGCTGGATCGCACAATTGACACAAAGGGTCACAAATTTTTTCAATCTTGAGAAATCGACCGAGAGTTATCGTTAAAAAACAGCCCTATCCACTGGCATAACGATTGCGCTTTGAATTGAGTCATCATTCCAATTTAGAGGAGGGATATGTTATGGCTGAAAAAACACCGACGAAGGAAACTAAGGCGGTCGCCCCACGCAGGTCGATTATGGATTTAGGCCGGTGGGAACGCGACATGGATCGGATGATGGAGGACTTTTTTGGCCGCAGGATGAGACCTTGGTGGCCTGATCGATGGTTCAGGGGCGAGGAGTTTGATGTGAGAGCATTGGTCGTCGATCTCTTCGAAGAGAAGGATGACATCGTGGTCAAAGCCGAGATCCCCGGCATGGACAAAGACAACATCAGCGTGAATCTGAGCGATCACACCTTGACGATCAAGGGCGAAAAGAAAAAGGAAGAAGAGGTCAAGGAAGAGAACTATTATCGCTCGGAGCGGAGTTATGGATCGTTCGTCCGAACGTTGGAATTGCCCAAAGATGTCCATGCAGATAAGGTGAAAGCAACGTTTAAAAACGGCGTGCTGGAAGTTAGGATGCCGAAGACCGAAGAAGCCAAGGCGAGAGAGATCAAGGTTAAAGTCGAGTAGGGCGTAAGGCACGAGCGTAAGGGCAAACAAGGCGACGGAAGAGGCGATGAGGAGAAAACCATGTACAGCAAGATAATGATCCCCTTGGACGGCTCTAAAACGGCGGAAAAAGTCCTGCCCTACGCTCGTTATCTTGCAGGCAAGCTTAAAATTCCAGTCGAGCTCCTCGCTGTCATCGATATCGCCGAGATGGCGACGCATATGGCGGCTGAGAAGGCGCGATTTCTCGACTCGCTGGTTGAAGATAGCTTGCGCGCCAGCGAAAGCTATCTGCGCAACATTGCCGGCACGTTCAAAGGCGTCACTGTCACGAACACGGTTGAGAAGGGTCGGGCGGAAGACGCCATCATTGAGAAGGGTGGAGGCTATAAGGACATCCTCATCGCCATGGCCACGCACGGCCGCTCGGGGCTCAATCGCTTCCTTTTGGGCAGCGTGGCGGAAAAAGTGCTGCGTGGCACCGCCAATCCATTGTTATTGGCTCGCGCGATTGAAACGGCGAGCGCCGACGGAGAAGCAATTTTCAAGACCGTGATCGTCCCGCTCGACGGTTCGGAAGTGGCGGAAAGCGTGCTGCCAACGGTGGCCGAGATGGCAAAGAAACTGGATCTCGAAGTTGTCCTGTTTCGCGCTTACCACATTCCCTACACCGTTTACTCGGGTAACGAGGGTTTTTACGCCGTCGACTTTAACGAACTGATCGCCGGCGTGCGTGATGAAGCCAACGAGTATCTCGAGAAAAAAGTGGCCGAGATGAAAACTCTCGGCGTCGAAAAGGTCACCGCCCTCGCCAAGGAAGGCTTTGCCGGCGACGAGATCATCACGCTCGGGCGCAATACGCCAAACGGCCTGATCGCGATGTCTTCGCACGGCCGCTCGGGCGTGAAGCGCTGGGTGCTCGGCAGTGTGGCCGAAACCGTCCTGCGCCATACTTCGGATCCGGTGTTGGTCATTCGTTCGCCTTGATCGCTCTTGTGCAAACAACGGAAGGCTAAATCATGATCAAAAAAGTCCTCGTGCCCCTCGACGGTTCGAAACTGGCAGAGCAAATTCTGCCCTATGCCCGACTGCTCGGCGAAGCTTATCAGAGCCCCGTCGAGCTTTTGAGCATAGATGACGCGGAAACCAGAGCCGCGTTCGGGCCATCAGGCGGCAGAGGCGGCGAATATCTAAAATCCATCGCCGGCCAATTTCCCGCAACCGTAAAGGTCGATGCTGTGGTCGAGCGCGGCAGGCCGGCCGATGTGATCGTTCAGCGTGCCAAGCTTGAGCCGGGGTGCGTGATCGCCATGGCGACACGCGGTCGCTCGGGACTCAAGCGCTGGCTGTTGGGCAGTGTTGCTGCGAAAGTGGTTCAGGCTGCGGAGAATCCCTTACTGCTCGTGCGCGCCAGCGGCGAGGCTGAAGCAACATTGAAAGGTTTTGGCATCATCGTGCCGTTGGACGGCTCTGAGCTCGCCGAGTCGGTGCTGCCGATCGCTGTCGATCTCGCCAAAAGGATAAAGACGGAAATCGTGCTGGTCAGAGCCTATGAGCTTCCCGTAACGGCTTATTACCGAACGGACGATTATGCGGAAGCCGAGGCGTTTATCCCAACCCGCAAAGAATTAGTGGCGGCGATGAGCCGCGAAGCGCGCGAATATCTCGATGCCAAGATCAAAGAGATCCGCGATGGGGGGTTCGAAAGAATTCGCTCGGAAATTGTCGAAGGACCGGCAGCGGAGCAGATTATTGACCTGGCGCGCACGAGCGGCGGCTTGATCGCTATGTGCACACACGGCCGCTCGGGGGTGAAGCGCTGGGTGCTCGGCAGCGTCACGGAAAAGATCGTGCACCATGCGGCCAGCCCGATGCTGATTGTGCGCGCGCGATAACGGCTGCGCCTTGCAGGCTGCTGAAGTTGGCTTTGTTGCGCTCAACAACGGCGCTGCAAACGTCATGGGTAAGGCCTCCGGTCAAACCAATCCTGGCGAAGCCGAAGGATCGATTGTTTGGGCGTCGCATTTGAGAGATTTCTTTGAGCAGTTCGCAAGCAGAGTCTCCCCGCATGTTGAGACCGAGTCGCAATGAAAAATCACCTGCATGCGATGCTGAGTCCTTCGGTGCGACTCAGGACAAACGCCGTGAAGGATCTCGCATTTTCCGGCTGTGACGAAGTCGAGATTCTTCGGCGGCATTGTGGAAACACTCTCGGTGCCAATGGGTGCATTATGTATGAAAAAATCATCGTGCCGCTGGATGGTTCAAAGTTAGCGGAGCAGGTTCTGCCGTTCGTGCACCGGCTCGCCGAGGCCGACGATATTCCGATTGAATTATTCACCGTCACCGATCCGGACGCGCGTCCGCCTTTTTGGCCGGCGGAACCGGATGAGAGTTATCTTAAGGAAGTTTCCCAAAAGTATTTCGCCGCGTCGCGCCACATCGCCATTGCGGTTGAGATCGGCAAGCCAGCGGACGTGATCGCAGACCTTGCCAAGGACGATCCCGGCTGTCTCATCGCGATGTCGACGCACGGCATGTCCGGCATGCGCCGTTGGTTGCTGGGTAGCGTCGCAAGCAAGGTCGTGCAGACGGCGACTAATCCACTGCTGCTCATTCGGCCGGTGGAAGGCGTCAACCCTTCAACGCCGGTCGATCTCAAAACGATTTTCGTGCCGCTGGACGGATCGGCACTGGCCGAGAAGGTCCTGCCGCAGGTCATTGACTTGGCAGGATCAATGAAATTAGAAGTGCACCTCATTCGGGTTTACACCCTGCCTGTAAATGCTTTCGTGGTCACCGATGGCGTCATTGCTCAGGGTCCGGCGCCGTTCCGCCAGGAATTGCGCAACGAGGCTGAAACCTACCTGGACGGCAAAGCTGCACAACTGCGCGCCCACGGCGTCGAACAGATCATGACCAGCGCCCTGGAAGGCGACCCGGCGAGCGAGATCAATGACATCGCGCGCAATACCGCGAATAATTTGGTTGCCATGTCGACTCATGGCCGGTCAGGGATCAGCCGCTGGGTGCTCGGCAGCGTCGCCGAAAAAGTCGTCCAGCATTCGCGAGACCCCGTGCTGCTCATTCGAGCGGCTTGAAACGGCCGCGCGATTTCCGTTAGCCTAAAACTGTTCGGACGATTTCACCCGGTGGGCGCTATCATGAACCTGCCATTTAACGCCGACCAATTCCTTCGCGTTCTCGTTCAGTACAATCAGGCCGTGTGGCCGATGCCGCTGGTTCTCAACGGCGCTGCGCTGGTGTGCGCGGGACTTCTATTCTGTGCCCAACCTTGGGCGAGCCGAATGATCGCGTTGCTGCTGACGGGACTGTGGCTCTGGATGGCGCTGGGCTATCACTTTACCTTTTTTGCCTTGATCAATCCGGCAGCATGGTGGTTCGGAATTTTATTTCTGGCGGGAGGTGCCGCTTTCGACTGGTTCGGCGTCGTCGAAGACAGACTGCGCTTTGCGGTATCGAGCAACGCCTGGAAGCTGGCCGGTGCTATTCTGATCATTTTCGCGATCGCGGTTTATCCGCTCATCGGCTACGCGCTCGGCCGCCGTTATCCTGCGGCGGTCACGTTCGGTCTGCCCTGTCCGACGACGATCTTTACCATCGGCTTGTTACTGTTTGCCGAAGCCCCGCTGCCGCGCAGCGTTTTCCTGGTTCCGCTCATCTGGTGTGCGATCGGCTCGCTGGCTGCGCTCTGGCTGGGAGTTTTGGAAGATCTGTCTTTAATTGTCGCCGGCCTGGTGGGGCTGGCCGCGGTTTTCAATTTGCACGGGCAGACCGGCACGATGATCTGGCAGTCGAACAGGCCGCACAGCGTGCCCCCTTGAAAGGATATGCCATGAATCTAACCACCGTCAGGATCGACAAGCCCGATGATATCAACTTCATTCTGGGCCAAAGCCACTTCATCAAAACCGTCGAAGATGTTCACGAAGCAATGGTTCAGTCGATTCCGGGGAGCAAGTTCGGCGTCGCCTTCTGCGAAGCTTCCGGGGAGATGCTGGTGCGCTGGAGCGGCACGGACGAGACGATGATCGAGCTCGCCAAACGCAACGCTTTGGCGCTCTCGGCCGGCCATAGTTTCATTTTGTTTCTCGGGCCCGGTTTTTTCCCGGTGAGCGTACTCAACACCATCAAAATGGTCCCCGAAGTTTGCCGCATCTACTGCGCCACCGCCAATCCGGTCGAGGTCGTCATCGCCGAGACCGAGCAAGGGCGCGGTATCATGGGCGTGATCGACGGCGGCAAGAGCAAAGGCATTGAAGACGAATCAGGGATTCTCTGGCGCAAAGACCTCTTGCGCAAGATCGGCTATAAACTCTGATCGCTCGTGATTGTTTGATCTTTTCTCGTTGCTAAAGATGCGCTCTGCAGCGCCGTCAGCGGGCCGTCGGAGTCTGGTCCCTGCGTTTAGAACCCGAGGCCAGCAATAGTTTGACCGACCATGCCGCGAGCGTATTGTCGCCAAGGATTAGGATGGTCGCGCTGCCGTGAACCGCGCTCACCAATAGCGCACGCGCCCGATATCGACATGGATGAAGTCTGATTTGGGATAATAACCGACGCCGCCGCCTTTCAAGACGAGCGCCGCCTTTTGCAGGGTGCGCAGCGGTCTCCCGGGGCACCTGATGTCGATCGCTTTGCCGACGAGGTGCAGGCTGTGTTCGGCGACACCGGTACTGCGCGCGCGCAGAAAGGCGTTGCTTTTGGCGGAGCGGTAGCCCGAGATCACGTGAAACGGCTGAGTTGCGTCAATCTCCTCGCCGATCGCGAAGAGCAGATCCAAGAGCCGGCGGTCGATGTCATGAACCTCGTTGTTGCGCGGGTCGCGCAAGACATAGTTAATGTCCCGCAGGGAATCGTTCACATAGTTGCCTTCCGCCCAGTAGACGGTTTTGAGTTTCTCGCCGGTGTGCGTGTTGTAAAACGCCAACGATTTCTCTTCGAGTGACAAGTTTTCACTCAAGCCGAATACCGCGCGCGGCAGCATGCCCGCGAGCGCAGCCGTGGTACCGAGTTTAACAAATGTTCGCCTGGTCAGCCGCGGTGAGCCACTGCCGGCGGCTTCATTGCTGCATGGCAGCAAATGCTGGACCTTTTTCATCGCGAATTCCTAGCTCCAATTCCTCGGGTAATCTCCCGGGCTATGCCCTCTTGCTTGCGGATTATATCCTGTGCCAGCTGACGGTCAACGATAGATCCGAGATTGAAGATTTGCAGCAATTCTTCGAACTTTTCCAAGGCATCCGGCTCTTTTTGATAAGCATCGCGATGGACTTCCAAAAATATTTGATCGCCGACTTTAGCGATCAGGAGACGGCGATAAACCAGAATGCCGGGAGTGCCGCGCGCGACGTCGTCGAAGAGCGCGGCAATATCGTCAGGGTGCGCGCGTATGCAGCCGTGAGTCTGAAATTGATAGATGCTCGTCGGTGCGATCGTGCCGTGAATGCCGTATCCGCCGATGCTGAGCCCGAGCCAGTGTTTCCCCAAGGGATTGCCCGGTCCCGGCGGAACGCAGGTGATAACCACTTTGCCCTCGCGCTCCATTTCCTCTTGAATCGATTTGGGGACGTCCCAAGTCGGATTTTCTTCTTTCACGAGAATCTTGAACGGACCTGTTGGAGTCGGCCAGTCGGCGCGCCCGAGCCCAACCGGAAACGAACGCAGCAGACGGCCTTCCTTGAAATAAAAAAGCATGCGCTGTGGAATATTAATCGCTATTCCATCACGGGTCATGTTGGGTACGATATGGCGGTTGTCGACGCGCAGCTGTTGTCCTGCTTTCAAGAGCCGGTCTGGCGAAAAATTATTCTGTGCAGCGAGAACAGCGGCACCCACGCCGAACCTGGCACCGATGCTTGTGAGTGAGTCGCCGCTCGCGACCGTATAGAGAAACTGATTGCCAACGACCTGCACGGCGAGCGTCGGATTGTCTTGCCCGGCTGCGTACCCATGCGATATCAGGGTGAAAAGCATCACGCTGATAAAACAACGTACCCATCGCTCTGTCATGGCTTGGTAGGGGTTCAGTTTCAGTTCCTTTCGAATCATATCGGGAAAGATTCCTCGCTCCCGCTCGGAATGACAACAAAGTAACGGATCTGTCATCTCGAACAGAGTGAGAGATCTTTCATTAACTGAACCACTACCCATGGCTTCCTCCGTTGGATCTAACCCAAAAACTCCAGTGGGTATCCTTTGCGACGGTAGTATTTTTTCGCTTCTTCGAAGATGAACAGCAGCGCCGTGCCGTGAAAGGCGAACAAATAAACATGCCACGGCACGGGCGCGAAGTAGTAGATCTCGGCAAGCGGTGTATAGAAAAAGAGGTAACAGAGCACCAGCTCGAACAGGATGCCGAGATCGATGAGCGGGTTCGAGATTAGATTAAACAGAATGGGATGCCGCTCCAGAAAGCCCGCAAGCCAGCTCGTGAGCGGGACGAGGATCGGGCGTTCGATGCGCACCAGCGCTTGAGATAGCAGCATCCAGATGAATCTTAGCGGCAGGAGGACGAGACCGCCGATTAGAGCGAAAAAAGCGCTGACGGCGGTGAGTTCAGCCGCGCCTTGAACATGATATTCGATGTGCACGCGCGCGGTGTAGCGCGGCGGGCGCCAACTGGCGATGGCCTGTAATTTTTCCGCGCGATGATCCGGATCAAGAAACATGGGAGATAAGAGCGAGGTTTTCCGCGACCGCTTGCACAACACATTGGCGATCTGTGTCGTAACTGTCGGGAAGAAATATGCGGTCAGAGTTTGCAGATAGAACGAGGACGCTTCACTGAACTTGAGACCGCTGGGAGACGACGGCATGGAGGCCAAACTCTCGCCCGGCTGCCAGGTGCCGAGCACCCAACCCATGTAATAGTAGGTGGCGTAGCAGCTAAAAGCCAAAAGACTTCCGTGCACGAAGTAAGAGCGGAGTACGAAGCCCAACGAGAGAATTTTTTCATCGCGCCGGCGTGGCGCTCTCTCCATGATGCCTTTTTCCGGCGGCTCGATGCCCAAACCCATCGCCGGAATGAGGTCGGTTCCCACATCGACGGCCAGGACGCCCATGACCGTCATCGCAAGCGGGGTGCCGGGAAAGAGGACCCAAAAAATATAGGGGTACATCTCCTGTGGATTGCTGTTGAGCACGTAGGCGGCGAATCGTTTGATGTTATCGAAGATCGCGCGGCCTTCTTCGATGGCGGCGACGATCGAGCTGAAGTTGTCGTCGGTCAAGATCATGTGCGAAGCTTCTTTGGCGACATCGTTGCCGCGCATGCCCATGGCAATGCCGATATCGGCCTTTTTCAATGCGGGAGCGTCATTGACGCCGTCACCGGTCACCGCGACGATTTCACCCATGGCTTTCAGCAAAGACACGATGCGCAACTTATGATCCGGAGCAACGCGGGCGAAGATCGTCTCGCCCTGGGACAGGATCTGGCGCAACCGCCCATCGTCCAACTCGGAAATTTCCGCGCCGGTAAAAGATTGCAGGGGGCCGTTGACCGCAAGACCGATTTGCCGGCCGATGCTCGCGGCGGTCAGCGCATAATCGCCGGTGATCATAATGACTCGGATACCGGCGGTGTGGCAGGCATGGATCGCCGCTGGAACCTCAGGGCGCACCGGGTCGGACAACGCGACCAAGCCGAGATAAACAAGCTGCGTCTCGATATCGGTGGTCGTAAACGGTGCGCCGGCTATTTCGGCGCCGTCGCGGTAAGCGAACGCGAGCACGCGCAATCCGCGCTGCGCCATCGCGTCGTTTTGCGCAAGGATGCGCTGGCGATCCGTAGCGGAGAGCGGCCGAACCTCGCCGTTCCAACAGAAACGATCGCATTGCTGGAGCGTTTCGACCGGCGCGCCCTTCACATAAATCGTCGGCGCGCTCTGCTGGTGCGGTTTGACCACCACGCTCATCCGTTTGCGGATCGACTCGAAGGGATTTAAGTGCAGGCGTTGGTGAACGCCGCGCAGGCCGGCCTTTTCGGCCAGGCAAATCAACGCCCCTTCGGTCGGTTCGCCGATGATCCGATAATCGGCACCGCTCTTAGTGAGCCGGGCGTTATTACACATGAAGGCGCAATCGAGCAAACGGCGCAGCGTTGGCCAATGAGAGATTCCCTCCAAGGAAAGTTTGTTGTCTTCAACGCTGAACTGTCCTTCGGGGCGATAGCCGACGCCGGAAACTTGCACGATCTTGTCATCGACCGCGATTTCGGTGGCCATCATGAGATTTTGTGTGAGTGTCCCGGTCTTGTCGCAACAGATCACGGTGGTGCACCCCAGGGTCTCGACCGACGGCAGATTTTTCACCAGCGCATGGCGCTTGGCCATCCGTTGCACGGCCATGGCGAGCGACAGCGTAACCGTGGGTAACAAGCCTTCGGGCACATTGGCCACGAAGAGACCAATAAAAAAGACGAACGCCTCGAGAAAAGTCAGTCCGGCAACCAACCAGCCGAGGAGCAGAAAGCTAACCCCCAGGCCGCCGGCAAGCGCCCCGATGGCATAAACCGTGCCGCGCAACTGTTTTTGCAATGGGCTCAACTCGGCTTCAATTTTCTGGGTAAGATTGGCGATTTTGCCGATCTCGGAACTCATGCCCGTACCAAAAACCACGGCGCGAGCCCGCCCGCGCAGCAACGATGTGCCGGCGAAAATCACGTTCGGCAGTTCGATCCAAAGAAACTTTCCTGAGATCAAAATCGGCTGATCCGATTTGTAGCGCCGCGCCGGCGTGGACTCACCGGTCAGCGAGGAGTTGTCAACCTCGACTTCGTAGGCTTCCAACAAGCGCGCGTCGGCGGGCACGAGGTCGCCTTCTTCGACAATGATGACATCGCCGGGAACCAGCTGGCTGGCCTCGCATTCCTGCAAGTTGCCGTCGCGCATCACCCGGCAGCGCTGGGCGATCAGTTGCTGTAACATCTCGAGGGCCCGGTCGGACCTATGCTCTTGCAGAAAAGCGAACAGGCCGTTCACCAGAATCACGGTCAGGATGGCGAACCCCAACTGCGGCAGATTCACTCCGGGAACGAAACAGAGGAGCGCGGCGATCCAGAGCAGGATTGCGAAGAAGCTGAACAAGTTGCGCAGCAGTTTGAGCTGCCAGGGATCGCGGCGTAAACGCTGCAAAACGTTGGGCCCGTACCGGCTCGAACGGCTGCGCGCTTCAGCGGAGGTCAGACCCTCGGTAAGATTGCTTTGGAGCTCGAAGCCGATCTGTTCCTGAGTGAGATTTAAATAGGTCGGCAAAGCCGATTCTTGCTCGGCGCGCGCGATGAGCCGGAGCACCCGGGTGGCATCGCGTTGGGCCACAAGCTGATCGCGGATCGCCGGCAGCAACGAGCACACGCGCTGCAAGAGCTGGAGGTGTTGCGGCGGCTGCTCGGCCGGCGTGGCAAGCAGCAGAACGATGTTGACTTTGTCATTGTTGAAAGAAATGCCTTCGGGCGAAAGACCGAGGATCAACTCCGGCGCGGCAAGACTGTCGAGGCGCACGTGTGGTACGGCGATGCCGCCGCCGATATAACTGTAACGATTGTTGTCTTGGTCGGCATTTGTGCCATGGAATCGTGCGGCCAAATCCGGAAGAGCCGATCGACTGCAGAGCCGGTCGATGGCCTCAAAAAAGTTTCCTTTGAGCCCGAACAGGATTTTGTCCGGTTCGAGGCGCTCGGCGATCATGGCTCGGACAGGGGCAATCGAGCCCGCTTCGGCATCCGACGCTCGAGACTGCGCCCGACGGAGTAAACCAGCGCGGATGTGGCGATGAGAAAGAAGATGCCAAGTTCGCTGACCGTCGCTCGGCCGGTGGCGCTGCCGACGATCATGAAGGAGGCAAGGAGCGCCATATGCTTAGCGAGCTTGATCAAAAAGGCGGCGATGACATAACTTGATAAGCCGGGCCACCGGGCGGCGGCTTTTTCACCGTGGGCTACGGGTTTCGCTCTAACCCTCGACATATATGGACTCGGGGATTGATGATCGCTGGAGTTCGCGTTTACGCGATTGATTCGACGTAACGCAAGATATCGGTGGTCGTGACCAAACCGATCAGCGACCCGCCACTCACCACCGGCAAGCAGCCGATCTTCTTGTCGGCCATTAGGTGGGCCGCGTCGGCGATGGTCGTGTCGGCTGTCACGGTTGTCACCCTCTTTTTCATGACGTCCTTGATGCATAGGGTCTTGAGCAGGTCGGACTTGTTCTTTTGCTTGAGTCCAAACAGCCGACTTGCCGCCGCGCCAAGCAGATCGCGTTCGCTGATTAAACCGACGAGCTTGCCGCCGTCGACCACTGGAATATGGCGAATGCGGCCGAGAAAAATCACGTCATTGGCCAAGTTCAGAGTGTCGTCCGGCGCTAGCGTCACCGGTGCACCCATCATGATCTCTCGAACGATCTTTTTTTTGCCGTTCTTCATTCAACCTCATTTTACCGGCAATCAGAACCGAAGACCGCTGACTGTAACCCTTTAGATGCCGTCATGCCCGTGTCTCATCGAACGATGATCTCACCAAAGCCGTGACGAGGGTGTCACATCCGCGACCTTGTGCGCTTCATGCATCTCCCTCAACTTTCTGCGGTGCACTGTTCGTGCCAAACTGCGAAGCGAGGCTACGGCCTAAGATCTTTTTAGTTTTCTCTTTAACGGCCGAGGATCTTTTTCATAGTTGGGAATTACCCGAGACAGTTTTTCACAACCAGGAAAACTCAAGGTTGTACAACGTTAAGAGCAAAGGCGTTGAAGACGAATCGAGGACCTCTGGCGGAAAGCGATCTCTTGCGCAAGATCGGCTTCAGCCACCGGTGGTTACTGCGGCGGCTGAAACTCTCGTCAGGGCGGCGTTATACGGCCTGCGAAGGCGATCGCTAAAGATTGAACCATTTCACAACCCGCTCCGCATCCATCATGCCACCGATCAAATAGACAATTACTGCGAATGGAAGCGTGAGCAGCGCCCACAGGCCCGACAAGTGTGCGTGATCCCTGTCAATGTCGATGATGAAGTTGATCGTACCCAGGAACTCAACAGCGACGAACGGGCCGATAGACATGACCAGGAAAATGACGCCGAAGATCAGGCCGTAAGGGCGGAATCGACCGCCCGCAGCAGACCCCTTACGGTTGATTGTCGTTTGGATATGCGCGCAACGCTTTTGTATCTCTTGTTCGAGCCGCTTGCCTTGGGCCGGGTCGCCATCGGAATTGAACCAATAGCGTGCCTTAAGTAACTCTGGAAACGTGTACCTGGCGTAGTCGGTCTTGGTTCGATTCGTCTCGCCTGATTGATTACCAAACTCGAATGTAATTCGCATAGACGGGTTGGATCGAGCAAGGAATATACCAACCAATCTGGCACCGGTAGAAAACTGTAACCACGCAGTTTTCAAATAGAAAATCATAGCCAGGACGACGAATGCAGACGGCGAACTGAGCAAAAAAGTACGACGCGAAGATCGCTGCAAGCATGAGGGTTGCCCGTTAGCATCGAAGAATGCGTCCTGGATCATGGCATTGAAGGCGCGAACGATCGCATCACACGGGGCTCGCGTGAACTTTTAAATTCGGATTTCGCCGCACCTTTGGTTCCATCTTGCGATCATTTTCGATAGATTTTGAAACTTGGAATTTTCGCCGAAGTTGAAACTACGGCATCGGGTGTGATGAGAGAGAGCGCGAGTCGTTGAATACGCAGGAGACCGAGACATACGTTTACGTCCGGGATGTCGCGGCGCTGGAAAGACTGGTCGAGTGCCTCCGCGCGGCCGAACCGGTTCCGTTGGACACTGAAGCCGACAGTCTGCATAACTATTTTGAAAAGGTCTGTTTGGTCCAGCTCTCGCTCGGAAGCGAACACTACCTGGTCGACCCTCTTGCCGGGTTGGACCTTAGCGGATTCTTGGAAGCCCTGGCCGAGAAGCCGTTGATCCTGCACGGCGGCGACTACGACCTGCGCATGCTGCGGGCTTCCATGGGCTTCCGGCCGCGGCGTGACGTTTTCGACACCATGATTGCGGCCCAATTGCTCGGCATTGAACAGATTGGGCTAGCTGCCCTCATCGAACAATTCTTTGCTATCTCCATCGGCAAAGAAGGGCAGAAGTCGGACTGGTCGCGCCGGCCGCTCAGCGAAAGACAACTGAGGTACGCGGTCAACGACACGCGTTTTCTTAATTCGCTCGCCGAACGTCTGCGTGGCGAGCTGAGCCGGCGCGGCAGGCTTGAATGGCACAGGGAAAGCTGCCGAGCGATGGTGGAGTCGACCGGGCGCGAAAGTTCACGCGACCCCGAGGAGGCCTGGCGCATCAAGGGCGCCGGGCGGCTCTCGCGCCGCCAACTGGTTTATCTGCGCGAACTCTGGCGCTGGCGCGATGAGCACGCCCGCTCTGCCAATGTGCCGGCCTTCAAGGTCTTCGGCAATCAACAGATGCTGGAGCTTGTCCAGTGGGCGGAGTCCCATCGGGGTGCTCCCCTGCGCCAAGGACCGAAGGTGCCGCGCAACATCTGCGGCGCACGGCTCCGAACGCTCGAGGAGGCGCTCGCCCGGGCGGCGGGACTGTCACCGGCGCAATGGCCCCAACCGAGAATACATGACCGCGCCGAAGTTCTCTCGGTTGAGCGCATGGAGTCGTTCGCCGCGCTGCGCGGCGAATGCACGCGCATTGCCGAGCAGCTAAAGATCGCCCCGTCGACCCTGGCGCCCAGAGCCGCACTCGAGGCAATTGCCCGCAGCCGGTCCCGGAACCTCGATGAGATCATGAAAAGCGGCGGCCTATTGCGCTGGCAGGCCGAACTGGTGCGAGGCGCGGTCGAAAAGTATTGGGGCTCAACCGCGAGCTGCAGCGGTGTGACTAGGAATCGAGATGCATAGGAGGTTTGCCAAATGAAAATTGAAAAAATTCTCGCGCCGACAGACCTGTCCAAGCTCTCTCGCGCCGGGGTGCGCTATGCCATGGATATGGCGCTGGCGCAAGGCGCCGAAGTGATCTTTTATCACGTGATCAGCGAAGATGTTGACTGGTTCGCCAAAGATGACGAGCTCAATCCCGCCAAGGCTTTGGTGCCAAAGCAGAAGCAGCGGCTGGCAGAGTTCATTAAACAAAATTGCGGCGAATTTCTTGGCCAGGTGAAAATTTACGAAATCGTCGAAGTCGGGGTGCCATACAAGGCAATCGTCCAAAAGGCCGGCGAGGAAAAAGCAGATATGATCATCATGTCCACTCACGGCCGCACCGGATTGGAACAGGTCATGGTCGGCAGCGTCACTGCGAGAGTCGTGGCGCGCGCGACTTGTCCGGTACTGTCGATTCGCCCGCCGAAGTGACGCAGGCCGTCTATCTTTCGTGTTCGTTGGAGCGGCGGCAATAGACGAGGTAATAAACCGCCGCGACCATCACACCGCCGCCGATGATATTGCCCAACGTTACCGCCACCAGGTTAGAGAACAGTCCCGCCCAGGTAAGCATTTCTATGTTTGCCAGGTGAGAGCTGTCGCGCAACAAAATCCCGAGCGGGATGAAATACATGTTGGCGACACTATGCTCGAAACCTGCGGCGACAAACGCAGAGACCGGAAAGATGATCGCAAAGATCTTATCGATCACGCTGCGGCCCGCGACTGCTAGCCAGACGGCGAGACAAACCAGTATATTGCAGAGGATGCCTTTGAAGAATGCCTCGGCGAAGGGAAGCGCGACCTTGGCGTAGGCAATCTTCACGGCGTTTGCGCCGACTGCGCCGCCGGCAGCCTGCCAGTGATGGGATAAAACGACGAGCAGCACGAGGCCTAACGCTCCGGCAAAGTTCGCAAAGTAAATGAGCAGCCAGTTGCGCATCAGCTCCCACGTGCTAATGCGCCGGCTCGCCCAAGCCATGACGAGAAAATTATTGCCGGTGAAAAGCTCCGCCCCGGCAACCACGACCAAAATCAGTCCTAGCGAAAAGGCGATGCCGCCCAAAAGCCGGCTGGCGGCAAAGCTTAACCCGGCATCACTGGTGACCAGCGTAAAATAAAGTGCGCCTAAGCCGATGAAACCGCCTGCGAGTATTCCGAGAGTTATCTGCGAGACCAATGGCAAACGAGCTTTGGTGACGCCGATGGACTCGACTCGTTCGGCGATTTCCTTTGGCGAATAAGCGTCGAACCCGAAGATCTCGTTCATATCCGTGTTACATTGCGTTGGAGATGCGGGGCAGCCATTGCCATCCGATCCCATCCGCAGCCACAGCTTGCCTCATGTTCGAATAGGCGCAAGAAACGCAAAAAGACAGGCCTCCAGGAGTCTTGCGTACGACCCGCTCCGGGCAAAACGCAACGGACAATTCCCAAAGACGCGAAACCGACCGGCAATCCTTGGCGGTTTTGAAAAATTCGACTTGTTAAAGGTCGCCGATTTAACGTTATCGGCCCGTCACAGACCCACAAAAGAGCGAACGACTCGAGCAATTCCTGCCCTGGCATCAAAGCTGCTTCTTCAGCTTATTAATCTCTTAGGGTGACGTCATCATGCGATCGGCAATAAAGAAATACAACACCAATTACAAGAAAAAAGTCGACGTTCATCGCGACAGTTATCTGCCGCGCTTGGCGCCTAAAGAAAACGCGGCGGCTGCGGCGCCTTTTATCATCGGCGCCGGTGGACTCTCACGGCGCCCATGGGAATCGCAATACGCGTGCATACGCATCCGATTTTCTGTCCAGCATGTGAAAAAATGAAGCAACATGCTGCCAGCGGTGAGCTTCATCTCTCCGGCGTGGGAAAAGCCGAGCGTGGAGAGGTGCTGCGGGTTTTGCGCAACGAAGAGGAGCGCGCACGAGAGAAAAACCGCTGGGGCGAATCATGCGAATGGAGGCCGACGGTGAGCCCTGGAAAGTCGAGACCACTACGGAAAAGCTGATGCAGCGGTTAGGACGGTCGCTGCACAAGGCGCGAGGCGGGAGAGTCTCTTACAAGTGGTCTCACAACAATAAGTTTGTGCGCGTGATTTGGCGGAATGAGAGTCAACCCGAAGTGCGAGCGAAATGATGGGCCGGTGGGCGTTCCATCGCGCCGCGATGCCGAGCCAGGAGCGCCAGAGAGCGATTAAAGAAGGTCGTGGCGAAGAAGCAAAAGGATCTTTCCATGGGGTATGTCGTCGCTGCTCTTGCATTGATGTTCGTCTCTCAGTATTTCGTCTTCTCTAAATCCGTTGAAACCATTTCCTATAGTCAGTTCAAAAACCTGCTAAGGCGTGGCCACATCACCGACGTCGTGGTTCACGACACGACGATCAGCGGTTCGGTTAAGGTTGAAGGGCTCAAAGAAATTTTCGCTCCGGAGAAAATCCAGGATCTCGGCGACCGTGCCAAGAATCCTCTGCCATTTGTCGTCGTCCGGGTCGAGGACGCGCGCTTGACGGCGGAGCTCGAGGAGGCGGGCATCCCATTCAAAGGGGAAACCACCAGCGACTGGGTGCCGATTCTCCTATCTTGGGTACTGCCGGTCATCATTTTTTTCGCCTTGTGGACCGTTTTGTCCAACCGTATGGGCGGCGCCGGTGGAGGCTTGATGCAGATCGGCAAGAGCAAGGCGAAAGTGTATATCGAAAAGACGACCGGCGTCACCTTCGCCGACGTCGAAGGCATCGACGAAGCAGAAGAGGAACTCATCGAAGTCGTCGAGTTCCTGAAGCATCCCGAGAAATATCAGCGACTCGGCGGACATCTGCCGAAAGGCGTCCTGCTGGTCGGCCCGCCGGGCACCGGTAAGACTCTGCTCGCGCGCGCGGTGGCGGGCGAAGCGGGAGTAGCGTTTTTTAGTATTTCGGGTTCCGACTTTGTCGAGATGTTCGTCGGTGTCGGCGCCGCGCGCGTGCGCGACCTGTTCGCTCAAGCGGCGGCGAATGCGCCGAGCATCATCTTTATCGACGAGCTCGACGCGCTCGGAAAGGCGCGCGGCATGAGCGTGCTAAGCAGCCATGACGAGCGCGAGCAGACCCTCAATCAGCTGCTCGCCGAAATGGACGGGTTCGATCCGAACAAAGGCGTGATCATGATGGCGGCGACCAACCGGCCGGAGATCCTCGATCCGGCTCTGCTCCGCCCCGGGCGCTTCGATCGGCAAGTGTTGGTCGACCGCCCCGATGTCAAAGGCCGGGAGAAAATTCTCCAACTGCACGCCAAGAAAATAAAGCTCTCGCCCGCCGTCGATTTAAGTATCATCGCCGCCAAAACACCCGGATTCGTCGGCGCGGATTTGGCCAATATCGTCAACGAGGCGGCATTGCTCGCGGCTCGCCAAGGCAAGGATGCCGTCGAGACGGCCGATTTTGATGAAGCGATCGAGCGCGTGATCGCCGGCTTGCAGAAAAAGAGCCGCGTGATGAGTCCGAAAGAAAAGAAAACCGTCGCCTATCACGAGTCCGGCCACGCCCTGGTGGCGGAGCTGGTTCCCGGCGCCGATCCGGTGTCGAAGATATCCATTATCCCTCGTGGCATTGCCGCGCTGGGTTATACCCAGCAGACCCCGACGGAAGACCGCTATTTGATGACGCGCTCGGAGCTGCTGGCGCGCATTTATGTTCTGCTCGGCGGTCGGGTCGCTGAAGAGATGATTTTCAATGACGTCTCCACTGGGGCGCAGAACGACCTGCAGCGCGCCACGGAAATCGCCCGCACTATGGTCACGCAGTTTGGCATGAGCGACAAACTCGGGCTGGTCTCCCTTGAAGGGCCGCGGACGCCGCTGTTCCTGCCGGTGCCGATGCAGAGCACGAGGGAATACAGCGATGACACCGCCTGGCTGATCGATGCGGAAGTGAAACGGATCCTTACGGAAGCTCATCAGAAAGTGAAGGGGACCTTGGCGACCCATCGCGCCGCGCTCGAAGAGCTTGCGCAGCTTTTATTGAAGAAGGAAGTGGTTGAACGGCCCGAGCTGCAGGCGATTCTCAAAGTGGTGAGCATCGAGCAAGTCAGGGAAAAAAAGAAAGCGGGTGATGCCGTGGAGCCGGGGAACGGGCAATCGGTCAATAAATGACGGCGGCTCGATCGGCTTGTCGCGCGTCAACGAGATCACTCTCAGAAGTCGAATGAAGCCGAACGGGACAGGTTCGAGGTGCGAAAATCAGATTTGTTTCCAACGACGCGAAGACCCCGAGAAAGCGCCCATGACACAGTTAGAGATTCGCCGTCTTAACCCGCGGGAATTTTGGCACTGGCATTGCTCATAGGAATTAGTCATGAAGAACATACATAACAAGCTAATCTTTTTTGGTTTAGCGGCGGTTCTGTTTGCAACGCTGCCCCGCACTCTGATGGCGTACGAGGAAATTGTTGTAAAAGACGGAGCGACTATTCGTGGAACCGTAAAAGTCGAAGGTAAGCTCCCGAAGCTGCTGCCGCTGCAGATTACGAAGTATAAAGAGATCTGCAAGGACGTGCCGAACGAAAGCCTGATTGTCGGCCCGCGACAAGGACTTCGCTACGCGGTGATAACGCTGGAAGGCATCACGAAGGGAAAAGCAGTGGAGCGGGAAACCGTGCACGAGTTGGATAATGTCCAATGTCGCTTCAGCCCCCATGTACAGGCCGCGAGCGTAGGTCAGTTCGTGCTCCTCAAGAACTCGGATCCCATTCTGCACACGGCGCATGCGGTTTTTGAGAACGAACAGCCTCAATTTAATGTCGGGCTCTATCCCGGGCGGGTTAGCCGGAAACCGCTGGTTGCAGCCGGCCTCGCCAAGATTCGCTGCGAAGTTCACCCCTGGATGGCCGCCTATATGGTGATTACCGAGCATCCCTATCACGCGGTATCGGACATCTACGGCGAATACGAGCTTAGCGATATCCCGCCGGGAGTCTATCAAGTGAAAGTGTGGCACGAGAGTTTAGGGACTCAAGAGAAGCGCGTTGAGGTGAAGCCGGGCGCGAAGCAGCAGCTAGATTTCACCTTCACACCGTCGCTGGGAGCACGAAAATGAGAAGCTTATCGCTGTGGATCTTGGTCGTCGTGCTTGTCGTTACGCCTTCGGCGATGCTCGGCGCGGATCCGAGCGGCGCTGGAATCGTCAAGGGGAGCATTACTATCGGCGGCAAACCGGCGACTGGTGCCGTGGTATCGATCGAAGGACTTTCGAAAGAGCAATTAAAGACCCAAATGTCGCTGCACAAGCCGCAGAAAAGAATGATCGATCAGCGAAATCTTAAGTTTATTCCCACGGTGGTAGCGGTCATGGTTGGTGAGAGCGTAGATTTTCCGAACAACGATAAATCTTGGCACAATGTATATTCGAAGGGAGGCGCGAACGATTTCGACCTCGGACTCTACCCGCCGGGCAAGACTAGAAGCAAAAAGTTCGATAAGCCGGGCGTTTCTCGGATTCTCTGCAACGCGCATCCTGATATGGAAGCTTTTGTCGTCGTCAAAGATCATCCTTTTTTTTCTGTGACCGATAACCGGGGCAATTACCAGATCGAGAATGTGCCCTTGGGCAAGGTGCGCGTCCAGACATGGTATCCAAACCTTGAGGTTCGGAGCGAAACGGTCGAAATCGTGCGCGATGGCGAAGTCTTTGCGCTCAACGTGGAGCTGAAGAAACGTTAGACGTGAAATAAATTGCCGGAGCACGCGCGCTTCGCCGAGAAATTGATGTTTCACGCGCAAACCGAGGAGGAGGTTCTCTATCCCGCCGCAATTCTGGTCGGCGAGTATCTCAAAGTTAAATTGGAGAGTTAAATAATCACTGCCGCTACAGTAAAACTCAACACTGTTGGCGAACGATACTTACTATGGCCGGGAAAATCTACCGCTATCTTGCCGGCGATCATGAACGCCTCGATGCTTTGCTCGAGCACGCCATTTCCGATCCGGAAAACATCGATATGTCGGCTTACGCGCAATTCCGCTCGGGTTTGCTGAAGCACATCGGCATGGAGGAAAAGATCCTGCTGCCCGCGGCACGGCGAATTCGCGGCGGCGAGCCGCTTCCGGTTGCGGCCAAGCTGCGCCTCGATCACGGCGCGTTGACCGCGCTGCTCGTGCCGTCGCCCACGCCACAGGTGATCGCGGCGATCCGCACCATTCTCAAGCTCCACAATCCGATCGAAGAAGACCCAGGAGGCATGTACGAGGCGTGTGAGGAACTGGCCGGACCTGAAGTCGATGAGATTTTGCGACAGTTGCAAGAAGCACCGGAGGTGAAAGTCTTGCCGCACGTCGATACGCCGTTTGTGATGGAAGCCGCGCGCCGCGCCCTGGTGCGAGCCGGCTACGAGCTGGATCTGTGAGCGAGATGACACATTGCGTGGAACACAAACTGCAGTCGTCAGCTTCGACGAAAGAAGGATAAAACAGAAAGCGTTGAAGGGAGAGCACGGCGTGGATGGCTAATAGAAATGGCTTCAACGGTAAGTCCAAGAGGATGCAATTGACAGAGACGAAAACAGCGCGAACCAACTTGTTCGATGCGGTCAACGGTGCTGCCGACTCTGCGAGCGTAGTGCCAGCAGTTAGGAATCGGGGTTGGCGTAAATTGCCAAAGATCACCGCTGCCGAACAGCGGGTACTGGCGCTTGTCGCTCAGGCCCGGAGCAACAAAGAGATCGCCTCGGATCTAGGTATAAGTCCGGCCACCGTTAAGCGCCATATGGAGAAGATCCTCAAAAAACTCGGCCTACGCAATCGCGTCGAGGCAGCGATTTGCGGGCTGATGCTCAACAGCTGTGCGCATGAGTCAAGTTCCGGCTGCGCCTTTCGGAAATTACTGGGTGGGGGCGAGGATACGGCTTTGCCGTGGGCCGATTGACCCATGGACGCGAGCGAATTTTTAATGCTACAAGACGACGAGGATCCTGGCCGAAATCTTTCTCTTCAACTTAGGAACGATCTTGAGAAACACGCTTGTGATAGTTGTCTCTAGGCTAGTCGGCAAAGTTAATAAATAAATAGAGAGGAAAATGATGAAGAATAAGCCAGAGTGGATGGTGCCTGCGATAGTCTTGTTCGCATTCGCCGCGATTGCGGGGAGCTGCGCTGTGCTCGGAGTTGCGCCGGAGATAACCGGACCAAGGCCTTTCGGTTTTCCTGGCGAGTGGGACAAGATTCCGGCTAAGTCCGTTACGTTGTTTTACCCCGGCCAGACCTCATGGCAATTTTTGACCAGCGATGCTCACGCGGGCGCTCAAGCCATCAATGCGGGCTGTGCCACCTGTCACACGGGTCAAGAGAAAATGCTTGGGGCGAGGTTAGTTCAGGCCGGTGCTCGCGAAGCCGATCCGATTGCCGGGAAGGCACCCACTATCGATCTTACGGTCCGGGCTGCCTATGATTCCGAGTTCGTATACTTCCAGTTCCGGTGGGCGACTCAAACGCCGCACGCGGTACACACGCTCTGGCGCTATGACGGCAAACAGTGGGTGGCGTGGGGGGGACCTAAACCCGACGCGACCAAAAAGGGAGTACCTCCCAGCTACGAAGATCGACTAGCGATTCTCTTGGATGATCCCGACAACGTGCCCGCTTTCGACGGTGCAGGCGCAACGTTCTCACAGGTCGGATGTTGGATGACTTGCCACAACAGCATGCGCGCCATGCCCAGAGACGTCCCCCGCAAGGCGATCGAGCCACATCCGTACTGGGGCGCGAAGGGCCGGCGGGTCGGGGACATCCGAAAATATTTGTTGATTACGCGCACGGCGCAAGACGACGCCGGAGCATGGGACAAGGTGAAGCCGGAGGCTGATCTGAACAAACTCAAGACGGCGGGGAAGTATCTCGATCTTTGGCAATGGCGCGCCGCTCGCTCTAACGCTGTTGGCTACGCGAGCGATGATTGGGTGTTCGAGTACCGAAACGGCGACGCCGGCCGGTCGCCGTTCTTTAGCACACCCAAACCACAGTTCATGTACGATGAAAAAATCACCGGCTTCCGAGCCATTCCCGAATCGCAACTCCAAGCTCGCATGGGACAAGCAGCTCTGGTTGAGAAAAAGACCGCGGTGGCACTTGACCCGAACGCAAAGTTCGCTGTGGGTGACCTTCTGCCACAATATGTTCAGCGTGAGCCCGCGGGAAGCGCTGCCGACGTCCGTGCGTTCGGGCGGTATGTCGATGGACACTGGGTCGTCGAACTCAGGCGCAAACTAAACACCGGCCATCCGGATGACAGGGTTCTGCGGCCGGGAACCGCCTATCCTGTTGGATTTAGTATCTTCGACGACACCGTGTCCAACCGGCGACATTACGTGACGCTGCCTCTGACCCTTGGCATTGGCGTTAAAGGGGATGTGACGGCGGTAAAAGTCGGGCCGTGAGCTCGTACAGGTTCTCGCCAGGAATATTGTTCTCAGAGCGGCATGGAGCCGGAACGTGGTTGGGTTCCTTGGTGTTTGAAACCTGGATGCGAAAAAATTTTGGCTCATGTCACGGCGACGTAACGCTTTCGGTCTGCGTCATGTTTTTTGCACTTCAGTTTCGACAGCGGTGTCGACCGCCATCTGGCGATCGACACAGACCATCTGATAGCCGCTGCAGATAAGAAATTCGATCCATCCGCAATCGCGTCGAAGCGCCGATCTGCGGCCTGTCTCTCAACGTTTCCCTCACGAGTCGAGTTGCGCTGTGTTTTCAAAAATTGCAAGGCGGCGGCGAATACGCGCTATCGTGGGCCGATTGACCCATAGACGTGCGCGCAATCTCAATGCTATAAGCTCCATTAAATCCAGAGTAAGTTCAATTTTTCAGGGCGCGATATGGGAAAGTCATGAGACGATTTTTCTTAACGGTCCCAGCCTGTTTCCTATTTCTCGGTCTTTACTTGTTAGCTTCGTCGGCGGAACAAAAGCCGGCCGAATCAAGCCCGGCGACTTACGTCGGCAATGAAGTTTGTCAGGCCTGTCACGCTCCCGCCTTTGAGAAATTCTCTACGACCGTGATGGGACGAATTTTTCTGTTCAATCCGCGCAACGAGACGGAGAAAAGAGCTTGCGAAAATTGTCACGGCCCGGGTAGCAATCATGTCGCCGCAGGCGGCGGTAAAGGTGTCGGCGGGCTGATCACATTCCGCAAAAATTCTGGTGAATCCTCCGAAGTACAGAACCAGCCCTGTCTTGGCTGCCATGAACGAGGCGTTCAAACTTACTGGAAAGCGAGCACACATGCCAACCGCGGTTTGGCCTGCGTCAACTGTCACACTTTGATGGAGAGGACTAGCGGCAAGCAGCTCGCGAAGATGACCGATGTAACTCCTTTCGGCGTCCAGCGGGCGGAAATTGAAGTCTGCGGCCAGTGCCATCTCCAACGCAAAGCACAATTACTGCGTTCGTCGCACATGCCTCTTAGAGAAGGGAAAATGGTCTGTTCCGACTGCCACAATCCGCACGGAAGCCCGAATCCGGCGCAGCTCAGGCAAACCAGCGTCAACGAAAATTGTTACACCTGCCACGCCGAGAGGCGAGGGCCGTTTCTGTGGGAACATCCGCCGGTTTTGGAAAGTTGCACTAATTGCCACGAACCGCATGGCTCGGTCAACGACCGCTTGCTGAAAGTCACTGATCCGCGGCTTTGCAGTCAGTGTCATATCCATGTACGCCACCCGGCCACGCCTCGGCCCTTGAGGCCGCTCTCACCCACGGTGGGTCCTTCGGTCTTCGCCTTCAACAGAAGCTGCACCAACTGTCATAGTCAGGTGCACGGCAGTAATCACCCGTCGGGAAAATTTTATACCCGTTAAGGAAGGAGGTCGGAAATGGGATACCGAAAAGCCATTTTGCTTTTGAGTATGGGCACGACCCTCCTGTTCCTGGCAACGCCGAGCCCGGCCCAAGTGGATTTAGGGGATTATACAGTTAGCGGGGCTATCGAAGCGGGCGGAATGCCGAGTCATCGCAGTGGCAATACTTCGAAGCTGGAAGAGTATCGCGATCTGCCGGAAACCGTCGTCGTGCCGCAACTCGAGCTATTCATCGACAGCAAGAAAAAAGATTTCTATCTCGAGTTCGACTCGCTGAAGACCGGTCGCGACGATCAGAGTTATCGCTTGCGCACCGGCCGATATGGGCTTGTGGATGTCGAGTTTGTCTGGGATCAGATCCCCCATCTGTTCAATGTCGATAATGCGCGCACGCCTTTCAACAGGGATGATGGAAGATATACCCTGTCGAGCAAACCGGCCGGCACAACGGGCGCCAACGTGCGCGACTGGGTCAACGCGAACGCGCAACCTGTAGACCTGAAACTGTATAACGGCTTGGCGAGATTCAACGTACGCTACACGCCGACGCCCGGCTGGACTTTCAGCGGCAGCTACGGTTCACAAAATACCACCGGCAAGCGTGCTTTTGGCGTATATATCGGTCCGAGTCCGGGCAGTTTCAATATTTCAGAGCTCGCCGAACCGATCGATTACCAAACCCATAACATCGAGCTCGGGGGGGAATATGCGGGCCAGGGATGGTCGCTCGGGCTCAAATACAACGCTTCGCTGTTTCACAACAACGTCAGCACATTAACTTGGGACAACCCGCTTAACACCACCGGACTCGGCGCCGCTTGCGTCGATTCCGCGGCCTATAACCCGGCCGCCGGAACGGGCCCATGCCGCGGCCGTCTGGACCTCTATCCAAGCAATCAAGCCCATACTTTTATTCTGAACGGCACCGCTAGCTTGCCGTTCAAGACCAACTTCATCGGCGCTTTTTCCTACGGTTGGAGGTTGCAGAACGATCCGTTCCTACCGTTTACCATCAATAGCGCGGTCATCCAACCGACGATTAGCCGGCGCAGCCTTGATGGCGATGTTCGGCCAACGATGATCAACGCCACCTTGGTCAATAATTTTTTTAGAGACGTCGGCCTCAAAGCGTCTTACCGTTATTACGATTTCGACAATCGCAGTAAACGAGTGCTCTTGCCGGACGGCTTTATTGTCAACGATCAAGGTGTGACGAACGGGACCGAGCTTCTTTCGTTCCCATACTCCTACGCCAAACAGAATATCGGCTTGGATGCTTCTTATAACGTGGCACGATGGCTCACGGCAAAATTAGGATACGGGTGGGAACGAATGCACCGCGAGTACGCGCGCGAGTTATTGAACTCAAACGAACATAGCTTTGGTCCGACGTTCGATATCAAGCCGACGGCTTGGACGCTATTCCGACTGAGTTATAGACGATTTCTCCGCGACGCCCATGACTATGACGCCGGCCGCAACGCGGCGGTCGAGATCGGCGAGACTCCTGAAGATGTCCGATTGTCACGCCTGGAAGAATTGCGGAAGTTTGATCAAGCCGCACGCCAGAGGGATAGATTTAGTTTTTTCACCCAAATCTCCCCGCTGGAAAATTTGACTCTTCACGGCGGCTTCGATTTCACCAATGATCGTTATCCCCGCACGGTAATCGGCGTGCAAAAGGACATCGATTATGCCCCGTCGCTGGGGTTTATCTATGCGCCGCTCGAATGGCTGTCGATTTTCGGCGACTATAATTGGGAGCGGTTCGACTGGCGAATGCAAGCGATCGCCCGTAACACCGGCCCCGGCGGCTGTCCCGACTTGGAGCTCCGAACCGCCGAAAA
>Ga0209640_10000582_pt1 | contig 28635 bp, 24 predicted proteins | sample RifCSP10_1_FD_184018 | JGI IMG/M metagenome (GOLD analysis project Ga0209640, IMG submission 184018) | Soil microbial communities from Rifle, Colorado - Rifle CSP2_sed 10_1 (SPAdes) (version 2) | ecosystem: Environmental > Terrestrial > Deep subsurface > Rock core/Sediment | place: Rifle... | reverse complement strand
TTTGTTTACGCCCTTTAAAGATGACGCCTTCGACGGTGCCATGTCGGCGTTTGTCCTGCGCAACGTGTCCGACCTCACGTTGCTTTTCGCCGAGGCCTTTCGCGTGCTCAAGCCCGGCGCCAAGCTCGTTTCACTGGACATGTTTCCGCCCAAAGCGGGCTGGTTCTCGGCACTCTACGCCGTTTATTTTCATGGCCTCATGCCGCGCATCGGCGCTCTGCTGGCGCGCGACCGGGAAGCTTACAAGTATCTCTCCGACTCGGTGCGCCGGTTTTATCAGCCCGAACAGGTCACAAACCTTATCGAACAGGCGGGCTTCAAGCCCGTGACCGTGCGGAGATTTTTAAGCGGCGCAGTCTGCATGCACATCGCCAACAAGCCCGCGCGCTCCGGCCCGAGCTTAGCTTAATGCGCGGCTTTTCAAGCAGTTTCCTTATTTTCTTCTATCAAGTTGCCTTGGGCGGCCTATTCGCTCTGGCCGGCACGCCGTTTCACGAGATCGAGAGAGGGTTCTACAAATCCACCGCCGGAGTTCTTTATGGAATCGCGCTGCTCGGATTGTGGGGCAAGAGTGCGCTTTACGCGCAGGCAGTCGCCGAAGGCTTACGCTGGCCAACCGCGCTCGAAATATTTTTCCACAGCGCCTTTGTGCTGAGCTTTACCTGCTACATGATTTCGTTGTGGATCGAACGACCGGTGTTCCGGGCCCGCAGCTTTGCGACGAGTGTCCTGACGGGGTTGGCCGGCCTCCTCATCAGCGCGCATAATTTTTATCTTGCGCCGCTTTTTTCGATTGAAACCATCATTTATCCCCTCATGTTTTTTGTTTCGGCGCTCCTGCTCGGAAGCGTCACCGTCGGCATGCTGATCGGCCATTGGTACTTGATCGACACCGGACAAAGCTTGGAGCCTTTCATTCGGATCTATAAATTTTTTGTAACGGCGCTGCTGATCCAGTGCGTTTTCTTCGTGCTGTCTCCCGTGGCTCTTTATTTACTCGGCACGGCACAAAGCGTAACCGCGTTGGAACAACTTTGGCAACGGCATTCCACCCTGCTGATCACCCGCGCGATCGCCGGCCAGGGAGCGCCGCTGGTTTTGTCATGGATGATCTGGCGCACGCTGCTGATACCGCACACGATGGCGGCAACCGGCTTGTTTTATATTGCCTTGCTCGGTGTATTTGTCGGCGAGATACTTGGACGGCAGATCCTCGCGCTGACCTCGCTGCCGTTCTAACGCTAGGAAAGAGAATCGTCTCGTGACTTCGGGTAGGTCTTCAGCTTGGTAATTCGCAACCCATTCGATGTCCATCCCAAATCATAGCCTACCGGATCGCCGACTTTGAGGTCGAGCGGAGATTTCGCTTCACCGCAGAGAATCACCAGATCGTAGGAAAAAGTCAGCTCACGGCCGCTCTCGGTTCGAACCACGCCCGTGTTGTTGGACGGGAATAACTTGGTAATGACCCCTTGATGATAGAAGTCGCCGCGCGGGGAGGCCAGCGGGTCTTTCTCGTCCGAAGCCATGATCTTTTGCGATCTAACGCGACTTACCGAGTTCAGAATTAGCCGGAGCGCTGACCGAAAATTTCTGACTAACCGATCGGATGCTTCTGGACCGCGATGCGCTTCTGCAACTCCATCAGCCCATCGAGCACGGCTTCCGGGCGCGGCGGGCAGCCCGGCACATAGACGTCAACCGGAATAATCCGGTCGATACCTTGAACTGTGGCGTAGTTGTCGTAAAAACCGCCGCTGGCCGCGCACGCGCCGAATGCCATCACCCATTTGGGCTCGGACATCTGCTCATAGACGCGTTTAAGCACGGGCGAGAGCTTATGGTTGACTGTGCCGATGACCATCAGCAGATCTGCCTGCCGCGGGCTGAAACGCGGCAGCAGCGCTCCGAAGCGATCAATGTCATACGGTGACATCGACAGAGACATGTATTCCATCGCGCAACAAGCGGTCGCAAAAGGATATGGAAAGAGCGAGTATTTGCGCGCCCAACCGATTGCTTTGTCGAGCCGCGTCAATACCACCGTTTCGGCAAGAAGCTTGTCCTGTCCGGAGCGCGACTGCAGGGCTCGAGTTGACGGGTCCATAATCCTATTCTTAGCATTTCCCTTGCGCTTTGCCACCGCTAATCGGAGGGGCTTCACCCGCTGGTTGTGAACCCCTTCAAATCGAAACTTACACTTACAAGGTCAGGTGGCGCCGTTGGGCGTCTCAGCTCCGAGTTTGAAGTGGAGAATTGTACGGGAAGTAGGGTTAGAAAAGCGCGCGCGTGGAAAGCAATTCCATCCCTCACAATGCAAGAACGCGCTTTTACGTGCGCAACCGGTTAAATTCGCTTCACGACATTGACAGCTTGGGGTCCCTTATCGCCTTGAGCGATCTCGAACTCGACCGTCTCGCCTTCATTGAGAGTCTTAAAGCCGTCGCCCTGGATTGCACTGTAATGGACAAACACGTCGCCACCGCCTTCTTTCTCGATAAAACCGTAACCTTTTGCGTTATTGAACCACTTCACCTTGCCAGCTGCCATCTCCCAAACCTCCTTCACACACGCTGATCTCGTTCTGCGCATGGAATTCACGCGTCTGCCCCTTAGCCGCGCAACTAAACGCCTCTGTCTTGTCCATTCTCAGAACCCGTAAGGACGGGACGATTCCTAACGGCAGCCCGTCGACGAAGGAAACAAGACCGTCTTATAAATTGCCGGGCGAGATTAGGAAATGCCGACCGCGATTGTCAAGAGAAAAAATAATGATGGCAGCAATTAAGCTCAACGGAATTTCCGTGGTCGGGCGAATATGCGCGTCCGGGCAGCCTTCATGGAGGAGCGCCGAGATCGATTTCAGCAAATTCACCTTGCAGCAGGTTTGCAAACTGAGACTCTGTTAAACGCGCCCAAGCAGGGGCTGTACTTTTGAAGCACGTTCCACTAGCAGGTTGCTGAAAAACTCTGATTGCAGGCTGCTCAAAAAGGTCTTAGAGGCGAGGCGCGCGAAAAATCGACGAGCGCAGGCGTACTTAGGCAGTACGTTGGAGCGAGTCGATTGAGCGCAACGAAGCATATGAGCCTTTTTCAGCAGCCTGCTAGTCGGACCCCGGAACATCTGGAAATGCTGGACTCACCCGATCAGGGAGAGCATAATAATAAAAGAGGTGCTTCATGTCCTAAACAAACAGATTGTATTTAACCTATAATTACTTGATTTTCTGTGCTAAAATTTTAGTCATATTGACCTAGCCGAGGCTTTCCGTTATAAGTGGCGTAGTTAGAGCGTTTGCAGTCACCGTCTGCAAAGTCGGCTAACGAAAGCACGTTCGAATCCACAGTACCCATGGCTATTTATACGACGTTGTCGAAAAAGGATATTGTCAAGCTCGTCGACGAGTATACGCTCGGCGACCTTGTTGCATTCACCGGCATTAGAAACGGATCGGTGAATACGCACTACCTGATTGAGACTAAAAGAGGAAAATACTTCGTTAAAATAGATGAAGTTAAGAGCGAACTTGAAGTAAAACAAGAACTTGACCTGTTGCTTCATTTACGCAAGCAGAATTTCCCCTGCCTGCAACCACTCAAGACCAAAAGCGGCCGATTTCACCTCGAATTTCAGGGAAAATGCCTAACGGTCACGCGCAATCTCGACGGCGTCGAGTTGCCCGTCGAAGCGATCAATGCCACGCATTTGGGCGCGTTGGGCCATACCCTCGCCAATCTTCATTTGATCGGCCGAAGCTACAAGAAAGGCATCGATAATCGTTTCGGCTTTAACCGCATTGTTGCGATTTACCGAGAGGTGCGGCGCCAGCTACCCTCTCATCTCAAGAATATCGTTCGGGTTCTTGATGATGAGTTCTCGTATCTCGAGAATTACTTGGATAATAATCTCCCCAAAGGGATTATCCACGGCGATCTGTTTGCGGACAACGTCAAGTTCAAGGGGAACCGTTTGACCGGGGTCATGGACTTCGAGGCAGCCTGCCGCGGCAAGCTCATCTACGATCTTGCCACAGCAGTCAACGCGCTGTGCTTTATCGAGGAGCGTTATCGAATCGATCGTTTTGAAGCGCTGATTTCGGGTTACGAGAGCCTGCGACCCTTGTCATTGCCGGAGTGGGACTCGTTTCCGAACGAGTTGCGATTTTCCGCTCTTCGTTTCACCGTGACGCGCATCAAAGACTTTTATCTGCGCCGCGCCGACGATAACCAGCGCGTCTACAAAGACTTCAAGGAATTCTACGATCGTTTGTTGATTCTGCGCCGGGAAAAAAGCGGGGGCATGGAAGACATTCTCTTGGCCATGGCGACGGGTTACGACTATCGAAAATATCAGAAGTCCAAACCTTCAAAATAAGCTAATCAACCGCCATGCTCCTGCGGCCCAATCAGCCGTTTGATTTTGGCGCGGGTATCTCGACGAATGAGCCGCACCAGCGCAATCAAAGACAGCATCGCGCCGACGAAAAATAACACTCGTCCGCCAATCAGCACGACGTAAAAAAAGTTTAGCTTTACCCGGGCTCCATTATACTTTTCCCGGTCCGCGTTAATCCGCCGGAGCACCTCTTCGTTTTTCTGGTGATCGAGCTCTTGAAAACTACGGTAGCTCTCTTCCAACCCGGTTCGCGCGGTCTTGTACAAAAGCGCCTGGTATTTCGAGGTTTCGACGACCCCGACGGTCCAGTTGCCGACCCCCATGACCAGACAGATCAGGCCGGAGACGAACAACGTGTTGGTATAGATATCACGAACTTTCATAAGCTTGCTTCTAAAAGGCAACCGTATGATCGGGATCATAACCGGCAAGCGATAATTTTTCTACCCGCCGGCGCGAAAGATTGCAGAGTCTCACTCAGTAGCTTAGGATTCTTCTTGTATGGCTCGCTACGTCATTGGCGATATTCACGGTTGCGTGGATGAGACTCAGCGTTTAATCGACGCCCTGCCGTTGGCTCGAGGCGACCGTTTGGTGTTTCTCGGCGACTATATCGACCGGGGTCCGAATTCCCGTGGTGTCGTTTCGTACTTGCTGTCGCTGCAACAGCATCACGAGGAAATCGAGTTCGTGTTTTTGAAAGGCAACCACGAGGACATGCTGCTTTCCTACCTCGGCTTAAGCGGCCGGCACGGCGATATGTTTCTTATCAATGGCGGCAAGGCGACGCTCGCGAGCTATGGACTGGCTGCCGACCATCAGACCGCTCGACATGCCTTATCGGTCATTCCATCCAGCCACTTGGAATTCTACAAACAACTGAAAAACTACCATTCGATGGATTCGTTCTTATGCGTACATGCCGGGATACATCCGCAAAAGGCCCTCGCCGAGCAAAGTGACGAAGAACTGTTGTGGATTAGAAATGCTTTTATCTACCGACCGCACAGTCTTCCTTGCACCGTTCTTTTTGGACATACGCCGCAGGCCTCGGTATTCTATGATCTGCCCTACAAAGTCGGCCTGGACACCGGGCTGGTCTACGGCAACATGTTGACTTGCCTCGAAGTAGATGAGAAAGTTCTCTTTCAAATCAGCCGGGGAAGAAAAAACATCAATCAAACTTCCGCGCGGCGCAAATGGGTGGCGTCGGCGACGTTAACTTGATGGTTTGATCTTCTTTCCAATCCATCCTACTTTGAAACTCCTCGCGGCGGTGTAGCTCAGTTGGTCAGAGCACGCGGCTCATATCCGCGGCGTCGACAGTTCGAATCTGTCCACCGCCACCAACTTTCCCTTTGAGAAATCCATAGTTTTCGAGCATTTTTGCCAGTTCGCGCATTTTCTCCAACTTGGCCAGATCCGCGCCCGACTTTTACTATTGAGTCGGCGAGCAATCGATAGGGTTTCTCCCGCGTCCGTCGCCGAGTAATAAGCCTGCTCGAGTAAACGGGATCGATCTTTTTAATCGTGATAAATTCTTTCAGTTCGATTCGCTGTTCGCTTCGCCTCAAGGGGTTCGAGCTCAGCGTCGGTGAGACGTACGTCCTCTCCGTTCGCGAGTTCATATCCCCGCACCAAATGAGCGCGCTCCACGACGACCCTGCATGCGGGACAAAATATCTGGTTACGGAATGCGACCCGCATTTGGCGTGTAAGCAGATTGAAGACGTTCTGGCTTTTATCGTTGTGTGGATCTCGACCGGAACGGCTACAAGGCCACATGAGAGCACGCCCCGGGCAATGGGCGAGCCATATGGTTTAGGTTAACAAATGAAATGATGCTCCGGAATAGGAGGACTCTAGGGGATGGCATGCATCATGCACCTACGCGAGTGGGACGATATCCGGAGCGTAAAAACTATGACCCGCAGATGGGACGGTTACCTAGTCAGGGCCCTTAACCAACTTGCTTCGCTCACTCATGCGTGCAGGTCGTCGGGTTCTAATAATAATACCGTCCAAACGAAAGTTTTGACACCCCCGCCAGGGAGCAACCGCCGAAAAAACAAATCTTCTGGCGGTCGCAAGAGACGAAATTTAACTGCCATTTTGATCCTTATTCTTAGTGTGGCGATTCTGAGAAAAATCGTATGAGCTTTCGCATCTGGCGAATCAGCGCCGCTCATGAGATCGGTTGTTGGATTTCCCGCTTGAAACCAATTCGGCGAGCCCGATTTAAATAAACCGCCGCGGCCCTAGACGGTCAAGCTCTATCTCGGGAGTCACCGATGCCTGGAGAAAGCGGTCAGCAAGTCATGATGCCCATCATCGATGCGGAGATGAGCTAATCGAAAAGGCCGTCGAATCTTGTCAGCCGCGGTTGGACAATACGACTCTGCATAACCAAGTAGGTCGCGTGCCTCGGTATCATCGCATTCGACTACAACGTCTCGACCGTCTGAACCCCAGTAGTCCCGCATACGTATAGCCCGCCCCATTGCTTCGCTCAGCGATGATGTGACCGGGACGACCTGACAGAAACGAAAACTTCTTCTATGTCTAAGAAGATCGTCAACTGCATGGCAGCACCCCCTCGGAAGGATTTGAAGGGTTGGTGAGCAAGGTGGGTGCCAGCGATTTACTTTTCCCCGGAGGCAACTGATTTTTGGGTAGAGAAGGTGAAAGCCCAGGACCGATAGCTGTGCGATGTCCTAGTAAAAAAACACCGACGACAGAACCTATGTGCCAGTTTTCGGAAACCTATTCCCGGCAAACCGAATCTCTAAACAGAAGCAAAGGGGCCGGTGAAAGGAACGAAACCCCCTTTATGATCTGGCGTTCACTTGCCGACAAAAGATTCTGTTTCTCTATTCGGTTTGCAGGCGGCTCAGACCGATCTCAGAGACAAGTGACTTGGCATGAAGGAGTATCGGAAATGTTGGCTTTCAACCCATGACTCCAGCAGTCCACCGCTTCAGTGCTCGAAGAGTCTACGTTCCAGCGGCGCGATTGAGCACAAACGCCTAACCAGTATTTTTAAGCCGCCTAGAATTTTTTGGACCACTCGGGTCTTGAATACCGGCTGCAAACCAGTTCTTCGACGCGCGCAAAGGGGACCTGGTAAGAGTCCTCCTTTGCCTGCCAAGCAGTTTTCAACCGCTCGCAAACTTGCAACGGATCGACGTTGAGGTTGGCGACAAACTCTAAGTGCGGACGAGCCTTGCGATAAGCCGGCTGCTTGGCTGGCAGTGATAAATATTCGTCGATTAGCTTTAGATCAAAACTCAGTAAAAAAGTACCGTGCACGAGCACGCAACTCGATTTTCGGTATTGGGCATTGCCGGAGAATTTGCGTCCGTCGATCGTCAGGTCGCTCATACCCTGGATGCGCACGTTCTTGGCGCGGCAGATTTCATTGACTAACAGGCGATGGCGCTGCAAAACATAGCTGAATGTATCGCCGATATTTTTTAACTGCCGGGCGCCGCTGCGCAGAATCAACGAATAGTTCAGGCAGCCAGGCCCCTGCATCACCGTGCCGCCGCCGCTGATGCGACGTAAGATCGGTATTCGCTTTTCATTGCAGACCGAAATGTTCGTCTCCGAGAACCATCGATTGGAGTGGCCGAGAACCACGAAGTGGTTTTTTGCTTGCCAAACTCGCAAGCATGCGTCAGTGAACGGGTCGGCATCCATCCGTTCGAGTAGCGCCTCGTCGCAGGCGAGGTTCGCCTCGGGTTCATCGAAAGTCAGATCAAGATATTTCATCGAGTGCAGTTGATTTTAATCCTTTTTTGTTGTCTGTTAAAATTGATGCGCGAGGTCGAATGAACTCCGAGAAAAAAAACACCGGCGAAGCGAGCGCGGCGGTCGGCGACGGCGAGAACGGCAAAGCGAATAAAAACGATCGCCACAAGTGGGTCACTTCGCTCGAGCACCTTCTCGAACATATTTTGAAAAACGAGCAGTCGGAACAGGCTTCTTTGCTCCTCGAAGATCTCAACGACCGGCTGCGCGAATCCGGGCTGAAGATTCCTCAGACGGTCAGCACGCCTTACATCAACACGATTGCGCCCGATAAAGAGCCACCTTACCCGGGCAATCGCGAGATCGAGCGGCGCATCAAAAGCTACATTCGGTGGAACGCGATGGCGATGGTCGTCAAAGCCAATCGCATCCACCCGGACATCGGCGGTCATATCTCCACGTACGCTTCCGCCGCGACGCTTTACGAAGTCGGCTTCAATCACTTTTTTCGCGGCGGCGACGGCGATCATCACTCCGACATGATCTACTTTCAAGGCCACGCTTCGCCGGGCGCCTACTCGCGCGCCTACGTCGAGTGGCGTATCAACGCGCCCAAGCTTCACCATTTTCGCCAAGAGCTGTCGCCGGTCGGCGGCGTCTCATCCTATCCGCATCCGTATTTGATGCCGGATTTCTGGCAGTTCCCGTCGGTTTCCATGGGACTTGCGCCGATCATGTCAATCTATCAGGCGCGCTTCGTGCGTTATCTCAAGAGCCGCGGTCTCCTCACCGGCGACGAACCGCGCATCTGGTGCTTCCCAGGCGACGGCGAAATGGATGAGCCGGAATCGTCCGGTGCGCTCACGGTTGCCGCGCGAGAGAACCTCGACAACCTGGTCTGGGTGATTAACTGCAATCTGCAGCGGCTCGACGGCCCGGTGCGCGGCAATGGAAAAATCATTCAAGAGCTCGAGGCGCTCTTTCGCGGCGCCGGATGGAACGTCATCAAAGTCATTTGGGGATCCGATTGGGATCCGCTCTTGGCGGCCGACGACAAAGGCCTCCTGCTCAAACGGATGGAAGAAGCCGTCGACGGCGAATATCAGAAGTACACGGTCGAGCCCGGCAGCTACACCCGCAAGAATTTTTTCGGCAAGTATCCAGAGCTGCTGGAGATGGTCAATCACTTGAGCGACGATCAGATTCGCAAGCTGTTGCGCGGCGGCCACGATCCCAAAAAAGTTTACGCCGCGTATAAAGCCGCGGTTGAGCACAAGGGCGCGCCGACGGTCATCCTCGCCAAGACGGTTAAGGGTTACGGCTTGGGCGAGGCGGGCGAAGGCAGAAACATCACCCATCAGCAAAAGAAATTGAACGAGCGCGAGCTGCGCGAGTTTCGCAGCCGATTTGACATCCCGCTCCCCGACGAAGAAGTCGTCGAGACGCCCTTCTATCGCCCGCCGCTCGATAGCCGGGAGACCCAGTACCTGCTCGAACGGCGCAAGCAGTTGCGCGGTTTTATTCCGGAGCGAAAAGTCCGCGCGGCGCCGATCAAGCTCCCGGACGCCTCCGACTACGCCGATGCCCTCAAGGGTTCAGGTGAGCAGTCTCTGTCCACTACGGGTGCGGCGGTGCGGCTTCTATCCCGGCTGCTGCGGCACGAGGAACTCGGCAAGCGCATCGTGCCGATCATTCCCGATGAAGCGCGAACCTTCGGCATGGATTCGCTTTTTCGCCAGGTCGGCATCTATTCGTTGAAAGGCCAGCTCTACGAACCGGTCGATCGTGAAACCTTGCTCTATTACAACGAAGCCAAAGACGGACAGATTCTCGAGGAAGGCATTACCGAAGCAGGAGCGATGTCGTCGTTCATCGCCGCCGGCACGGCCTACGCCAACCTGGGGATCAACATGGTCCCGTTCTATTTTTATTACTCGATGTTCGGCTTTCAGCGCATCGGCGATTTGATCTGGGCGGCGGCGGACAGCAAAGCGAAGGGATTCCTTTTGGGGGCGACCGCGGGACGCACCACACTCAACGGCGAAGGACTACAGCATCAGGACGGCCACAGCCATCTGTTGGCCAGCACGGTTCCCACGCTGCTGACCTTCGATCCCGCGTATGCCTACGAAATCGCCGTCATCATCAAAGACGGCCTGCGCCGCTTGTACGCTGAAGGTGAAGAATACTTTTACTACCTGACGCTTTACAACGAGAGTTATCCGATGCCGGCAATGCCCCAGGGCGCCGAGGAAGGAATCCTCAAAGGTTTGTACAAGCTCAAACCGGGCGATAAGGGAAAAAAGTTCAAAGCGCATATTTTCGGCAGCGGCCCGATCTTGCGCGAGGCCTTACGCGCGCAAGAGATTCTCGCCGAACAATTCGACGTGGCGGCCGACGTTTGGAGCGCAACCAGTTACAAACTCCTGCGCGGCGACGCGCTGCGGACCCGACGCTGGAACATGCTCCATCCAACCGCCGCGCCAAAAAAATCCTATCTGGAGTCGGTGCTGCAAGACGAACAAGGCCCGTTTGTCGCGGTTTCTGATTATATGAAAATGGTTCCCGATCAGATTGCGCCATGGATTCCCGGCGGTCTGGTCTCGCTCGGCACGGACGGCTTCGGCCGCAGCGATACTCGGCCCAACCTCAGACGATTCTTCGAAGTCGACGCTGAACTCACCGTCATTGCGACGCTTTATGCGCTTTACCAGAAAGGCTCATGGCCCGCACAAGCGGTTGAGGATGCGATCAAGAAGCTCGCCGTCGATCCGGAAAAGACATTCCCGCATTTTCTCTAAGCCGCGAATCACAGCGTCGTCATCAACTCATGGACGTTAAACTTCCCCAGCTCGCTGAAGGTGTCGAGGGCGGCACGGTCGTAAGCATCTTAGTCGCCGAAGGCCAGGAGATCCAAAAAGATCAAGCGATCATGGAGCTCGAGACGCAAAAGGCGGTCGGTTCCATCCCGGCGCCGAGCAACGGCGTCGTGACAAAAATCCACGTCAAGCAGGGCATGGAGGTCAGCGTTGGACAAGTGCTGATCTCGATCGAAAGCAGCGGCGCTGGGGCCGGCGCCGCAGCCAAACCGGCACAGACCCCAGCGGCCAGCACCGCGGCGCCTGCGGTCAACTCACCTTCCATGCCGACTGCTGCGGCAAACGCGCCGGCGAGCCAGGCATCCGGCGATTATCGCTACGAGTCAAAGAGCGGCGCTCCGCCGCCTGCGGCGCCTTCGATTCGTAAGATCGCGCGCGATCTCGGCATTGATTTGACGCGGGTGAAAGGCAGCGAAGCCGGCGGCAGAATCAATCTGACGGACCTGCGCGCTTACATTCAATGGCTGCAAGAGATCGCTAGCCAGGGGACAGCGGCACCGGCCGCAGCCCGGTCGGGCGCGGCAACGCCCGCGACACCGAGCGAAGCGCTGGATTTCAGTAAATGGGGACCGGTGCGTCGCGAAAAGATGTCGCCCCTCCGGCGTACCGTGAGCCGGCGCATGGTCGAATCGTGGACGACGATACCGAAGATCAATCAATTCGACGACGCTGATATCACCTCGCTGCTCGCATTGCGGAAGAAACACGCCGCGACCTTCGCGAAAAAAGGCGCGCATTTGACCGTGACGTCGTTTTTGCTTCTCGTGCTCGGGCGCGCCTTGAAAAAACACCCGCGCGCGAATTCTAGCCTGGATGATTCTTCTTTGGAGATCGTCTACAAAGATTACTGCCACATCGGCGTCGCCGTCGACACCGAGGGCGGCCTTATCGTGCCGATTCTGCGCAACGTCGATCAGAAGAATCTGCTGCAGCTTTCACAAGAGCTGGACTCGCTCGCTGAGAAAACGCGCCAAAGGAAGATTGCCATCGAGGAGCTTCAAGGCGGCACGTTCACGATCTCGAACCAGGGCAGCATCGGCGGCAGCCATTTCACGCCGATCATCTATGCGCCGCAGGTCGCCATCCTGGGTGTCGGCCAAGGTCGGGCGCAACCGGTCGCGGTGGATGGGAAAATTGCGATTCGAACGATTCTCCCGCTCTGCCTGGCCTACGACCATCGCGTCTTGGACGGCGCCGATGCTGTGCGCTTCTTAAAAGATGTAATCGCCGGCCTCGAATCCTTCGATGAAGCGGACTTGAAACTCAAGTAAGAAGCTACCTATGGAACCGATCACCACCGAAATCGTCGTCGTGGGCGCCGGACCTGGCGGCTACGCGGCGGCGTTTTATGCCGCCGACAAGGGCAAAAAGGTCGCGTTGGTGGAACAGAATCCACGGCTTGGCGGCATTTGCCTCAACGTCGGCTGCATTCCGTCGAAGGCGCTGCTCCACGCCACCGAGATTTTTCGCGAAGTTAAAGAGTCGACCTACCGCGGTATCGAGTTTAGCCAGGCGAAGGTCGAACTCGAAAAGCTTCGGGCTTGGAAGGAATCGATTTTGGAGAAACTCGGTCAAGGTATCACCGGGTTGGCCAAACAACGCGGTGTGCAGGTCGTCCACGGCCGCGGCCACTTTGAAGATTCGCAGACACTGCGCGTCGAGACCCGTGAAGGACAAAAATTCATTCGCTATGAAAAAGCGGTGATCGCCGTCGGCTCCAAGCCCGCCATGCCCAATGCTTTCGATCTCGGCAACCCGCGAATCATGACATCGACCGAAGCCCTGGAATTGCCCGACATCCCGCAGGATCTGCTGGTGGTCGGCGGCGGCTACATCGGCATGGAGCTCGGCACGGTTTACGCGGCTCTGGGCAGCCAGGTCGTTGTCCTTGAAGCTCTGCCGTCGATACTCACCGGGGTCGATGCTGATCTGGTGCGCCCGGTGGCTCGAGCAGCGCAGAAAGCCTTCAAAGAAATCCGTGTTAATACCAAAGTGATAAAAATGGCCACGGCCGGCAAGCAAATCAAAGTCACCATGGAGATGGACAAGCAGCCGCGCGAGGAGCTTTACGATCGCGTTCTTGTCAGTGTCGGTCGCGCTCCGAATCTTGCCGATCTCGGACTTGAAAACACGAAGGTCACCAAGGACGACAAGGGCTTCATTCAGTGCAACGCCCAACAACAGACCGAAGATCCGAGTATCTACGCCATCGGCGATGTTAACGGCGGGGCCCTGCTCGCCCATCGCGCCACCAAGGAAGGGCGCATCGCGGTCGAAGCCATGCTCGGTGAACCGAGCGCATTCGACAATGTCGTGATTCCCGCCGTCGTCTATACCGATCCGGAAGTGGCCTGGTGCGGCCTGACCGAAACCCAAGCCAAAGAAAAAAACATCGACGTAAAAATCGCCAAATTTCTCTGGGGTGCCTCTGGGCGCGCGCTCACCTTGGATCGGACCGACGGCTTGACCAAACTCGTCATTGAACCGGAAACCGAGCGTATTCTCGGCGTGGGCATTGTCGGCGTCAGCGCGGGAGATCTCATCAGCGAAGGCGTGCTCGCGGTTGAGATGGGCGCCACCGCACGCGATCTTGCCGATTCGGTGCATCCCCACCCGACCCTGTCAGAAACTCTCATGGAAGCCGCGGAGTCGTTCTACGGCACGGCAACGCACGCGCTGTCGCGGCGCAGCTCTTAGCCCCGAGGCGCTTCGGTTTGCGGCCCGGCCCGCCCTGCACCGCTGAAACCGTTCGATGCCTGAGTCAAATCCCCGATTATTTCTGATCGACGGCAGTACCTACATTTTTCGTGCTTTCTTTGCGATTCCGCCTTTGAATCATTCGGCGGGACTGCCGACTAATGCCATCTTTGGTTTCACCAATCTCCTGCTCAAGTTTCTCAAGCAGTATCGGCCGGAATATGTCGCCGTCGCGCTCGACCCCGGGCGCGAAACCTTTCGCCATCGAATGTTCGCCGGCTACAAGCGCAACCGGCGCGAAGCTCCGCCGGATCTAATTCCGCAGTTTCCCTATTTCCGCCGCGTGCTCGACGGCCTCAAGGTTTCGTGCCTGGAACTGCCGGGGTACGAAGCGGACGACGTTATCGCGACGTTGTGTAAAGCGCTGGCCGGCAGCGGCTGCGATTGTATCGTCGTTTCCAGCGACAAGGATCTCATGCAGCTAGTCACCGATAACGTTAAGCTCCTGGACAGCGCCAAAGACTGCTGGATCGGCGCCGAGGAAGTCAAAGTTAAATTTGGCGTCGAGCCCGAGCAGATCGTCCAAGTCATGGCGCTCAGGGGCGATCCCACCGACAACATTCCCGGGGTCAACGGTATCGGTCACAAGACCGCCATTGCTTTAATTCGGCAATTCGGCACCTTGGAAAATCTCTTCGATCGCCTCGACGAAGTCGAACAATTGGATTTGCGCGGCGCCGCGCGCCTGCGCAAGATTCTCGCGGACGGCAAAGACACCGCATTTCTGAGCCGGGCACTCGCCACCACTAAACGCGACGTTCCGATCGCAATCGAACTGGAGCAACTCAGGTTCAGCGGCTTTGACCAGGAGAAACTGCGCAGTCTTTTTGGCGAATTGGAATTCATGAATCTGATCAAGCTGCTCGATCACGGACGAGTGTAATCGAGCTGCGCAGCGCGTTGCGGTCTTGGATCTCGCTTCTCCGGACATTTTCTTTTCAACTCCCCCTTGGATTCGGCCGGGTAACTGTGGCAAATTGACCCAGGCCGAAGGCTAACGGCCGGCAAATCGATGCCCCTTCAGGCGAGAACAGCGAGGTCACCGTTTTGATTAATCAAGAACGGCTTAAAAACCTGCTCATCGAGCTCATCAAGATCGATAGCCTGTCGCGCCAAGAGCGTGACGTCGCCCTGCGTCTCAAACGCGAGATGGAAGCGCTCGGCGCAACGGTTTTCATCGACGACGCCGGCGACAAGGTCGGCGGCAACGTCGGCAACCTGATCGTGCATTTTCCCGGAAGCGCGCCGCGCGCCACGCCCCTTCTGCTTTCCGCCCACATGGACACGGTGGTTCCCGGCGAGGGTATAACGCCGATCCTCGACGGCGACATCCTGCGCAGCGATGGGCGCACCGTGCTCGGCGGCGACGACAAAAGCGGCGTTGCAATCATCTGTGAAGCCCTGCGGGTGATCAAAGAGAATGGTTTGGCGTGCGGCGACGTCGACGTGGTTTTTACGATCTGCGAAGAGGCCGGTCTGATCGGCGCCAAGTGCCTCGACGTAAGCCGCCTGCGCGCGCGCACGGGACTTGTGCTCGACAGCGATTCCGTTGGATTCCTGTTCACCCGAGCGCCGGCCGCCAACCGCATGGAATTCCGCGTCCACGGACTGGAAGCCCATGCCGGTGTGTGCCCGGAAAGAGGCATTAACGCAATCCAAGTCGCCGCTGAAGGCATCGCCCGAATGCGACTCGGCCGCATCGATCATGAAACAACCGCCAACATCGGAGTGGTCGAGGGCGGTATGGCTGTCAACATCGTGCCCAACCAGGTCATCCTGCGCGGTGAGGCGCGCAGCCATAATCAAGAAAAGCTCGATCAGCAGACCGAGCAGATGAAACGCTGCCTCGAAGAGGCGGCGGCACGCGCCGTTCTTGAGCTTGACGGCAAGCTGCACACGGCCAAGGTCGAAGCCAAAATCGATCGCGATTACGATCGCATGGATGTGCCCGAGAGCGCGCCGATCGTCAAACTCGTGCATGCTGCCGCGAAAAATTTGCGCCTAGAAGTCAAAACGCTTGCCACCGGCGGCGGCTGCGACGCCAACGTGCTCAATCAAAAGGGCTTGGTGGTTGCCAATTTGTCCACCGGCATGCGTGAGATTCACACCGTCAACGAATGGCTTGACCTGAAGGATCTTAATCTTTCGGCGCGGATCGTGCTCGAAATTTTGACCTTGAACGCGGCAAGATCGTAAAGGTCCGCGGAGGGCGGCTTCTACTTCTCTTACGCCTGACCCTTGACCTTTGCGGCAGCAGCGAAGAAAATCGCACCAGCGAAAGTTTATAATTGCCGGATCGCGCCGGACAGATATCATCCCGTCTAACAGCCATGCAAGCAGACGAAATCGGGCTCCTGCTCAGACAGGATCGCGGGCAGTTTCTCGAATTTATCAGCGCCTACGAGTACCGCCGCTCGCCAGGGCAGAAAAAGCGCGAGGAAGACCTGTCGCGCGAAATCGTACGGGTTCTCTCAGGCATGGCCAATGCGGACGGGGGCGCGGTTCTCGTCGGCGTGGAGCCTGACAAGAGCGTCACCGGCATTCCTCACGATGACGATGAGCTGCACGCGCTGATTCAGGCGCCGCAGGACTTGCTGCGACCGCAGCTCAATCATGCTTGTCACAAAGTCCGCCTGGGCCATTTGCAGCTGATCAAGTTCGAAGTCGCTTCCGGTCTGGAAATTTATCGGATCGCCGGCGGCCGGTCATTTTACCGCGTCGCCAGCGAAACCGTGTCGCTGCCGGCCGAGCAGATCCACGCCCTCAAGGAAGCGAAGAAGAATGTCTTCTACGAGCGCCAGCAAGCGCTCAACGCGACCTGGTTCGATCTCGATACCGATCTCGTGCAGGCCTTCGTCGACAAGACGCAGCCGGGTAGAGACGCTCAGACGGTTCTAAGTCAGACGCATCACTTGCTCGATCATTCGCGCGCTCTTCCCTGCCCCAATATGGCCGCGCTCCTGCTGTTTGCAAAGGATCCGACCCGCTGGCATCCACGCGCCGGCATCGATTTCGTTAAGTACGAGGGCGCCGAACGGCAGCACGGCAGCTCGCTCAATGTCGTCAAGCGAATGCGCTTCGAAGCGCCGCTGGTGCGGCTGATCGACGAAGCGGTCGGCCGGATCAAAGAGCACATTCGCGAGCGCACGATTTTACATGATCTCTTCTTCCGCGAACGGCTCGAATATCCGACCTTCGCTTGGCAGGAAGCATTGGTCAACGCCGTCGCGCATCGCGATTACGGCCTGAGCGGCGCATCGATCGAAGTGTGGATGTTCGACGACCATATCAGCGTGCGCAGTCCCGGATTACCCCCGGCGCCAGTCACCCTCGAGCAATTGCGCCGGCAAAAGAGCATTCACTTTTCGCGTAATCCTTTGACCGTCCGAGTCCTCGCCGATCTCGGCTATTTGCGCGAAATGGGCGAAGGTGTGCCGCGCATGTTTCAGGAGATGGAAAGCTACGGGCTTCACCCCCCGGAGTTGTCGATCGAAGGCTTTATTTTTACCGTCACGTTGCGCAATGCTCCGGTGTACGACGAGACCACCTTGAAATGGCTCAACCAGTTCGGCACGGCGCAAATCAACCTGCGGCAAAGACGACTGCTGGCGTATGCGTATTGTCACGGTAAGACTTTTTCCACGGCGGAATACGAAAAGATTGCCGAAGTCGACCGCGACACCGCTTACCGTGAAATTCGCGTGATGGTGAGAAACGGCATCGTCGCGCCACTCAAACCGAAGAGTCGCAGTTACCGGATCGTTGAGAAGCTCTAGCCAAGGCGGCTGACAAAGACTTCTATGCTTCGTTGCACTGCTACAACGTAGACGGTTGGAGCACTGGAGTGGTGGAGTGCTGGAGTCATGGAGAAAACCAATACTCCAACACACCCCATTTCGCTCACCGCCTGTGAGATCTTACTGAGCAGCATGCAATCAGAGTTTCGCGGTAAGCTATAATGAGCGGTGCAATTTTGGCCGGCAACAAGCAATCCGCTTTGCTCCAGGCAAATCGCACGAGCAGTCAAAACACGTGACGATGAATTTTTCCCAACTTATGGGCCTTGCCTCTGGCCATGCGGAAGCACGGATCTTACAGACGGCGCTGCGCTTGGGGATCTTCGAAGCGCTCGACAAAGCCCCGCAAAGCGCCGCCGAAGCCGCTGGGCATCTCGATCTAGAACCCCGCGCCACGGAGTTACTGCTCAATGCATTGGCCGCGCTCCAGATCCTGAACAAACACAAACACGATTTCGCCCTCGGCGACATCGCCCGACGCTACTTGGTCCAAAGCTCGCCTGAGTATGTCGGTGGCATGATTCGATTCGAAGATTCCTTGTGGCGGTGCTGGGAGAAACTGCCGGAAGCGATTCGCAGCGGCGCTCCCGCCCGCCCCGCGAATATGTATCAAGACGATCCGCATGAGACCGAAATTTTCATCAATGCGATGGATTCGCTGGTCAAAGCGCGCGGCGATGCGGGCCTCTTGGCGCATGCCTTCAATTGGCAGAAAGTGGCAAATCTTCTCGATCTCGGTGCCGGACCGGCCACCTACCCCATCGCGCTGTGCAAGCAATTTGCAAATATTCAAGCAACGATCTTCGATCTGCCGGGAACTTTGAGAATGACCGAGCGTTACGTGCGCGACGCGGGAATGGCGAAGCGCATCAGGCTCATTCCGGGGGACTATCGAACGGATGAAATCCCAGGACAGTACGATGTTGTCTTTTTGTCCAACATCGTCCATGGCGAGGATGAGCGAACGAATGAAATGCTGATCGGCAAGCTGGTGCGCAACCTTAAGCCCGCAGGACAAATCATCGTCAAGGACCATATCCTCGACGACAGCCGCACCCATCCGCCTGTCGGAGCGATCTTCAGCTTGCTTATGCTGCTCACCACCGCCGGCGGCCGCTGCTACAGTTTCACCGAGATTAAGGGCTGGATGGAACGTGCGGGTTTAGGTCAGACATGGCGGATCGATCTCCCACCGCCGCTCACGTCGTCTCTCGTAGTCGCGGGCAGGTGAAGAATTGTGCTAGACTGAGTGGGAATTCACAGCAAAGGTTAGGGTCCTCGCATCGACGAGCAAGAAAGAAAAGCCCGAGAGCAGGCGGTCATTGAGAATCTCAAACCGGCGTGCCTATGCAACAAGATCCGCAAAGGCACGGTGGTCAAAGCCATCCAGGCCGGCGCCAAAACCTTCGAGCAAGTCAGCAAGCGCACCGGCGTTGGCACTGGTCCTTGCGGCGGCCGGCGCTGCGGCTCGATGGTCCGCGGTATGCTGGGCGAAGCGGTAGTGAATTGTCTCGAGTGCGGCTGGCCGGTATTAACGGGAGCATCTCCTCAGGTGTGCCCGCGCTGCGAGTATGCGAGGCAATCAAGCTAACCGATGCCCACCCAACTGTCTCGTGAGGTGCCGACCTTCAAGCCGCAATCTCCGTACGCTCACGACCACGTGGCCTGATTCTTCACGTAGCGAACGTTTGACAAGCGAATACGGTTGGCATCTGAGAATCGGCTGAACAAACTGAATGCCTCGGTTCCATGCATGACGCAATTCCCCTCAGGCGAGGCTTCACTATCCCCGAGAGAGACATCAATGCTTTTCGTTGGCAAGCTTTTTTAAGAATCTTTTTCGCTGATTTGCGCAGGACGTGGCCTTATCTTCGCTAGCTTCTTCCGCTTGGCATCCCAGACACACCGGGCAAATCCATCCGCCGCATGCGCAGCGCCCTCCGGCTTTGCCCTCCACGCCGGGTTTTGTGTGAAACGGTTTACCGCAACGTACACAAACGAGCTCCGCCACGGCGTCGAGAATTTCTAAATCTTCAATAGGCGCGATATAGCGCGTCGACTCGCCACTGACGACGACGCGATACTGAAAAGCCTCCTTGCTGAACGGCGCTTCCATCACGGCGCCGCCTCGCGTAAAGCAGGCTTTAATCGCGGTCGTTCCCTCAATCTTGCCTTCATAACCCTTCTTTTTGTGCCGCACCAAACTACCGTCTCTTAAACTCACATTAATTGTAGCCGACATAGCAACCTCCTCTTGAATACCCAAAAAAAACCGCGGCCCGTTTAAACTCAGAAGCCCATAGATACGTCGAATGAATTCTAAAGTCTGATCAAACAGCCCGACGGATCAAACCGAGTAAATCTCGACCCCATCCTCGTCAATGCGTCCGCCACGGGTAATCAGCTTTACCATGCTGCAAATGCTGCGACCGGCGTCTCCGACAGCTGACGCGGGGCAACCGTCTTCGACATAGGTGCCAATAAATCGGTGTTCGCCCACGTTGATGATTTGAAGAGAATTGTTATTTGGATTGCCCTCGAAATAGTGCTCCGTCCCCGGGGCTGGGTTATCCAATCCATTTTGCAGCGCCTTGGAGATTTTGATCCCCACGAACAATCGTTTCGCAAAGTCGGTCACCGGTCATTCTCCTTCGCGCGTCATCCGATTCGCGCGGGCGCGCAACCCTCATCCTGCATCAATCTAGCATGCGCGTCGACTTGGCAGCTCCCGGCGTCGCCGGCATTCGCCAAATACATGAACTTACGTCCTGATGCCGCTCAATTGGAGATCTTGAGTGCAACGCCCAGCGGCAAGCTGTTATCGCCGATACTCAATGCCGTCCCCAGTCTCTCCAATTCCCACGACGAAACCGTTTCTTTGGCGGCGGTTGCAGTGGAAGCGGCATCCGGATTTTTGTTTCCCTGGGGTAACTTAACGAGGTACTTTACATTGTTGCCGTCGCTATGAGTCACCGAAAGAACCAGATCTTTGCCTTCTTGGGAGGCCAGGGATTGCAGCGACGCGATGCGGTTCGAAAGAGTCGTTTTGCTAACGGTGTCGGTGTACAACCAGATGAAGGAGCCGATCGTAGCGAACATAAGCAGCCAAGCGTACTGACCCACCCTTTTCTGCCGCTGGATCGCGCGGGTTCGCTGGCGATCAAAGAACTGGCGGAAAGTTTCCCTTTCCGCCGCTAACCTCTTAGCCGGATCTTGCTCAGGCGAGCTGGACGGTTGATCGAAAGATAAGCCGATACTGTTCAAGATCATGCCCAATGTTATCAACACTAAGGGCACGGCAACCACCAGTAAAGGATGCATAATTCCCCCTCTTACCAGGCTCTTGATAGCCTGGGTTTTAGGAAGAGGGATGGGTGGGCGAGACCGGGAATCTTTCGGCGCAGTAACCACGCCGAAGTCCATGCCCGTGAAGAGTCTGCGACCCGGTCTCCGACCTCTTGCGCGCCGGTAGCGTCAAGGCATGATCGTCTTGACTGTATAGGATCGCACTCGGGTTAGCAAACAAACCGGTCGGATACGAGCTTTCAAGAAAACACTAAATCGGCCAACTCTCTAACCGGTACGCCTGCTGCCAGAACATGAACTCATAGCGGCTGCTAACGGTGAAATGCCTGATCATGAGTTGTTTGCCGTTGCGGTTCGCCGCGGCGCCGAGCTGATCCATCAGATGAATTTGCTCGCGCACCGGCTGCCAAAACGCTTCAGCGGCATAGGTTTCGATCCATTGGCGATAAATCCTTGGCTTGCGCGGACGGTTGCGGTAAAGACGCCGTCCTACTTCACCGTAAATCCAGTAACAAGGAAGCACTGCTGCGACGAGCTCGCCGAGCGTACCACCGCGTGCCACCGACTGGAGGTGACCGATATAGGCTTGGGTGATCGGCCCCTTGGGTACTGCGTCCAACTGTTTCGCCGATAAGCCAAGCGTCTCGCCGAAACTCGCGTGAAAACTGCGCTCCACTTCGACCGCGCCGAGCGCGTGGCGGCAAAACAATTCGAGCGTCTCGAGGTCGGGCGATTTGGCGCCGCCCTGGCAAAGTACTTGGGCAAAGTCGAGCAAGTAAACATAGTCTTGCAGTATAAAATAAGTGAAGCGATTCATCGGCAAGGTGCCTGCCTGCAGCTCGCGCAGAAATGGGTGAGTCTCGATCGCCCGCCAGATCCGCTCGCTCCGCCGTCTTAATTGCGCGCTGAATTTTTTCGCCATGGGGCAGGATTAGCGAAAAAAGAGGATCAAGAAAAGAGTGGTCGTAGTTCATGCCGGTACGCCGCGATCAGAAAGATGCCTGGTTTGACTGAAAGTTTTTGCGGCTTGTGCAATCGTCCCTACGCTGTGCAGCGCGAAGGCTGAGGACCAGTCGGCCGCCGCTACATCTTCTTTGCGTCCTTTGCGTTCTCTGGTGAATTTCTACTCTTTAATTGCGCTGGCGCCGCGCTAAGTATCACGGCATTCCTTGACCCGCGCCGCAGGCCGCTATAGATAGGTAGTCGCCGCGAATTGTCATCGTGAAATTCCTTACCAGCCAGATTTCCTATTTTCTTAGTGATAGAGATGCGCGCCAGAACATCGGCGCGCTACTCAAGTATCTGGCGTTTTTGACCACCCTCATCGCCGTCTACTCGGTCGTTTTTCATCTGCTCATGTTGCACGCCGAAGGACGGTACCATTCCTGGCTCACCGGAATTTACTGGACGCTCACGGTGATGACCACGCTTGGGTTCGGCGATATCACCTTCACGAGTGATATCGGCCGCGCCTTCAGTCTCGTCGTTCTATTGTCGGGCATCGTCTTGCTGCTGATTTTGCTGCCGTTCATGTTCATCCGCCTGTTTTACGCGCCGTGGCTCGAGGCGCAAATCCGCCTTTCGGCGCCGCGCGAGCTGCCGGAGGATTTCACCGGCCACGTGATCATCTGTTCCTACGATACCATCGCACCGGGGCTGATCGAGCGGCTACGCCTCCACGGCATTCCCTATTGTGTCGTCGAACCCGACTACGCCACCGCGGCGCGCATGCACGGCGACGGCATTTCCGTCGTCGCCGGGGACATCGATAGCCGCGCGACCTATCAAAAGCTGCGAGCGTCACAGGCGCGCCTGGTGTTCGCTAACAGCACCGACACGGAGAACACGAATATCACCCTCACGGTGCGCGAAGTCGCGCCCAAGGTGCCGATTATCGGCCGGGTTGAAAACGAGGATTCCATTGACATCCTCGAACTGAGCGGCTGCGATCAAGTCCTGCACTTGCATCAAAAACTCGGCGCGCGGCTCGCCGGCCGGGTCAATGCCGGCCATGCCCAGTCTCATGTCATTGGTAAGTTGCAGAATTTCATGGTTGCGGATTTTGCCGTGCACAATACACCCCTGGCCGGACGGACGATCGGTGACAGCGGCCTGGAAAAGGCCACAGGGGTGAATATCGTCGCCGTGTGGCACCGGGGTCGCCTCGTAGCCGCGCGGCCGGACACGGTGCTGACCAAAGAAAGCGTGGCGGTAGTCATCGGCACCGAGAATCAATTGCTCGAGCTCGACACTTTTCTTGTCATCTATGACACGAATTACAGTCCGGCGCTTGTGATCGGCGGCGGAAAAGTGGGCCGCGCCACGGCGCGCGTGCTCAAAGATCAAGGCATTCCGGTCAACCTCATTGAACGCGATCCAACGCTACGCGCTCGTCTCGGCGACTTTGCAGATCAGGTCATCATCGGCGACGCCGCCGATCGGCAAGTGCTGGTCGAAGCGGGGCTGGCAAAAGCGCCGTCGGTCGTCTTGACCACGAATGACGATGCCATGAATATTTACCTTGCCGTCTATTGCCGGCGCTTGAACCCCGAGCTGCGCATCGTCAGCCGTATCACCCACGAAAAAAATATCGAGGCGATCTACCGCGCCGGCGCCGATTTCGCAATTAGCTACGCCTCGCTGGGCGCCGAGAATGTGTTCGCGCACCTCCATAGCCGCGAATTGTTGATCCTTGGCGAAGGGTTCGAGCTGTTATGCGTGCTCGTCCCTCCGCCGCTGGTCGGCCGAACTCTTGGTGACAGCGCCATAACGGCGCGGACGGGACTTGAAGTCATCGCGATCCAGCAAAACGACCGCATGCTCACCCATCCTGCAGATTCAATTCGACTGGCCGCGGACAACGAGCTGGTGATGCTCGGCAGCACCGCCAGCCGGCAAACCTTTACACGAATATTTTCGGCTTAACCCATAAGGTTAATGCGCTCGCGGCTTGGACGGTAATGGCGATACTTTAGCCGGTCGCTCCCGCATGCATGTAGCGGAAATCCAGGCGGAACTCAGACCGGACGCCGATAAAAACATGAGGTTCCATACTGCGTCGCTTGCTGGCGATAAATCCCTCGCGACTGCGTTGTCATAGGTGCAGTTTTGCGCTAGTGGTGATGAAACAACCGCGCAAGGAGAGGAGAAACGATGGCGTATCAAGACAGGTTTGTTCAGGTCGATGGTTTAGAAACACGCTAAATCGAAGACGGCTCAGGTCCGGCGGTCCTCTGTCTGCACGACGGCGGCGGCGCGAAGGATGTCAAGCCGATGTGGCAGCGTCTGGTCGAGCTACCCTGCCCGTTGACTTTGATGTTAGGCAAGGACGATCCGATCGCGGCAACGCCTTCGAGCGCGCCAGCCTGCTCAAGGAATACGATCCCGAGCGCAATCTGCATATCGTTGACCATTGCAAGCACCTGGTGCAGTGGGATGCAAGCGACGGTTTCCACAAGTTGGCCGCGAGGTTCTTGCCGAATTAGCCTAGACACGTTTGGGCCTTTTCACTCTCGGTTTCTCCGGAAATTATGATGATGACGTCTCAGGCGGGCGCAGCGCTCGCATCGAGCCCTGGGCCGCTGATTAAACTTGACGCCGACGCGCTGATCGCGCGTATGCGCGATGCCCGCCGCCGCACTCTCGATCTGGTTGCCGATCTTGATGACCGGCAAATGATCGGCCCGCGCATCGCCACCGTGAATCCGCCGCTGTGGGAAATCGGTCACGTCGCCTGGTTCGCGGAGTTTTGGGTGCTGCGCCATCTAAAACAGCACAAGCCGCTGCATCCTGGCGGCGATCAGCTTTACAATTCTACCGACGTTGCGCACGACACCCGCTGGGAGCTTTTGCTGCCATCGCGCGAGCAGACTTTAGACTACATGAACGAGATTCTCGAGCGCGCGATCGAATACATCGACGGCGCCGCTGTGTTAGGACGCGATGAATTCTACTTTTACCTGCTCGCGCTCTTCCATGAAGGCATGCATGCCGAGGCCCTGGCTTACACGCGCCAGACGCTCGCTTACGCCGCGCCGCCATTTGTCGCTCTGACCCCCGAGTCGCCCGAAGCCGGGCCGTGTCCCGGCGAGGCCGAAATTCCCGGTGGCAGTTTTCTCATCGGGGCCACGTCGGAGTTTCCGTTCGTCTTCGATAACGAGAAATGGGCGCATGCCGTCGAACTGAGAACTTTCCGTATTGCGCGCGCGCCGGTGACTAATGAGGAATTTCTCGCCTTTGTCGAGGACGGCGGCTACCGCGAGTCGCGTTATTGGAGCACCGACGCTTGGCAGTGGCTGGAAACCGGAGGCGCCCCGAAGCTGGAGAAATCGTTTGCTAAATTTTTCAATAAACCGATCAACGAAGAGGCCGAGCTGGCGCAATTTACTGAACGGCTGGAGCATCCGGCGTATTGGCGCCGCGAAGCGAGCGGGCGCTGGCTGCAAAGAGTCTATGATCGATATATCCCGCTCAAGCCAAATTGCCCTGTCGTCCACATCAGCTGGTATGAGGCCGAGGCTTATTGCAATTGGGCGGGTCGGCGCTTGCCCAGCGAAGCCGAATGGGAAGCGGCGGCCTCCGCCGCGCCGGATCACGCGAGTTCAGAACGGCGGCATTTTCCGTGGGGCAATGACATCGCCAACTCGGCTCAGGCAAACTTAGATTGGCGCGGCGGCGGCCCCGTCGACGTCGGCGCCCACGCCGCCGGCGACAGCGCTTTTGGCTGCCGCCAGATGATCGGCAATGTCTGGGAATGGACGGCGAGTGATTTTCATCCCTATCCGGGCTTTAGCACCGATCCTTACAAGGAGTACTCGCAGCCCTGGTTCGGCACCCACAAAGTGCTGCGCGGCGGTTGCTGGGCGACGTCGTCTTTGCTCATTCGCAATACCTGGAGAAACTTCTACACGCCGGACCGGCGCGATGTTTGGGCCGGTTTCCGCACCTGCGCTCGATAATTCGAAACAACGTGAACATTCAACTGGTCACCCCCGCGCCATTGCGCATCAACAATGGAAACCGCATCACCGCGCTGCGTTGGGCCGCGATTTTCAAAAAGCTAGGCCACCGCGTGCGTGTCACCCAGAGTTACGATGACCGCTCTTGCGACGCGCTGATCGCTCTGCATGCGCGGCGCAGTGCCGACTCGATTCGCCGCTTTCACGAGACGCATCCCGACCGGCCGCTGATCGTCGTGCTCACCGGTACCGATCTATACCGCGATATCCGGCGTGATCCCAAAGCTAAACAATCGCTTGAACTGGCAACTCGTCTGGTCGTCCTGCAATCCATGGCTTTGCGTGAATTACGCAGCCATTTGCGCAAGAAAACTCAAGTCATTTATCAATCGGCCGATTCCTCACAAGGCAAGCTCGCGCGCTCAACAAAAGTTTTTGACGTCTGCGTCATCGGCCACTTGCGAGCGGAAAAAGACCCGTTGCGGGCTGCGCTTGCCGTACGCGCTTTGCCCGCGCGTTCGCGAATCCAGGTGACCCATATCGGTCTTGCTTTGGACCAGAATCTCGGCGCTCGCGCGCAAGCCGAAGCCGCGCTTAATCCGCGTTATCGCTGGATCGGCCAACTCTCGCACAGCGAAACGCGCCGGCTCCTGGCGCGCAGCCACTTGGTCTGCATCACCTCCAAGGTGGAGGGAAGCTCGAACGTGCTCTCCGAGGCGTTGGCCGCCGGTGTGCCGGTGATCGCCGCACGAATCGCCGGCTTGATCGGAACTCTCGGCAGTCGTTACGCCGGCTATTTTCCGGTCGGTGATACGGGAAAACTGACGAGCTTGCTGCTCAAAGCGGAGAGCGACGAGAAATTTTATCGAAAACTACAAGGTCAGTGCGCGAGCTTGGCAAAATTGGTTCAACCGCGGCGCGAGATCCGGGCCTGGCGCCGCTTGCTGCGCGAAATAAAACCGGCAAGCACTGGCTGATGAAGTAACGGCGTTTATATCAACCGGCAGTGTGCCGCGAATTCGACTCGCCGCGATTGATCAACCCGTTCTATTTGCTTTGTCTTCGTGAATCCATTGCTTCACCCATGGCAATAAAAGGTAGGCCGGCAGCGACAACAAAAATGTCAAGGCGAAATAATCACCATAGCCGTACTTCTCCGCGCCCAACCCGCTGATCCCGCCGATCAATCTTCCGGTCAGCGAAAATATGGACGACAGAAACGCGTACTGCACGGTTGCGTGTTCTTTTTGGCAAACGTTCATCAGGAAGGCGAGAAACGCCGCCGTGCCGAGCCCGCCGCTCAATGACTCGACCATGGACGCGCCGTACAGGCCGAAACGTCCCAAGTTGAACCATTCGACGACCGAGTAGCCGAGATTCGAACCGGCTTGCAGTAATCCTAACAACCAAACGCCGTGAAAAATGCCGAAGCGCGAGATAAAGGCGCCGCCCATCAACGCGCCGACCACGCTGAGCACGATGCCGAAGGTAGTCGGAAAGACGCCAATCTGAAATACCAAATCCTCTTCGACGGGCCAGATGGACTTGCCGTAGTCGACCCAGAACGGCTTCACCATGGGTCCGATGGCAAACTCGCCGAGCTTATAAGTGAGCACAAACAGGACCAGCGGAATCACGCGCCACGTGCCCGCCCAGCCGACAAAGCCTTTCAACCAATGTTCGCGCGCTTCATCGGGCAGACTCAGCTTCGGAACCCGGAGCGCGGTGAATCCGAGGAGCGCAAAAGCGATCCCGGCGAGCATGAACAACGAATTCCACTGCAGAACGGTGGCGAGAAAAACCAGGCCGCCGCCAGCGACGACAAGAGCAACCCGGTACGCGGAGGCGCGCACGCCGTTGGCCGGCCCCTCTTCGTCACGATTGATCAAGCCCACCGAGTAAGAATCGATGGCGACATCTTGAGTTGCCGACAAGGTCGTCAGCGCGAGAATGAGCAGCAGCACGATCAAGCCGACGGCCGCGACGTCTGTGAACGGCAACGCCATCAGCACCGCGGCGATGCCCAACATGCAAGCCAGCACCCAAAAACGCCGGTCGCCATAGCGGTGCACCAGGGGCGACCAAAAAACTTTCAACGAGTACGGCAGCTCCAACAAGCGCAGACCGCCGATGGCGCGCAGTGACACGCCGTGCAGGCGAAAGTAAACCGGCAGCACTTCCCACAAAATCGCCGCCGGCGCGCCCTGAATAAAATACAGCAGCGCCACCACGCCGAGCTTTTTTTTCATAGCCGGCGCAAAATGTCCCGCGCCGAGCCACTTCCAAAAGTATGAAGTCATTAGGTTCTTGGCTCTAGAGGCAAAGTGCTAAATTTACCAGACCGACTACTCCGTTGATCCGCAATAGGCCTATATTTTATCACAATATATCGTTTCGAGATGAAGGATATTTTACGGACAGTTGGACTTATTTTGCCGGTTGCTTAAAGCACAGCCGGAGTCGCGGCGATCGGAGGAATGACGTAAACATCAAGCACCGTGCGATCGATCGTAAACCGCGCCACCAGCGTGGGCGGGGCGTTTTGACAAGAACCGGAAGTGAACTTAGCAGGACCGCATAGCTCGTCCTCGCCCGAGAGGTGCTTATCTGCCAATTTCTGGAATCAGAAATATTAATGCGTCTGGATCGATTTTTATCGAAATGGCGTGTGATCGGATCCGTACAGGTTGGTTGTCACTGGGCCACGGTATGTCGTCGATATGTACCGGAGAGGTCTCACACTCGATTTGCAGATGACGTCCTCGAAGACTGGCAAGCTCGGGCAATGATTC
>Ga0209640_10000581_pt1 | contig 28673 bp, 24 predicted proteins | sample RifCSP10_1_FD_184018 | JGI IMG/M metagenome (GOLD analysis project Ga0209640, IMG submission 184018) | Soil microbial communities from Rifle, Colorado - Rifle CSP2_sed 10_1 (SPAdes) (version 2) | ecosystem: Environmental > Terrestrial > Deep subsurface > Rock core/Sediment | place: Rifle... | reverse complement strand
TTTTTAATTCTCTACGGGTCTAATTCCCCGCAGCTTGCTGCGATAGGGATGATGAATTCCTTGGAGATACCCCGCAGCTTGCTGCGGGGTAGTTCATTTTTGGATCATGTAATCCGACCGGACAACTCAAAATTCAAAATTAAGAACTAAAAATTAGTGGCTATTGCCAATGATTGATCGTTATTCCCGCCCGGAAATGGCGAGGATCTGGTCGGAGCAGAATCGGTTTCAGAAGTGGCTGGAGGTGGAGGTCCTGGCGGCTGAGGCGCTGTCTCGGCTGGGGGAGGTTCCCAAGAGCGCTGCCGCCCGCATCAAGAAGCGCGCCGGCTTCGATGTCGACCGCATCCGGGAAATCGAAAAAGAAGTCCGGCATGAGGTCATCGCGTTTTTGAGCTCGGTGGCGGAAACTTTGGGTGACGACGCGCGCTTCCTCCATGCCGGCCTGACCTCCTCCGATGTCATGGATACTGCCATGGCGCTCCAGCTCAAGGAGGCGGCGTCGCTTCTGATGGACGACGTGCGCGACCTCATGCGGGTCCTCAAGCAGCTCGCCTTCAGGTACAAGAAACAACCGATGATCGGGCGCACCCATGGCGTCCATGCGGAGCCCATCACCTTCGGTCTCAAGCTGGCCCTCTGGTACGAGGAGATGTCCCGGAATTCGACGCGCCTGAAGCGGGCCGTCGAGGAGATTAGCGTCGGTAAAATTTCCGGCGCGGTTGGCACCTTCGCCCAGATTTCGCCCAAGGTCGAAGCCTACGTGTGCCGGAAGACCGGGCTCAAGCCGGAGCCGATCGCTAACCAGGTCGTCCAGCGCGATCGGCACGCCTTTTTTTTTGCAACCTTGGCGATCATTGCGAGCTCCCTGGAGAAATTCGCCGTCGAGATCCGTCATCTCCAGCGCACCGAGGTCCAGGAAGTCCAAGAGCCCTTTACCGAGGGCCAGAAAGGCTCCTCGGCGATGCCCCATAAGAGGAATCCGATACTATCGGAGAACCTCTCGGGTCTCGCCCGCCTGATGCGCTCCTATGGCGCAGCGGCGCTGGAGAATATCCCGCTGTGGCACGAGCGGGATATCAGCCACTCCTCCGTGGAGCGAGTGATCGCCCCGGATGCGACGATCCTGCTCGATTTCATGCTCCGACGCATGACCTATATCTTGAAACATCTCTCGGTTTATCCCGAGGCCATGAGGCGGAATCTGGAGTTGAGCGGGGGGGCGATCTTTTCCGAGCGGGTTTTGTTGCGTTTGGTAGACAAAGGGCTGGGGCGTGACGAGGCCTACCGCATGGTGCAGCGCCTTGCCCTGAAAGTCAGCCGGGACGGCGGCGACTTAAAGAAGGAGCTCGTGAAGGATCCGCAAATCCGCCGCTACCTTTCCCCTCGTGAGATTGAGAAGGCGTGGGACTTGGACGATTATCTCAAGAACGTGGACCTGATTTTTGACCGGGTGTTTCAATAAAGGATGAAGGAGAAAGCGATGAAGAGGGGCGAAGCCTTTTATGAGGGGAAGGCCAAAATTCTCTACACGACGGATGACCCCGACCTCATCATTCAGTACTTCAAGGACGACGCGACCGCCTTTAACGCGCAGAAGCGGGGGACCATCCGGGAAAAGGGAATTTTCAACAACAAGATCTCGGAAGTCCTGTTCACGCTTCTGGAGGGGAAAGGCGTGCCCACCCATTTTGTCCGCCGTCTGAACGATCGCGAGATGCTCGTGCGCCGGCTCGAGATCATTCCCGTGGAAGTTATCGTGCGCAATCTGGTTGCGGGAAGCCTTGCCAAACGGCTCGGATTAGAGGAGGGAACGCCGCTCTCCAGGCCGGTTCTGGAGCATTGTTATAAGAGCGACGCCTTGGGCGATCCCATGGTCAACGAATCCTATATTCTGGGGCTGGGGTGGGCAACCGAAGCGGAGTTGAGGGAGATCGCGAGGCTCGCTTTTCGCGTCAACGAGCTGTTAAAGGAGTTCTTCGACCAGCGCAATCTCATCCTGGTGGATTTTAAGCTCGAGTTCGGGCGCCATCATGGAAAGGTCTATCTGGGGGACGAGATCTGCCCCGATACCTGTCGGTTGTGGGAGAAAGGGACGCTGGAGAAACTCGACAAGGATCGGTTCCGGCGCGACCTGGGCAGAGTCGAAGACGCGTACCAGGAAGTGTGTCGCCGGGTGTGCAGTTAGGGTTAGGCTTCGCCGTGCGCTTCAAGATCTTTATCTCCCTTAAGGAAGGAGTTCTGGACCCGCAAGGTAAAGCTGTGGAGCGGTCTCTTCACTCCTTGGGCTACCAGGAGGTTCAGGGGGTCCGGATGGGGAAATACATCGAGGTCAACCTCGACCTGGCCTCACGCCAGGAGGCGGAAGCTCGCATCCGGGAGATGTGCGAGCGGCTGCTCGCCAATCCCGTTATCGAGGACTATCGCTTCGAGATCGAAGAGGAAAAGCCATCAGCAGCCAGCAAAAATCGGGCTGAAAGCTGACGGCTGAAAGCTAAGGAGCTACGCGGTTCTATGCGTTGGGGAGTGATCGTCTTTCCCGGGTCGTGCGATGACCAGGACGTTTACGACTGCCTGAAGCACGTGCTCGGACAAAAGGTCGAGTTCGTCTGGCATCGGGATAATCTACAGGCTGACTTTGACTGCCTGGTCCTGCCGGGAGGCTTTTCCTACGGCGACTACCTTCGTGCCGGGGCCGTGGCCCGCTTCTCCCCGATCATGCGAGGCGTTGTCGAGTATGCCTCGCGCGGCGGTTTGGTTGTGGGGATCTGCAACGGCTTTCAGATCCTCTGCGAGGCGGGACTCCTGCCCGGGGTGTTAACGCGCAATGCTTCTCTCCAATTTGTCTGCCGACACGTTTATCTGCGCCTTGAAGAAACCGATACCCCCTTCACCTGCGCCGGGAAAAAGGGGCAGGTCCTGAAGCTTCCGGTCAAGCACGGCGAGGGCTGCTACTATGCCGACCCTACCACTCTGGAGCGGCTGCGCCAGAACCGCCAGATCCTGTTCCGCTACGTAGACGCCAAAGGCCGGACCTCTGCCGCCGCCAACCCCAATGGCTCCCTGGATGACATCGCAGGGGTATGCAATGAGGGACGAAACGTCTTCGGCATGATGCCTCACCCGGAAGATGCTACGGAAAAAATCCTGGGAAGCGATGATGGTCTCAAGATTTTTTCCTCGATCGCTGCGGCGGGCAAAGAGCGGGAAAAGGGGGCGCGGGTCGGATGAGTCAGGCGGAACGCTCTCAGCCCTTGCTCACCCCCGAGATCATCGCCAGCCACGGGCTGTCGGAGGAAGAGTATCAGAAGATCGTCAAGGCCCTCGGCCGGGAGCCCAACTATACCGAGTTGGGTGTCTTCTCGGTCATGTGGTCGGAGCACTGTAGCTACAAGAGCTCCAAGCGCCTGCTTAAGCTTTTGCCTACCGAAGGTCCGGCCGTGCTGCAGGGTCCAGGAGAGAACGCCGGAATCGTGGACATCGGCGGCGGGCTCGCTGCCGTCTTTAAGATCGAGAGCCACAACCACCCCTCTTTCATCGAGCCTTATCAGGGCGCCGCCACCGGGGTGGGGGGTATCCTCCGTGATGTCTTCACGATGGGGGCGCGTCCCATCGCTTCCTTAAACTCGCTGCGCTTTGGCGCCTTCGATCATCCCCGGACGCGTTATCTTCTGTGCGGCGTGGTCGCGGGCATCGGCGGCTACGGCAACTGCGTCGGAGTGCCGACGTTGGGCGGCGAGCTATTCTTCGACGAATGCTACAACTCCAATATCCTCGTCAATGCCTTTACCCTCGGGATCGCCAAGAAAAAACGGATTTTCAGGGGTAGGGCAAAGGGGATCGGCAACCCTTTGATCTACGTCGGGGCGAAGACCGGGCGGGACGGCATCCATGGGGCGACGATGGCTTCGGAAGCCTTCTCCGACGAGGCGGAGAAGCGGCGCCCGACGGTCCAGGTGGGCGATCCCTTCACAGAGAAGCTCCTGTTGGAGGCCTGTTTAGAACTGATGGATAAGGACTGTCTCGTTGGCATCCAGGATATGGGGGCTGCCGGGTTGACCAGCTCCGCCGCGGAAATGGCGGCGCGGGGAGGGACCGGGGTGGAGTTTGAGCTTTCGCTCGTTCCCCTCAGAGAGAAGGGCATGACGCCTTATGAGATCCTGCTCTCGGAGTCGCAAGAGAGGATGCTGCTGGTCGCCAAGAAAGGGAGCGAGGAGGAGGTCAAGAGTATTTTCAATCGCTGGGACCTCGACGCAGTGGTGGTCGGTCGAGTCACCCGGGGAGGATTGTTTCGTGCCTTGTTTCACGGCCAAGAGGTCGTGCGCATCCCCATCGAGGCCCTGACCTCTGCGGCGCCGGTCTATAGTCGACCCGCGGAAAGGCCCGAGGGGCACGACGAAGCGCAGAAATTGGACCTGCGTAAGATCCAGGAGCCCGACGACCTGGGCGCGGTCCTAAAGCAGCTTCTCGATTCTCCCAATATCGCTTCGAAGGAATGGGTCTATCGGCAATACGACCATTTCGTTCGTAGCAACACGGTTGTGGCTCCGGGCGCCGATGCGGCAGTGATCCGCATCAAAGGGACCGATAAGGGGCTGGCGCTCACCGCAGACGGAAACAGCCGCTACTGCTATCTCGATCCGTACGTAGGCGGGGTCTTGGCGGTGGCCGAAGCGGCCCGCAATCTCGCCTGCGTCGGTGCCCACCCGCTTGGGCTCAGCGACTGCCTGAACTTCGGCAGCCCAGAAAAACCCGAGGTCATGTGGCAGTTCTCCCAGGTTGTCCAGGGGATGCGCGATGGCTGCGTCGGCCTGGGAGTGCCGGTTGTGAGTGGCAATGTTAGCTTCTATAATGAAACCGATGGCCGCCCGATCCATCCTACGCCGGTGGTGGCGATGGTGGGGCTTCTGCCCAAGGTCGCGCGCTGCGTTACACCGTGGTTCAAAACGGCCGGCGATCTGGTGGTGCTGTTAGGACGCACGCGCGAGGAGCTGGGGGCGAGCGAGTATCTCAGGGTCGTTCACGGTTTGGTTAAGGGTACCCCGCCGTGGATCGACTTGGGATCGGAGCGGGCGGTGCAGCAATGCTGCTTGAAGGCGATCGAACGAGGCATCGTGCGTTCTGCCCACGATGTCTCGGAGGGAGGTCTAGCGGTGGCGTTGGCGGAGTGTTGCATCGGAGGGCCGGAGAAAGCCCTGGGGGCAAGGATCGAGACGCACGAGATGATGCGAGCGGATGCCTTGCTATTCGGGGAATCGCAGTCGCGCATTATTGTCTCGATCAAGGAGCGCGACCTCGGCCGGTTGCGGGAGATTACCGGAAAAGAAGGTGCACCGCTGCGGGTGATCGGTGTGGTAGGGGGGACGCGTCTCATCATTCAGCCTGTGATCCAGGCTCCGGTGGATGAGCTAAAGTCCATATGGTCGAGCAGTTTGGAACGGCGGCTCAAGTGAGAAAGCTTCCAGCGGTCAGCCCTCAGCAGTTAGGCAGAGAATCTGGCTGAAAGCTAAAGGCTGATAGCTTAAACGATGTTCGATAAGTTTAAAGAAGAGTGCGCTGTCATGGGCGTTTATGGCCACCCCGAGTCGGCCAACCTGGTCTACCTCGGCCTCTACGCTCTTCAGCATCGTGGTCAGGAGTCTTCCGGGATCGTTTCCTCAGATGGCAAGGTTCTGATATCCCACCGCCAGATGGGACTGGTGGCGGATATCTTTAAGGAAGAGGTCATCAAGCGGTTGGAGGGCTTTAGCGCCATCGGACACAATCGCTATTCGACTTCGGGACAAAGCCACGTCAAGAATGCCCAACCGTTCGTGGTCGAGTACGCTCTGGGCCCCATCGCGGTTTCCCACAACGGCAATCTCGTCAATGCGGGTGTTCTGAGGGAAGGGCTTGAGGCCTCCGGCTCCATCTTTCAGTCCACCTCCGATACCGAGGTGATCATCCATCTCATCGCCACCTCCAAGGAGAGGACTCTTATGGGGAGGATCGTGGAGGCGCTGAGCCGGGTGAGAGGAGCTTACTCACTCCTGTTTGTGACCTTGGATCGGATGATTGCAGCCCGTGACCCGATGGGTTTTCGACCGCTCGTGTTGGGGAGGCTGAAGCGGGGAAAGGACCGGGGAGCTTATGTCGTCTCTTCCGAGACCTGCGCCCTGGATCTTATCGAGGCCGAATATCTGAGGGAAGTAGAGCCCGGCGAGATCATTACCTTCGGCCCTGATGGGATGCAGTCTTTAAAGCCCTTTCCCCCAGCGCCCCATGCCAAGTGCATCTTCGAGTACATCTATTTCTCCCGCCCCGACAGCAATCTTTACGGCCGAAACGTGTATCAGGTGAGAAAAGAATTGGGCCGCCAGCTTGCCCGCGAAAGCGCTGTGGCCGCGGATCTGGTGACGCCGGTTCCGGATTCCGGCGTCCCTGCGGCGATCGGTTACGCGGAGCAGTCACGGCTCCCCTTGGAGTTCGGCCTGATCCGTAATCACTACGTGGGACGGACCTTCATCGAGCCGCAGCAATCGATTCGTCACTTCGGGGTCAAGATCAAGCTGAACGCCCAACGGGAGGTGCTGAACGGAAAGAGAGTGGTGGTGGTGGATGACTCGATCGTGCGCGGCACGACCAGCCGCAAGATCATCCGGATGCTGCGCGATGCGGGCGCTAAAGAAGTGCACTTGCGGATCAGTTCTCCGCCGACCAGCGGTCCCTGCTATTACGGGATCGACACCCCAACGCGCAGTGAGCTCATAGCCTCCTCCAACTCCGTGGAGGAGATCCGCAGATTCATCGAAGCGGACAGCCTCGCGTATCTCAGTCGTGAGGGAATGTACGTCTTTCTCGACGGCAAAACCCAGGGCTTCTGTGATGCCTGCTTCAGCGGCAACTACCCGGTTCACTTCGACGACGAAGGCCACACACACCAGCTCCACCTCTTCGAAGCGCTCCAGCAGCGCTGAACCCCTCGTCTGGACCGATTACGAAGCTCTTAGCAAGGCCGCAAGGCCCAACTTGGCAAGCTCTAGGTCCTGGGCAGACGGACGTCCACTGACCCCGATGCCACCGACCGTGAAGTCATTCTTGCGAATCATCACCCCGCCGGGAATTCCGGTGATGCGGGGGTTGCCATACCAATCGACGGTGCGCTTGGAGTTTAGGAGCGACTCTCCGAAATCGCCACTGTCCCTTTCCATGTACGCCGCCGTGAATGCTTTGTTCATGGAGAACTGGACGGAGCGCAGCGTGGCCCCGTCCATTCGAGCAAAGCACGCCACATCGCCGTTACGGTCCACGACGGCGACCGAAACGGGTCTCCCTCCATCCTCGGAAGCTGCCTTGAGGATGGCCGTCACTCCGACCTGGGCCTCTTTCAGGGTCAAAACTTCCATGGTCAACTGCTCACCCTTGCCGATGGAGGTTCAGACGCGGGAGGGATTTCTGGGGCATACCTTCCTAAAATATAGAAAAGCTTCGCGCTAAGGCTATGCTGGCCGCATGCCTTAGCCACCCCGAGAACGAGTCTAAAACGGTCTTAAATTACTTCAGGTGCTTGCTGACCAGTTTGGTCATCTCGAACATCGTCACCTGCTTTTTGCCGCCGAAAACCACCTTCAGGTTTTCATCGGCGTTGATCATGGTTCTCTTCTTCTTGTCCTGAAGCCCGTTACGCTTGATGTAAGCCCAGAGCTTCTTCGTCACCTGAGTGCGGGGAAGCGCTTTGCTGCCGACAACCGCGCTCAACGCAGTGTCTGGCTGCATGGGTTTCATAAATGCCGGATTCGGTTTCCGTTTTGTTGCGGCCATAGTTTCCTCCTTGGAGTAGGAATTTAATTAGTCTGAGCTTATACCAAACACTGGGCTCTTTTACTAGCTTTTTTTCCTTTTGTTTTGCCGTAGCTCTTCTGTCGCCGCCCTATCCCACACGAGGTCGGTGTCGGCCCAGTGCGCGACGACTCCATAATCCGACTCCGCTCTCTCCGGGGAGACATAGCCTTGGCGCACATCTTCCAGGACCTTTTCGGCCGGGCGCGCATAAGGATCGCCCATGCCTCCGCCCCCCGGCCTCTCGATCCGCAATTGATCACTTTCCTGTAGGCGAAAGTCGCCGAAGCGGGAGGGGAGCCTTTTCTCCTCCGGGGCGCCGGGATTGATGATACAGGCTCCCTTGCCACCCTCTTTCCCTCCCTCGGCCCCCCAGGGCTCGACGACGTGTTTGTCGGTTCGCATCGAGAAGCGGACCTCTCCCTGGAGAATCCGGTAGCCCCGGCCGAAGCCCAAGCCGCCGCGCCACGTTCCCGCGCCGCCCGAGTCGCGGATGATTTCGAACCGCTCCACCCGCGTAGGGAATTCGGATTCGATGATCTCCACCGCAGCGGTTTTGCAGTTGCTCAGATGAAAAGCAGTCGCGGATACGCCATCTTTTCCCCAGCGGGCGCCGGTGCCGCCGCTGAAAATTTCATAATGGACATAAGGTCGGCCGCCCGCGGTGCTGTTTCCGCCCAGCACGATCGCCGCGCTGCCGGAGCCTCCGGCGATTCGTTTTTCCGGCACAAATCGGCCCATGGCTTTGAGAATCGCCTCTACGACCACGAGCGCCGTGGGCATGTAGGTGTTGACGGCGGCGGGGAAGCGGGGATCAACCACGCTGCCTTCGCGAAAGGTCGCCTCGACCACCCGCGCCAGTCCCTGGTTGATGGGTAGATAGGGGTCGACCAGGCATATGAGGCAATAGGTGCAGCAGGCCCGGACCAGCGGCGGGCGAATGTTGGCCGGGCCTTTGGTTTGGTCGCTCGATTGGCTGAAGTCGAAGCGGATCCGCTCGCCTTCCTTTTCGACCGCCACGTGAATGCGAATGGGCCGCTCCAGCTCGATACCGTCGTGATCGACGAAGCTCTCTCCCTCCGAGCGGCCGTCGGGCCATGAGGCGATCGCCTTGCGCACTCGGTTCTCGGTATAGGAGGAAAGCAGCTCGGTGGAAGCGATTACCGTCTCCTTGCCATAGCGCTCCATGAGCTCGGCAACTCTTCTCTCCCCCAGGCGCCCTGAGCCCACCTGGCCGCGGATATCCCCGAGGACTACCTCCGGCGTGCGGCTATTCGCTGTAAGGATCGCTTCGATCTCTTTTACGGGTCTATGTCGCGAGACAAATTTCACCGGTGGCAGGTGGAGGCCTTCTTGAAAGATCTCCCGGGCCTGACCGGAGCCGCTTCCAGGGACGGTCCCGCCGATGTCGCTTTTGTGAGCCATGCTGGCGGCGAACCCGACCCGCTCCCCGCGATAAAAGACCGGCGTCAGCACGCCCATGTCGGAAGCATGCGGACTACCGCCCAGATAAGGGTGGTTGATGATGAAAGCGTCTCCTTCGTGAATTTCACCTGCCCCATAGTGTCGGAGGACCGCTTCGGCGCAGGCGGGGAAGGCTCCCATGTGCAGCGGCAGCACGACGTGCTGGGCGACGACCTCGCCCCGGGTGTTGAGGATGGCGCAGCTAGCGTCCTGGGATTCGCGGATGATGGTGGAATAGCCCGTGCGGAAAAGCGAGTTTTGCATCTCCTGGACGATGCCCGCCAGGCGCGCGTAAATCACTTGGAGGGTGATGGGGTCAACATCAACCATAATATTTTTTATTTTTCAGTTCTTAGTTTTTAGTTGCTGCTCCCCGTAACTTAAAACTCAAAATTCATAACTCGAAACTTAAAACTCCCTGGCTTTTGACGTGCCGGCCTTATCGATCCGGAGTTCCCCGTTGTGCCGCTCGATCACCACGCCGTATAGCTTCTCCGCCTTCTCCTGAGAGACGTACCCGTTCAGGACATCGCTCAAGACTTTCTGCGGGTCACGCTCCAGGGGGTTCCCCAAACCGCCGCCGCCCGGGGTCTCCAGCCGGACCACATCGCCGGGATAGAGAGTGTGATCTGAATAGCGGGAGGGGAGCACTCTCTCTTTTTCGGTATTCGGGTTCAGGGTGCACTTGCCGGTTCTGCCGGGGAAGCCTCCCTGGATTCCCTTCGGGGCTACCGAGTGTTTGGTGGAGCGCAGGGAGAAGCGCGCCTCGTGGTCGAGGATCTCGTATTCACGCACGAAGCCCAGGCCTCCCCGGGAGGTTCCCGCGCCCCCGGAGTCGGGAATCAGCTCGAATCGCCTCAGGCGCGCTGAGAACTCCGATTCGATGATCTCAACCGGGGCAATCCTGGCATTGGATTGGTTCACGTTGGTGCCGGAGACGCCGTCCTTACCGGTGCGGCCGCCGGAGCCTCCGCCGAAGATTTCATACTGCACATAGCTCTTGCCGGTTTTGTTGCTTCGCCCGCCGATGATGATCGAGCGGCTGCTGCAGCCGTCGGCCACCTTCTTGGTGGGCGTGAGCTGGCTAAAGGCTTCGAAGAGCGCTTCGACGAGCGCGTGAACCGTGGGGTTATAGGTGTTGACCGGAGCGGGAAAAAGCGGATCAAGCGCGCTGCCCTCTCGGACTTTTACCTCGATGACCCGAGCCAGGCCCTGGTTGATGGCCAGGGCGGGATCGACCAGGGCCGTGACGCAGTAGGAGCAGGCAGCCCTCACTACCGTCGGGCGAATATTGGCCGGCCCCTTGGTCTGGTCGGCCGTGCCGCCAAAATCGAAGAGCAACCGATCCCCTTTTTTTTCAAGGCGCACATGGATTCGCACCGGCTTGTCCAGCTCAATCCCGTCGCTGTCGACAAACCGCTCGCCCTCTCCGACGCCGTCGGGCCAACAGGCGATCTCACGCCGCACCTTGGTCTCCGTCAAGGCGAAGAGGTGGGGGTAAGAGGCGAGGACCGTTTCTTTACCGTAGCGGTCCATCATCTCTTGAAACCGCCGCTCGCCGAGGCGGTCGGCGCCTACCTGCCCGCGCATATCGCCGACAACCAGCTCCGGTGTGCGGCTGTTGGCACCGATGATCGCCTCGATGTCCCGGCTGGGCTCGAAGCGGGAGATGTACTTGAGCGGCGGCAGATGCAGCCCCTCTTGAAAGATCTCGCGAGCTTGGCTCCAACAGCTTCCCGGCACCGGCCCGCCGATGTCGCTTTTGTGGGCCATGCTGGCGGCAAAACCGACCCATTCCCCGCGATAGAAGATCGGCGTCAGGACCGCCATGTCCGGCGCATGGGGGCTGCCCCCCAGATAGGGATGGTTGGTGATAAAGGCATCGCCTTCCTCGATCTCGGAGGCTGCATAGTGTCGAAGGACTCCCGCAGCGCAGGCGGGGAAGGCTCCCATGTGGAGCGGCAGGACCACGTGCTGGGCGACGACCTCGCCCCGGGTGTTGAGGATGGCGCAGCTAGCGTCCTGGGATTCGCGGATAATGGTAGAAAAGCCCGTGCGGAAGAGCGAGTTTTGCATCTCCTGGACGATGCCCGCCAAGCGAGCATGAATGACTTGAAGAGTGATGGGATCAATTACCATAATTGTTAATTTTGGATTCTTAATTTTTAATTGGCTTCTGACAATTCAAAATTCATAATTCAAAATTCAAAATTTTATTTGGCTCTAACCATCATATTCCGGTAGCTATCTACAAACGCCTCCTGTTCCGGATGGATCACCGTTGTCGTGTCCATCTGTTCGATCACCGCGGGGCCGCTCACTGCGTGACCCGGCTCGAGCAGTTCCCTGCTGTAAATCTGACAATCCAGCAGCCCGTGCTCCTGACCGAAAAATATCTTTCTCTCTCCGGTTCGGGCAGCCTCAACCTTTCTTCCCGAAGCCGCAGCCGGAGAGAGCCGGGCCTGCGGCACCAGGCCGAGAGACACCAGGCGCAAGCTCACCAGCTCCACGGGCTCCGTCTCCGCCTTGTGGCCGTGGGCCTGCTCATGCTGGCTATCGAATCTTTGGCGCAGGAGGTCCAAGTCCTCTGGTTTTAGCGGTGGAGAGGGCGAGGGCACCGTCAGCTCGTAGCCCTGGCCCGCGTAGCGCAGATCGACGGACGCCTCGATCTCCATCTCGCTCTCGTTAAAGCCCTCAGCCCGTAGCTCCTGCCGGGCCTGCTCGATGAGTTGGGAAAAGAGCCGGTTGATCTCATTGGGATCCAGCCCCTTTAGCGGCGCGAGCTTGGAGCGGACATAGTCGTGCTTGACGTCGGACATGAGGAGCCCGAGGGCGGAGGTGACACCCGGAGCGAATGGGATGAGCAGCGAGGGGATGCCCAGGTCGAGTACGATTTTACCCGCATGCATCGGTCCGCCCCCGCCGAACGCGACCAGGGTGAAATCGCGAATGTCGTAGCCGCGTTGGGAGGAGACCGCCTTGATCGCCTCCTCCATCTTGACATTGATGATTTTCAAAATTCCGTCGGCGGCCTCCAATAAATTCAAGCCCAAGGGACGCGCGATTTTTTCTTCCAACAGCCTTTCGGCCTTAGGCTTATTCAGTTTCATTCGACCGCCGAGAAATTTGTCGGGGTGGAGCACCCCGAGGACCAAATTGGCGTCGGTGATCGTGACCTGCATGCCCCCATGATCATAGCAAATCGGTCCCGGGTCGGCGCCCGCGCTGTCCGGGCCGACCTGGACACCCCCGACGGCATCGACGCGCGCGATGGTGCCGCCGCCGGCGCTGACCGTATGGATGTCGAGCATCGGAAGGCTGATCGGGCGCTGATTGATTCTTCCCTGAGTGGTGATCACGGGCGTCCCTTTGTGGATCAGCGCCACGTCGCAGCTCGTTCCGCCCATATCGAAGGTGATGATATTTTTCAGGTCGACGCGCTGGCTGATTCCCAGCGAAGCCATGACCCCGCCCGCGGGGCCGGAGAGGACCGTGGCGACGGGTTTTCTCGCCGCGCGCTGAAAAGTGGACACCCCCCCGTTGGACTGCATGATGTAAAGCTTGGGTGTGGTCACCCCAATTTCCCGGAGCCGTCCTTCGAGAAGGCCCAGGTAGCGGCCGACCACGGGCGCGATGTAACCGTTAATCACAGTGGTGCTCATGCGGTAGAACTCGCGGATCTGCGGTAAGACCTCACAGGAAAGCGAAAGATTGGCTTCGGGAAACTCCTTCGCGACGATCTCCTTCATCCTGATCTCGTGGTCGGGATTGAGGAAGGAGAAGAGAAAGCAGACGGCGATGGATTCTACACCCTTTTTCTTTAGCCTGCGCACGGCTTGGAGCGAGGACTCCACGTCAATCGGTTTGAGAACTTCGCCGCGGAAATCGACCCGCTCCGGTATCTCTTCGGTATAGTAAGGGGGCGCCAGCAGCCGAGGTTTCTCAAAAAAGAGATCGTAGGTCGCCGGGCCGTAGCCGCGGGTCTGCTCCATGACCTCATAGATGCCGCGAAACCCCTCGGTGACGAGGAGCCCGGTCTTAGCTCCCTTTTCTTCGAGCAGCGTGTTCGTTCCCACCGTCGTGCCATGGGAGAAAAAGCTGATATCGGCGGCTTTCACCCCTTGGTCGAGCAGGTCTTTGACGCCGTTGAGGACCGCCTGGAAAGGCTCTTTGGGCGTGGAAGGAACTTTGGTGATGGTGATCTCGCCGCTCTCTTCGTTGAAGAAAACGAAGTCCGAGAAAGTTCCTCCGGTATCGACGGTGACGCGGTACTTAGCCATGGTGTTTTGGCTGTAGCATTATTTCTTTTAGGGTTCAATGACGCTCGACGGCACAGAGAAATTGCTTGACCCGGACTTCGCTTCGAATTATCGTTCTTTGAGAAGGTAAATATGCATGCGTATCGAGAGCTTGTTCACCGTTGCATCGACTGTGGCCGCATACGCTCACGCTTATCTCGCTACCCAGCAATTGCACGGCACTTTCCCGAGAGCGTTCTAAAATCCTGTAGTGACCAACCTCCCTACTACTGTCATTACATGGCCTGGCGCCTTGGGACGTGGCTAACCGAAATCTACCCGGAGAATATGGAACGGATGCTCTCGGCAGCTTCGCTCATCGACAATTGGCAGCAAGAGTTTCGACAGCACCAAAACAGCTGCGATTTCAGTAAGTATTGGAGCCTCCTCTGGCAAATGCAGGTGGCGGACTTTTTCAAGACACGTGGGGCACGCCTTTCATGGAACCCGGCGGGGCCAGACCTGTCTGTAGAAGATCTCGAAGGACAATTCTTCGTAGAGTGCTATGCCTATCAGAAGTCTTACCCTATTGAGGAGTTCATCCATGAAGTCCTACGCTGTGTTGATGAACGAATTCGTGTTGAGCATCGGGCATACCTGCCCTTTAGCCTTCCAAAGAACGGCACTACCGCAGGGTTTCTCGATGAGTTATTTCAGTCCTTCCTCAAACCTGGCTCCGTCGACCAGGCTCTCCAGGCTGCTGCCCGGTGCTGGCCCCATCTCTTCCCTGTTCCTTCGGGAGCAGAGAACTTCTTCGTATACATCGGGGGTCCTAGCGATGCTTATCAGCCCGGAGTTCTGCCTAACTATACAGGTGATCCGCCGAGCTACCTACAAGACTGTATCTCCAAGGCGATTGGAAACAAACAGGACAAAAACAAACTTGCTACACATCGACCGAACCTTCTTGCAGTCAACTGTCTTCTTAGTGACGAGTTCTTTATGGCGGAGCAGCGGCAGAAAGAGCTAAGTGAGAGAATACCTGAGCCAGACCTCGGGTCGAATCTGGACGCTGTGTTGTTCACGAGCACTGGTGTCGATAAACCGCTCTCGCAAGTGAACATTTGTTCTCGAAGTGAGATACATCCTGTCGTTGCGTGGCTGCAACGCAACGGACTCATAGAATCCGAGGCGGCACGAAAAACAAGAGAAACTCATTCTCATACGCCAGATCGGTGACATGGAGTTAGGGTTAGTGTCAGACTTGCGTAAGTTGAATAATTGTATTAAGGGCTGCTCATGCCCCGTCATCCTCGTATTCATGCCCCAGGACTACTCTTCCATATAATAGCTCGGGGTAATAATGGGCAGAAGGTGTTTCTGGAGAACGCCGATTACGAAGCGTTTTTGAACTGCCTCCGCCAGGTCCGCGATCGTTATCCCTATTATCTTTATGCCTATGCTCTCATGCCCAACCATCTCCATTTGCTGATGGAAGTTATCGATGTGCCCACTGCTCGCATCATGCAATCGTTGCTAACAGGGTATGTTCGTGGGTTTAACCGGACGTACGGGCGTAGGGGGCATTTGTTCCAAGGTAGGTATAAGGCGATAGTGTGTGACCGGGACAGTTATCTGTTGGAGTTAGTCCGGTACATTCATTTGAATCCGGTTCGAGCGGGGCTCGTAAGACGGCCTGGGGAGTGGAAGTGGAGTGGTCATGGTGAATATTTGGGGAAGCAAAAAAGAGGGCTGATTAATCCGGGCCCGGTGATGGGAGAGTTAAGGAGACCAGCGCGCTACGAAGCGTTTGTGCGGGATGGAATAAAAGAAGGATACCGTGCGGAATGGCATCCTGGTGATCATGAACCGTTTCTAGGAGCTGAGGGATTCTTGAGGAGGATAGTGAAGACGGAGGAGAGGATAGGTCCGCGCCGCCCCGTGGCTATGGAAGCTCTTTGCAAGCAGATTGCGAAAGAGGCGGGATTCAGCCCGGACGCGTTGCGGGGAAGAGGGCGGAGTGCACCGTTGGTAGCAGCCAGGCATCGGTTTATGCGAAGAGCTGTTTTAGAAGAAGGATATGGATCAGTAAAGGTGGCCACATTTTTGGGATGCCATGCTTCGAACGTTAGCCGGGCTCTACAAGAAGTGCCGTCTGGAACTTAAGCAAGTTACGCAAGTCTGACACCACATTTCATCGGTAAACATGCTGCTTGATGCGATTGTTGCGGTCATAACGAACGGTGACAAGGTGCTCCTGATCCAAAGGGCGCCCCCTGTGCGGGGTGCGGGGTATTGGGCGCCGGTTAGCGGGGAAGTCGAGCCCGGAGAGAGCCAGGAGGCGGCGGTAGTTCGGGAGGCGATGGAAGAGGTCGGGTTGGTGGTACGGCCGCTCCGCAAGGTGTGGGAAAATATCTCATCGCGTGGAACTTTTAGACTGCACTGGTGGCTCGCTGAATACGTCGCCGGCGAATTGATGCTTGACAAGAGGGAGGTAAGCGAGGCCCGCTGGCTAACGCCCGACGAGATCTGCGGACTGGAAGAGACCTTTGAGGGGGACCGCGAGTTCTTTCAGAACATGCTCCCGTTGTTGGAGAGAGAGAACGGCGACGGCTGAGAGCAAAATCGGAGAGAATTTTATTGCGGAGGCCTCACGAGCGTGGTAGGATTTGAAGTATGAGCGGGCTTGAAGCCGTCAAAAAGATCGTTGCCCCGTTTCTCGCGCATGGGATTTGCAAGGACGAGGCCGAGGCGTTGAAGATGCTGGCTGAGGACTACGTTCAGAGGCAAGTGCGGCGATATGAAGAGCGGGCCGAACATTTTCGTTCCTTCTACCGGACCTCAGTGGAACAATTCGCTGAGCAGGTTGAGGCTCTCTGCGAGGGTTCTGGACGGATTTCTGCGTTGGCCGGTCTGGACAGGCGACAGCAGATAGTTCGGGCGGAAGACGATTTAGAAGAATGGCAGGCCGCGGAGCAGTTCCTCGCCCGCTGGCACGCGGTGGAGACAGACTTGCAGAATGCTTCCACTCCTTGAAGCCATTCTCCGTGCTTCCCCTTAGACCAAAACTTTCCAAATCTCTCGAATTTTCCTCATCACTATCATGACGCCAACGGTAACATTGTTGCGTCCTCGCTGACGGGAGATCCAATTACAGACTTGATCGAGTGCTAGGCGCGCTCTAGAGATTGTTGCATTTGACTCGAGTGTCCAGCTTGATCGTCTCTCTCTACGGGTGTATAGGAGGCTTGGGATTGACGCTGGGTCGGGGCACACTTTCGGCTACACAGTAGAGAACCATGTATTACGGGGCTAGAGGAATCGTCGGGCTGGTCAAGCCGACGTACCGTCCCGGGTCGATGGAGAGCTTTATCAAGCTCATGCCTGAAGGGGTAGGTTTTATCCCGCTTCATGTCGGCGTCAGGGCCGGAACCGAGCAGGAGTTCCAGGAGGCTTTGGCCATTGCTGAGAGGAAGGTCGCCAAGCTCGCCGAGCTGGGAGCAGACATCGTGGTCATCATGGGCGCGCCTCCGACCATGGTTCGCGGATACGGCTTTGACACAGACCTTGTAGCCCAGCTCCAGGAAAAGTACCGCATCTCCGTTCTCACCGCCACGATTGCCCAGGTCGAGGCCTTCAGGGTCTTGGGGATCAAACGGCTGGTCGGGATCACCTATTTCAAGGACGACCTCAACCGCCAGTTTGCCAAATTTTTTGTGGACGGCGGGTTTGAAGTGGCGGCGATGAGAGGACTTGACGTCCCCTTTAAGGACGCGGGAAAGATCCCTTCCGAAGAGATCTACGCCTTTGCGAAGAAAGTTTTCGTCGACGCCGGCGGCGCAGATGGGATCTATCTGCTCGGGGCTGGGTGGCACAATCTTCCCGTCATCGAGCCTTTGGAGCGGGATCTCCAGACTACCGTCGTCTCCAGCATCCCGGCGCAGGTGTGGGCCACGCAGAAGCGGCTTCACCTGCGCGCGCCCGTGAAGGGTTACGGCCGGCTACTGGAGGAGATGCCCTAGACAATTGCAAATTGCGGATTGCGAATTTCGAATTGAAAAAAATCTGAAATCTGTAATTTGAGATTTGAGATTCCGAGCGAAGCGAGGACATGCGAGTTGTCATTCATGGATTGACCAAAGAGTTCATGACCGGGCAGGGTAAGATCCGTGCCCTGGCGGGGGTGGACTTGGAAGTCCGGGACAGGGAATTTTTCGGCGTGATCGGGCCCACCGGGTGTGGGAAGACCACTCTTCTTCATATCATCGCCGGCCTAGAAAAGCCGACCGCGGGCTCGGTCGAATTCGTCGGGGAAAAGCGGACTAAGGCGATGGTCTCGATGGTTTTTCAGGACGCTGCCTTGCTGCCATGGCGGACCGTCGGCCGCAACGTCCCTTTAGGGCCGGAGTTTCGCGGGGAGCCGAAGCCGGTCTACCGGAGGGTGGCCCAATTTTTCCTCGAGATGGTCCGGCTCCTGGACTTCGGCTCGGCCCATCCGAACGAGCTCTCGGGCGGGATGAAGCAGAAGGTGGCGCTCGCTCGCGCGCTGGCGAACGATCCGGAAGTCGTCCTGATGGACGAGCCCTTCGCCAACCTCGATGCGCAGACGCGCCTGCTCTTGCGCGAGGAGCTTCTGCAGATCTGGGAGAAAGATAAGAAAACCCTCATCCTCGTCACCCACAATATCGAGGAGGCTGTGATGCTGTGTGATCGAATCGCGGTCATGAGCGCCGCACCCGGCGTGGTCCGGAGCGTGATCGCCGTGGACGTGCGCCGGCCGCGGACCATCAAAAGCATGTCGGATCCCGATTTTGTTCGCTGCCTAGAGAAGATCTGGGGCCTTTTGCGCTATGAAGTCGATAAAGCGATGCGGGAAAACCACCCCTCGGGCTCGACCCCTTCTCAGGAAGAGCAGACCCGAAAGAATTACTTCGGTTGGTGGTGAGAACGGCGCGCTTGATTCCACACATAGCGGGCCACCGCCAGATCTTCGTCGGCGATGCCGTTGGACTGAAAGAGGATCTTCTTAGGACGAGGTTGAGGCGCGCCTTCGGCAACGATCTTCTCCAAAGGAATCACATCCTCCCAGCGAACTATTCCCGCCTGACAAGCAGCGATCAAGTCGCCGCTATCGTTTTGCGCGGTTGGGAGATCATCCGTGACCACGAGTTCCATCCGCCGGATGAGATCGCCTGAGACTTCATGTTTTACCGCTTGGTTTGCCCCCATTGAGATGACTAAGACTTCGTCCCTGATTCTGCTGCCGTCGATCAGAGGAGTGGAAGAATCTGTCGCCACCACAACGATATCCGATTCCGCTTCGATCTCCTCGGGAGACGAAGATTCCTTGAACTTCACGGACAGTCGTTTGCCCATCTCGCGGATGAAATCTTTTCTCTGCCTCGGATTGCGACCGAAGACCAGAACCTGCTTGATCTGGCAGGAGTGTACAATCGCCTCAACCTGGAAGGTCGCCTGCCATCCTGGACCGATGATCCCCAGCACCCTGGCCTCCGGGGGCGCGAGGTATTTTGCCGCCACGCCGCTTGCCGCTCCCGTGCGCAGGCTGCTTAGGTAGGTAGCGATCATGATAGCCTGGATCGCTCCTGAGCGCCCGCTGTAAAGCGTAATGGTATTTGTTGGCATCATGTAGGCCCTCAGGCAGATGAGATCCCAGCCAGCGTGCCAGGCGGCCATCAAGTTGAGCTGTTTCCGGCTGCTCTTGATCCTGCGGCGGGGCAGGCCCTGTACCTTGCCGGCCGCCCGGTCTCGAAAGATTCCCTCGACGACCCGGATGGCGCGGGGCATGTCGATCAGCCGGCGGGTCAGTCGCTCGCTGAGTATGAGCGCCATGACGTCCCTACGCCTGAGGGGTATGGGGAAGGATCACCTGGAAAGAGGAGCCCTTGCCCGGTTGGCTGCGGACTTGGATCTCTCCCTTGATGAGCTCAAGGTATTTCTTGACGATCGTCAGCCCCAGGCCGACTCCCTGGGCGGTGTCAGTGGAGCGGACCTGATGATATCCTTCGAAAATCTTCGGCAGCTCTTCGGGCGCGATGCCTCGGCCGGTGTCCTCCACCACCAGCGCGACGGATCCGGAGGCTGGCCGGTTCTCGATCCGGATGCGCACTTCTCCTTTAGCGGTGTACTTGAAGGCGTTCACGATCAGGTTGCACAGGATCGTTTCGACTTTAGCGCCGTCGGTCGTAAGGATCGGAAGATTGGGCTCTATGTCCCAGACGACCTTGAGCCCGCTTTTCCTTTGCAGCTCGGCGACCAGAGGTTCCAGCGATTTGAGGATCTCGTCGATGATCACCGGGGAGATATCCAGCGGGATGGCCCCCGCCCTGATCCGCGAGAGGTTCAACAGATCGTTGAGCATTCGGAGAAGTGTTTGGCACTGGTCTTGAATCTTGCTCAGGGACCCTTTTTGCTCTTCGGTCAAAGCTCCGGTGGCCCGCATGTTGATGATCTCCAGGAGCCCGGTGATGACGGTCAGCGGGGTCTTAAGCTCGTGCGCGAGGCGGGCAAGGAATTGAGAACTCTCTTGGTTCGCCTGTTCGAGATCACCATTAAGCCGCTTAAGCTCCTCGAAGAGGAGCGCGTGGTGTATGGCCACCGCGGCTTCCGCGGCCAGCTGTTGGAGAAAGAAGACGTCCCTTCCGGTGAAGTCTTTTACAGTACGGCTTAATACGACCAAAGCGCCGATCCCTTCGCCTTTCAGGACAATGGGAACCCCGAGGTAGCTTCGAAACCCGAGGGTTTCCACTACCGCCCCCTTGGGACCCGAGGCGTTGTGCTGTTTCAGGTCCCGGATGAGCAGGGGACGACAATCCTTGATGAGAGAAGACGATTGTACCTGGCTCTCCAGGCTGGCCTCATGGTAGGGGGCAAGCTCCATCCCCGAAATCGCGCGAATACGGAAAGAGCCGTTAGGCTCGCGCAGCCGTACAAGAGCGCAATCGGCTTTGAAAATGTTCAGGACCTCTTTGGTTAGGCGTTGGAGGAGGGCGTCGAGATCGAGCACGTTGATCTCGGAGGTGAGTTGATGCAGCACCCCTTGCTCCTCTAACAGGCGGTGGGTTTGCTGGGAAAAGCGCGCGTTCTCCATAGCGATGGCAAGCCACTCGGCCACGGACTCGAGAAAGGCCGACTCGCGCTTGCCGTAAGCTTTGGTTTTGTTGGATGCGACGTGCAGGCTTCCGACCACGCGGTCCCAAAGAACGAGCGGCAAGCCGATGTAGGAACGAAAGCCCATGCGCTTCAGGTGTTCATCTGTCTCGAAGTCTCGGGCCACCGAGGTATCTTCGCGGATGAAGGGCTTGCGCTCCCGCACGACCCACTGGGTGACGTTCTCTTCCCGTGGGGAAAATTCTGGGTCGTTGTCAAGGGAGTCCTGGGGGAAGGGAGAGATCAGGAAGAGACCGGTGAGCTTATCTTGGCGGTCCACCCGGCTGATCGCGATCCGGTCGCAGGGGACGTACCCCTTGATCCCCACCGCAAACTCGCGAAAGACCGCATCCAGGCTAAGCTTGGAAACCATAGCCCGGCCCAGATGGGAGATGGCCTTCTGCCATTGGAGGTTGGAGTCGGCAGTTCGCTTCCGCTGAGCGGCCTTGGTTATGGAAGCCCGGGCCATGAAGCCGTAATTTACCACACCCCGCGCACCTTTGGGAACCTTGGAGGCTGAGCTCCCTAGCCTACGCCACACTCTTGACGGCGAGGCCGAGCCGTCCCAAGATAGGTGCCAGGAGCTCATATGGAAGAGAAGATTCCCAGAAAGTGGGGTTATCTTTTAGTTTTATTACTGCTCCTGGCGGCGGCAATTCTCGCCTGGAGGAGCATGAGAGAGCCGGGAATTGTCCCGAGTGTTCCCGCACCGCCTGAGGAGCGGGCCGGCGAGTACGGACAAAAGAACAGACAGATCCAGCAGATGGAGCGTCAAATTACTGAACTTCGTAAACAGCTCGAGGAACGCTCCGGGCAGGTCAGGGATTTGAAGTCTCAGCTTGAGGAGACGTCCAGGGCGCTTACCTCTGCGCAGCCGAAGCTCGAACAGGCGAGACGCGAAAGGGGACCTGCGGCAGTGTCGCCGCCCCAGCCGAGCGCCAGGGAGCTCCCGCGGCCCAGGGAAAGACCTGGGTCTGGAGAAGTCCCCGTGGCCAAGGAAGACTTCCCGCCCAAGGAGCCGGAACCGGCTGGGATCTGGGAGCGCCCGGCCGAGCCCGGGACCTACGAAACCATTCGGGTCACATTCGTGTTTGAAGAGCCATCGGGGTCTTCGCGTAAGGTGGCCACGATCAAGGAGGGGACAAAGGTCACGGTGGTCGGCTCTCGGGGAGAATGGCTCGAGGTCCGATCCAAGTATGGCAACCCTCCGGGTTTCGTGCGCCGGGAGGACGCCATGTTCGTGAAAGGAAAGGATTGATCGCCATTTGGGCAAGCACGTGAGAGTGTGATACTGTGCGCCGTAAAGGAGGGGTGCTAATGAAACGATTGGTTTTTTTGGCGGTAGCTTTGGGGCTGATGGCTCTGGTTCTGCCAGCCGTTGGGGTAGTCCCTGGGCGGGCACAGGACTTTAAGTCGGTCCTCGCTAACCCGGAGCGACCTCAAAACGAACGCGCCCTTGATTCTTCCCGCAAGCCGGAAGAGGTGCTTAAATTCTACGGCGTCAAGCCTGGAGACAGGGTGGCCGATATTATGGCCGGAAGGGGCTATTACACTGCGATCCTATCCCAGGTCGTCGGCGATAAAGGTGCGGTCTACTCCGCAAACGAGACCGTGAGAAAAGAATTCGCCGCGCGTTTTCAGAATCCTCTCTATGCGAACGTAAAGCCCGTCGAAGGCAAAATGGACATGCTCGCTCTGCCTTCTGACGGTTCGCTCGACTTTGTGCTGATCCACCTCAACTATCACGATCTGGCGCCGGAGACGCGAACGGCAATGAACCGAAGGATTTTTGCCGCCCTCAAGCCCGGCGGGGCATACGGCGTCGTCGACCATTCCGCTAAGGATAAAAGCGGTAATGAACATACTCTCAGCCTGCACCGTATTGATAAAGCCTTGGTGGTTAAGGAGGTGACCGAGGCTGGTTTTGTCTCGGTCAAGGAAGGGGTGATGCTGCGGAATCCCGATGATACGCGTACAGAGAGCGTATTCAAAGATCGCGGCAACAGCGATCGCTTCGTGCTGCGATTTGAAAAGCCAAAATGATTCTCTTGCCGCCTCCTTGAAAAAACCTGACTATGTGGCGCGATAGCCTGGGCTCGATCAAATTCAAAGAGAGGATGGAAAGATGACAAGGATTGGAAATCCGTTGCAGCGGGAAAGAGTTATCCGAGGTAGGCTGGCGGCCATGACCGAGAACAGGGCATGCCGCGCTTAAGAATCGGGATCGATATCGGTGGCACGTTCACTGATCTCTGCGTTCTCGACGAAAATGGGGGCGAGGTTTTCAACCTGAAGGTGCCCACGACCCCGGGGGATCTGACCGGGGGTGTGATGGAGGCCTTGGATGCCTTCTTTCTGAGCAGCCATTCTCCCGACGATGTGACCTTTCTTTTTCATGCCACGACTGTGGCCACCAATGCCTTGCTGGAGCAGAAGGGAGCCAACACGTGGCTCCTCATCACAGAGGGCTATACGGGCGTGTACGAGACGCCCGAGCTTGGCGAGATCCGGATAGGATCCTACGATTACCTCTCTTTTCCCAAGCCACGCATGCTGGTTCCCCAACGGCAAACCATTCAGGTCCCGGAACGGGTGGATTTCCGCGGCAACGTGCTGCGTCCGCTTGACGAAAACGAGACGCGGCGGCGCTTGGCTCGCCTGCGGGACGCAGGGGCCGAGGCGGTGGCGGTGTGTCTGCTCTTCTCCTTCATGAACCCGTCCCATGAGCAGCGACTGCGCGATATCATAAAAGAGGTCGCCCCCGAGGCTTACGTTTACCTTTCTTCTGAGACCCTCCCTCAGATCCGTGAGTACCCGCGGCTGGCTACGACGGTGGTTAACGCCTACATCGCTCCCGTTGTCATCCGGTACATTCACCGTCTTGAGCTGGCACTGGCCTCGCGCGGTATCAGCCGCCCGCTTTACATCATGCAATCGAATGGGGGGAGCCTGACCAGTGGAGGATTGCAGAAGATTCCAGTGCAGATGATTGAATCCGGGCCCACCGCTGGTGCTCTGGCTGCGGCTCATATCGGCCGAATGACCGACCACCTAAAAGTAATCTCTTTTGACATGGGAGGCACAACTGCCAAAGCCGGAATCATCGAGGGGGGCGAGCCTAGAGTCGTCCCCCGTTTCCAGGCCGGGGAGTGGCTTGTCACGGCTCCGTCCCTGGACTTGGTGGAGATCGGATCGGGCGGCGGGAGCATCGCCTGGATCGACCAAAGCGGAATGCTCAAGGTGGGTCCGCAGAGCGCCGGCGCCGAACCCGGCCCGGCATGCTATCCCGGGGGTGGTGAGGCTCCTACGGTTACCGACGCGGACCTGACGCTTGGTTGGCTCAATCCAGACTACTTTCTGGGTGGAAAGGTTCGCCTCGACCCGTCGGCGGCGGCCCACGCCATCGCTCAGAAAGTAGCCGAGCCATTAGGCCTCGACTTGATCGCCGCAGCTAACGGCATAGTCAAGATCGTAAATTCCCAAATGGTGGAGGCCCTACGTTTGGTAACCGTCTCCAGGGGCGAGGATCCGCGCCAGTACGTATTGGTCGCTTTTGGGGGGGCTGGCCCGGTGCACGCTGCCCAGTTGGCGGAGGAGTTGAAGATTCCTCGAGTCCTGGTTCCCCCATTCCCCGGGCTCGCCTCGGCCATGGGGCTTCTCGTGTCGGATCTCAAGCGGGACTACGTTCAGACTCGTTTCGCCGACCTGGAGGACGTAACGGCAAGCGAAGTCCAGGAGCGTTTTGAGGCCATGGAGGCTCAAGCTCGACAGGAGTTTGAGGCGCAAGGTATCTCCCCCGACCGCATTCAGCACGAACGGGCCCTGGACCTCCGCTACAGCATCCAGAAATATGAGCTCCCTGTACCCGTGGCGGGGAATGGATTGAAGGAGGCCGACAGGCTCGCATGGCGTCGGTTGTTCGATGACCTTCATGAGAAGCACTACGGATCCCGGGCGACTGACCAGCGGGTTGAGATCGTGAACTACCGCCTGACTGCCAGGGTGGTTCTTCCTAAACCTGTAGTGCGGGAGTTGTCTCTTGACGGGGAGAACCCGGATGTCGCGCTGAAGGGCCGCCGCCGGGCCTATTTCGATGGCTGGTTTGATTGCCCCATTTATGCGCGGGAGCGGCTTCTCTGTGGCAACCGTCTTCAGGGGCCCGCCATCATTGAGCAGATGGATTCAACCATTGTGGTCCAACCCGAGCGCGAGGCCCTCGTGGATCGCTTTGGAAACGTCATCATCGAACTCGACACGGAGAGGGTATGACAGAAGGACTGGACCCCATTGTCCTGGAGTTGATTCACTCGAAGGTCACCAGCATCGTCGAGGAGATGCGGGTGGTTCTCTTCCACAGCGGATACTCTACGGTTCTACGCGAGTCAGAGGATGGCAGCGCTGGCCTTCTGGACTCCCGACTGCGCACTGTGGCGGTCTCCAAGAAGCTGCCGCTTCACTTTGGTTCCTTCTCGGCAATTGCCGAGCATCTGCCGCGATACTATCGCCCGGACGAGCTGGGCGAGGGCGATGTAATCCTCTTTAACCACCCCTATGCGGGCAATGTCACGCACCCATCGGATACCGTGATACTCATGCCGGTTTTTGTGGACGGGGCCCTGGTGGCGTACACCGCCACTCTTGCCCACAAGCCCGACTTGGGCGGGCCGCGGGGTCTCGCGGTTGCCCGCGATTTGTGGGAGGAGGGGTTGGTGATCCCGCCGCTAAAATACTATATGCGCGGGGAAGTCAACCGCGAGGTCGAGTGGCTCATCGCCGCAAACAGCCGCATCCCGGTGGAGACCCTTGGCGATCTACGGGGGCAAGTGGCTGCCTGTCGGGTGGGAGCGCAGCGCATGCAGGATCTGTGCGCCCGCTTTGGAGTGCAAACCGTTACTGGCGGATGTGAGGAGCTGAGGCACCGGGTGGCCGGGCGGCTACGCGAAGTGTTGCAGGCTCTGCCCGACGGAACGCATGAGGCGGAAGGAATCCTGGACCACGACGGGATTAATTTTGATCGACTGCTTCGCGTCCACGTTCTGGTCACTAAAAAAGGGAGCGAAATCCTCTTCGACTTTAGCGGCTCGGACGAGCAGGCGCGCGGGCGGGTCAACGTGGTCCCGGGGCTGATCAAGAATTGTTGCTATTTCGCCCTGATGGCCATGACTGACGCCAATCTCCCCTTCAACCACGGCTTTGTCGACGTTGTGCAAACCCGCTTCCGGGAGGGAACGATTGTTTGTCCCCGCCCCGGGGCGGCAGTATCAGACTACGTGCCGCTGGCTTATTTGACTTCGGACGTGGTCCTTAAAGCGCTGGGGGAGTTTTGTCCGGAGAAAGCCGTAGGCTCGGCCGGAGGGGGCGGCGCCATCCGTATTCTCGGGACAGCGCCGGCGTCGGGAAAACCATGGATGCTCATGGAGCTACTCGATACGGCGCTGGGCGCAACTTCCAGCCGCGACGGTGTTTCCCTCATCCATGGCACGTTGGGTGTGGGGCAATTTCGCCCGGGTCCGATCGAGATCCACGAAACGGAGTTTCCTCTCCGGATTGTCCGCTTCGACGTGCGCCCCGACTCGGGCGGTCCGGGTAAGTTTCGCGGGGGACTTGGCTGCACGCGAGAGTATGAGGTTCTGGAGCAGGCCATGGTACCGGTGCGCGGCAAAGGCGACCTGAGAAGCAAGATGCCGCCGTGGGGGGTTTTTGGGGGACGCCCGGCGACCGTTGGGGGCATTTCGGTGAACGGTGTCGAGGTGCCGGCGAGAACCCGTGAGGCGCAGATTATGCCTGGCGACGTCGTGCGGATAGATATGAACGCAGGGGGTGGTTACGGTGATCCCCTGGATCGCGATCCGGAACTTGTCCTTGGCGATGTCGTGGACGGATACGTCACTCTCCGTGGCGCGCGCGATGACTACGGCGTCGTGATTAATTCCGAGAATCTTAGTGTTGACTACGAGGCCACCGAAAGCTTGCGGAAGCAAAAACGAGCGCAATCTATCTATAGTGGCGGACACTGCTGTCCAAATTAGCCGGGTTTCAGACTAGTAGCCATTGATTTTCCATCGTATTTGGACGGGTTTTTGGTCATTGTGAAACGAGACCCCTGTTGTGCTGTCCAAATTATCCAAACACCAAAACCTCCTGCTGGGGTGCTGCCTGACCTTGCGGAGGTATTCCAAAGGGTTGGTCCAGCCAAGCCCAAAGGTCTCGATAGGTGAACAGGTTCATGCGCAGCAAGGCCACCAGGTTCGAGAGCGACCAAGAGAATTTGGACTTCAGTTTCAAGTAGCGCAGAATCAGTATGGCAATCAGAGCCGTCCACACTTGGATCTTAACCGCATTGGCTGAGGTCCCCACGAAGGTCTTGATCTTGAGGTTCTGCTTGAGAGCTTTGAAAAACAGCTCAATTTGCCAGCGATCCTTATAGAGGGCCGAAATGGTGGTGGCTCCAAACTCATAATGATTGGTGAGAAAGACAAGGATCTGTTCTTTTTTGGCGTCCCACACCTCGACCCGACGTAGCGGGTAGGGACATTTCTCCCAGGCTCCGGTACCACTAAGACGGATGATCTGGTCCTTTAGGACACAGCGATTTTGGGGCACAGGGCGATTCTCTACGATCTTATAAAGGGCGTTTTGCTTCATGCGGGTGACAAAATAGACTTCCTCTTCGATCCACTTGGCAAACAGCCGGTAGTCGTTGTAGCCCCGATCATCGACCACCACGGTGCCGGGTTCGAAGCAAAGACTCTGAGCGACCTTAACGTCATGGATTTTCCCCTCGGTGATCACCCCGAAGCAGGGCAGATAGCCGTCATGGTCGAGAAGCAGGTGAAGCTTAATGGCTCCTTTGGTGCGGCGGAACTTGGCCCAATCAAAGACGCTCACGCATAGGTCAATCACGGTCGAGTCCAAACTGACCAGCTTGTTTTTAAATCGGAACTTCTTGCCGAAGGGGCCGGCTTTGCGGCAGCGTTCCAGCAACAAGAAAAATACTCTTTGGTAGAGTTCCCAGGGACGATGTCCGTTGGCATAGGCCAGGGAAGAGCGTTTGGGAGCCTCATCGATTCCCAGATGGGAGAGTTTCCCTTCGCAAGTGGAAAGGCCCTGGCAGATCTCCCGCAACGAGTGGGCGCGGCCCAGTTGGCAGAACAGCATGGAGACAAACTGGCCCCAACAGCTAAAGCCGCGGGCATGCCTCTCGGCTCGGGTCTCCTTAACCAGCAACTGAAAGTCGGCTCGAGGGAAGAGTTGGAGAATCTGACTGAACATGCTACAAAATCGATTCATGTTGAGCCTCCTTTTTTTTGGGTTCGTTGGGATGACTTTGCGAGAGTTTCCCAAACTATAACCCACAGGGGGCTCAACTACTAAACCTTAATTTGGACAAGAGTGAAGCCGGGCGCTAAATGATTTTGGGAGGTATACTAGAATAGTTAAGGTTTGAATGAGGTGGCAAGGCGGCCTCTTTAACGGGTCGCGCGATAGGTTACTGAAAAATCTCATTACAATCCCTTGACAGCTATTGAGTTGACGGTAGATAACGTGTGAAACAAAGCCGCTGATGGAAGGGAGGCAAAAATGGTTCTTATTCTGACTCAGGAAAACATCGTGAACTTGATCTCCATGAAGGAGGCTATCGAAGCTGCCGAAGATGCATATAGGCAGTGTGGCCACTATCCTTATCTGGAGGCACCTGAGAATCGTGTCTACACCCCTGGTCCTGAGAAGCGCGCATGGTTGTGCGCCAACCCTGGAGCGACTTTACAGGCCGTTGGCTCGTATAGCCAGTGTTCGCCCAGGACTAGTGCAACTCTAGAGGATCCCTCCGTACGCCACTGGGCCCCCACGCCTCCTCCCACCTGGGTTGTCTACAGTGCCGAGACCGATCCATGGGCCGGCCGTGCGTTGCAGCGCGAACTGGCTTCGCGGTTTGGTCCGACCCGCACCTTATTCACGGACAACCGGACGCGGCCGGAGGTGCTG
>Ga0209640_10000580_pt1 | contig 28678 bp, 26 predicted proteins | sample RifCSP10_1_FD_184018 | JGI IMG/M metagenome (GOLD analysis project Ga0209640, IMG submission 184018) | Soil microbial communities from Rifle, Colorado - Rifle CSP2_sed 10_1 (SPAdes) (version 2) | ecosystem: Environmental > Terrestrial > Deep subsurface > Rock core/Sediment | place: Rifle... | reverse complement strand
GCGGATTCCGGTCTTGCGCACTCAGCAGCGGTCGGATCGAGTACGACCAGCGCAGCGGCCGCGAAGCGGCTGCCTTCAGGGATCTTCGCGCGACCGGAATCTGCGCGAGCAGATTCCGGTCTTGCGCACTACTCGTCGAGCACGGGCGCGGCGACGACGCCGTACCCCTGGGTCTCGAGCAATCGTGCCGCGAGCGCGGCGTCGACCTCCCCTGCGACCAGGATCGTCAGCGTGCCGCCGCGCTCAGGGGACAGGTGCTCCATGTCGAAGTCGGCCACGTTGATCCGCTCGGCTCCGAGCGCCTGGAAGATGCCGGCGAGAACGCCGGGTCGGTCGGGGACGTGGACCCGCAGCCGATGGAGCGCTCCGGCGTCCTCGTACGCCGTCTCGAGCATCCTGCGGCGGTTGCCGCTCGCCTCACCGATCCAGCGTGCGAGGAATCCCGCGTCTCCGCCCGCGAGTGCGGCTTCGAGCTGCTCGACGCGCCGCCGATGCTCGGCGAGCGTCGCTGCGAGGGCGACCCGGTTCTCGAGGAAGATGTCGACCCAGATCCGCGGGTTCGCGCCGGCGATCCGCGTCATGTCCCGAAGCGATCCTCCTGCCGTCGCAAGCGGATCGTGCCCCTCCACGCGGGACGATCCAGCCTGGTTGAGCAGGACGTTCGCGAGCGCGTGCGGGAGGTGGCTCGTCACTGCGACGAGCCGATCGTGAGCGTCCGGGTCGATGGCGACTGGTCGCGCGCCGAGCCCGGCCACGAATGCATGGGCGGCGCGGTACCGGTCGGGCTCAGTCGTCGCGAGCGGCGTCAGGAACCACGTCGCGCCTTCGAAGAGGTCGGCGCTCGCCCGCTCGGGGCCGCGGGTCTCGGCACCGCAGATCGGATGGCCGCCGACGAAGCGCGGGTCGTCTCCGGCGGCCGCGCAGACCGCGCTCTTCGTCGAGCCGGCATCGACCACGGTGCTCGCGGGTGAGGCACACCCGAGAACCTCGCGCGTCACGGCGGGCAAGACCGCCACGGGCACCGCGACGAGCACGACATCCACATCTCGTACCGCTTCGGCGAGCGACTCGGCGGCGACGACCGCGCCCCGCTCCGCGGCGACCCCGAGCGCGGCCGGATCCTCGTCCCAGCCGGCGACGACCTCTATCCCGCCGCGCTTGCACGCCAGCGCCACGGAGGCGCCGATGAGCCCTGTCCCCACGACCGCGAGTCGCATGGCGGGTGCCGTCAGGTGGCTCGCATGAGCTCGGCGACGCGGAAGGCGACGTCGAGCGACTGCCGGCCGTTCAGCCGTGGGTCGCAGAGCGTCTCGTAGCGGTGGTCGAGTTGCTCCTCGCGCACGGCCTCCGAGCCTCCGAGGCACTCGGTGACGTCCTCGCCCGTGAACTCGAGGTGGACTCCGCCAGGCCATGTGCCGACCTCGCGGTGCGCTGCGAAGAAGCCCTGCAACTCGGTCATGATCGAGTCGAAGTGGCGCGTTTTCGTCCCGGAGGGCATCCGGACGAGGTTCGCATGCATCGGGTCGCAGGCCCAGACCACGGGAACGTCCGCGGCCCGCACCGCCCTGAGGAGGGGCGGGAGGAGGTCCCGCACGCGCTCGGCGCCCATCCGCGCGATGAACGTCAGCCGTCCAGGCACGCGATCCGGATTGAGCCGCTTCGCAAGCGCGACCGCCTCGTCCCCGGTGGCAGTCGGGCCGAGCTTGACTCCGATCGGGTTGTCGACGCCAGAGAAGAACTCGACGTGCGCGCCGTCCAGCGCACGCGTGCGGTCTCCGATCCAGAGCATGTGAGCCGAGCAGTCGTACGGCTGTCCGGTCAGCGAGTCCGTGCGCGTCAGCGGCTCCTCGTACTCGAGCAGGAGCCCTTCGTGGCTCGTCCACACGTCGACCTCGTGGAGGGTCGGCTCGCGCGCGAGGTCGATCCCGATCGACTGCATGAAGTGGAGGGCGCGCTCGATCTCGTCCGCGAGCGCCTCGTAGCGCTGGCCCGAGGGAGAGCTGGCGACGAACTCTCGGTTCCACGTGTGTACGCGCGTCAGGTCGGCGAAGCCGCCCTTCGTGAAGGCCCGCAGGAGGTTGAGGGTCGAAGCGGCTTGGTAGTACGCCTGCACGAGCCGCTCCGGCTCGGAGCGGCGTGCCTCCGGCGTCGGCTCGTCGGAGTGCACGATGTGCCCGCGAAACGACGGGAGCTCGATCCCGTCCACGATCTCGGTCGGTGCTGTCCGCGGCTTGGCGAACTGTCCGGCGATCCGACCCACTTTGACCACCGGGAGCGTCGCACCGTAGGTGAGCACCGCCGACATTTGCAGCAGGACCTTGAGCTTCTCGCGGATCGCCGGTGCGGAGACGTCTCGGAACGACTCGACGCAGTCCCCCGCCTGGAGCAGGAACGCTCGTCCCTCGCAAACCTCCCCGAGCGCCGTGAGGAGGGCTCGTGCCTCGCCGGCGAACACGAGTGGGGGAAGTGCGCGAAGTCTCTCCCGCGCCGCGGCGAGCGCCGCGAGGTCGGGCCACTCGGGCTGCTGGCCCGCCGGCAGCTCCCGCCACGAGGACGGTGTCCAGGTCGGCTCGGTGATCGCCATCGGACAACGAGTGTAGACCGCGCCGGCCTGCGCCCTCAACGCGTGCCGGAGGCCGGCCCGTGTGCGAGAACCGACAGGGGCAGGACGCCGTCGAGGAGGGCGCGTCCGACGATGCCGCCCTCGCAGCCGGCGGCCTCGACTGCGGCCAGGTCGTCGAGTGAGCGAATCCCACCGGCTGCCAGCACGGGAATTCCCGAGTGGGCACGTACCCGCCCGAGGAGGTCGACGTCCGGGCCGGTGAGTGTTCCGTCTCGCTCGATGGCGGTGCAGAGAAGTCGCTGGGCTCCCGCTTCCCGGCAGCGCTCGGCGGCTTCCTCGGCTCGGAGCGACGTCGTGTCCTCCCAGCCGCGGACCGCCACGACACCGTCTCGGACGTCGATCGCGACGACGAGTCGATCCCCGAGCGCGACGGCGTAGCGCTCGACCGCGCGGTCGTCGACGAAGACGGCCGTTCCGACGACGACACGTGCCGCTCCCGCCTCGAGCACTCGCTCGGCGTCCACGAGCGAGCGGACACCACCCGCGGCCTGAACGGGAACGACGCCTGCGGCGGCGACCACCTGTCGCACGAGCTCCGGTCTGATCTTCCCGCTGCGAGCCGCGCCGAGGTCGACGAGGTGGATCAGCGCGGCCCCGGCCTTCACGAGCTGCTCGACGAAAACGAGCGGGTCTGCTCGTCGGCTCGTGATGCGGCTGAAGTCACCGCGCTCGAGGCGAACGACCTCGGCTTCGAGCACATCGACGGCGGGGATGACGCGAAATCGCTTCTCTTGTGTTAGCACGCTAACATGGTACTATGCTCTACTCGGAAGACGTCGACTCCGTCTCTCCATGACCGAAGGGCTTCCACACGAATGGCGTACGAACGAGACCAGCGACCTGTTCGAGGCGATTCTCAGCCTCCGGACGCTCGACGAGGCCGAGCGCTTCTTCCGGGACCTGTGCACGCTCGCGGAGATCGAGGCGATGACCCACCGGTGGCAGGCGGCGAGGCTGCTGGACGAGGGCCTGCCGTATCTCGAGGTGGCGACGCGAACGGGCGCGTCGACGACGACCGTGACTCGCGTCGCACAGTGGCTCAAGCGCGGCGCCGACGGGTATCGGCTGGTGCTCGATCGCCGCAAGCGGGCTCGCGGCCGGACCGTCTGACCATCGCCGTCCCGGCAAAGGGGCGACTCCGGGAGCCCGCGGTCGGGCTGCTCGCCGAGGCCGGGCTCGGGCCCGAGCAACCCGGCGAGCGCGCGCTCGCGTTTCCGTGCCGGAACGCTCCCGTCGACGTCCTTCTCGTGCGCGCGGCGGATGTGCCCGAGTATGTGCAGGACGGGGTCGTCGAGTGCGGCGTCACCGGTGCGGATCTCGTTCGCGAGAGTGGCGCCGACGTCGAAGAGCTCCTTCGCCTCGGCTTCGGCGCGTGCACTCTCGAGGCTGCCGTCCCCGCCGAGACGCCGGCGCAGGTGCTCGATGACCTCGACGGGATGCGCATCGCGACCGTCTACCCTCGACTTGCGGCCGAGCTGCTCGGGGAGCACGGGGTGGAGGTCGAGCTCGTCCGCGTCACCGGCTCGGTCGAAGTTGCTCCGCGGCTCGGGCTCGCGGATGCGATCGTCGATCTCGTCTCGAGCGGGAGCACGTTGCGCACGAACGGGCTGCGCTCGCTGGGCGCCCTCTTCTCGTCCGAGGCGGTGCTTGTGGCGAGGCCGGACGCGAGCGGGCGGGCGCGAGAGCTCGCGACGGTCCTACGAAGCGTCGTCCAAGCCAGGGAGACGCGGTACCTCATGCTGAACGCACCGGAGAGCGCCCTCGAAGAGATCACGCGGCTCGTGCCGGGCTCCGGCTCACCGAGTGTCCTGCCGCTCGCGGAGCCCGGCATGGTTGCCGTCCACGCACTCGTGCCCGCGGCCGACGTGTGGCGGCTCCTGCCACGACTCGAAGCGGCCGGGGGATCGTCGATCCTGCTCGTCCCGGTCGAGCGGATGCTTGCATGAGGCACCCCAAGCCAACCCCAGCCATCATGCGCTTTCCTCGGACGTCGCTCGGAGGCCGGCTCCGCCCGCCGGGAGCCGTGGCCGGCCCAGGGGTGTTCGCGAGGCGTGATCCGCTCCTGCGGATCACGCCTCTGCGCAAAGGCGAGGAGCGCGCATGAGCGAAGTCGCCGCCATCCTTGCGGATGTCCGCGCTCGAGGTGACGAGGCTGTGCGCGAGTGGTCGCTCCGCCTCGACGGCGTCGAGCCGGCCCGCGCGGAGCCGGGCGCGGACGTGCCCACCGAGGCGGTTCTCGCACTCGCTGCCGCCGTCCGACGCTGGCATGCGCTCCAGCGGCCCGCCGACGTCTCGCTCGAGGTCCGGCCGGGCGTCGAGCTCGAGCGACGCTGGGTGCCACTTGCGTCGGTCGGGATCTACGTCCCGCGAGGCCTCGTCTCCTCGCTCGTTATGTGTGCGGTGCCGGCACAGGTGGCCGGAGTCGGGCGGATCGTCGTCGCCACCCCCCCGAACGGCGCCGAGCGCGTGGCTGCCACGGCGCAGCTCCTCGGACTCGACGAGGTATGGGCTCTCGGCGGCCCCCCGGCGATCGCCGCCCTGGCGTACGGCACCGCGTCGATCTCTCGGGTGGACAAGATCTGCGGCCCTGGTGGCGCGATGGTGAACGAGGCGAAGCTCCTCGTGTCGCGGGACGTCGCCATCGACCTTCCGGCCGGGCCGTCGGAGGTCGTGGTGCTCGCCGGAAGTGGCGCCGACCCGCGCATCGTGGAGCTCGAGCTCGACGCGCAGGCCGAGCACGGGCCGGACTCGCTCTGCCGGCTCGTCGCGGCCGACGGCGACCTCGACGCCGCCCTGGCGGAGGTCGAGGCGATCGCTCCCGAGCACCTCGTGCTCCTCGGCGAGGACGCCGAAGCCACCGCGCCGCGCGTTCGAAACGCCGGCGCGGTGTTCGTGGGGCCGTGGTCGGCGGTCGCAGCAGGCGACTACGCGACCGGCGGGAACCACGTCCTCCCCACCGGAGGCTGGGCCCGCGCCATCGGGGGGCTCGGGCTCGAGTCCTTCCTCAAGCCGGTGACGATTCAACGGTTGACGGCCGAGGGGCTTGCGGGCCTTCGCCCGACCGTCGAGGCGCTCGCCGCGCTCGAGCGCATGCCTGCTCACGCACGGGCGGTGCGCAGGTGAGGGCGCTTCCGGTCGACTTCTCCGCGTACGCGTGGGCGCCGTCGACCGAGGAGCTGGCGAGGCGCGTGGAGCTCGACCCGCTCCGGGTCGTGCGCTTCGACGGGAACGTCCCACCGCATCCGTCGCCGGCCGCCCGACCGGGGGCGATCGCGGCGGCGCTCGCCGAGGTGAACGCGTATGCGCACGGCGGGTACCCGGCCCTCGTCGCTGCGATCGCGGACTACGCCGGATGCGAACCGGCGAACGTCGTGCTCGGCGCGGGCGCCGACGACCTCATTCTCCTCTGCGCGCGGACGTTTGCCGGGCCCGGGGACTCCGTCGCGATCGCCGAGGATCCGACGTATCCCCTCTACCGGATCGCAGCCCAGCTCGCCGGGGCGGAGATCGACGGCGGCGAGCCCGCCGTCACCTTCTGCTGCCGTCCGAACAACCCGACGGGCGAGCTCGGCCAGCTTCCCCGCGAGCGGCCGCTCGTCGTCGACGAGGCGTACTTCGAGTATGCGGGCGAGACAGCGGTCGGTCTTCTCGAGGAAGGCGTCGTCGTTCTCCGTACGTTCTCGAAAGCGTTCGGACTCGCCGGAGCGCGGGTCGGCTATGCGCTCGCCGAGCTCGACACCGCGGCCGAGCTCAACCGCCGGCAGGCGCCGCTGCCCGTCTCGACGCTCTCGGCTGCCCTGGCGCTGGCGGCGCTCGGTGACCCGCCCGACGTCCGACCGCAGATCGAGGAGCGGGAGCGCTGCGCGCGTGCGCTTTCGGCGCTCGGCCTCGCTCCGCTCCCGTCCGCGACGAACTTCCTGTTCGTGCCGGTCTCCCAACCCGACGCGTTCGCGGCCGAGCTGCTTCGCGCCGGAATCGTGGTCCGCGCCTTCTCGAACGGGATCCGCTTCAGCGTCCGGGATCGCGAGGATGACGACCTTCTGCTCGAGGCCGTCGCCCGCATCCTCGAGCGGCCTTCGCCCGTCGCGTCGCCGGCCGCACGTCGGGTACGGCACCTGCGAGCGACTGCCGAGACGCGCATGCGTGTGCGGCTCGGGCTCGACGGCGCCGGGCGCGTGCGGGTCGATACGGGCGCAGGCCTCTACGACCATCTGCTCGAGCAGCTTGCCTTCCACGCAGGATTCGATCTCGTTCTGGAGGGCGTCGGCGACCTCGAGACCGGGCCACACCACACCGCCGAGGATGCCTCGCTGGCGTTCGGAGAGGCGCTCGACGCCGTGCTCGGGGATCGCCGCGGCATTGCACGCTACGGAGATGCAGTGGTGCCGATGGACGACGCCCTGGCCCGGGTGGCGATCGACCTCGGCGGCCGGGCGGCCTCCGAGCTCCGGCTCGAGCGCGACCCGGGGCTCGCAGCCCACATGCTGCAGAGCCTCGCCCAGGCCGGGCGGCTCGCGCTTCACGTCGAAGCGGAGGGCCGCGACGAGCACCACGTTGCCGAAGCGGTCTTCAAGGCTGTCGGCCGTGCCTTGCGTGCGGCGGTCCGGACGGAGGGCCCGGGTATACCGTCGACCAAGGGGCGCCTGTGAACGTCGCCGTCTGCGAATACGGCGCCGGCAACGTGCGCTCGGTCGTCGTCGCCTTCGAGCGTCTCGGTGTGGACGCGCGGGTGACGTCCAGCCCGGCCGATGTCGCCGCCGCGAAGCTCGCTGTGCTTCCGGGTGTGGGCTCCGCTGCGAGCGCCATGGAGGGGCTTCGCGAGCGAGGGCTCGATGCCGCCTTGCGCGAGCGGGTCGCGGCCGCCGGCTCCACCCTGGGGATCTGCCTCGGCCTCCAGCTCGCACTCGAGGAATCGGAGGAGGACGGCGGCGTTCCCGGGCTCGCGATTATCCCCGGCCGCGCCGTTCGCCTCAGCGCGGGTCGGGTGCCGCGGATCGGGTGGGCGCCGGTCGAGCCGGGCGGGGATGTCTTCTACTTCGCCCACTCGTACGCTGCGGAGACGACCGCCGCCGTCTCTCGCTCGGAGGGCATCGTGGCGGTCGCCGCACGAGGCAGCTTCGTCGGCGTCCAGTTCCATCCGGAGAAGAGCGGCGCCGCGGGTGCCCGCTTCCTCGCACGATGCCTCTCCCGCGCCTGATCCCCTGCCTCGACGTCGCCGGAGGGCGCGTCGTGAAAGGCGTCCGCTTCGCGGGCCTCGCCGAGGTGGGGGATCCCGTCGAGCTCGCGGAGGCCTACTCGGACGCCGGCGCCGACGAGCTCGTGTTCCTCGACGTCGAGGCCACCCTCGAAGGGCGCGCCGCGCTGAAGGGTCTGGTCGCGCGCGTTGCAGATCGGCTCGCCATCCCGCTCATGGTCGGCGGCGGGGTGCATACGGTGGGCGACGCGGAGGCGCTCCTCTCGAGCGGCGCGGACAAGGTCTCGGTGAACAGCGCGGCGCTCGTCCGGCCGGCGCTCGTGAGTGAGCTCGCGGCTCGCCTCGGCTCGCAGGCCGTCGTCGTCGCGATCGACACGGCTGCCGGCGAGGTCTGGTCGCGCGCGGGCACGGAACGAGCGGGACGTGAGGTCGTCTCCTGGGCCCGGGAGGCCGAGCAATGCGGCGCCGGCGAGATCCTGCTCACCTCGATCGACGCGGACGGTACCCGTGAGGGCTATGACCTCGAGGTGACTCGAGCGGTTGCCGACGCGGTCTCGATCCCCGTCATCGCCTCGGGCGGTGCCGGCTCCGCTCGGCATGTGGCGGACGTGCTGCAAGTGGCACAGGCGGCGCTCCTGGCTTCGATCCTGCACGAGAACCCGGCGCGGCTGACGGCGCTGCGTCACGAGCTGAGGAAGCTCGGGGTCCCGCTTCGCGATGCAGCCTGACCTACGTGCAGCGATCGTCCAGGATGCGGCGACGAACCGCGTGCTCATGCTCGCGTGGATGGACGAGGAGGCGCTTCGCCTGACCCTCGAGACCGGTGAGGCGCACTTCTTCTCTCGCGCGCGAGGAACGCTCTGGCGGAAGGGTGAGACGTCCGGCAACACGCTCGCGGTCGAAGAGGTGCGAGACGACTGTGACGGCGACGCGGTGCTGGTGCGCGTTCGGCCGGCTGGCCCCGCGTGCCACACGGGCTCTGTCTCCTGCTTCGCTCCCTGGCTCTGGCGACGTGTCGTCGAGCGTGCGTCGACGCGACAGCGAGGCTCGTACGTCGCCCGACTCGTTGCCGAGGGGCCCGCCGCCGCGGCGCGCAAGGTTGGTGAGGAGGGCCTCGAGGCGGCGCTCGCAGGCGCCGGAGAGAGCGACGAGCGGCTCGTCTCGGAGATCGCCGACCTCTGGTTCTCGAGCTACGTGCTGCTCGCTGCGCGGGGTCTCGACCTGGCCGCCGTCGAAGACGAGCTCGTGCGCCGTGCACACGAGGCCGATCGGATGCTCGCCTCGGCGGATGCTCGGAGCGCCCCGTGAGGGCTCGAAGCGGCACTCTGTGTCCGTGCGCGCCGCGTGCGGTGGACCCGTCCGGCCCTATCTGGCGGCGCGCATCAGTCTCTCCGCGGGCGTGGCAACGCAGGCCTCGGCATACTCGGCGGTGCTGGCGCAGGAGCGCGTAAGGGTCGCGACGAAGGCGCGCTCGCCCGCGCGCCAGGTTGAGCAGAACCTCGACGCCGCGCTCGGTTAGGCCGTATGCAGCCGTTTCTTCGCCGATCGCGGCGGCGAGGCGCTCGGCCGCCTCTGATGTCACTCGTACATGTGCGCGACCGTGCGCGCCTTGCCGGGGCGAAGTCGTACGTACTTTCCCGAACCGACGCTGGGGGTGACCGCGGATGACGGTGGATCGGCAGGCCCGGAGACTCCCGCCCAACATCCGGCATTCGGCACGGCTCGGCGGGAGGTTCTATGGCGAGATTCAGCCGCAAGACGTTCCTCGTGGGTGCCGGGGCCGGAGCGGGAACCCTCGTCAGCGCCTCGCATCTCGTCTCCCCCGGTCGTGGCGCTGGGCAGAGCGCGGCCCCAGCGCCGGTCGAGGAGTGGGTGCCTACGGCCTGCTGGATCGGGAAGCAGGATTGCGGCATGCTCGCCCGCCGCATCGACGGGCGGGTCGTGAAGTTCGAGGGCCACCCGGCGCACCCCCGGAACCTCGGGACCCTCTGCCCGAAGGGGATGGCGCAGATCATCTCCGTCTACGACCCGAATCGAGTGAAGGCGCCGCTCGTGCGGACGAACGCGAAAGGGCAGACCGGCGAGTGGCGTCAGGTCTCCTGGGACGAGGCGCTCGACCGCGTGGCCCGGAAGATCAAGGAGGTCTCGAGCGACGATCCGGGTCTGATCCTCTGGCAGAAGGGACGCAGCAAGACCAAGGAGTTCTACGACACGGCGTTCGTCAAGGCGCTCGGGGCGACGAAGCTCGGCCACGGCGCCTACTGCTCCGACGCGGGCTACCGGGCCTGCGAGTTCACCGTCGGGGTAGAGGGTGTGCTGCACCCCGACTTCAGGCACACGCGCTACCTGCTCTCCTGGGGCTGGAACATCACCAACGCGGGCGGGAACAAGCTCTGCTGGATCACGTGGAACCGCCAGTTGCTCGAGGCCAGAGAGCGGGGCGTGAAGGTCGTCGTCATCGATCCGCGCCTGCGCGGGGCCGGTCCCTTCGCAGACGAGTGGCTCCCGATCAGGCCGGCGACCGACCTCGCGCTCGCGCTGGCGCTCGCACGCGAGCTCGTGCGGCAGGGTTATGTCGACCGTGAGTACCTGAGGCGGTTCACGAACGCGCCGTTCCTCGTCCAAGAGGACGGCTTCTTCCTGCGCGCGGGCGACAAGGAGCAGGTCTGGGACACGGCCACGAACAGTGCGGTGCCGTTCGACGCCGCGAAGAAACCCGCGCTCGTCGGCGAGTACACCGTCGGAGGCGAGAAGGTGAAGCCGGCATTTCAGCTCTTCACGGAGCACCTCGACACGTACACGCCGGACTGGGCTGCGGAGGTCACCGGCCTGCCGGCCGAGAAGATCCGCGCCGTCGCCGAGGAGCTCGGCCGGAACGCCATGATCGGGGCGACCATCGAGGTGGAGGGCGTCTCGCTCCCGTACCGGCCGGTGAGCGCGATGGCGTACCACATGTGTCAGCAGGAGCTCGGGTTCGAGGCGATCCGGGCCATGGTGATGGTCTTCATGCTGCTCGGCGCCGTGGGCGCAGTCGGCGGCCAGAGCATCGATCTCGGAGGCTGGAAGGTCGAGGCGGAGAAGTTCGACAAGTGGGGCGAGGTCGAGATCGGAGACCCGCCGTACAACTTCTATTTGAAGGACAGCAAGTTCTTCCCGATCAACACGGGCAGCCCGTCCATCGTCGCGAAGGTGATGGAGGACCCGAAGCGCTACGGGGTCGAGAAGCTGCCCGAGATGGTGATCCTGCACATGCACAACCCGCTCGGCGCCGTGCCCGACCGGAAGCTGATCTCGTCGATGTACGCGAAGATCCCGTTCGTTGTCGACATCAACGCGTGGTTGTCGGAGACAGCCGACTACTACGCGGACGTCGTACTCCCCGCCGCGACGGTCGAGAAGTACGAGGGCCCGCTCGGGGCGACCGACCAGTACGTCGACGCGGTCGCCCTCCGGGTGCCCGCGATGAAGCCGCTCTTCGAGTCGCGCGGGGAGATCGACATCTACCTCGACCTGACGGAGAAAGCGGGTCTCCTGTACGGCGAGGAGGGCTACCTCGAGCAGATCAACGAGGCGCTCAAGCTCGTCGAGGTGGACGAGGAGACCGGCGAGGTGACGAGAGGCCCCTACGCGCTGCCGCTCGACCGAAAGCCGAAGGTGCGGCAGATCTTCGATCGGTGGGCCAAGAGCCAGGGAATCGAGGGGGGCGTTGCCTACTTCGAGAAGCACGGCGTCTACGTCAAGGGTCCGATCGAGGCTGCGAAGTACTTCGGATTCGCGATGGACCCGCCCTTCGGGGGCCTCGTCCACCGCCTCTACGGCGAGCCCCTCCTCCGCTACCAGGAGGAGATGAAGGCGAAGGGGGCCGCCGAGATCTACTGGCAGGACTACACGCCGTTCCCCACGTGGCGCGTCCCGACGATGGACCGCTCGCCGTCCGAGTACGACCTCTACCTGATCAGCTACAAGCTGATCGAGCACAAGCAGAGCCGGTCGAGCTTCATCCCGCTGCTCGCCGAGATCGCACGCCGGCAGGAGCTCTCCATCAACCCGAAGACGGCGAAGGAGCGCGGCATCGACGACGGGGACGAGGTGTGGGTGGAGTCGCACAACGCCGTCACGGGCGAGACACGGAAGGTCGAGGTGCAGGCTCGCTACACCGAAACGATCCGGCCTGACACCGTCGGCATGGCGCACCACTTCGGGACCTGGACGCACCCGGAGGCGGAGGGGCAGGGCCCGAGCCCGAACGAGATCTTCTTCAGCGGAGAGGGCTACGTCGCCAACACGGCGGACCAGTCCTTCCACGTCAAAGTTCGCGTCTTCAAGGCGTAGCGAGGGAGCCGACGGATGCCGCGATACGGAATGGTCATCGATCTCGAGCGGTGCATGGGCTGCAGGGCCTGCATGGAGGCGTGCAAGGTCGAGAACAACACACCGGAGGGCGCCTTCTGGATGCACGTGTTCCGGTTCGAGGAGGGCGAGTACCCGGATACCAAGGTGGGCTTCCTCCCGCGGCCGTGCCAGCACTGCGAGAACGCGCCATGCGTCAAGGTCTGCCCGGTTCAGGCGAGATACATGCAGGACGACGGCGTCGTCCTGACCGACTTCAAGCGCTGCATCGGCTGCCGCTACTGCATCGTCGCGTGCCCGTACGGGGTCAACCACTTCAACTGGACGCCACCCGAGGACGCGTACTACCTCGACTGGGACGATCCGGACCTCGAGAAGGCCACGGGCGGCGCAGTCCCACCGTACGACAACCCGGACCTCGACCAGCCCCACGGAGACCGCGGCACGCTCGTCGCCGGGGGGGGCCACTACGACGGCACCACCGAGAAGTGCACGTTCTGCGTCCAGCGGCTGGAGAAGGACTTGCTGCCGGCGTGTGTCTCCAACTGCCCCGTCGACGTCTTCAGCTTCGGCGACCTCGACGACCCCGAGAGCGCGCCGTCTCAGGCCCTGCGCTCGAGACGGGCCTTCCGTCTCAAGGAGGAGCTGAACACGTCACCCAAGGTCTTCTACGTCGGTCAGCCGCCGCCCAGCGAGGAGATTCGGCCGATCGACATCGTCTCGAGCACCGGAGGCCAGTGACGATGGCGACCAGCGCACGGACGGCTGGGCAAGGACTGCTCTCGAGGTACGGCTGGACCATCTGGATCGGGATCCTGGCCGTGCTCGTCGCGCAAGGGCTCTACAGCTTCGCCCGGCAGCGGATCGACGGACATCAGCTCGCGGGCCTCGACGACACTGCGCCGTGGGGCCTGTACATCGCCGGGTTCGTCTTCTTCGTCGGTGCAAGCGCAGGCTCGACCGTGATCGGCCTGACGGTTCACGGGTTTGGTCGCAAGGACTACGAGCCACTTGCGACGCGGGCGATTCTCATCGGGCTCCTCTCCCTGGCAGCCGCTGTCACCTTCATCGCCGTAGACGTCGGGCGGATCGAGCGGATGTTCCTGTTGCCGTGGTTCTGGCACAACCCGACCTCGATGTTCTTCTACACGTCGATCACGTACTACGTGTTCGCCGCCATCCTGCTCGCCGAGCTCTACTACACCGTGAGACTCACCCGAGGGAGCACCGAGCCCCGCGATCGGTGGATGGCGAAGTGGCTGGCCATCATGGCCGTGCCGTTCGCGCTCGTCGTCCTGCATGCGCCGCACGGAGCGCTTTTCGCAGTCGTCAAGGCGAGGGAGTTCTGGGCCAATCCGCTGCTGCCGCCCCACTTCGCCGTCGTCGCCCTCGTCAGCGGCCTGGCGCTCGTGATCCCGGTGGCGATCGTCACGTCCTGGTTGAAGAAGCGGGAGCTCGTCGGGACGCACACGCTGGCTCACATGGGGGCGCTGCTGGCCCTCTTGATCGCCGTCACTGCGGTCCTCGACTTCTTCGACTGGCTGGTCTTCGCCTACAGCGACAAGGCAGCGGGTGTCGCCGCGTGGGACATCCTGTTCGGCTCCCACCTCGTCCTCTCCGTCATTCACGTGGGGGGGTATATGGCTGCTCTTGCAACCCTGTTCTTCGTCCTCAGGTTCCGGCGTGAGTGGCTCGTCCCGGGACTCGTCGTCGCGTGTGCGATCACGCTCCTGGCCGTGGCCGGCTACCGCTACAACCTCGTGACGGTGGGCCAAGCGGTCTCCCTGCTCCCCGTGATCCCAGTGAATGAGTACTGGCCGAGCGGGACCGAGATCTCGATCGCAGTGGGCATCATCGCGCTGACCGCCCTCTCCTACTCGATCCTGACGAAGGTTCTGCCCCTGGAGGAGGATGCCCCAGCGCAGCGCGAGGAGCCGGCGGTTGTCACGGGGAGACTTGCCCCGGCGGGGGAGAGCACCTGAGCGGAGGCGCGGACGGGCGAGGGAGCCTGGCAGACCTCGCCCAGGCTCGCCACAGTGCGTATGAGCTGCTCGGCTCGCTCTTCTTCTATCCAGAGAGGGACGAGGTCGACGGATGGGTCGAGCTCGCCCAGGAGCTCAGGGACCGGTCCGGGCCGCTCCGCGACTTCCCCTTCTTTCCTCGCCTCGAGCTGGCTCTCGACTCCCTTCTCGAGCTCAGTCGGGAGCAGACGGTGGGGCTGGAGCAGGAGTACCTCGAGCTGTTCGGGCGCGGCAGCTCCAAGGCGCGGTGCCCGCTCCACGAGTCGGACTACGTCGATCGTACGGGCCTACGGCGCGGGTTGGTTGCCGTCGCGGTCGAGCAGGCTTACGCCGCCGCAGGGCTGACGCTGTCCTCGGCGACGCGCGGGGAGCTCCCGGACCACGCCGCTTTCGAGCTCGAGTTTCTGTCGCACCTCTGCGCGAAGGAGGCGAAGGCGAGGGAGGACGATCGGCCCGAGGAGGTCGCCGGCCTCCTGCGTGTTCAGAGGAACTTCCTCGACCGGCACCTTCTCCTCTGGTTCCCCGCCCTCGTGCACAACGTGCGGCTCGCCGCTCCCGTGGGCTTCTACCGAGACATCGCCGACGTCGCCCATGCATTAGTCGTCCACGACCGCGATCTGATTGCCGTCCTCGAGGTTGATTGCAACGAGCCGGCAGTCGCCGCCTTCGCGCCGTGACGTGAGTGCGCCGCCGCACGTCTGCGTCGGGTTGTGCGGCGACCTCGAGCAGGACGCCGGGCTCGAGCTCGCCGCTGTCGCCAACGCGTTGGAGGGGTTTTCCTCGAACGTCGGTGTAGCGGTCGTGCCGGGCCTGTGCCACTCGCCTGATCTTGTGGCCTCCCTCGCTGCCACCACCCACGCGACCCGTATGGCGCTCGGCCTCTGCGCACAGTCGACGCGAAGCGACGAGTTCCAGGCCTGGGCGCGAAAGGCCGGGCTCGACCCGTTCGCGGTCGAGCTCGTCAACCTCGACGGCGCCGAGAGCGCGGAAACGGCTGTACTCGTCCTCGCAGGCGCAGTGGCTCGGCTGAGGGCGCTCCCGGGAAGCAGGCCTGAGGAGCTCAAGCTACGACTCGTCTCTTTCGAGCAGCGACGGACCCGGCGGTCCTTGTTCAGTCTCCCCCCAACCACCTACGAGGCCGTCGCCGGCATCGAGGAAGCGAGCTGCCTCGGACCGCAGCACTGCGGGCGCTGCATCAGCACCTGTCCGTTCTCGGCCATCAGGGCAGTCGGTGTGAAAGTGACCGTCGACAGAGACCGATGCGAGTCCTGCGGGTTGTGCGTCACGGCGTGCCCGACCAACGCGATCGGGTTACCCGGCTCCGCCCTCTCTCAGTACGAGGCCGAGATGGCGACTCTCCTCTCGGCAGATCAACCCAGCCTGCTCCTTACCTGCCGACGGTCCGCCTCCACCGTTGCCGGAGGCAACGGCCGAGCGCCACTCTCGGCGGGGTGGCTCCCGGTCACGGTGCCCTGTCTCGGCATGGTGACTCCCGGATGGATCTTGCAGGCGCTCGCGCGTGGAGCCTCGACGGTCGCGCTCCTCGGCTGCGGCGAACGCTGTCGTTCGGACCGGGCGACCATCAGCCGAGAGCGTGTGGACTTCGTTCGCGAGCTCCTCGGCCTCCTCGGCGAGAGCGCTCCTTCGCAGAGGGTGCTGTGGATGGACCCGGACTCCGCGCTGACCCGAGCGGACGCGTTCCCATCACGCACGAGAGACCGCACAGACGACCGAGCGCTGTCCCTTCTCGAACCCGCCGCCACGACGGCGGGCGCCGTCGAGCTCGCTGAGCGCTACGGAGCACGTCCCGACGTCTCTCTGCCCCACGCGGGTTCTCCGCTCGGGATGGTCAGGCTCCGGGAGGAGACCTGCACAGCCTGCGGCGCGTGTCCCGCCGTCTGCCCCACCGAGGCTCTGCTCTACGAGGAGGGGCCACAAGGCGAAGCGATCATCTCCTTCGAGGCCGCGCGCTGCGTCTCCTGTGGGAATTGCGCGCGCGTGTGCCCGGAAAGTGCGAGCGACACCTTGAGCGTCAGCCCGCGCATCGATCTTGCCGCTCTCGCTCATGGACGAGTCGCCCTCAAGCGGGCTGCTTCTGCGCGCTGCCGCAAGTGTGGGCGTGCGATCGCGCCAGACGCAATGCTGAGGAGAATCAGAGCACTGCTCGAGGGCGACGAGGCGTCCGAGCCGCTGATCGCGATCCTGACCCAACTCTGCAGCGATTGCCGAGCGCTCGACTCCACCCCGTCAGTGGGCGACCACTAGGTTGCCCCACCTCCCGGAGCAGACTGGGGAGCGGCGGAACGTCAGCCGCTTCCCAGCGAAAGCTTCATCGGCCAGGGAGCGACGTGGCGAGCGGGAGCGACGGGACTCGAACCCGCGACCTCCGGCGTGACAGGCCGAATCGGCTGCGACGAAGGGCGTGGACGCGCTGCTCGGAACAGGCGTATTTGCCGCGCCTTTTCGATGAGAAACCCTTCCCGTTCCGCATTGCTCCGTGGACGTCTTGCAGGCGTTTGGGCCACGAATGGGCCGGGGTGTTGTCAACCAAGCACAAGATTCGGCACCGGAGGGGCCATCTGGAAGATGAGGCTCAAGGCGTTGTCGACCGCCTCTCTACCACGCGCTCCGAGCGGCAACAGTTCCCGACGACTGCGCTGGAAACGGTCAGTCATGCGCTCCCCGCTCGGCTGCGAAGGGAGCTGTACTGCGGCCTGGAGAGGGACCTGTCCATCGAGCCAGGGGCGTACGCGCATGCGGGATCCTCGCCGAGCGCGTCTCCGGACGCCGCGAACGCTCGCGCGCGCGAGCCTCCGCAGAGGTCTGCGTATTCGCACTCGCCGCAGCGCCCGTGGAAGCGGGCCGCGCGGATGTCCCGGAGCAGCGGGTGGCTCCTGTAGATGTCGACGATGCTCTTCACCCTGACGTTCCCCAGCGGCAGGGGAAGGAAGCCGGCTGGGAAGACGTCCCCATTGTGGGCGACGAAGACAACGCCCTTGCCATCGCGGGTTCCGCCTGTCTGCGCCCGCGGCTCGGAGCTCGCCTCGCCAAGCTGCTCTCGCAGGCGTGCGGCGAGCACGTCGTACAGCGGTCCGAGACCGTACGTGCTCCTCGGGTCGGCGCCACTTTCGTCCTTGCTGCGCCAGGCGACGACGCGTCGGAAGAAGGGTGCCTCGACGGTCCGGACGACGAGTCCGTACGACGAGGCGTCGAACAGGAAGTGGCACACGTCCTCGCTCTCGTCCGGGGTGAGGTCCACGAGGTTTCGCCCCCTGCCCACGCGCACGAGGAAGAAGAGCTCCCAGACCGACGCCTCATGCTCTTTGACGAGCCTCGCGACGTCAGCCAGCTCGTGCGCGGTCTCACGCATGACGAGGGTGTTGACCTGTACGTTGAGGCCGCAGCTCCGGGCGAGACGAAGCGCATCGAGCGTCGCCTGGAAGTGCCCCTCTGCTTGTCTGACCCGCTCGTGCGTCTCGGCGCTGCCGCCGTCGAGACTGATGGAGACGGTCGTGACGCCCCGCTCCCGCAACGCTGTCAGCGCCTCCGCCGTGAGCGACGGCGTGACTGCCGGCGCGACCGCGATACGGAGGCCGAGCGCCGAGGCATGGCCCACGAGCTCCGGGAGATCGGGCCGCTGCAGCGGGTCGCCGCCGGTGAAGATGGTGATGGGCCGGGGCTCACCAAACGAGGCCACAGCCTCGAGCAGGGAGCGCGCCTCGTCGTGGCCGAGCTCACCCGGGAGCGGGCTCGGGATCGCCGCCGCCCGGCAATGGCGGCAGGAGAGGGTGCATGCCCTCGTGGCCTCCCAGAAGACGAGACGCGGATGCGCGTCGAAATCAAGGTGTGCCGGGGCCGGGGTACGAGCCGACGGCCGGCGGAACGGGAGCCTTCGGCCTACGCTTGCCAGCGTCGCGGTCAGCTCGTCGACCGTGATCTCCGTGAGCCCACGGCGGCGCGCGGCCTGCTCGACGGCCAGCCTCACGCGGTCTCGGACGAAGGGCGGGATTCGCTCCACCCGCTCGTCTGCCTCCCGCGTCCAGCGGAGCCGCGGATCCCCCACCTCGGCGGCGCGGCCGAGGGGCCGGTAGGCGCACCACGGGTCCTCGCCGGAGAGGTCTCCGGAGAGGGCGAAGGATCGCGCGCGGCAGCCGCCGCAGAGCTCGCGGAACTCGCACGTCCCGCAGTGGCCGGTCGGTGTCTCGTCGCGGAGACGGCTCAGGATCGGTGCGTGCTGCCAGATCTCCTTGAAAGGGCGCTCGCGGATCGAGCCCGCCTCGAGCGGCAGGTACGGGCACGGGGTTACCTTGCCGTCCGCGGTGATCCGGCAGTACTGTCTCCCGGCGAGGCAGCCCGCGGAGGCGACGAGCGCCGAACCTCGCCGGGAGGCGATACGGGCGATCTGGGGCGCGCAGCGCGCACGAATCATCAGCCGCGGGTGGCGCGCCTGCGCGTCGGTCAGTGCTCCGAGCGCCCGCTCGTACTGCGCGGGCGAGATGTCGCTCAGCGTCTCGGCCCGTCCGGTGCAGACGAGGAAGTAGAGCGTGAAGCCTGCGGCCGACTCTGCCTCTGCGAACCTGATCAGCGCCTCGACCTCGCCGTAGTTCCAGGACAGGGCTGTCGTCTGCACGATCACCGGCACGTCCTCGGCGACGCAGGCGCGGATGCCGCGAACGGCGCGGCGCCAGGCACCCCGGGCGCCGCGAAAGCGGTCGTGCTTTTCCGGGTCGATCGAGTCGAGGCTGATCGCTGCCCCCGCCAGACCGAGCTCCTTCAGGCGGCGGGCCCGGGTGCGCGTCAGCAGCAGCCCGTTCGTGCCGAGAACGGGGAGGAGGCCGCGACCGGCGGCGTGGTCGACGAGCTCGTCGAGGTCGGGACGCAAGAGCGGCTCCCCGCCAGAGAGGATGAGCATCTGTGTCCCAAGGCCGGCCAGCTCGTCGATCAGCCGCCGTCCCTCGTCGAGCGTGAGCTCCCCGCTCGCCGCCCGCCCGGCGGCGAGGTAGCAATGGCCACAGCGAAGGTTGCAGCGCTGAGTCGTGTTCCACGACACGATCTCGGGGTGCCACGTGCGCTCGCTCGTCATGGTCGGTGGAAGCGTCCCGTCTCCGCCCAGTGGCGCCGGGCCTGATCGACGAGATCCGGCGTGACCTCGGACGTGCCTCGCTCCCGGGCGTACGCCTCGAGCGCGTTGACGATCATGCCGCGAACGAACTCTGGGATGCGGGCGATCCGTCGTGACGCCTCGTCCGTCCATGTGAGCTCGCTCGTTGCTCTCGCCGAGCCCTCGGCCCATTGCCGGTACTTCTTGTCGAGCACTTCGGCCGTCACCGACGGCAGGCCGAGACGGCGGGCGAGCACCTCGACGCGCTGCCTTGTCAGCTCGCGCAACGGCCCCGCCGGTACCTGCTCGAGTTGCGCCTCCGCATCGGGCGCCCAGGACAGCCGGTCTTCGAGCGGGAGAACCTCGCCGGTGACGACGAGGACGCTACAGGTCGCAAGCCGGGCGATGTTCTCAGCCGTGCTGCCGAGGTCGGCGTGCTCGGTGCGGTGGCGGCCGAAGCGCCCGGCGACGAGGAGCGCCGGCCTCCGCTCGTCGGCGTGGTCGAGGATCCGCTGGAACGGCTTGCCCTCGAGGAGGGTCGTCTCGACTCGCTGACCGGCCGTCTCCGCCATGCGTGCAGCCGTCTCCAGGTAGCCGCCGTAGAGCTTCTCGAGGCCGCCGTCGATGATCTGCTCGTGGAGCTTGCGCTGCTCGTCGAAGCGGAAGCGCTGAGCCTGCTCCTCCGCTAGGACGCCGGAGATGCTCTTGAAGGCGGCGACGTGGAACTGCGGGTCGAAGACGCTGACGATCTCGACAGGTTCGTCCAGGGCTCGGCCCAGCCGGAGTGCGGAGTCGACCGCCTTCGTGGCTGCGGCGCTGCCGTCGGTGAGGGCGAACACGCCGCGGCTACCGGGCGGGCGCTTCCGAACGAGGAGAACGTCGATCGGCGCGCGGCGCAGGACCCGCTCGCTCACGCTTCCGATCAGGCTTCGCCGCCTCGCCCCGAGCCCGAGCGCGCCGAGCGCGACGAGGTCGCAGCCGTCCCGGGCGATCTCCTCGAGGATCTTCACGTAGTTCGTCCCCTCGGCGAGGCGGCGCTCGAAGGTGACCTTTAGGCGGCAGAGCTTCTCGGCGTGATCGAGGTACGACTCGGAGATGATGCGCAGGCCGTCGGAGATGAGCGTCCCGTGCACGGCGCGCGAGCCGCTCAGCTTCTCGGGGCTGGAGTAGGGGGCCGGCAGGGCGGGCTCCATCTGGCGGAACCGCGTCTCGTGGAGCCGCGCCGCATAGGCGTGGAAGGCGACGACCGTCCCGTCGGCACGCCCCGCGAGCGCCGCCGCTTGCAGTACCGCCTCGTCGCTGTGTTGCGAGTTATCGACCGGGACGAGGATGCGCGCGTACATGTCAGACGGGGGAGTCGTGGCGCCGCCAGGCGCGCGTCCGGCTCCACATCGACGGGTAGAGGGCGCGCATGGCCGGGGTCTGGAGGTAGAGGACGATCGCGACGTCGACTGCCAGAGGAAGTGGATGGCCGAGGTGGACGGAGCGGACTGCGTCGAACGTGGCGAAGACGTAGCCGGCCATACGCGCTCTCGGACTGCGGCGCGAGAGGGTGTACGCCGCCCAGGGCGCCGCGACGCAGTAAGCGAGCACGCCGGTCGATCCGTGCCCGTAGTTGAGTCCCGGGAGGGATCCCGTGACGATCGCCCACACCTCGAGCGCCGGCGCGACGCTCAACAGAAGGACGAGAGGGAGGGCCGGCCGGAGCGGGCTCATGGTGTCCTCCGAGTGGCCGCCTTGCCGCCGATCATGCTGCCGACGAAGCTCGTGACGAGGATGAGGAGGGGCCAGACGAAGAAGAAGGTCGAATCGCCCGTGGCGAGTCCGGGAAGCGGGTCGGGCAGGGCCTCCGCCAACTCGGCTCCGAAGAGGACGCCGGCGACGATTCCGAAGTAAAGCGTGCCGAGGACGGCGCCGTAGAGCGGCTCCGGCTCGCGTGCGTACCAGCCGAGGAGAAAGCCCGCAGCGAGCAGCGAGGGCACGCTCGCCAGCGCGAGCCACCAGACATTGTCCGTCAAGAGCAACGGCGCGGCTCCGAGGGCGACCGTGCCGGCTGCGCTCGCGCCCAGCGCGAGGAGGAACACAGGTGTGCGGGGTGGTCTGTGGTGTCGCGACATGGCCCTAGTCCCCGACCTCGCCGTCCTCGACCTCATCGGTAGGTCTCCCCGTCAGCGTCGTCAGGTAGGCGACGAGATCCTCGAGCTGTTCCTCGGAGACGAGCGCTTTGTAGCGAGGCATGATCGGCGCGTACTTCGGGATCTTGAAGTCGTACGCCGATCCGGCCTTCAGCTTCTCGAACAGGTAGTCACGCGCTGTCAATCCGGGCACGCGGCCGCCGGCCCTCGACGCGACTTGCGTTAGGTCGGGGCCGCGGATGCCCCCCTGGCCCGCGATGGAGTGGCAGCGGAAACACCCGACCGTGGGGTTGCTGAAGAGCTCCCGCCCGCGGTCGGCGGCTTGCTCCTTCTGCGCGGGAGCCTTCTCCGCCTTCGGCGGGGAGAACTGTGGGTAGACGACGCCAACGGCGACGAGCAACCCGACCGTGACGAGGTAGACGGCTGCCACGCTCCCCACTACTGAAGCCGGGCGTTCCGGCGTGCGGATCCGCTCCCTGCCGAGAAACCAGAAGAACAGGCCGGCGAGGAGAGCCATGACCGTGAAGAACACCCGGTAGACCCAGCCGAACTGGAGTCCCGTCTCCTCCGGGACGAACGGCAGACCGACCCAGATCGCCACGAGCACGACGAGCAGCACCGCGCCCTTGCTTCGGATCAGGCGACGCAGCGACGGGGCTTTCTGCTGTGGCGCGACGGCCACGTCTACGCCTCCTGCTCCGGTTTACCGAGCTTGAATCCGATCCAAAATATGAATGCCATGAACGTGAAGAAAATCATCGTGATGATTCCGACCATGATGCTCGTGTGGCCGAGCGGGGTCGTGTACCACTGCGGCGTCGTATCGCGGAGGACGCGATACACATGCCAGTCCTGGCGGGACAGCTCGCGGATCGCCCCCATCAACCCCATCAGGTAGACGACGACGGCGGGCACGAAGACGAGCGCATACTGGGCCTGAGGCGCGATCTCTCCCCAGCGGACGGCCCCGAGGGCCATCGCTCGGCGGTAGACCATGTACGTGACGAAGGTGAGGATGATGATCGCCGTGACGGCCAGGGCCTTCGCCATCATCAGCCCCAGGAAGCCCGCCCGCTCGGGCAGAACGATGTCCTCGAGCGCGACACCAGGCGTCTGCGTCGTCAAGTCCGGATAGAAGTTCTGCGGGATGATCCAGACGATGCCGCCCGCGACGATCACGCCGAAGATCGGGCGCATGTAACGGGAGAAGCGCTCCGCCCCGTCGATGCGGCGGATACTCATCCACATGTAGTAGTTGACACCGAGGAAGAGGAGGCTGACGAGCAGCCCCTGCATGACGAAGAAGCTCGAAAGCTTGTCCGCCATCTGAAACGTGGCGATGTTCGCGTCGTAGAGGAAAATCTCCTTCGCGTAGATGTAGCCGGCAAGCGGCAACAGGATGAGCGTGGCGACGCCGATGAAGTTGCCGATGAACCCCATCCAGTCGTAGAAGGCGCGGTCCTCCCGGCTCTTCGCCGTCAGGAACATGAAGGCAGCGAAGAGCGCGATCATGAACCCGCCGAAGGTGATGTTCGCGATGAAGCGGTGCAGGTTGAGCCCGCTGAACGTGTCGTTGTTGACGAGCGCCCAGACGCTCGCCGTCGCCGCGTTCTCCGGCGGCGTCAGCATGTAGGAGCCGACCGCGTTCATCATCACCATCGTCGCGGTGCCGGTGACGTTGAGGGCCACGCCGATGGAGAGATGCAGCCTCTTCCGGTCGGCGAGGGGCTCCCACGAGTACCAGTAGACGTACATGAGCGCTGTCTCGACGAAGAAGAGCCCGCCGTAGATCGCGAAGACCGGCCCCATCCGGTCGAGCAGATGGGTTGCGACCTCGTGGTAGGGGCCCATCAGCACGAACGCGAACGCGGCCCCCGAGAGCGCCGTGAAGCTGTAGGCGATCGCCACCACTTTCATCGCTTCCCTCGCCAGCCGCTCGTAGCGCTGGTCCCTACGCCGGTGCCCCAGCCACTCGCAGACGACGATGAAGATCGGCGCGCCAAGGACGAAGGCGGCAAAGAGGAGGTGGATCTGCGCGACGAGCCAGACCAGCGACCGGGCGTCGATCGCCGCGAGTGGGAGAAGGACCGAGCCCGCCTCCACCTACTTCACCACCAGCGTTCCGGTCATCCCCCGCTTGTTGTGGTTGCTGATCGGGCAGGAGATGCGATAGGCGCCCGGCTTCAGGTCGATCTTCCACTCGCGGTCGCGTCCCTGCCCGACCTTGGGCGCCTTCTCGTCGACGCCCTCGCCCTCGACTCGGAAGTCGTGCGTATAGCGCCCCTCGTTCACAAGGTGGAACGTGATCGTTCCGGCCTTGCCCATGACTTTGTCCGGCACGAGCTTGAAGTCCTTGAGGCTCATCTGGATCGTCGCCTTGGGCGGCCCTACGGGGGGCTCGTCCTGGGTCTCGCTCGGCGCCGTCTCCTGCGGCGCGGCGGCCGTCGGAGAGAGGGCGCTCGTCCCCTTCGCTGCGAGCGGGTGGGGGACCGCCGGCTCGCCCGCGGCGAGGAAGAAGGCCCCACCCAGTCCAAGCATCCAGAGCAGAACCAGCGCCGATATCGCCCAAGCCCGCACCGTCTCTCTCCACCTCTCGCTAGTTCGCGACCCTCATCGAGAACGTCATGCGGACGGCTCGACGCATGGGTTCACGGACTCGCCCACCCGTGCCGGCTTGGGTGGACGCACGCTCATCGTCATCCAGTGCCCGCCCATCGTCAGCCCCTTTCCGGCCGATCCGAGTCGGCGACCCGTGGGCCGCCGTGCGACAACGAGTCAGCGCAGACTCGAGAGCACGGCGGCCTGGGGGGTACGGGCCTCTAGCACGACGGGAATACCCGGATCAATGCCTTCATCGTCGGCTCGTGCTTGTTGCAGATGAGCGTGTAGACGCCCGACTGCTTCGCCTTGAAGCTCACGACGTACTCGCGGCCCCGGTTGTGGCTCTTCTCCTTCACGACCTCGTCGCCGTTCGGGGCCTCGACCCAGTCCTTGTGCTCGTCGCCGTTGACCGCGAAGAGCCTGAGCGCGACCGTGTCCCCCTTGCACGCGGTCATCGCACCCGGAGTTATGAACTGGTAGGCGGACACCTCCCACTTCGTCGGCGCCGCCGGGTCGGCGACACCGGGTGCCTTGTAGCCGTACGCGTCGGAGAGCTTCGACGGGTCCTTCGCGGGCGGCGCCAGCTTGTCCGTCGTGGTCGAGCCCTTGAGCTCGGCCTGGATGATGTTGAACTCGACCTTCTGCGGCTTCGCTGCGTCGCCGCCGGACGCGGTGCCGACTGCGACCGCGAGAGCCGCTGCGGCAGTCATGCCAACGCCCCCCACGAGCAGCAGGCGAAAACGCTTCTCCATCTCGGCGTCTCCTTTGAGTCGGTTACGTGCCTCAGCTGCTTGTACTGCCGGAAGGCGTCACGGTTCCATATCGCCGCCGTCCCAATTCCGTCACAGGTCCTAGCGGCTGGGCGACGCGCCGCGGGCCTCCATATCAGCCCGGGGGCGCGAGCATGTAGCCGACACCGGACCTCGTGACGATGTAGCGGGGGTCAGAAGCGTGCTCCTCGAGCTTCTGCCGGAGCCGCCAGAGAGTCACGCGCAGCATGTGGTAGTCGCCGCGGCTGGTGCCTCCCCACACCCTCTCGAGCAGCTCGTCCCGAGTGAGGACGACCCCCACGCTCGTCGCGAGGCAAGCCAGGACGCGGAACTCAGTCGGCGAGAGACGCACCTCGCGTCCACGCACGGTCACCCGCTGCGCGAGCAGGTTGATCTCGAGGTCGCCCACCGTCAGCGCCGACTGACTCGGCGGGGGCGAGGTGGGATGCGCTCGCCGCAGGACGGCGCCGACGCGCGCGACGAGCTCCTGCGCCGAGAACGGCTTCGTCACGTAGTCGTCGGCTCCAAGGCCGAGTCCCCTGACCTTCTCTTCGTCGGCTCCCTTCGCGGTGAGGATGATGATCGGCGTCGTCGAGACCTCGCGGATCCGGCGGCAGACCGCGAAGCCGTCGAGGCCGGGCAGCATCACGTCCAGCACGACGAGGTCCGGCTCGCCCTGGGCGAGAAGCGCCAGCGCATGCTCGCCGGTGGCGGCGCACGTCACGCGGTACTTCCTTGCCTCGAGATTGAACCGGATGATCTGGAGGTAGCGCGGCTCGTCGTCGACGACGAGGATGTGCTCGCCTGCCATCAGCGCCCCTCCTCGTGCGGCGACGCGCCGTCTTCGAAGAGCGGGAGCGAGAAGAGGAACGTGCTGCCGCTCCCGGGCCCGCTCTCGACCCAAAGCCGACCCCCCTGCGCCTCGACGATCGCCCTGCAGATCGCGAGCCCGAGGCCGGTTCCGCGGACACGGCGGCGCCGCGAGTTCTCGCCACGGTAGAAGGGCTCGAAGATCGCCTCTCGCTCGTCTTCGGGAATCCCGTCTCCACGGTCGGTGACGCTGACGACCGCCTCATCGGTTTCCCGGTGGACGACGAGCTCGACTCGAGTCTCCGGCTCGGAGTAGCGAGCGGCATTATCGAGCAGGTTCCGCAGCACCTGCTCGATCCGTAGCGGGTCGACGAGCACCCGCAACTCGCCGTCGTGGTGGAAGGTCGACAGCGCATGCCCCGTCTCCTCGAGCATCGGTCGGGCTCGCGCCCCGACGTCCTCCACGAGCGCGTCGAGAGCCACGAGCTCGGTCTCGAGGGAGAGGCGACCGCTCTGGAAACGGGAGGCGTCGAGCAGATCGTCGATCATCTGCTGCAGCTTTGCAGCCTCCTCGTCGATGATCCGGACGAACGTCTGGCGCGTCGCGAGGTCGATCGGAGCGATGTCGTCGGAGAGCAGGGTCGTTGCGTAGCTGCGGATGAAGCCGAGCGGAGTCCGCAGCTCGTGGGACACGGCCGAGATGAGCTCCGCCTTGACCCGTTGCGCCTCGCGCTGCGTTTCGACCCGCCGGAGCTCGTCGAACAGACGCGCGTTCTCGATCGCCAGCGCGACCTCGTTTCCGATCGCGTGCAGCATCCGCCGCTCCCCGGGCGGGAGAGCATCGCCGCCATGCGAGAGGAGAAGGACTCCCAACGTCCGCCCACGGGCCTGGAGCGGAAGGATGGCGAGACTGCGTCCGGCGGGCGCCCGGCACGGTGGGCGGAATGTCCTGCGGGCGTCCGGGTCGAGGAAGAGGGCGTGCCCGCTCGCGGCCACGACCGCGCAGGGGCAGCGGTCCGCGCCGACGTTCTGGTCTCGGCAGGGAAAGCCTGCTGAGTCGCCGCGAAAGATGGGTGGCTCCAGCTTCCCCGATCTCTCGTCCAGTAGCCGTACTGCGCCTGCGTCCATATTGGTGTGCTCGAGGGCCACGTCGAGGCAGCGCCGCAACGTCGTTTCAACGTCGCGAAGCTCACTGGCGGCCGTCGCGACGGCCGCGAGGCCGGCGAGTTGGCGGTTGCGCATGCGGAGCTCGGTCGTCCGCTGCTCCACTTTCGCCTCGAGCTCCTCTCCCCAGCGCGTCACCTTTTCCAGCGAGTCGCGCAGCTGGGTCCGCATCGTCTCGAGGCTCGTCGCAAGGGCGCCGATCTCGCCGCCTTCCGCGACACGGACCGGCTCGTCGAGGTCTCCAGCCGCCATCCCCCCCGCCGCATGCGTCAACGTGCGCACCGGCCGTACGAGGAGCCGCGCGCCGACGAGCGTGACGACCCAGAGGAAGGCGAGCGCAAGCGCTCCCGCGAGCAGGAGGGTATTCCGAAGCCGCGCCACCGGGGCGAAGGTCTCGCGCGTCGATCCGCCCACGGACACGCCCCAAGGCGCGTTGGTCAGAGGCGCGAACGCCATCACGTGGTGCTCGCCCTCTCGATTCGCAGGCACCTGATGCCACGGCGTGTACGGGACGTCCTCGACGCCCGCCTCCCTCGCGCGGAGCTTTTGAAGGTAGAAGTCGAGGTGCTCGCCCGGCTTCAGGAACCCGCCGTAGCCGGTGGAGGCGACGATGAGTCCTCCCTCGCCTACCAGCTCCGCGTGACCCGTGTGCCCGACATCCTTCGCGTGGCTGAGCGGCTTCGAGACATCGGCACCGGCCACGTTCAGGAGTCCCACGAGGAGCGAGCGAACCGTGCCGTCGCGATTGAGGAGCGGTCTCGTGAGAGCGACGGCCGGCGCGCCCGTCGACGGATCGCGGAAGGGCGGCGAGACAGTGCGCCGCCTCGTGACGATCGCCTGTCTGACGTAGGGAGCGCGCGAGAGGTCGGCGCCCCGCTGCAGCTTGCCCGGCGGCTGCGAGAGGACGATTCTCCCGCGCGCGTCGAGGAAGTAGACGCCGAGGGAGAGAGTGCCGACGCGGCCGTACGCGTGGTTCAGCATGTGCACTTCCGCGGAGAGCGAGGGGGCAGCCGGATCGAAGCGGGCGAACCGCGTTGCCTGCTCGAGCTCGTAGAAGCCGCGCTCGAGCAAGCGATCGATGTCGCGTGCCGCCATCTTGGCGATGACGAGCCGCTCTTCCAGGATGCGGTCCGTGCTGTCCTCGACCGCGCGCAGGGCCAGCAGCGTGAAGACGGCGAACAGGAGGAGGAAGCCGCCTGTTACGGCGATGACGAGCCGCGGCCAGAGGTTGAGCCGACGCCACGTGGCGAGGAGCTTCACGGCCTTCAACCTCCTTGGTGCCTGCTGAGGGTGGATTCGCATCGGACCGGAACCCTGTAGGCGGTCAGCGGCCCTGCTCCGACCCCGGGCAGTGTCGCGCGCCCCTTCGAGCCCGGAATGAGCAACATTGACCACCTTCCTGGTAGGCCGGTGGGCGCCCTCGTAGAGGGCATCCGCCGCACTCGCCCAGCGTGATCCCCTCCCCGCTCACTGTCAACCCGATCTCGTCGAGGTGAGCGGCACCGTCGTCGACGCCCGCCGGCTTCTCCGGAGGTACAGGCGCCCGAACGCAGCGGAGGAGTCACATCCCCTACCTGCCGGCGGCGGTCGAGGCAGCGTGGCTACGTCGAGCCACCCACCAAAGAGATGACCCTTCCGCCTGCAGCCGACGGCGGCTGCTCGGACTCACATGTCGAGGAGTTGAACCCCATACCGCATATGGCGATTCCAGGGCTCTCAGCGGGAGCGACGGGACTCGAACCCGCGACCTCCGGCGTGACAGGCCGGTACGGGCCCGACCGGTACAGCGGCTGCGACCGGGAGTTGCCGGCTGAAGGAGGCATTTCCTCGCCGAGCGAACCGGCGCTGACCGGCTACGACCCGCTGCCGCCCGGCCGAGCCTGTGTGGTACGCGTGTGGTCCCTCTAGT
>Ga0209640_10000579_pt1 | contig 28678 bp, 28 predicted proteins | sample RifCSP10_1_FD_184018 | JGI IMG/M metagenome (GOLD analysis project Ga0209640, IMG submission 184018) | Soil microbial communities from Rifle, Colorado - Rifle CSP2_sed 10_1 (SPAdes) (version 2) | ecosystem: Environmental > Terrestrial > Deep subsurface > Rock core/Sediment | place: Rifle... | reverse complement strand
CGCATATCCTCGTTGTCGAGGTACTGCTGCACCACCTCGAACTCGCTGTCGTCGTAAGCTTTCTCCTTCGGGCCCCTGCGGGCCACCACGGTCACCTCGCTGACTTTCTTATAGTTAAGCAGCCAATTCGCGACGTCGACCATGACGTTGCCCATGCCGATAATGGCCACCCTGCGCCCCACTTCGTAAGCGCGCTGACTGAAAGGCGGCAGCTTATTGTAGTGATAGACGACATCTTTGGCGTGATAGACTCCCAGACAATTTTCCCCGGGGATCCCAAGCTTCTTGGTGCCTTGGGCCCCCGCCGAGACCACTATGGCGCTGAATCCGATTCTCTGCAGATCTTCCAGCGCGACAGATTTTCCCTGGCCCACCGTTACATGGCCGAAATAGAAGAGCTTGGGATCGGAGAGAATCCTTTTAAAGTGCTTTCTGAGCCCTTCCTTCATTTTCTCTTTGTCAAAAAAAATCCCGTATTCGGCCAGGCCGCCCGGCTTGATGTCCCGATTCAGCAACACCACCACGTGACCAGCTTCCGTCAGCTTACGCGTTCCGTAAATCCCTGCCGGACCGGCCCCTATGACCAAGACCAAATTGTGCTTTGCGTCGACGCTCGTCATGATGACTCTGTTCTGACCTCCTCAGTCGCCGACCGCGATTCAAAGACAGCCCTTCTCTTCCCCGGCCGGGCAAATTCATTTACTATAGCGGAAATACCCCCCAATCTAAAGGAGCCCTATGAAGAAAAATCTTTCTCCGCTCAGAAAAACCCTGATTACCGCGTGCCGGATCCTCTCCCAGCAGGGCCTGGTGCATGGCTTCGGCCACGTGAGCGCGCGCGTTCAAGATTCGGCCTTCTTCCTCATCACCCCCAGGGTGAGCCTGGCTTTGGTCGGGGAGAAGGACCTCCTGCTTCTCAACCTGAATGGCGGGACCGTCAAGGGGAAAATCGCCGCGCCTTTCGAAGCCTCCCTCCATGCGGCCATATACAAGGCGAGATCCGACGTCAACGCCGTCGCCCGGTTTCACGCCCGCAAGGCCAACTATTTCTCCGTCACGGAAAAAAGGATCGATGCGGTTCACAACCACGGGAGCTTCTTTCAGGGGGGCGTCCCGGTTTTCCCCAAGACCGATCTCATCTCAACGCCCGGTCTCGGCGCAGACGTCGCCCTGACGCTGGGAAACAAGCCGGCCATTCTGCTTCGCGGCAACGGTCAGGTGACGGTGGGAAGGACGATTCCCGAAGCGGTGATGATGGCGATCTATCTGGAGGAGGCCGCGGACATCCTTTACGGCGCGCTTCAACTCGGGACGCCGATCCCTCTCTCCGCCGGCGAATCGGCTCTAAGACAGGCGGAGACGCTTCCACCGGTTGACCTGAATCGGGCCTGGAACTTCTTTAAGAGCAGCGTTCGGAGCAAATAGATCAGGAGAGGTAAAAAATGATCTTAGCTACCACGTAGGCGATAGACCCACAGATCGGGAAGGTAAGCACCCAAGCCGCCACAATTTCGCTGGCGACTCCCCATCGTACCGCAGAAAATCTCTGAATCGATCCCACGCCTATAATTGAGGTGCCAATAGTATGAGTGGTGCTCAGGGGAATCCCAAGCCGCGAAGCGCCTTCAATGACCAAGGCAGCAGCAGTCTCGGCGGAAAACCCGTGGATGGGCTCTAACTTGGTCAGCCGGATACCCATGGTCCGGATAATCTTCCAGCCTCCCAACGCCGTTCCAATGCCCATGGTTCCGGCACAGAGCAAAATGACCCAGAAAGGCACGTTGAACTCTGGCAGGATGCCACCGAGCACCAGAGCCAACGTAAAGACACCGATGAATTTCTGACCATCATTGCTTCCGTGGCTAAAAGCCATGAAAGCGGCAGAGACAAGCTGCATGCGCCCAAAAAAGATGCGGAGCCTGCCAGGGCGGCTATGATAAAAAATACGGTAGAGCAGCAACATGATTCCCAGACCCCCGAGAAATCCCAGGAAGGTGGAGAAGAGGAGCCCTATGAAGACTTTCCTCCATCCTTCCCATAACAAAACTGATGGTCCAGCCGTAGCTAATCCCGCACCCGCCAACCCTGCCACCAACGCATGACTCTCGCTAGTAGGAATACCTCCCATATAGTAGGCCGCCGTGCTCCACAGGACGATGCCTATCATCGCCGCCCCCACCGTGGTCGTGTTGATCACTGATGGATCGACTATCCCTTTGCCTATGGTTGCAGCTACCGCCGTGCCAGAAAAGGCGCCTAAGATGTTCAGGACCGAGGCCATAAGCAGGGCTTGATAGGGAGAGAGGACCCGGGTTGAGACGACCGTGGCGATGGCATTTGGAGCGTCCGTCCAGCCATTAACAAACTCGGCCATGAGGATGAGCACCAGGACAGGCCCTATCGACCAGATCTGTTCAGCCATCTAAACCCGGGGCGATTGATGAAGGAGACCGGCCTACTTCTTGGCGATCTCGAAGGTGATCTTCACCTCCTCCTTCGGCTTGACCGTAACCTTTTGGCTCTGCTTGCCCAGGGTCTCATGCCAGACCTCCAGCGTGTAGGTGCCGGGAGGCACATCCGTGAGCTTAAAGCTCCCGCTATTATCGGTCACCCCAAAGTAGGGATTGTCCGCCACGAAAAACCAGCCGCTCATCCAGCCATGGACATCGCACTTTACGCTTACGACCTCGGGCTTATCCAGCTTTACGGTGAGGCTCTTCTTGAACTTAGGCTGGGCCACATTGAACGGGCTATTCGCCTTGCTGTAGCTGTGCACGTTGTGGAGAATCCCGTCCGGGTTGAGAATCTCCACGGAAGAGCCGGCTACAAAGGCCAGGACATGCGGATGGTATTCACAACCGTTCTGGTCAAGGGTGACTTTTTGCGGTTCCATCTTTTTACCCTTCTTGATATCCGCGATAGAGACTACGGCATTGACCAGATTCCCGCCTGAGACGAACAGGGTAGGATCGTTCTTGGCGGTCTTGGCGCAGACCTCTTTATCCTTGTTGATGTCCAGCTTCTTTGGCGCCGGGGCCGCCCCTTTAAACTTGACGACACCTGAAATGGTCCCGCCGTCGCTCACCGCCCCACCTTCGTAAGCCAGCAAACTCGATAGAGGAACAACCAGCAAGACCGTAACTAAGAACGTTGACAGAATGCTCCTTTTCATAAAACCTCCTTATTGCCTGATCCAATAGACGTACAGCACACTAATTCATTCAGCGCGATGCGGCAGCCGCAGGTCCCTTTCTTCCCAGCATCACGATATAGTTTCTCAGCGCCTCGATCTGCTTGTCGTCTTTGCCGCCAAGGATGTTATCCGGCCCGCCGGGGTAGAACGAAGGCATTTTCGTGCCGGGCTGAACTTTTTGCGGATCCTGGAGCCACTTGATAATCCATTCCGGATTGAGGCGGTCTTTCGCCAGGTTGAGGTCCGGCGCCCAACCCTCAGGAGGCCCCTCCGGCTTTCTCTCCCCCTGCTGATGGCAGCTGAAACAGTTAAAGAAATCTTTAGAAACCAGGATGCGGGCCGCGTCCAGATGCTCCTTGGGAACCTTCCGCTCATCAAAATAGGCGTAGGGGATCTCGACCTTGGACAGGCCGTTGAAGTAAGCGACCAGTCGATTAGCCTCCTCATCGGTGAAGCCGAAAGTAGGCATCCGCAAGTTCAGCCATGGGCGAATCGGGATGGGCCGCTTCAAAAATCCGAACAGCCAGCCGGACTGGACCTTCTCGCCCTCGCCGTTGAGCGGGGGTGGAGCGAGCGCCGGGTTCTCGTAGTATTTACCGATAAACCCGCCCCGTTTCTCGATCTCATGACACCCGATGCAGTTGTATTGATGCATGAGGCGCCGGCCCTCGACCACCTGGACTGCCCTTTGACTCTGGTCCGCGCGGTAGCGGGAAGGCACCTTTCTCTCGCGGAACCCAGCGAGCAAGATACGCAGAGCCTTGATGTCATCGTCCGTCAGGTTAAAGTGCGGCATCACCTGCTCCACTCGCGGTGTAGCGTAGATGCGCGGCTCCTTGAGCTTGTTGGTGGTCCAGTCATCCCAGGTTATGGGGATATCCGTGCGGTTGCCGAAAAATAGCTCTTCGAGGGTCTTGGACCCAAAGGTGGTGAGCTCCACGCCGATGCGGGATTCCTTTTCCATCCCCGGGATGTCATGGCAGCCGAAGCATCCGTATTTGCGCACCAAGGACTCTCCCCGCTTAATGTTCTTCGCGTCCTGGAGCTGTTTTTCTAGAGAAGGCTTCTCATCCGCAGGCTTCCCCAGCGTCATCAGGTAGGCGGTCACGGTCACGGCTTCGTCATCCGCCAGGCGCAGGCTGGGCATCCGGGTCTCGGGCGAGAAACTGCGGGGATTCTTTAGCCAGTGGTAGGTCCAGCGCGGTCCGACCTTCTCGCCGATATTTTTGAGATTGGGGATAAGCTCCTTCTCTTTTCCCAGAACCGTCGAAACCTCTCCCTCCGCAAAACCGTGACAACCCTTGCACCCGATCGATTCCACGAGATCCTTGCCTTTCGCGACCAGGCTCTTATCACCCTCGCGGAAGCTGGCCGGCAGGGGTTGCTCTTGAAGCCACTTCTCTCCCTCCTCCTTGGATATCGACCAAAGAAAGGAGGCGATCGCAACGGCTTCATCCTCTTTCAAGGAAAAGTTCGGCATGCGCGTGCGCGGGCGAACACTATGAGGGTTCTGAATCCAGCGGACCATCCAGCCTGGATCCACTTTGGCGCGGATCCTCCTCAGGCTTGGGCCGATCTTGGGGATGTCCTCGTAGCCTTGGGCCAGGTGACAGCCCGTGCACCCCATCTGTTCAAAGATTCTCTGGCCCTCGGCCAAAAGCGGCGCATCTTCCAGGCGCTGAACATCGAGATGGCAGGAAGCGCAGCTCGATTGCACCTTGGCTCCGCGCAGCAGCGGATGCTCCCAGTAGGGAATTTCGCCATGGGCCTGGCGCGCGCTGTTCACGGCCGCTCCCTGACCTTCGTGACACGGGGCACAGCCAACCTTGTCGGGCGGATGGGCGTTATCGGCTAACAGAACCTCGCGGCGGGGATGCGTGCGAAAAGGCTGGGGCTCGTTTTCAAAGCCCGCGCGGTTGATCGCCATGTGGCAGGTCTGGCATCGATCCACCCGGGCCACGGGCTGGTCGAAGTTATTCCGGTCAAACTCCTCGAGAACCACCTGATGAATCTTGGGGATCTTATAAAAAGAAATGGGGCCCGCGTTGAGCGTCGCGTTCTCCATCGCCTTGACCCACTTGTCCCGCTCCGCGGTGAGCTTCGCGATCTGGGTTTCCAAATCCTTGATGCCCGAGTTGACTTTCTTGATCTCTTCTTTGATCTGTTCCCTCTCCTGACGGGCCTTCTCGAGTTGAGGATCCAGCCCGGCCTTTTCCCGCTCCAGCTCCCGAATCCTATCTTCGTACGGCTTCGCGCCCCGGCCCTGCTGCACGGCATGATCGTACTCGTACCAGGCCTCTTCGAGCTCGCTCTTGATGAACTTCACCTCCTGATCCAGTTCAGTGAAACGGACGTCGGCTTTGGTCTCGTCACGGCGCAGGACCTTGAGTTTCTTGGCCAATTCGCCCCCACGCAGGCTGGCGCGCTCTTCCGCGAGCTTCTTGACCAGCTCCTGATAGGCGGGATCGGCGCGGAGCTTTTTGTCCTCTTCTTCGTAAGCCTGCCCGGCCTTGCGATAGTAAAGCCGGTAGAACTCAGCCTGGAACTGTTTCCACGGCCGCCGCGTGAAGTTATCGTCCCAGAAAGCCCATAGGGTCAGGACTACCAGCAGGACGCTCCCGAGCAGAAAAATGCTGCCGTACGACTTTTTTTCCTCAGCCTCGTCAAAGCCTCTGACCGCCATGCTTGCCCCTTTAAGCCAGCTTTTTTTCCAGCGCGCGTCCCAGAGAAAAGACTCCAACCCCGATCAGCGTGAGCACAATCTCTTCGGCCATGGTGACGCGCTGCACGATGCCGACGAAGAGCGCATACCCGACATCCGCGATCCCGACCGCCTGGAGAATTTTTGACGCGTAGAACATCAGATGTTAAACCAGGGCGTGACCCAGACATACTTGACGTTGAAGGCGAGCCGGAGAAACATCTTGGCGGGAAGGGAAAGCATCGTGACAAAAAGTAAGGCCGTGATGAGAAAGCGAACCATGCCCCACCGCTCTAAAAAATCCTTCCCCTTGACGCGCAAAATCCAGAGATAAAAAGCCGCAAGACTGACCACAAAGTACCCGAACACCACCACCCCACCACAGACTGAAGACCAAAAATAGTCCCTGAACCCCAAGACGTAAGGCAAGTCTACGTTGGTCAATGCCACGACCTTATGGGGATCCCAGTGCTGCCAAGGCCAGAAAAGGTTCCATCCCGGACCGCGAAAAAAGGTCCCGATAATGATCATGCTCACCCAGAGCACATGGAATCCGAAAAAGAAGGTCAGGATCTCGTATTTTCTTTCTTTGAAGGTGTAATAACCATTTCCTTTGGGGTTGATATCGATAAAGGGGATCATCATGAGACCCACGATGATGAGACTGGGCAGCACCACGCCCGCATGCCACGGGTCAAAATAGACCAGCATCTCCTGCAGGCCGAGAAAATACCACGGCGCCTTAGACGGGTTGGGGGTTCGGGTCGGATTGGCCGGCTCTTCCAGAGGGGCGTCGACTAGGAGGGACCAAAGGATGAGCACGAGCATGACGAAAATTCCAACGAGGAACTCGACGCGCACCAAATGCGGCCACGTGTGGACCTTGTCGTCCACAACGGGCGATCTTCGTTTCTCCTGAGCGATTCCAGCCATCACACACCCTTCGAAGTTGTCCGTTGGCCGTTCAAGACGTTCAAAACGTTCAAACAGTTTGAACGGAGCGCGGTTCGACTTTGCTCACCGCCCTGAGCCCGTCGAAGGGAAGCGGTTGAACGGTTCGAACTTTTTGACATTTTGACCCCTTAACCTTTGAACCTGTCTTAGAGCGGCGGTCCCGAGAAACTGTCTCGGCGAATGCGCCAGAAGTGAATGGCCATCAAAAGACTCGCAACCATCGGGATGAAGATGCAATGGAGGATATAGAACCGCAATAAGGTGTGAGGTCCGATTTCACCGCCCCCGAAGAGAAACGCCCGGGCATCGTAGATCGGGTTGGCGCCGACCAGGTCGGCAAAGGGCCCTTCGTGTCCCAAGAGTGGAGTTGCCCGCGCCATGTTGGAGCCCACCGTCACCGCCCAGATAGAGAGCTGATCCCACGGCAGCAGATACCCCGTGAAACTCAAGAGGAGGGTCAGAACCAGCAGGAGCACTCCGACGATCCAGTTAAACTCGCGGGGCGGCTTGTAGGACCCCGTGAGAAAGACCCGAAACATGTGGAGCCAGACAAAAACCACCATAGTGTGGGCCGACCAGCGGTGCATGTTGCGCATCAGCATGCCGAAGGGCATGTCGAACTCCAGGTACTTCATGTCCGCGTAGGCGTACTCAGCCACCGGGCGGTAGTAGAACATGAGATAGATGCCCGTGACCACGGTGACCAGGAACATGAGGAAGGTCAGGCCTCCCATGCACCAGGTAAAACGCATGCGCACACCGTGCCGGCGCACTTTGGCCGGATGGAGATGCAGCCAGACATTGGCCGTAACCATGAGGACGCGGTTGCGCGGCGTATCCTCGTAGCCATGGCGAAAGATCGCCTTCCAGACCTGATTCTCCGTGATATCTCTCTTGATCTCTTCCCACTTCTTCATCGTAAGCCTTTCTCGTCACACCTTCAGGATGGTGTCCGGGTGCTGCTCGTCAGGATCGACCCCCGGACCCATTTTAAATACCTTGCTCTTGTCCACGACGAGCTGTCCTTCCTGATTCAAGCTGATCTTGAAGCGATCGAGCGGACGGGGCGCGGGCCCCTCGAAGTTGAGACCGTCCTTGAAAAAGCCGCTGCCGTGACACGCGCACTTAAACTTGTTTTCCACCGGCAGCCAGCGCGGTGTACAGCCAAGATGGGTACACTTCGCGAAAACCGCATAGATGCCGCTTTCTTCCCGAACAATCCAGACGCGAAACTCCTGCTTGTATTTCTCGCTTACCTCGCCGATGACGTAATCCGAAGGGAGTCCCGCCTTGAACGTGGACGGAGGCTGGAAGAGAACTCGCGGGAAGGCGGAGCGGAGGAAACCGAGAAGGCTGAACCCGCTAAAGATCCCAAAACAACTCCAGCCGAGGCGCGTAAAAAAATCCCTGCGCGACCAGATGCCGCGCTTTGCCGTTTCCTTTCGCTCGTCTTTCGCCATCGTCGTACGCTATCGCTTGAGCCAGCTTATCGCGGCGCCCCATACCACGAAGATCAATCCGCCGAGCATCAGAACCAACCCCACCGGGCCAAAGATAAAAGAGAGCCCTGCCCCCACCCCGAAGATGAGGACACCGGCCCCTAGAGGATTGAAGGGACCGGGAGCCGCTCCCTCTTGCCCTGGCTCCCCCGCGCCCGCCTGGATCATTTCCTCGCGGATCAGGGTGTAGGCCAGTTCTTTTAGATCTTCCCGTCTTTGCGGTTCAGCGCTCTGGATGAGACGACCAATTTCTTGGGCTAATCTCTCAATCTCCTGCTCTCGCGCTGGAAGATCTGAATTGGGAGAATCTGAAGTCACCTAGATTAGGTTTTTTGATTATTATAGAAAAGGTGTTTTGTCAACCGTCAGCCTGTATCCGCCCTGTATCCGCGCTCATGGCAGTACCCTTCCTGGCGGTTTCCTTGACAAGGGTTATCGACTTTTATAAAAGAGGGCGACCCTGGAGGGGAAAGTCAGGACGGCTGCGCTAGCTTTTATTAGCCAGTGGTGGAATTGGCACGAATGGTCCTGCAAACTTAACAGAAAAGTAGGTTGCCGCCGGATTTGAAATTCAAAACGCCCGCGGGTTTCGCGCCCCCGGGCCTTTTTTTACGCTTGCCCCGATCCGCTGGAGGTGGTAAATTTATTCATACTTTTGGTAGGAGATTCGGGAGGAGAATATGGCCCAGAAAGTAAAGCTTACGGTCAGTGTAGATCAGGATTTGGTGGAAACGCTCGATGAGATGAGCCGGCGAACTAAGAAACCCCGGAGTCGCGTGGTTCAGGAGGCACTGCGTTTGTGGAGACGTAAGCAGCTCCATGACAAGCTGGCAGAGGGATACCGAGCCATGGCAGAAGAGGACCGGGAAACGGCTGAGCGGCATTTGCCCGCCTTTAGAGAGATTCTGAAATGAAGGGATCAACTCCGCGCAGAGGCGAGGTGTGGATTGTCAATTTCAATCCCGGGCGCGGCAGCGAGCAGAAGGGTAGTCGGCCGGCCCTGGTAATCCAAAACGACACGGGAAATATTTATGCCTCCACCACGATCGTAGCCGCGATAACCTCCACCATAACAGAATTCCCCGTGACCGTGGTCCTGCCTGCGGGTGAAGGCGGGCTCAAGCGGCGCTCCATGGTCAATTTGGCTCAGCTTCTCACTATCGACAAGGGGCGTCTGCAGAAGCGTCTGGGACACCTTGGTGATGCCGTCATGGAGAAGGTCAGCGAGGCTGTTCGAGTAAGCCTGGACGTGTGACAATTAATTTTATTGAAAGGTCCGGGGCTCTTTTCGTCCATCCGCCTTGTCTAGGTTCACCACAAGTGTTACACTTAGCCGCAGGACAAGAAGGAGACAAAAATGCCGACTAAAAATCCACGCATCAATGTTGTTTTGGAAAGGCCGCTTTACGACAGCGTCCGGCGCTTGGCCGAGAAAGAGGACATCTCATTATCGCTAAAGATCCGGGATCTGGTGCGGCAGGCCTTGGAAGCGGAGGAAGACGCCGCCTTGGCTCAGTTTGCCGAAGAGCGGGAGAAGAGCTTCAAGCGCTCCCGAGCCTTTACCCACAAGCAGGTTTGGGGCTCCTGAAGCGCGGGATGCCCTACCGTCTTGCCTACCACCCCGAAGTTCGCGCCAAAGATGTTCCTGCGATCAACCAGAACTTGAGAGAGCGGATCTCCAAGGCCATCGAGACCCGCTTGACAACCGAACCCCAACGCTACGGGGAACCCTTGCGGCGCACCCTCAAGGGCTATTGGAAGCTGCGCGTGGGGGATTACCGCGTGGTCTTTAAAATTGTTAACGACGAGGTGTGGATTTACGGCATCATCCACCGGAGAGACGTTTACGATAAAATCATAAGGCGGCTGTCCAGCTGAGGAGAGTAGCTCGCTGCCCTTCGGCAGGCTCAGGCTGATGGGTTTGTCGAACCTTTGCGGATGAGGATATAGACGAGAATTGGGAGCGCTATCGGACTGCTTCCCTGCGCGGAGGGTACCCATGAACATCTATGAGAGGAAAAATACTGAGTTAATCAGAGAATTTAACCGCTATGTGCGAGAGCATCCAGAGTTTGCCGATGATATCCCGAAGAATGCTGTCGTAGTGATGCAACTGGAGGGGGATGCGAAGTTCAACCAATGGAGCCGGAGGCTAGCTAAAAGTCATGCTAGAAACGGTCAACCCGTAGTCTGTATCCGTATCTCTAAGTTAAGACCATTGCGGTCTCGAATTGAAAAGCTAGAACTCAAGAGAGTGGCCTGAGGGAATATTTTTATACTTCGTCCTTTGTCCTTATCCCGAGCACGAATCACGAACACGAGCCACGGTTTTTGTTTGGCAAGTCCTCCAGCGCCGACAAGTTTAATTCTTAATTTTCAATTTTGAGTTTTTAGTTAATTCAAAATTCAAAACTCACAATTCAAAATTGGGAAAGATGGGAGATTAGGCTGCCGCCGGATGTAAATTCAAAAGGCCCGCAGGTCTAGCGCCCCCGCGTTTTAGCCAACAATACCACCGCCGTCGCCGCCATCCCCCGGCCCGCGCCAATCCAGCCCAATTTCTCCGTCGTCACCGCCTTAACGTTCACCTGCCTGACGGAAACTCCGAGCAGAGTGGCGAGTTTCTTGGTGATCGGCCCAAAAAAAGGCGCTAGGCGCGGCTTCTGGGCTAACACGGTGATGTCCCCGTTCACGATCCGGAATCCCGCCTTTTCCATCATCTTCATCACGCGCTCCAGGAGCCGCGCGCTCGAAATGCCTTTATAGCGCGGGTCGGTATCGGGGAAGTGGGTGCCGATATCCCCTTTGCCCATGGCGCCCAGCAGAGCGTTCATCAGGGCGTGAAGCACGACATCGGCATCTGAATGGCCGCCCAGTCCGAACGGATGCGGGATCTCGACGCCGCCAAGAATGAGCTTGCGGCCGCGCCGAAACGGGTGGACGTCAATTCCGTGCCCGATGCGATAGCCGCGATTCATGGGTCAAAAGCCCATCTCCGGCTGGATGAGATCCCGAGGGTGGAGCAAGATAACCCGAACCAGGCTCCCTTCCGCCAAAGAGGTCTCTTCCTCGCGCGTCACCAGCAACCCCTGAGCCAAGGACATCGAGCGCAGCACGCCCGAACCTTGCGCGCCCGTGCTCGAGACAAAGGTCTGCCCGTCTTGATGGCGGATCCGGCAGCGAATGAATTCCCTGACACCGCCGCTCTTCTTGATCGCGTGTTCCAGCTTCGCCTCGATGACCGGCAGGAACAGCTTTTGATAGCCCATCATCTTCAGCAAGGCCGGGCGCGCATAGAGCAGAAAGGAGACGGCCGAGGAGACCGGGTTGCCAGGCAGGCCGAAGACCGGCTTCTTCCCGATGCAGCCGAAGGCGAGGGGGTGACCGGGCTTTTGGGCTACTTGCCAAAACTGCATCCGTACCCCGACATCGCCGAGCGCCTCCTTGACGAAATCGTAATCCCCTACCGATACTCCGCCGGTCGTGATCACCACGTCGTAGCGGAGCGCTTTTTTAAAAGCCGCCGCCAGAGTCCTCCGTTTGTCCCGCACGATGCCGCAGCGCAGCGGAATGGCGCCGGCCTCCCGGATCCAAGCCGAAAGCGTGTAGCTGTTACTATTCACGATTTTTCCCGGCCGCGGCCGATCCTCCACCTCCACCAATTCATCGCCGGTGGAGAACAAGGCGACGGTAGGCCGGCGATAGACGCGCACCCGCCCTTTGCCCACCGAAGCCAGCAAACCGACATCGGCAGGGGTCAAGAGTTTTCCCCGCTCCAGGATCGTTTGCCCCTTCCGGATATCCTCCCCCGCGCCTCGAAGGTGGCTTCCTGGCCCGTCGACCCGGTGAACCCGCACCTTCCCCGGCTGAGCCTCCGTATACTCGACGCGGATGATCGTATCGGCCCCACGCGGCACGGGAGCCCCGGTCATGATCTTGATAGCGGTACTATCCGTCACGCGACGTTTTGGCACGTAGCCTGCCGGAACTTCTTCCAAGACCTTCAGCGTCACGGGACCGTCGGCCGAGGCCTGCGCCACATCCCGCCACCGAACCGCATAACCGTCCATGGCCGAATTGACAAAGGGGGGAACATTCCGACCGGCACGCACATCCTCATAAAGGACCCTGCTGCAAGCCTCCAGCAGCGGCACTTCTTCGCGAGGCAGAGGGGAGATCTGCTGGAGAACGAGCCGTACCGCTTCTTCTACCGAGATCACGCTCCGATCATCGCTCCAACCAGAATAACAATCAAGACTAGCCCTGCGGGATCTCAAATCTCAAATTGCAAATCTCAAATAGCAGACAACATCTGAGATTTGGGATCTGAGATCGCGAGCGAAGCGAGCATAGAGTGGCTGGCAAAAACGCGGAGCGGTGCTATAATCAAAATTTGCCAAGAAAATGTTATCACGCATCCTGATCGGTTTTGTCGTGGCGCTCTGCGCGATTCCCGCCCTCATGATTTTGACCGGAGCGGTATCGTTGGGCAGGGACTATCGCACCGCCAACCGAGCCAGCGCCGGCATCGCACCCGATCCAGCGGAAACGCCGCAGGCCGTGGTGCAAGTCTACGCCGCGCGGGCGCTTAACTGGCGGGGCATCTTTGGAGTCCATACATGGGTCGCGACCAAGCCGGAAAAGGCGACACAGTTTACGGTCCATCAGATGATCGGCTGGCGGGTCTTGCGCAATCTCCCCGGCGTGATCTCGGAGCCGGGCATCCCCGACCGCAACTGGTTCGGCAATCGTCCTGAGATCATAGCGGAGCTCAGGGGAGAAAAGGCGGCGGAGGCCATCCCCAGGATCATCGAGGCAGTCCAGGCGTATCCTTATACAGAGGAATACCACCTCTGGCCCGGCCCCAACAGCAACACCTTCACCGCCTATGTGGCGCGCCGCGTCCCGGCGCTCGAACTGAACCTACCGGTCACCGCCATCGGAAAAGATTTCCCCATCGACGGAGCCTTCATCGACCGCACGCCCAGCGGGACGGGAGTTCAAGTTTCCCTCTACGGTCTGCTGGGAGTGATGATCGCCCGGCAGGAAGGCCTGGAGGTCAATCTGCTCGGGCTGAGCTTTGGGATCGACTTCGGCCGGCCGGCGTTGAAGCTCCCGTTTTTCGGACGGCTGGGTTGGTGAGCGGCAGCTACACCCTGGCTCACATTCGGTTCTTCGACAGAGTGTTGAAAACTCTCGTTACAGGCCGGTCAAAAAGATCTCAGAGGCAAGGCGCACGCAAAATCGACGAGCGGAGGCGTACTTATGTGGTACTTTGGAGCGAGGCCGTTCGGAGCGGGATCAGCTCCCGCGCAATCGAGTGCGACTATCTTATACGCCTGCCGGTGGCAGGCTGTGGGCATATGAGTCTTTTTCAACAGCCTGTCGAAATCTGACCATAGGGAGATTCGAAAGAAGAGATGGCTAAACCTGTCGTAAAGTCCAACGCCGCGACGGCCAGCGCCCAGCCCTCCGAGCCGAAGGCGACGGTTTCCGCGGCCGAGATGGGGGCTCGGCAGCGGGAGATCTCCGTTTCCGAGTTCTTTACCAAGAACCGTCACCTGTTGGGCTTCGACAATCCGAGAAAAGCACTGCTCACCTGCGTGAAGGAAGCCGTCGATAATGCGCTGGACGCGTGTGAAGAAGCGGGGATTCTGCCTGAAGTCGTCGTCAAGGTGGAGGTGGCGTCAAACGGAAACGCTCCGCCGCCTCCCAGCCAGGCGAACCGGTTCCAGATAACGGTGATCGACTACGGCCCTGGCATCGTCCGCCAACAGATTCCGAGGATATTCGCAAAGCTTCTCTACGGTTCCAAATTCCATCGGCTGCGCATGAGCCGCGGGCAGCAGGGAATCGGGATTTCGGCCGCCGGCATGTATGCGCAATTGACGACGGGCAAACCGGTACAGATTATCTCTCGCACCGGCGCGCGCACGCCCGCCCATTACTTCGAAGTCCAGATCGATACCAAGAAGAACGAGCCGCGGATTTTTGAGAACAAGCGGATCGACTGGGAGAACCACCGTGGAACGCAGGTGACCCTCGAAATCGACGGTCGCTACCAAAAGGGGCGGGCCTCCGTGGACGAGTATCTTGAACAGACCGCCATCGCCAATCCGCACGTAAAGCTCGTCTACCACACCCCGGAGGGAGAGACCAAAGAATATCCCCGCACCATTCACGAGTTGCCGCCTCAGCCACGTGAAATCAAGCCGCACCCCTACGGCATCGAGTTCGGAATGTTGCTCAAAATGCTGCACGATGCCAAGAGCCACTCGCTCTCGGGGTTCCTGTGCAGTGATTTCAGCCGGGTCTCCTCCAAGCTCGCTCAGGAAATCTGCAAGGCCGCGAAGATTTCCCCGCACACGCGGCCCCGTAACATTCACGGAGAAACCGCCGAGACGCTCTATAAGGCGATCCAATCCACCAAGATCATGGCGCCGCCGAGCAACTGCATCTCGCCCATCGGCGAAAAGGCGATCCTCCATGGCCTCTACAAACAAATCAAGGGGGATTTCTACACTGCGGTGACGCGGCCGCCCGCGGTCTACCGCGGCAATCCTTTCATCATCGAGGCGGGATTGGCCTACGGCAAGGGGCCGGAACAGGCGGCGGAAAAACCTGAACATACGAAGATGCCGCTTGCTGAAGGGGAGCATCAGAACGACGACAACGAGCTGGCCCGCGTCATTCGTTACGCCAACCGCGTGCCCCTTCTCTATCAGCAGTCTGCCTGCGCGACGTTCAAGGCCGTGCTCGACACCACCTGGCGCAACTACGGCGTTCCCCAATCCAGGGGCGCTCTTCCTGCCGGTCCCTTGGTGATCTTCGTCCATATGGCCTCGGTCTGGGTCCCTTTTACCAGCGAATCCAAGGAAGCGATCGCCGATTACGACGAGATCCGCAAGGAGATCAAGCTCGCCCTGCAAGAGTGCGGGCGCCGGGTGGGAACCTTTCTGAGACGACGGGAACGGGCCAAGAGCGAGTTCCACCGGCGCAATATCTTCGAGCTCTACATCGAGGAAGTCGTGGATGCGTGTAGCCGCCTCAAGGGGGGAAAGCTCCCCAAGGAAAAACTCAAAAACCAGCTGCAAAAGATCGCCATGAAACGGACCGGCGGCCAGAGGACAGACGAGCTACTGGGACACGATGGCGGCGGCCCGGAAGGTCTGCCCCATTCGATCATCGTCACTCCCGAGGGAACCGAGGGAGAGGCGCCGGATATGAGCGGCGATGGCCAAAACGATGTCGCGCCACCGGAAGAACCCCCCGGGGAAGAGGAGGAATCCGGGGCGCCGGAGCGGCCAAAGGGAGACGGTGAAACCAGGATAAAGGGCAAAGCGGCAAGACGGCAGCGGCAGCCAAAGCTCCAAGGTAAGAAGAAAACGGTCCTGCGCGCTGGAAAAGTCAAGAAAAGAGCAAAACCCAGGAAGAGATAGGATGCTTCGACAGGCTCAGCATGAACGGAATGTCCTGGTGAGTTCATACCTTTCTCCGTTCGTCCTGAGCTTTGTCGAAGGATGAACGGAAAGTTGTATCAGCAACCTGATAGGAAAAGACATGGCGCGAAAAAAGCCAAAGAAAAATGGAGCGGTCGAGAAGAAGCTCATCGGCGTGGCCGACGTCGTCATTACGGCCGCGCAGCGTAGTAAAGACCCGACGCTTTCGATTCCCGTGCGCAGCCTCGCGAACGTCACGTTCGACGAGAAAAGGGGCATGATCGAGCTGGGCCGAAGGAAGCAGGCGCGCTCGTTTTTCAACGTCGGAATGGCCAAGAAGTTCATGCAGACGGTCCTCGTGGCCGACGCCCTCGCCGAGCTGCAGCGAGCGGACCTGACGACCTCTCTCAGGGAGATCTACTACCGCACCAAGCACACGATCAAGAACTCGCACGAAAACACGTTCGACGGCCAGAACGAATCCGACCCGCTGATCGAAGACCTTGAAGTGACGCTGGCAGCGCTCCGCGAAGAGCTTCACGTGCGCGCGGAGAACTCCGGCACCGTCGTGGGACCGCTGGTGCTGGTCGATGACGGCGACCGGGTGGACTGCACTAGGCTCGGGAAAGGCGGTTACTCGGTCCCCTCCATCGTCGAGCCGGAGTACATTCAGATCACGAAATGCACGGCTGATTTCGTCCTTCTCGTCGAGAAAGGCACCCAGTGGAACCGCCTCTCCGAAGATAAATTTTGGCGCAGATACAACTGTATCCTCCTTACGGGGAACGGCCAGCCGCCCCGCGGTGTCAGGCGCCTGGCGCGCCGGCTGCACGACGAAAAGGGGCTTCCCGTATATGTGCTGGTGGACAATGATCCGTGGGGCTACTACATCTACTCGGTCATCAAGCAGGGATCGATCAATCTCGCATTTGAAAGCCAGCGCATGGCCATTCCCAAGGCCAAGTTCATCGGCTTCTCCAGCGCGGATCCCGATCGCTACGGGCTCCCACGCAACGTCGGCATCAAGCTCAACGACAAAGACGTCAACCGGGCGCGCGAGCTGCTCAAGTATCAATGGTTTCAGAAAAAAGAGTGGCAGAATGAAATCAAGCGGATGCTCTCGAGCGGTCTCAAGTACGAGCTGGACGCCCTCGCCAACAAGGACTTCCAGTACCTGACCAAGAGCTATCTTCCCAGAAAGCTCAAAGAGAAAGATTGGTTGGATTAGCCCGAAGCGGACAACGAGGATGGGGTCAGGTCTAGCATCAAAGCAAGTGCCGAGCCGTGGGTCAGTCCGCTCTTGGCTCACCCTTTACTGCCACGCTCCCGCAAAGCAAAGCGCCGCTAAGAGAACCCAGTCCGGGCGATGGTGCGGGATCAAAGATGTGACCGGATCGGGTGACCCAACCGAAGCTATTTCCGTGTAAAATAAGGCAAATTTACTAAGAAGGCAACAGGCAATAGTCGTCAGGCAAGAGGCAACAGGGATAAGGATGAAGGGTTGAAAGGATAAGGGGTTAAAACCGGGCCAGAGGGGAAATCGTGGCTCGCGTCGTGGATCGTGGTTCGTGCCCGCCGTCAGGCATCATTTCCACGTTTCGAGAATTCCCGAAATGTCGAAGTGTTTGGGTTCGTGGGTTCATGGAAGGAAAACCGGCAATATGGTATCTATAAGGCCAATATCCCAAGGGCAAGTTATTGGGGGCAACAATTATGGAGAGAACTTTTACTGCCAGTGTATCGCGAGAGGGGAGCTGGTTCGTAGCTCAGTGCGTGGAAGTGGATGTTGCTAGTCAGGGAGAGACTGAAGACCAAGCTCTGGCGAACCTCCGCGAGGCCCTAGAACTACATCTTGAGGAACCTCAGGCGACCCTCCAGCCTGAGATGCGCCGCGTAAAAGTCCAAGTCCGTGCCGCTTAGACCACTCGCCTACCGCGAGGTAAAGCGTAAGCTGGAAGCAGCGGGCTTTGCCGAGGTGAGCCGAAAAGGGAGCCATGTCAAGTTCGCCCGCCGTAGCGATCAAGGCACTCGAACCGCCATCGTCCCTGAACACCGTCAAATAGCTGTTGGTACGTTACGGAGTATTTTACGCCAGGCCGGCCTCAGCCCTGACGATTTCGACGCGCTTTGATGGATTGGGCCATCGAGGTCAGACAATAATCTGAGGGTGATCCAGAAAGCCAGTCCGGGCTACGTCGTGGGATCAAAGATGCGACCGGATCGGTGACCCAGCCGAAGCTATTGCTGCGTCAAATAAGGCCAAATTACAAAACAGGCAAGCCCTTCGGGATCTCAAATAGCAAATTGCAAATCTCAAATAGGAAGAGAAAGAGAGGCAAAAGGGGACAGGTCGTCGCTCGTGTTCGTCGACGGGCACGAAATCCGACCGCGAACCAGAACGAAGCAGATGAGCCTCTCTCAACGGTCTATTCAAGAAAAGCAGAGAAAGGATAACGGCTCGCTTAATCGAGCTTGGCGGTAGGAGAAACCCGGGCGGCTTTTGCGAGAATCTTCTGCTTCTCGTCCTGCGTCTTGGCCTGCCGGTATTTCCGCCGGAGCTTCGCGAGTTTCTGTCGGCGCGCCCGTCGGCGATGCAGCTCGGTCATGCGTGGTAGCGGCATAGACTCACCTCCGAGCGCTATTCTTAACAGAGCCCCCCGTAAGCTGCAAATCCTTCTTTCCGCCAGCGGCATCGGAACCTCCATGCCAGATTTGCGCCCGCAGCGGAGTTAAGTTATGGTAAGTGCGGTGAAGGCGGAGAGCACGATGGACGAGGTTCGGTTTGTCGACACCACGCTGCGCGACGGGCAGCAGAGTCTCTGGGCCCTTAACATGCGGACCGGCATGATGGTCCCGATCGCGTCGCAGATCGACAAGGCCGGGTTCGACGCGATCGAGCTGGGCACCCCCATCGAAATCCCGAAGTGCGTGCGCGAGCTGCGCGAGGATCCCTGGGAACGCCACCGGTTGATCGCGCGAAGGGTTACGGAGACCCCTCTGCGGGCGATCCACGGAACGAGCAGCGGATTCGAGAAATTTCCCCACTCCGTGCATCAGCTCTGGGACGAGCGGGTGGCGGCTTGCGGGCTAAAGCAAGTTCGCATCTCCGACTGCTGGAACGATCCCTCTCAGTGGAAGTGGCGGGTCAGACAGGCCCGCGAGGCGGGGCTGGAGCCCATCCTGAATCTCATCTTTTCGGTTTCGCCCCGCCACACCGATGAGTACTATGCCCAACGGGCGCGCGCCGCGGCCAAGCTCAAAGTGTTCCGTCTCTGCCTCAAAGACCCGGGCGGGCTGCTCACACCCGACCGCACCCGCACCCTGGTCCCGGCGATCCTCAGCCATACCCACGGTATCCCGGTTGAGCTGCACACCCATTGCAACACGGGCTTGGGATCCCTCTGCTGCTTAGAGGCGATAAAGCTCGGCATCTCCATCATCAACACCGCGATCCCTCCTCTGGCCGACGGCTCCTCGAACCCTTCGGTCTTCAACGTCGCCAAAAACGCCCGCGCCCTGGGCTATGCAACCTCCCTCGATGAACCGGCGATCAAGCCCATCGAGGACCATTTCACCTTCATCGCGAAACGCGAGGGCCTGCCGGTGGGCGTTCCGCCCGAGTATGATTACTATCAGTACATCCATCAGGTGCCGGGAGGCATGATTTCCAATCTGCGCCACCAGCTCCGGCGCGTGCGGATGGAGGAAAAGCTGGAGGCGACGCTGGAGGAGGCGGCTCGCGTGCGCGAGGAGTTCGGGTATCCCATCATGGTGACCCCGCTCTCCCAGTTTGTTGGAAGCCAGGCCGCCATAAACGTGATCGTGGGAGAGCGGTACAAGCAGGTCACCGATCAGGCCATTCAATACGCGTTGGGACATTGGGGCAAAGAAGGAGCCGAGCTGATGGACCCCAACGTCAAGGACGAGATCCTCAGCCAGCCGCGGGCCAAGGAACTCGCCAAGTGGGAGCCGCCCCAGCCCTCGCTCAAAGAGCTGCGAGCAAAATTCGGCGGGCCGGGAGTCTCCGACGACGAGCTTCTGCTGCGTTACCTCGCGGGGAGAGACCAAGTCGAGGCCATGCGCGCCGCGGGACCGCACAAGGAATATCTTAACGCCAGACACCCGCTCGTGACCTTGATCGGGGAGCTCACCAAGCTGTCCGACTACCGCCAGATTTTCATCCGCAAGGGCAGCCTGTCGCTGCAGCTTGAGAAAAGAGAAGGCTGAACTGCCAGCCGTGTCGATCCTCAAAGTAGAAGGCCTGTCAAAAGCCTATCGGGATGTCAAAGCCCTCGACGACGTGACGTTTGAGTTCAGCCAGGGGATTCTCTCGTTTTTGGGTCCTTCAGGCTGCGGTAAGACGACTCTGCTCCGGTGCATCGCCGGCCTGGAGGTCCCCGACGCAGGCTCGGTCTATATCGACGATCGGCTACAGACCTCGATCAGCGAGGCCATTTTTGTTCCCCCTTACGACAGAGAAATCGGCTTTGTGTTTCAAAACTACGCCCTCTGGCCCCACATGACCGTCTATAACAACGTCGCCTTCGGGCTCAAACTGAGAAAGGTTTCAGACAGCGTGGTCCGGCGTACGGTGGAGGCGACCTTGGACCTGGTTGGACTGCAACAGCTCGAAGAAAGGTATCCCTCCCAGCTGAGCGGAGGCCAGCAGCAACGGGTCGCCCTGGCCCGAAGCCTCACCCTGGAACCCCGGCTCATTCTCCTCGATGAGCCCCTCAGCAACCTGGACGCCAAGCTCAGAGAGGAGATGAGGATCGAACTGAAAAGACTGATCAAGAAGGTGGGCATCAGCGCACTCTACGTCACCCACGACCAGGAAGAGGCCTTCGTGATCTCCGACACCGTGATCGTCATGGAAAAGGGGCGCGTCCTCCAATACGGCACACCCGATGAAATCTACAACCGACCTGTCAATCAGTTCGTCGCCTCCTTCATCGGCCACTCCGCGCTCGTCGATGGGAAGCTGGTCAAAGTCGAGGGGAAAAATGGTCTGGTGCTGGTCCCGGAATTCAATCATGTCACGCTCGCCTGCCAGGTCCCGGAAGGCGCGACCCCCGGGGACGCCTGTAACCTGGTGATTCGCACCGGCGAAATCAAACTCAGCAGCCGCTGCTTCGATCATCAGGACAACGTGCTCGAGGGCTTCATGATAAGCCGCGAATACCGCGGGGGGCTGACCGATCACAGGATCCGCGTGGGCTCCAGAGAGATCATCGTGACATCGCACAAACTGTGCCCGATGATCAACATCGATGAGGACGGGGGCAAAATATTCCTCCACATCGACAAATCCGCCATCAGCCTGATTCTGCCGGACCGGCCCCGGAACCGAGAGCAGGCCCGGGCCGGAGCTCAACCCTAGGAAGCCGGGAGAAATGGCTACGATCATCTGGAGATCGCTCACGCTGGCATACCGGCAGGGAGTCTTCATCCCGCTTTCGTCCAGCCTCATTGCGGGATCCTTGATCCTGACACCGATCTTGATCGTGCTCTTCCAAAGCCTGACCACGACTCGGCTGGCGACCTTCGTCGGTTTTACCACCGAGAACTACCTGAGGGTCTTCACCGATCCCGAGATCCTGCCGATGCTGAGCAACTCGCTCGTCTACGCGACGGGCTCGGCCACGCTGGGAACGGTGATCGGGGGACTGCTCGCCTGGATCGTGGCCAGGACCAACACGCCGGGCAAGGCCCTGGTGGAGCTGATGCCGCTCTACCCCCTCCTCATGCCCCCCATCATGAAGAACATCGCCTGGATCCTGTTGCTCGCGCCCAAATCCGGCATTCTCAACAACATGCTGCGGGAAGGCCTCGGCATAGAGGAACAGGTGTTCAACGCCTTTTCCCTCCCGGCCATGATCTGGGTATTCGGACTGGCATGCGTGCCGCTCGGTTACCTATTCCTGCTGCCCGTTTTCCTTTCCTTCGATCCGTCGCTCGAGGAGAGCGCCTACATCGCCGGCAGCCGGCCGATGAATACGATGGTTCGCATCACCTTTCCCCTCGCGCTTCCCGCCTTCCTCTCGACATTCATATTGAACTTTTTGAGAGCCCTGCGCTCCTTCGAGACCCCGGTGCTCCAGGGAAGCCCCGCCGGGATCAACGTCTTCGTGGCCAAAGTCTACGACTCCATGGCGATCGAGTACAATTCCGGTCTCGCCACGGCTTACAGCACCTTGCTGATCGCACTCTCGATCGCGGTGCTGTGGTTCTATGTCAGAACGACCCGGTTTTCCGAAAGATACGCCACGATTACCGGAAAGGGCTACCGGGTCAGGGTCATCGATATCGGCCGCTGGAGATACGTGACCTTTTTTGCCGTCTTCGGCTACTTCCTGCTCGGCATCGCCGCCCCCTTCGCGGTTCTGATTGTCGTATCGCTGATCCCGTATTACGATTATGAGACCTTTATCGGGTTTTTCGCCCGCATGGATCTCTCGAACTACCACAGGGTTCTGAACCACCCCAGCTTTGTCACCGGGCTGTACAATTCCCTGACGCTCTCTCTGGCGACGGCGGTCGTCACCGTTATGGCCGGGATCGTGATGGCCTTCACCATCCACAGAACCAGAGTCTACGGGAGCAAGCTCTTTGAGTTCATCGGCACGATGCCGCTGGCCTTCCCGCCGCTGGTGCTCGCCGTGGGCCTGGTCCTCGTGTTTATCAGGACACCCTTGTACAACTCGCTCTGGGCGCTCGGGGCGGGACTGTTCGTCGCCTATTTCCCCTATGCCCTGAGAAACGCTTCAGGGGCCATCGTCAACATTCACAAGGAGCTCGACGAAGCCGCCTGGGTTCACGGGGCCAGATGGAGACACGTGTTCTTCAAGGTTACGCTTCCACTCTTGAAACCCTCGGTGGCGGGGGCCTTGTTCTACATTTTCATCGAGGCCATTCGGAACATCGATGTCGCCGTCCTGCTCTCCGCGCCCGGCAGCGAGTACGGACCCGTCACGCTCTTCGATTATTTCCGGGTGGGCCAATGGGGAGAGGCGGCTGCCGGAGGAGTGATTTATCTTTTGATCTTGATCGTGGCCGTGTCGGCGGCAAAGTTCGTTTTCGACGTCAAGTTCAGTCTGTAGGGAAAGAATCGAATTCAAAGGAGGAGAACGCCATGCGCAGAAAAATTTTGCTGGCCATCGCCATCTTCGTGACGTGCGTTTTCATGTCGCTGGGAGCCACCGCACACGCGGCTGCCGCCGACGATGCCTACAACAAAGCGAGCAGCGCGCTTTATGCCAAAGCGAAACAAGAGGGGGAGCTGATCGTATACTCGGTTTGGGACGTCGAGCACATCGTCGCTATTCTCCAGGGATTCTCGAAGAAATATCCCGGCATCAAAACCACCTACTGGCAGGGTAGAAACCCGGAGATCGTCACGAGAACGATTAACGAGTTTAGAGCGAACCGGCCGAGCGTCGACGCCATCCTGTCCGATAACGCGCCGCCGGTTCTGAGAGCCGCAGGGGCGATCCTGCCCTACGAAACGGTGCAGAAAGAGGCGCTGCTCATTCACGATTCGACGATGCCCGTCGTCAGCCTCCAGATCCAGGCGCTAACGTACAACACCAAGCGGATCAAGGCCGCGGACCTGCCGCACAGTTGGGAGGATGTCGCCAAACCGAAATACAAGGGCATGGTAGCCCTGGATGATCCGATGCGGGCGGGCCCGCTGAGCACGCAGCTGGCGGCGTTCAGGGACTCCTGGAACGATGAGGCGCGCTGGACGGCCTTCGTCAAGGGCCTCAAGGCTCTCAATGTCCCGGTTCACAGAAGCACGAGCGCCATGTTCCGGCTGGTCATCGCGGGCGAATACGCGATAGCGATGCCCGCTTTGCTCCACGATGTAATGAACGAAAAGGAAAAAGGAACTCCGGTTGAATACATCAGGACAGCGACTCCGGTCGTCTTCCCCCGATACGCGGCGGTCTACGCCAAGGCCCCGCATCCGAATGCAGCCAAGCTTCTGACCGAATGGCTGATCTCCCCGGATGGACAGGCCACGCTGGACTCGGTGGGAAGAGAAGCGTCCCGAAAAGGCTTCCCGTCCAAGACCTCTATCGAGAACGCTTATGGCGCGGGAACGCAGCCGATCGCGGTTCATGACAAGCTGTTCATGGAAGATCCCACAAAATGGCTGGACACTCACGTGAAACCGATATGGGGCGGAAAATGACCGGAATTTTCCGGCCGCCGCTGGGATGGCGCGGCGCGGCCGCGGTCCTCTCATTTCTCTCCGCCATCGGGCCGGCCTCGACGCGGCCGCTTTGCGCCGGGGAAAACCAGTCCCTCGCCGGTCAGCTTCTGGTCGCGACGGCGGAGATGGGTGATCCCCGCTTTGCCGAGACCGTCATTTACATGGTTCAGCACGACGAGAACGGGGCTATGGGCCTCGTGATCAATCGACCTATTGCCAAGGGTCCGATCGCAGATCTCCTCCGGGGGCTCGGGGTGGAAAGCCGGGCCGCCCGCGGAGAGATCGTCATTCATTACGGCGGCCCAGTCGAGCCCGAGAAGGCCTTCGTCCTCCACAGCGACGATTATGCGGGCAGAGGCACGACTGTGGTAGGCGGCGGCATTGCCGTCACGGCCGACGCGGAGATTGTGCGTGCCCTGGCGGAAGGGAGAGGGCCGCGCCAGAGCCTGTTCACTCTCGGCTACGCGGGTTGGGCCCCCGGGCAACTGGAGGCGGAGATCCGGGCGAACGCCTGGTTCACGATTCCCGCGGAAAAGAAGCTCATCTTCGACGACGATCCCGAAACCAAGTGGGAGCACGCAATGGCCAGGCGAAAGATCAAAACCTAGAGGAAAGCATGAGTGAGATCCACTTTATCGATACGACGCTGCGTGACGGGCAGCTAAGCCTCTGGGCGCTGAATATGAGGACCGGCGCCATGCTCGCCGTCGCGGAGCAAATGGATCATTGCGGGTTTCAGTCCATGGAGTTTTTCGGCTTCTCTGCGTTTATGAAACTCGTCCGGGAGCAGAAAGAAAACCCCTGGGATTGGATGAGCCTCGGCGCGAAGCTCTTTAGCCGAACCCGGCTTCGCTACCACGGCGGGCTCAGCTCGGGATTTGAAAAAATACCGCGCTCCGTATTGAATCTCATGATGGCGTGCGTCATCTCCCGCGGAATCACGCTTACGCGCTCCTCGAACCCATGGAACGATTACGGCATTCTGAAGACGGAGATGGAAGACATGAAAAGTTTGGGGATGGAGATGGTCGCAAACGTCATCTATTCGGTCTCTCCCCGGCACACCGACGAGTACTACGCCGGGAAGATTCGCGAGGCCGCGGCCATAAGACCCTATCGGATCTGCTTCAAGGACGTGGGCGGGCTCCTCACGCCCGAGCGCACGAGATCGCTCATTCCCATGGTGCTCAGGAACGCCGGCGATATCCCCGTCGAGTTCCACGCGCACTGCAATAGCGGCCTGGCCCCCCTTTGCTATCTGGAGGCTCTGAAGCTGGGCTTAAGAACCCTGCACACGGCGGTCCCGCCGCTGGCCAACGGCTCTTCCCAACCGTCGATCTTCAATGTGGCGAGAAACGCCCGCGCCCTCGGTTTTACACCCATGGTGGATGAAGAGGCGATCAAGCCCGTCGAGCGGCATTTCAGCTTTATCGCCAAACGAGAAGGCCATCCGATCGGAGCGCCGAGGGAATACGATCTTTCTCTCTATCATCACCAGGTGCCCGGCGGTATGATCTCCAATCTCCGCCACCAGCTCAGGCTGTTAGGGATGGTAGAGAAGCTGGAGGCGACTCTTGAGGAAGCCGCTCACGTGCGCCAGGAGTTTGGCTATCCCATCATGGTGACTCCACTCGCACAATTTGTGGGCAGTCAGGCAGCGATCAACGTCATCGTCGGCGAACGCTATAAGGAGGTCACGGACCAGAGCATCCAGTATGCACTGGGACATTGGGGCGAAGAGGGTGCTCAGCTGATGGACCCTAATGTCAAGGATAAGATCCTTGGCCGATCCAGGGCCAGGGACTGGGACGGGTGGACGCCACCGGAGCCGTCGCTGACCGAGGTCCGGCGCAAATTCGGCGGCCCCGGCGTGTCGGATGAGGAGTTGGTTCTCCGAGTCATCGCCGGCGTGGACTCGGTCAGGGCGATGCTCGCCGCCGGTTCGCCGAGGGAGTACCTGAATGCCAAGCAACCCCTGGTAACGCTTATCGGCGAGCTCAGCAAGCGAAACGACTGCCACCAGATCTACATCAAAAAGGGCGACCTTTCGCTCCGCCTGGAAAAAAGAGAGAATTAGGATACCGGAAAGAGGCTTGAGCGCCCATACTTGAGCTGGGAAAAATTTCTGGCTGACGTTCCCGAAATATTTGCCACTGCCAGGCTGGTGCTCCGTCGCCCGCAACTGAAAGACGCAACCTCGATTCTCGAAGAGTACGCCGCGGATGCGGAAGTCACCCGCTACCTCCTGTGGCAGCCCCACAGCGACCCCAGAGCTGCCGTGTCCTTCCTTAAGTTTGCCCTGTCACGATGGGATCTCGGCCAAGAGTTTTGCTGGGGCATAACGCAGAAAGGGGCGAATCGAGTCATCGGGATGGTCAGCTGCCGCATGCAGGGCCACGCCGCCGAGTTGGGCTACGCGCTCGGGCGCAAATACTGGAATCGCGGCTATACGACCGAGGCCCTCCAGGCTATCGTCAACTGGGCTCTGCTCTTCAACGGGACCTTTCGGGTCTGGGCAGTCTGCGACACGGAAAACGTCGCTTCGGCTCGCGTGCTCGAAAAGATCGGCATGCTAAAGGAAGGCCTGCTTCGCCGCTGGCAGGTTTTCCCCAACCTCTCCCCCGAACCCCGGGACTGCTTCGTGTATTCGAAGGTACGCTAAAAAGCAGCGGGTAGGGACCGAGGGAACTGTCCAATAACGCTTTGACTTCGAGTGATAGTTAAAAGTAGAATCGGGGCCAAGCTGAAGACTAAAAAAGGAGGACCACCATGCCGGAGCCGATGACTCTTGAGGTTTTTTCCGACTACGTCTGACCCTGGTGCTATCTCAGTACCGGGCGTATTGAGAAACTGAAGGGCAACCACGGTCTGAAAATCAAATTTACCCACTTTCCTCTCCACCCGGAAACGCCGGAGGAGGGAAGAAGCCTTACGAACAGGTACCCGGCACGTGACCTGGCCGCCAGGAACCTGCGCATGAAAGCCCTCATGGAGGAAGAAGGCCTGCCCTACGCCAGCGAACGGACTATGTCTTACAACAGCCGTCTGGCGCAGGAGCTGGCGAAATGGGCCGAGAGCAAGGGCAAGGGGGACGAAATCCACGATCTCATTTTCCGCGCTTATTTCGTTGAGACGAAAAACATCGGCAAGCCCGATATCCTAGTTGAGATTGCGCGGAAGATCGGCCTGCCTGCCGATGAGGCGGTGGAAGCGCTTGTCAGCCGAAGCTACAAGGAGGCCGTGGATGCGGACTGGAAAAGATGCGATGCATTACAGGTTTCCGCCGTTCCTACGTTCCTGGCGGGCCGCTACATGCTGATCGGCGCCCACCCCTATGAGGAACTGGAAAAACTCGTCCGGAAGGCCTCGCAGTAAAATGCGGATGAAATCAAGGCTGATCCTGGTTCTCTTTTTCCTTTCGACCCTTGTGGCCGCGTGGCCTTCCCAAGCGCAAACCAGCAGGCCACAGCAAAAGAGTCAAAGGGTAAAGATTAGTCTTTTCATAGCGCCTCCGTGTTCCGAAAGTGGTGGGCTCTACTAAACAAGCGGTTACATAGTATGGTAGCGCGCCTGGCGTCAAGGGGCTACAGCGGGCACGCCCGACCCTGGCCCTCGTGACCTTCGAAATTCGTCTTGTCATGGGCGCCGTCCTGCCGTATAAGTTCATCTATGGCATTAAGAATCGGTACCTCTGAGGCCGGCGGCACCTTTCATTCCCAAGCGCTGGCGATCGCCGAGCTTTTCCACCGGACCCACCCAGGCAAAGGGAAGTGCGTCGTTGAGACGACTCTGGCGAGCATCGATAACGCCAATCGCCTCGACCGAGGCGAGATCGAATTCGGCTTCATGGCCTCCAACTGGATCGAGCGGGCCAAGGGTGGGACAGCGCCGTTTACCCGTAGGATCGCGCTGCGCATGGTCTCGCCAGCCAACGCCGGTCCGATTTTTTTTGTCACCCTTGCCAAATCGCCGATAAAAACCGTGAGTGACCTGAGAGGCAGGCGCGTGGCCGTGGGCACCTTTGGGAGCGGTATGGTGCAGCACGTTCATACGATGTTTAACGTCCTCGCCATCCCATTCAACGCCATCACACCGGTTTACCTTGGTTTCTCCGAAGGAGCGGACGCTTTAATCGCCGGCGATGTAGACGCGCAGTTCCAGCCCCCGATCCCCAATCGTGTGATGACCGATCTGAGCAAACGGGCTGACGTCCGTGTTATTCCCTACGCCGCGGGCCAGCTTGAGAAGATCCTGTCGGAGGTCTCGTTCTACCGGAAGATCTCAATAGAGAAAGGAGCATTCCGAGGAGCCGTAGAAGATGTGCCGCAAATCGCCGTCGTCAACGTCATAGTGACACACGAAAAAGTTGAGGAACAGGTCGTTTATGACATGGCTAAGACGGTCATCGACAATCTCGACACACTGCCGAAGTTGAATCCCCTATTCAAAGGTCTCAAGGATCTTTTCGAGCCGCTGCGCTCCAAAGGCGCTGCCGCCTTCGAAATGGGCGGCGTCACCCTCCATCCCGGCGCACTCCGTGCGTACAAAGAAGCCGGGTGGTTGAAATAAGGTAAAGGATACTATAGTGACGGAATTAAATAAATTGACATCAAATCCCCCCTCGCTCTCCTAAATCCTCCTCGATCCCCCTTTACCAAAGGGGGAGAAAGGGGGATT
>Ga0209640_10000578_pt1 | contig 28699 bp, 30 predicted proteins | sample RifCSP10_1_FD_184018 | JGI IMG/M metagenome (GOLD analysis project Ga0209640, IMG submission 184018) | Soil microbial communities from Rifle, Colorado - Rifle CSP2_sed 10_1 (SPAdes) (version 2) | ecosystem: Environmental > Terrestrial > Deep subsurface > Rock core/Sediment | place: Rifle... | reverse complement strand
ATATTTCCTATCTTTTTCTCGCCGGGCCGAAAGTTTACAAGGTAAAGAAAGCGGTTAATCTCGGTTTCCTCGATTTCAGTACGCTTGCACAACGACACCTCTACTGCCTCGAAGAGCTGCGGCTGAACCGACGCCTGGCGCCGGCGCTTTATCTGGACGTGGTTCCTATCACCGGTTCATACCAGCATCCGCGTCTTGGCGGACCTGGCGCGCCGATCGAATTCGCCGTGAAAATGCACCGATTCGCGCAAGATAACCTGCTCGATTCGCTGTGTGCGCGCAATCGCTTGACGCGAGCCCATATCGATCAACTGGCTGACAAGATCGCCGCCTTTCACGGCTCAGCTGCCGCTGCCGGCGGCACTGACACCTATGGAATCCCGGACGCGATACGCCAACCCGCGCTGGAAAACTTTGTGCAAATCCGCGGTGCTCGATCGGCCACGCTGATGCCGGAATCCCTGGACTTACTGGAACAGTGGACCGTCCAACAGTGCGATACGTTGGACGCGGTGTTCCGCACGCGCAAGGCCGGCGCGTTCGTACGCGAATGCCATGGTGATCTTCACCTGGGCAATATCGCCATGGTGCAAAATGAGGTAACGATTTTCGATTGCCTCGAATTTAACGCGAATTTGCGCTGGATCGACGTAATGAGCGAGGCCGCATTCCTGACCATGGACTTACATAGCCGGTCGCAGCCGCGCCTGGCGCAGCATTTCATCAATCGCTACCTTGAAATTTCCGGCGATTATGCCGGACTAGCCGTGCTGCGCTTCTATATGGTTTACCGCGCCATGGTGCGCGCCAAGGTCCATGCCCTGCGCGCCGAGCAGACGGAAATGGGTGCGCCGCAACGCGCGGCGGCGCACGCGGAGTATCGAAATTACCTGGATCTGGCGAGACAACAAACGCACGCGCCGAGGCCAGCGATCGTTATAACGCATGGCCTCTCCGGCAGTGGCAAAACGACACACACCGAAAACCTGTTGGCCGCAACGGCCGCCATACGCGTTCGCTCGGACATTGAGAGAAAACGGCTCCAAGGCTTGCCGGCGCTCGCGCGCTCAAACTCAGAGATTGCAGCCGGGCTCTACGGACCCGATACCTCCAACCGAACCTATGCGCGCCTCGCGAGTGTGGCGACGGCGACGATCGAAGCCGGATATACCGCCATCGTAGATGCCACGTTTCTCCATCGTCAGCAGCGCGAGAAATTTCGCCGGCTGGCACTCGAACTTAATGTTGCTTTTTTGATTCTCGACTTTACCGCACCGGAGGCTGCGTTGCGCTCACGTGTTGCCGCGCGACAACAATTGGGCGGCGATGCGTCGGAAGCTGATGTCGCCGTGCTCGAACATCAACTGCAAACGCAGCAGCCGTTACAGACTGACGAAGCGTCTTATGTCGTGCGCATCGACGCCATGCAAGCGCCGTCTGATGTTTGCTGGGAATCGGTGCTCGACCGTTTGAATGCTGCGTCGCAATGATGCGGTTGGCAGCGCGCCGCTTGCTCTCGCTTCGCCGATTGCCAACTTGCAAAAACGATAGTCGGTGTGAATTTTCAGACTAAGCGCGATTTGTGCGCCCCCGTTGTCGGTCCAAGAGGTACTGCTTCTAGTTTGACTTAGGTCAACATCGCTCAAGTGAAACAGCCGTAACGTACAAACATGAGCGACAACGTTGGAGGTGGCCCATGGAACATCGTTGGAGTGTACGCCAGCCACAGCAATGCCCCGTCGTAGTCGATACCGCCCGTGCCGGTACGGTTGCCGCCAAACTGCGCGACATTGGTATCGGCGGCATGTTTGTCGAGACCAATGATGACGGTCTGGTGCTGAACACAACGGTAAACGTCGCATTCAGTCTAGGCGGAGAGGACGAGCGCGAGAATTTTCGCTTGCCCGCCATCGTGGTGCGCCACATGTCGCACGGCGCGGGAATTATGTTTCTCGATATCGAAATAGAAACTCTACGCCTGCTTCGCCGCGCGCTCTACACGGCGACAACGTCTGCGCTGGATCGCGCACCGCTTAGCGCGTTTCCGGTTGCCGATAAGCCGGGCATCAGTTTGCCGCGGGCCGCCAACGGCTGAAGTTGTGGCGCGGTTTCGTTGACGCCAGAGCGCGAGTGGCGGCGGACTGAACGATATCGATAACCGTGCTAACGCCACATCATGTCTGGCCCCATCCCGGGCGGCATGTTACCGGGACCATAGCCGCGGCGATCGCCCCCCGCTCTGCGCGCCATGTCCGTGGCGCCGTTACTTGAGCTGCTCCTTTTGGCCCTTCGTCAATATCGCGTAGATACGGTTCGACGCGTCGATAGCGTTCGCTGTCGAAGCACTAAAAAAGACAGAAGACATGTGCGTGAGTCCCTATTCTGCAAGCTCGCCTGAATCAGCGATCCAATCTTCGATCAACAACCGCGCGATCACCCCGATCGGCGGCAGCGCGATCGCAAGTTTTGCACTGCTGTCGCCCGCCGCAATTTTCGCGACGTCCGCGCGCTCGAACCACTGCGCGTCTTCAAGCTCACGATCGTCGAGCGATATGCGATCGTCGATCGATCGCGCCCAAAAACCTAACATCAGCGATGCGGGAAACGGCCAGGGTTGTGACCCACGGTACACGACCCGATCGATGCGAAGCCCCACCTCCTCTGCTACCTCGCGCCGTACCGCCGTCTCCAACGATTCGCCCGGCTCGACGAATCCGGCAATTGGCGAGTAGCGTCGTGGCGCAAACCGCGCCTGCCGACCCAACAAGCACCGCTCGCCGTGGGTTACCAATGTGATAATCACCGGATCGGTTCGAGGAAATTCTTCGCGCCGGCACGTTACGTTCGCGCATACACGCTTGTGGCCACCGTCCACGATTTCCATGCGCGCACCGCAAGTCCCGCAATAATGGGTCCGGTTGATCCAGCTCGCCAGATGCGCCGCTTGTGCCGCCAACCTCGCCTCGACCGGCGGCAGCGACATTGCCGCCTCGTACAAACCGATGTAGCCCTCTGCATCGACGCCGGAGGGCACGTGAAATCGATCGTTGGCGGTAACAGGCGGCTCCGTGGGGACGGTTGCGAATCGCGGTTCCCCATTTTTGCAACCAAGAAAAATCGTCGTGGCATCCGGCTCAACTGTTTCCCGCAACTCCGCAGGTCGAAACCAAGCGACGCTGATCGTTTCATTCCCGCGCACCAGCACACGTCCACGGCGCACCATTAGGACACGCGCCTGTGGTGTTTCGTACGCACGCTGCAACGACTGCGCATCGGTGCGCAGCGCAACGGCGGGATCGATGCCATCATCGCTAAAGAAAAGTGCAGTCATGGTCTCTGTGAAACGATCTTATCTATCTGCCAGCCATTGCCAACGTCGAGCCTCATTCAAATTGATGCGCTCTCGCAAGCCGTCGTGGCATTGGCAAGCGATTCTCGGTTAGGATCATACTTACGAATTGTCGCATACGCGCACTGGCCGCGGTTGCGCACGATACAATCGGATCGCCACCATGAACGACAACCCGACTGCAACGCTGGACAGTCTGATCGCCGCTGAATTTCGCCTAGATGCGAACCTGATTTACTTAAACCACGCCGCGGTGGCCCCCTGGCCTCTACGCACCGCGTTGGCCGTGCAGAGCTTCGCCGAAGAGAACTTACGCTCCGGCGCTGCGCACTATCCGACATGGCTCAAGAGCGAGCGGTCGTTGCGTGCTCTTTGCGCTAAGTTCGTTAACGCACCCTCCGCGAATGACATCGCCTTTCTCAAGAACACCTCGGAGGCGCTGTCTGTTGTCGCACACGGTTTTCCTTGGTCGGCTGGCGACAACGTCGTAATCGGCGCCGAGGAGTTCCCATCGAATCGCATTCCTTGGGAATCGCTCAAACCTCGCGGGGTCGGCGTGTGCATTGTCGCTCTGTCAGAGCACAGCGACCCGGAGCAAGCACTAATCGATGCCGCGGACGCACATACGCGCCTCATCTCGGTTAGCTCGGTTCAATACGCGAGCGGTTTGCGATTGGACCTGGCACGGCTGGGCGAGATGTGTCGTCGGCGCGATATCGCTTTTTGCGTCGACGCGATACAAGGGCTAGGTGTTTTCGTGCACGACGTTGAGGCGATGGGAATCGATTTTCTTATGGCGGACGCGCACAAATGGTTACTCGGCCCGGAAGGCATCGCCGTTTTTTATTGCCGGCCGCAATGGCGCGACCGTCTCACCTTGCATCAATTCGGCTGGCATATGGTCAAGGACGCTGGAAACTTCGGCCGAGAAACCTGGGAAGTGGCGGACAACGCCCGTCGTTTCGAGTGCGGCAGCCCGAACATGCTTGGGATTCAAGCACTGCAAGCAAGCTTGTCGTTGCTGGCCGAGGTAGGAGTACCGGAGATCGAGCGTCGCGTGTTGGCGCGTAGCGAACGATTGTTCGATGTAATAAGCGCTAATAAAAACCTGGAGCTGCTCTCGTCCTTGACCCCCGGTCGCTATGCCGGGATCGTCACGTTTCGCCATCGCCATCTCAGCGGCGACATGTTGCACGCGCGACTTCGCGAGCGCGGCGTGGTCTGTGCCGCGCGCGGCGGCGGCGTTCGATTCTCACCACATTTCTACACGCCGCTCGTGCAGATCGATCGAGCGTTGGCGCTCACGACGGAGTAGTTTCGTTAACGCGGCAAACCGCTAGGGCCTGGCTGCTTGAAAGAGTCGAAAGAAGTTCTGAGTTGATTGTTGGGCGATCGACTCCAACGACTCGCCGCGTAGCGTTGCCAGGCATTCCGCGACATAGCGCACATACGACGGCTCGTTGGTCTTACCGCGATAGGGAACCGGTGCTAAATAAGGAGCGTCGGTTTCGATTAGGAAACGATCCGCCGGAACTTGCCGCGCCACCTCGCGCAGGCTGTCGGCGCTACGGAACGTGACGATTCCGGAAAACGAGATGTAAAAATTGAGATCGAGCGCGGCCCGCGCCGTTTCCCAGGATTCGGTAAAGCAGTGCATCACCCCGCCCACCGACTTCGCGTCTTCGTCGATCATGATTCGGATGGTATCGGCTGCCGCGTCGCGGGTGTGAACGATTAGCGGTTTGTTCGCCGCCTTGGCGGCGCGGATGTGATTGCGAAACCGATTGTGTTGCCACGCCAAATCGCCGTCGCTGCGATAATAGTCGAGACCGGTTTCGCCGATCGCGACTACTTTCGGCTCGCACGCCAGTTCGACTAATTCATCAACGCTTGGATCTTGGCCGTTGCGTTCATTCGGATGAACGCCCACGGAGGCGAATATGTGCGGATGCTCGCGCGCGAGCGCCCGTACCGCCGGAAACTTTTCCATGGTTACGGACACGCACAGCAAGTGGGAAACGCCGTTCGCCCGCGCGCGTTCGAGAACGGCGGGGAGATCGGAACCTAGGGGATCAAAATCAACGTGGCAGTGCGAATCGACCAGCTCAAGCACGGTTACATTGTGTGCGTTGGTCGATCCGAATTCAATGCGCCGCCGAGAGCGCTTTCGATTTTGTTGCGCGCCAGTCCGGAATCTTTTTCGCTGAACTGAACGCCGATGCCGGCGGTACGCCCGCCTTGAGCGCCTTTGGGCGTGACCCAAACCACATGGCCAGCAACCGGGATCTTTTCCTTGCTTTCCATGAGACTCAGCAGCATGAACACTTCTTCGCCAAGCTTGTACGTCCGACTGCTTGGCACGAATATCCCGCCGCCCTTCAGGAACGGCATATACGCCGCGTAAAGCGCGTTTTTATCCTTGATTGTCAGGGACAAGACACCCGGACGCGGAGGAATTACGGCACGCAGGGATCTCGTGGCGTCGGGGGATTTCGATGATTCGACCATGGCAGAGGCTAAGTTTAGACGACGGAATTGAACAGGCGCGACCAACGAATCGAAATGTCTTCTAATAAGAGCGCTTCATCCAACGGGCCTCTGGCAAGATTTTTAGCATCAGAAAGAACATCGAAATAACGAAACAACTCTTTTAAAGATATACGTTTTTCTCGTGCATAATCTTTGCCGACGCGCTCTCTCGCCAAATCGGCAACATGGCGCTGGAACCAGTCGAGACAACGTTCGGCGCCATAGTCCTTCCATTTTCGTGCGCAGCTGAGCGGATCAACCGCTCCAGTTTGCAACGCGAGCACGTCCTTCGCCCAGGCATCGCGATCGCGTAGCTCAGCCGACTGTGCGTAGGCCAGTGCTCGCAGCGGCGCGCCGCCGGCTAGGCGCAGCGCGAACCTAGCGGTCGGCTCATCCACTCCGCGAGCCTGCAGCCACGCCTCGGCATCGGTCGTGCTCGGCAGCCGAAACGACACCGGCATACATCGGCTTCTAATCGTCGCCGGCAATCGCGTCGGCCGCGGGGATATGAGTATGAAAACAGAGCTCGATGGTGGCTCCTCGAGAACCTTCAGAAAGGCGTTTGCCGCATTCGAATTCATCGCATCGGCGGGCCTGACGATTACGACTTTTCGCAAGGCGGTATGCGGCTTTAGGGTACAGAACTCGCCAACTTCACGAATCTGATCGACGCCAATAACCAGGCTGTCGCCCATCGGAGCGACATCCTTCAGATCCGGATGGGTACCTGCATCGAATCGTTTGCAGCTCGGGCAGCGGTCGCATGCCTGCGTCTCCAGCGTCGGCGCCGCGCACAGCAGCGACTTGGCCAGTCGCAAAGCCAGCGCGCTCTTTCCAAGGCCTTCCGTGCCGTGAAGCAACAATGCGTGCGACAGCTTCGTGAAATCACGCGTCAACGCGGACCACATCTTGGCGTGCCAAAAGTAGTGTTCGCCCAGATTCGACGGCGGCGCGACGCGCGATGATCCCCTGTCGTCTGCATCAGCCATGCAAAAATTCTCGCAAGACGTCGATCATCGCGCGGGTGACGTCGGATTCGCCGCGGGTCGCATCAACAATTCGAATTCGCTTTGGTTCCGCGCGGGCCCGGGCAAGGTAGCTGTTTCGCACGCGCTCGAGAAAATCGCCCTGCTCGCTTTCGAAGCGATCCGGCACTCCGCGCTTGGCGGCACGCCCCGTTCCGACTTTCACCGAAACATCGAGCAGAATTGTAAGGTTCGGACGTAGATCGCCCTGAACCCATTGCTCAAGCTCGGCGATACGGGTTGCAGCCAGCCCGCGACCGCCGCCTTGGTAAGCATAGGTCGCATCAGTAAAGCGATCGCACAGCACAGTCTTACCAGCCGACAGCGCCGGGCGGATGACGCCTGCGAGATGCTCAGCGCGCGCCGCGAACATCAATAGCGTTTCGGTATTGACCGCCATCTCGCCGGTATGGTGCAGCAGGATTTCGCGTATGCGCTCGCCGAGCACTGTACCACCGGGCTCGCGGGTAAGGACTACGTCACGCCCCTGGTGCTGTAACCAATCTCGCGCCGCAAGGAGTTGCGTGCTCTTGCCGGCTCCCTCACCACCTTCAAGCGTTATAAAAAGACCTGTAGGCATATCAGCGTCGGTTGTTTTGTGGCGGCGCACCGATCTTGCCGGATTCGTTGGACCCGAGCTTCGGTGCCCGCCCGCGCAATTGATACTTTGCCACGGCGGCATTATGTTCTTCGAGCGTTGCCGAAAAAAAATGACTACCGTCGCTCCCGCGCGCGACAAAGTACAGCGCCGCCGTCTCTGCGGGATGCAGCACTGCCGCGATCGCCTCCCTGCCGGGCATAGCGATCGGCGTCGGCGGTAATCCGGCGCGTGTGTAGGTGTTATATGGCGTATCGGTTCGCAAATCGTCGAGACGAATGTTCCCGTCGAAGCGTTCGCCCATCCCGTAGATAACGGTTGGATCAGATTGGAGGCGCATACCTTTACGCAGCCGGTTAATAAATACACCGGCAATCAAACTGCGCTCGTCCGGCCGCGCGGTTTCTTTCTCGACAATCGACGCCAATACCAACGCTTCATCCATTGATTTCAAGGGTAAATCTTGGGCGCGCGTATGCCATTCGCGTTGCAAAGTAGTTTGCATCTTTTCCAATGCGCTCGCGAGAATTTGCTGATCTGTGTGTCCTTGCGAGTAGTGGTAGGTATCCGGATAAAACCGCCCCTCTGGGTGCAAACCTGGATGACCAAGCCGAGCCATGATCTCCGCCGGCAATAGATCTGCCAGCGCCGCTGTTAACTTTGGAGCTGAACGTAGCGCGCCCACCACTTGCCGAAAGCTCCAGCCCTCGACCAATACCAGTTGATATTTGATCACCCGGCCGGCGACGACCTGATCAAGGAGATCGGCAACGCTGGCATCGGGCCCGAAACGGTACTCGCCTGCCTTCAGCTGGCGGCTGCGCCCGGTAAGATATCCCAGCCACGTCAGCGTGTAGGGTTCTGTTATGACGCCACGATCGCGAAGCTGATGCGCCAAGCCGCGAAGACTCGTACCGGGCTTTACGATATACGTCTCGTTGGCAATATTCAGAGGGCGGTGCCACACCCAGTACAGATAACTGCCACTTGCGGCAAGTAAAGCAACGACGCTGACACAAATGGCGATTTTCAACCCTGGGAACGCGGACACTTTGCGCGGCATTCGCATGCTCTAGTGCCGACAAAAATCGACGGCTATCGAAAGTCTGGATTCCACTGGAACCGTCCGGGAGAACTGGATGAATTATGACGCCGCGCAAAGCGCCCAAAACTTGCGGCGTATCGCCTTAACGCACGCGGCGAAAGACGACGGTACCGTTGGTGCCGCCAAAACCGAAGGAGTTCGAGATTGCGACCTCGATCTTCATCTCGCGGGCACTGCCGGGTACATAATCGAGATCGCATCGGGGATCGGGTTTCGTCAGATTTATTGTCGGGGGCGCAACCTGATGATAGACCGACAGCGCCGTATATATCGCTTCGACACCGCCGGCAGCGCCAAGCAGGTGTCCCGTCATCGATTTCGTCGAGCTAACAGCCAATTTCGGCGCGTGCGGGCCAAACGTCGCCTTGACCGCCATCGTCTCGGCGAAATCGCCAAGCTCGGTGGACGTGCCGTGGGCGTTTACATACTGGACAGCACTTGGGTCGACTCGTGCATTACGCAGGGCCGCGCGCATGCAGCGTGCCGCGCCGTCTCCGGTTTCGGGAGGACTCGTTACGTGATAGGCGTCCCCACTCATGCCGAAACCGATCAGCTCGGCGTAGATGCGCGCCCCGCGCCGCTTGGCACTCTCCATTTCTTCCAATACCACTGCCGCCCCCCCTTCGCTCAAAACGAAGCCGTCCCGTTCGGCATCCCAAGGCCGGCTGGCGGCGGCAGGATCGTTGTTACGGGTTGAGAGGGCTTTGGCATTGCTGAATCCGGCGACGCTCGTCGGTGTTACGGCAGCTTCGGCGCCGCCGGCGATCATCACATCGGCGTCGCCGTACTCGATAAGTCGACCGGCATCGCCGATCGCATGCGTCGCGGTCGAACACGCGGTAACGATCGCCAGGTTCGGACCTTTCAGCCCGTACATGATCGATAGACTGCCGGAAATCATGTTGATAATCGACGCCGGCACGAAGAAGGGCGACACGCGCCGTGGGCCCTTCTGGTTCAACGTAAGTGTGGTCTGTTCGACGGTGTGAATACCGCCGAACCCTGAGCCCATATGCACGCCAATGCGCTCGGCATTGGCTTCGGTGACTTCGATCCCGGAATCTTTAATCGCTTCGACCCCAGCGGCAACGCCCAGGTGTATAAATCTGTCGGTACGCCGGATTTCTTTGTCGCTGAGATACACCGTCGGGTCAAAATTCTTAACCTCGCCGGCGATCTGGGAAGAAAAGGCCGTCGGATCGAAGGCGGTGATACGCGCAATGCCGCTGCGCCCACTACAGATCCCTGTCCAGTTCTCGTCCTTGCCGATACCGAGCGGCGATACGATACCCAAGCCGGTGATTGCGACGCGACGTTTTCCGGTCAAGCGGCGTAGCCCTCGTGCTTACGTAATGTCTATCGTTTTAAAAAGATATGAGCCCGCGGGGCGACAACGAGCGAACCGATGCACAGCCCCGCGGGATACGACGAACGATCAGCGGAGATGTGAATTGATATAGTCGATAGCCTGCTGAACGGTTGTGATCTTCTCGGCTTCTTCGTCGGGAATCTCGCAATCGAACTCTTCTTCGAGGGCCATTACCAGCTCCACGGTATCCAGCGAATCGGCGCCCAGATCGTCGACAAACGAAGCGCTACTCGACACTTCAGTTTCGTTGACCCCCAGCTGCTCGACCACGATCTTTTTAACGCGCTCCTCAACACTGCTCATGGCAACCTGTTCCTCCGAAGTGTGACTCATTCCGGCCTTCCTACGCTGCACAAAGCGCAGGCGACTCGGTGGGATGTACCGCGAAATAGCACGCGCGGCTCGCGCTGTCCAGAAACCGGCCGGTAGACCAAGCGCGGGCGCATACTTAACACTATTTGCCCAAGATCGTCCAGCTTACGGTACTGCATTAATTCATGTACATACCGCCATTTACGTGCAATGTCGCCCCGGTGATATAGCCCGCCTGCGGCGACGCTAGAAAAACCACGGCATGAGCGATATCTTCCACTTGCCCAAGCCGCCCCAAGGGGACTTGTGACAGCAGCGCGGTCGTTGCGGCTTCCGGCAATCCGCGAGTCATGTCGGTATCGATGTAGCCCGGAGCGACCGCGTTCACGGTGATGTTACGGCTTCCGACCTCGCGCGCCAGCGAACGTGTAAAGCCGATGACTCCAGCTTTGGCGGCCGCATAATTGCTTTGCCCGGCATTGCCGGTGGCGCCCACAACCGACGTGATGTTAATAATGCGACCCTTGCGCGCCTTCATCATCGGCCGTAGGCAGAGCTTGCTCATTCGGTAAATCGACTTTAGATCGGTATCGAGAACAATGTCCCAATCGGCTTCCGACATTCGCACAAGTAAACCGTCGCGGGTAATACCGGCATTGTTTATGAGAATCGTCGGCGATCCGACGCTCCCATCCATTTCTTCGAATAGAGTTTCGATGGCGCCGGCGTCGGTTACGTTAAGAGCCTTTCCAGATCCTTTTATTTTATTACTAGACAATAACTTAGCAATTGTATCGGCACCTTCGCTTGAGGTTGCCGTGCCGATGACGGTCGCTCCTTCGCGTCCCAATGCCAGCGCTAGCGCTTGGCCGATGCCGCGACTTGCGCCGGTTACTAGCGCCACTTCATTCTCAAGCAACATAATTTCGTCCGTCTCCGGCTAGCTGCGAAGCTTCGCGTTGGTATCGCTCAAACTTTTAGAATCGCTAACGGCATAACCTTCGCTGCCAGCAACGATACGCTTGATAAGACCGGTGAGGACCCGCCCCGGTCCGCATTCCACGAAAACGCGCGTGCCGCCCGTTGCCATCTTCTGGATTGATTCGACCCATCGAACCGGGGATGCGGTTTGCCGTACCAGCACCTCACGAATTGCGTCCGGGGTCGCGGTGCTGTCTGCCGTCGCGTTATGCACGACTGGAATCCGGGGGGCGCAAAACTCGACGGCCCTGAGACGCTCAGCCAGCCGTGCTGCCGCCGGTGCCATCAGCGAACTATGTGCCGGCACGCTCAGTGCCAGCGGAACCGCACGTTTTGCACCAGCCGCTTTCGCACCCTCGATTGCACGCGCAACCGCAGATGCGTGGCCGGCTATCGCGACTTGCGCCGGCGAATTGAAATTCACCGGCTCCACAACTTCGCCCTGAGCTGCTTCGGCGCAAACGGCACGCACCTGATCGTCGGTTAATCCAAGTACCGCGGCGATGCTGCCCTGTCCGGGAGGTACCGCTTCCTGCATGTAGCGCGCGCGATCCGCGACTAACGTAACCGCATCGGTAAAATCGAGCGCGCCGGCACAGACAAGCGCGGTGTATTCGCCAAGGCTATGCCCGGCCATAACCGTCGCCGGTGCCCCGCCCACCGCGCACCAGACGCGCCACACCGCCACACCGGCGCACAGCATCGCGGGCTGCGTTACCTCGGTCATGTCGAGACGTTCTTCCGGTCCGTTCGCGACAATCGACCATAGATCGTAACCGAGCGCAGCCGACGCGTCGGCAAACGTCTGTCGTACTTCGCTGTGAGCGTCGGCAAGCTCGCGCAACATGCCAACCGACTGCGAGCCCTGCCCTGGAAACACGAACGCGATTTTCATTGTTGCGGAGTCACTTGTTGCGATCGAAGCCTGGCCGGCGAGATAGTTCGAATTAAAACTTGAGAAGCGCGGAGCCCCAGGTGAATCCCCCGCCGACGCCTTCCATCAACACCATATCGCCGCGTTTGATGCGCCCATCGCGCACTGCTTCGTCGAACGCGAGTGGAATCGAGGCGGCCGAGGTATTGCCGTGGCGATCGAGCGTAACGATCACTTTGTCCATCGGCATGCCGAGCTTTTTTGCCGTCGCCGTCACTATGCGAATATTGGCTTGGTGCGGAACCAACCAATCGATGTCGGTGCGTTGCATGCCATTTGCCGCGAGCGCCTCATCGACAACTTGGCTCAGCACGGTCACCGCCAACTTAAACACTTCGGCGCCGGCCATGTGGACATAGGCCTGGCCAGCGATCATTTTGTCATAGCCCTTGGATACACCGGCCGGCACACATAAGAGCGGCTGGTATTGCCCGTCCGCGTGCAGATGTGACGACAAAATTCCCGGTTCGTCCGCTGCCGTCAGCACCACCGCGCCGGCGCCATCGCCGAACAAGACGCAGGTACCGCGATCGGTCCAATCGAGTATGCGGGTGAAGGTTTCGGTACCGATGACCAGCGCGCAGCGTGCACCGCCGGTACGAATAAATTTATCGGCAATCGAGAGCGCGTAGACGAAGCCGGTGCAAACCGCTTGTACGTCGAAGGCGGGACAGCCGTGTATGCCCAGGCGTTCTTGAATCAAACATGCGGTCGCCGGGAACACGAGATCCGGTGTGGTCGTGGCAACGATAATTAGATCCACGTCCTTCGGTGAAATCGTGGCCATCGCCAACGCTTGGCGCGCGGCTTCGACGCCCATCATGCTACTGGTTTCTTCGGGGCTTGAGACGCGCCGCTCGCGAATGCCAGTGCGCTCGACGATCCATTGGTCCGTGGTGTCGACCATTTTTTCCAGATCGACGTTCGTAAGAATTTTTACCGGCAAGTAGCTACCGGTACCAACGATTCGAGAATACGTCATGCGACCTGTCCGGCTCCCATCATGGCACCAAGTTCTCGTCCGATATGCTCGGGAACTTTGTTATTCGCCTCCGCCAACGCTTCGCGGATCGCCTGCCCAAACGCCATCGCGTCGGCACTGCCGTGACTTTTCACCACCGTTCCGTTCAGCCCGATGAAAGTTGCGCCGTTGTAGTGCCGCGGATCGAATCGGCGCCCGAGCGCACGCAGCGCCGGCGCCGCGATCAAACCCGCGAGTTTCCGACCCCAGTGACGGGTAAACTCCTGACGCATGAATTGCCATATCATTTGCGCCAATCCTTCACTGGCTTTGAGCGCGATGTTGCCGATGAATCCGTCGCAGACGACAACATCCAGATCGCCGGTAAAGATATCGTTTCCCTCGACGTAACCGACGTAGTTAACCCGGCTCGCGCGCAATAGCTCCGCGGCCTGCTTGACGACTTCATTACCTTTAATATCTTCCTGCCCAACGTTAAGCAAGCCGACTCGCGGTCGCGCTTTCCCTTCGGTTGCGCGAACCAGGATTGACCCCATGATGGCGAACTGCACTAGTTGCTCCGCGCTGCAATCGACATTCGCGCCGAGATCGAGCACATGCACGTGGCCGCGAACCGTGGGCAGCGTACGAATAATGGCAGGTCGATCGATTCCGGGTACCGTCTTCAAAACGAATCGCGCCGTCGCCATTAGCGCCCCGGTGTTTCCGGCCGATACCGCCGCGCGAGCCGTGCCCTGCTTCACCAGCTCGATGGCGACGCGCATGGACGACGCTTTCTTGCCGCGCAACGCCTGCGCCGGCGATTCGTCCATGGCAACGACTTCGGGTGCGTGGTGAATGGACAGACGCTCGCCTTCGCGTCCGTTATGTCGACCCAGCTCTTCCAACAATTGCTCGCGGCGACCGACCAAAATGAGTTTCACGCTGGGCTCGGCCTGCAACATTGCCAGGGCCGCCGGAACTACCACCGATGGGCCATGATCACCCCCCATCCCGTCGAGCGCAATCGTGGTCAACGCTGGTCCCTCTGGCGACGCGAGGCGAGCCGCTATTTGGCGGATTCTTTACTGCTCTCGACTACCTTGCGACCCCGATAGTATCCATCCCGACTGACATGATGGCGCCGATGCAATTCTCCGCTAGTCTTGTCCGCGGCGAGCGTCGGCTTCGTCAGCTTATCGTGTGAGCGACGCATGCCGCGACGTGACGGCGGTACTCGGCTTTTTTGAACTGCCATGAAGACTCCTTACGTAGGTCTTAAATAAAATAAAAATCGGTTCGGGAGAAATCTTGTGAATTTAGCGATCCGATCGCTTAAGCGTCGCCAACACCGCGAACGGGTTAGCTTGCTTCTTACCCGCGCGCCCAGATTTCGAGTTCAGCCTCAGCGCCGGTACACGCTCGGTGCCACAATTTTCTACTGCGTGCATCGGAACCATCGGCATCGACAAGAGCAGCTCGTCCTCGATCAACGTGCCCAAGGTAATCGGCCGCTCCACTACCAACGCGTTTCCGCCCTCGGCCAATTCGTCGCGCTCACTTGCGTTCAGAACCAGAATCCGCGGACGCATCGATAACACCAAGGTCATGCTCTCCATGCATCGCTGACAAACCACATTCACGCGCGCGTCGATCGTACCGCGTATGCTGCGACGGCCGTCGATAGGATTGCGCTCAAACTGAAGATCGATCGTTACCGAGCCATCGTCATCGCGGCACATCGCGACCAGCCGCGCCAGCCCATGAAGTGGAAGCTCGCCGCTCAGGCCTGCGCCCGCCTCGGCCAGCTGGATCGGATCGACAATCGAAGACCAGCTACCCAACATCAGGCGCGCATCATATATATGCGAGAAACACCTGTCAAAATAGCGATTTCGCGCAATATGGCTTTGCTTCGGCCACCCGAAACGGCAAGATGACGACCGAAAGCTGAGACCCCCATGCCCGCCAAGATCGTGCTTGCATCCTCTTCGCCGTTTCGCCGCGCGCTACTCGAACGCCTTGGCCTACCGTTCGAGGCGTTGTCGCCCGCCATCGACGAGATGGCGCACGCCGACGAATCACCAGCTGCGCTGGCACAGCGGCTCGCGGTGGCCAAGGCGCGCGCGGTCGCGGCACGGCGCCCCGCGGCACTTGTTATTGGATCGGATCAAGTCGCCGTGTACGACGGAGCCATTACCGGAAAACCGCGCGATCACGCCGACGCCGTGCGGCAATTGCGCGCCGCATCCGGTCGCAAGGTGATGCTGTACACCGGCCTGGCGCTGCTTAACGCCGCCACCGGCCGCGTGCAATGCGAAGTGATTCCCTTCGGCATTCAATTTCGCCCGCTCACGGACGCGCAAATAGAAAACTATTTGCGCCTAGAGCAACCGTACGATTGCACCGGCAGCGTCAAGTCGGAGGGCTTGGGAATTGCGCTCCTCGAACGTTTCGAGGGCGACGATCCGAACGCCTTGATCGGCCTGCCGTTGATTCGTTTGATACGAATGCTCGAACAGGAAGGCGTAGCGTTAATCTAGCCACTACTTAATGCTCGGCGCGCTGCCGAAAACCTCTTGGCTTAAAACCCGAGCCGCTTCGCTCCCGATCCGTCGCGCGACACGATCAAACACACCTTCGCGCTGCGTGAAGTCGACGATACTCTCGGCCCCAATCACTTCGCGCGCGACATAACTCGCACTGCCCAGTTCATCGACCAGACCCATTTGGATTGCTTCTTCGCCGCTCCAGAACAAACCGGAAAAGGTTTCCTTGGTTTCCTTCAGCTGCTGGCCGCGTCCGGCGCGTACGCGCTCGATGAATTGCTGATGTACGCGATCAAGGAGCTTTTTCGCGTGATTGCGATCATAAGCCGACAGCGGCGAAAACGGATCGAGAATTCCTTTGTGTTCGCCGGCCGTCAGTAAGCGCCGCTCAACGCCGAATTTTTTCATGGTGTCGACAAAGCCGAAGCCGTCCATCAACACGCCGATCGAACCGACGATGCTGGCACGATCGACGTAGATCTTGTCGGCCGCGGCCATGGCGTAGTAACAACCGGACGCACACACATCGGTAACCACCGCATACAACGGCTTCTTTGGATACTTCGCGCGCAGCCGTTTGATTTCTTCGAAGATGTAACCGGACTGCACCGCACTCCCGCCCGGACTATTGGCGCGCACCACAACGCCAACGGCGGAATTATCTTCGAAGGCGCTGCGCAATCCGGCAATCACATTGTCCGCACTCGCTCCCGAATCCGGCGCGATCGTGCCGTTGAGCTCGATCAGCGCGGTGTAACGCGAGGCGAGTCCGTACCCAGCGAAATTCGCGCCGATCGCCAAGAATAGGAAAAGCAACAAGTACAGCGTGAAAAAGAGTTTGAAGAATATTCCCCAGCGACGCGCACGCCGCTGTTCAGCCAAGGAAGCGAAAGCAAGTCGTTCCAATAAATCGCGTTCCCAACCGGGTTTGGGCGCGTCGCTCGACGACGCTCGTTCATTGTTGCTACTGTCCGTCACGTATTAACCTCATTGCGTCGGGCGACGCTAAGTAAACTGCGTTATTTTTCTCGATCACCGAAAGTTTAGCCAGGCTGCCGTTGCACGGGCCACCGGCGCAAGCGCCGGTATCGGGCTCGTAGTGAGCGCCGTGCACCGCGCAGATTAAATAGCGACCGCTGCGATCGAAGAATCGCCCCGGATCCCAGTCGAGACTGACACCGCGATGCGCGCAGCGATTGATGTAGGCATGCACTTCGCGACGATAGCGCAGCACGAACGCCGGCGCCTCCGCGCCACGGTGTATCACCGTGAATCGCACCGCGACACCGCCATCGACCAAGGCGTCGCTACGGCAAATCATGCGCTCGCCGGTTTCAACCACTGGCACACTTCCGCAAACGAATCGAGACAGCCGAGCGGTCGGTGCTGCAACAGGCGTTCGCGCTCATGCGCACCGTAGCTTACGGCGAGGCTCGGTACGTTCGCGGCCAGCGCCATTTGCAAATCGTAGGTCGTATCGCCGACCATAAGCGCGCGCTCCGCGTCGACGCCGGTGTACTCAAGTATATCGTGCAGCATTTGCGGATGTGGTTTGGACAACGCCTCGTCGGCACAGCGCGTCACGCAAAAGTAACCCGAGGTCGCGGTATCGCGCAGCACCCGGTCCAGTCCGCGGCGGGCTTTGCCGGTCGCAACCGCCAGGCGATAGCCATGGGTACTCAGCTGCTCCAGCCCGTCGATCACGCCCGGAAACAGCGCGGTCTCGGTTTGATCGATATGAATAAAGTGACGGCGATAGTTCTGCACCACTTGCTCGCGCGTTTCCTTATCGACCCCCGGCAATACTAGATCGAGCGCGTCGACCAGGCCGAGACCAATGATATTACGAATAGCTGCGTCCGGCGGCGGTGCAAGACCAGCGTCGCGCGCAGCCGCCTGGAAGCAATGCACGATTTTCGCGGCCGAATCCATGAGCGTGCCGTCCCAATCGAACACGATTAATTCATAGTGGTGCTGGTTCACGCAGTCGCTCTAAGACGCTATCCAGTTCTTCCGGTAAATCCGCCGCTACGTCGATTTTAGCGCCCGTCACCGGATGCGCGAATCGTAGCCTAGCGGCATGCAGGAACAAACGCCGCAAGCCGAGTTCGCGCAGTTCCCGATTGAATTCGCGATCCCCATACTTTTCGTCCCCTGCTATCGGATGGCCGGCATGGGCTGCATGTACGCGCGCCTGATGCGTACGTCCGGTGTGTAGACGGATTTCCATCAACGTTGCCGGTCCATAGGAACCCTTGGGCTCAAACTGGCTTTCCGCGGTGCGCCCTGCTTCGCTCACACCCACCAGCCGCTCCCCGCCACGGACTCGATCCCGCGCAAGCGGTGCGCTGATTTGCCTCGATCCGCCGCGCCACCGGCCTTTCACCAACGCCAGGTAGCGCTTGTCGACCGCACTCTGCCGCAACATGTCGTGCAATCGCACGAGCGCCACGCGATCCTTGGCCAGCAGCAGGCAACCCGAGGTGTCGCGATCCAGCCGGTGTACCAATTCGAGCATAGGCAGATCGGGGCGCAGCTGTCGCAGGCCTTCAATCAAACCGACATGTACTCCGGTTCCGCCATGCACCGCGAGCCCTCCTGGCTTATTGAGCACGATAATGTGCTCGTCCTCATACAAGGTGCGGCCCGCGACCCACTCAAACCGCTGCGAGCCTGCCGGCGTCTTCGGTTGGCTCGTTCGTACCGGCGGAATTCGCACTCGATCCCCTTCCTGCAGGCGATAACTCGGGGCGGCGCGCGCGCTATTCACGCGCACTTCGCCTCGGCGCAACACCCGGTACACGTGGCTCTTCGGTACACCCTTCAACTGGCCGAGCAGAAAATTGTCGAGCCGCTGACCCTCGCGTGTGGCGTCGATATCGACATGACGCACGCCCTGCGGCCGGCCGGCATCGTCGAGCTTGGTCAGCTTATTTCCCATCGTTCTAATTGCCGGTCCGTAGGTTCATTGATATAGTTGATAATGCCTTACATGAAGCTGTGCGCTGAGCTAACCGAATTCCGCGCTTACCGCACCGCCAGTCAGAATGATTACCGTAGCGGGCAATGGTGTCCGGTACGACCCGGCAAAACAGGCGATCGCGCCTTGGTTTCTGCTTTTAAGCAAATTGGCCGGGTACAGCAAGGGTTTCGCATCCCTCACCCCGAACGACAGTAGGGATGCACAGCGATTGAGACGCAGACGGTTTTAGTCGCCCGGCAGGCGTAAGCGCCCGTCATCGGACGTAGTGTCGCTTTTTGCGCGAGATGCCCCTTATGAATACCGTACGGGGCATTTGCGGTGTTGCCGCGGGGCAAATTCCCGAAGCGTCGGGGATTTTATAATGAAAAGAATTCTGTTTAATGCAACTCACTCCGAGGAGCTGCGGCTGGCGATTGTCGATGGCCAAAAACTCCTCGATCTGGATATCGAATCTTCCACCTACCAGCTTAAGAAAGGCAATATTTATCAAGGACGCGTAACCCGCGTCGAACCCAGCCTCGAAGCCGCATTCGTCGACTACGGCACCGAGCGCCAAGGATTCCTGCCCCTGAAGGAAATCTCGCGTAGCTTCTTTACCGGCTATGACGAGCGCACGCCCATGGCCCAGGTAAAGATCAAGGATGTCATCAAGGAAGGCCAGGAACTCCTGGTTCAAGTCGATAAGGAAGAACGCGGTACCAAGGGCGCCGCGCTAACCACGTTTATTAGCCTCGCCGGCCGTTACCTGGTGTTAATGCCGAATAACCCCAAGGGTGGCGGGATTTCCCGTCGGATCGAAGGTGAAGAGCGAGCCGAACTGCGTGACGCCATGGCGCAACTGCAGGTGCCCGATGACTACTCGTTGATCGCCCGCACCGCCGGCATCGGACGCAGCGCCGAAGAACTCCAATGGGACTTGGATTATCTGATCAGTCTGTGGGACGCCATCAGCAAAGCGACGGCGGACCGCGCGGCACCGTTTCTGATTTACCAAGAGAGCAATCTGGTCGTGCGCGCGACGCGCGACTACCTGCGCCAGGACATCGGCGAGGTCCTGGTCGATAACCCGGAAATCCACGAGCGCATGAAGAAATTCATGGAGCAAGTCGCGCCGCAGTGGCTGGAACGGTTGAAGCTATACAAAGACGAAACCCCGCTGTTCTCGCGCTATCAGATCGAGCACCAAATCGAGTCCGCGTTTTCGCGCGAAGTGCGCCTGGAATCGGGCGGCGCCATTGTGTTCGACAAGACCGAGGCGCTGGTCACGATCGATATCAACTCCGCCCGTGCCACCAAGGGCGCCGATATCGAAGAGACCGCGCTCAATACCAACCTCGAAGCGGCCGAGGAAGTCGCCCGGCAGTTGCGATTGCGCGATCTCGGCGGCCTGATCGTTATCGATTTCATCGACATGACGCCGATGCACCACCAGCGTCAGGTGGAAAACTGCCTGATCGAGGCCTTGAAGGTCGATCGCGCGCGGGTACAGGTCGGTCGCATCTCGCGCTTCGGCCTGCTCGAAATGTCGCGCCAGCGGTTGCGGCCCTCGCTTGGCGAATCGTCGAGCCTGGTGTGTCCGCGCTGCGTCGGCACCGGTCACGTTCGCTCGATACAGTCTTCGGCGCTGTCGGTGTTGCGCATGGTGCAAGAAGAGGCGATGAAGGAAAACACCGCTGCGGTGCACGTGCACCTGCCGGTGACGACGGCGACCTACTTACTAAATGAAAAGCGTATCGAGATTAACGCCATCGAATCGCGCGTCGGCACGCCGATCATGGTGATTCCGGACGAGGAACTGGAAACCCCGCACTATCACATTCGCCGGCTGCGCATGGAAGAGTACGAGAGCGAGTCGGATGTACCGAGCTACGACATTGAAATCGTCGAAGACGAAGAGAAAGATTTTGCACCGCGCACAGCGGCGGCGACGGCGGCAGCGGAAATTCCCGTCATCGGGCCGCTGACGCATTCGGTCGCGGCACCGACGCAACCGTCGGCACAACCGATCGGCTGGTTGAAGCGGCTAATGGGAAATCTATTCGCAGCGAAGCCCGCCGCCGCGAAGACACCGACACCGGCAGCGAGCCCTCGCGAATCGCGCCCGGCGCCACGTCACCCAGGCGGCGGACGCGATCAACGTCAACGCCATCCGCATCGCGGTCCGCGGCCCAGTCACGGCGGCGGTGATTCCGGCAAGTCGCCGGCAAGGCAGCAACCATCGCAGGCACCGCGCGCGGCAGCCGCTACCACTCCGTCGGAAGCGCCAGCGGGCAATCGTGAGCGTCCGGATCGAGAGCGCCCCGAAGGAACGCGGCGGCGCGGCCGTCGTGGTCGGCACGGGCGCGGCGCCGGGGGCGGACAAGCCCAGGGTCAGGAACGTGGACCACGGCCGGAGAATGCGAACCCGCGCGAGCCGCGTGAACCGCGCGAGCCAAGATCAGCGCCACCACCACCGCGCTCGAACGGCCCGGAGCTGCAAGCGGAAGAATCGCAACATTCAACGCCGCCGAAAGAGATCGTGAACGATGCTGCCCCGCGCCATGAGCATACGCCGACGCCGGAGCCGGTCGCGCCGCAACGCGTGGAAACATCGGTGTCGATGGTACAAGTGGAAACCCGACCCGACATCGGCAACGAGGCAGAACCGATTAAGCGGGATTAACGTCGTTGCGGAATTTGTTCCGGGACCAATCGGGGAATCGACTCACCAAACCGCGCGCGGATTCACTATTTCACCGAATCGATCCGCGCGCGAATATCCACCAGCAAGCCTGCGGCCGCGTCCTCGATCATATCGAGCACGCGGTTGAATCCGCTGCTACCGCCGAAATAAGGATCCGGCACCGCGCGATCGGTGACGGTCACGGCGTACTCCAAGAACAATCGCAGCTTGTGCCCCTGACCCGCCGGACACATTGCGCGTAGGTTCGCGTGATTTTCGTGATCCATGGCGAGCACGTAGTCGAACCGATGGAAATCCTCCGCCGTCGCCTGCCGGCCGCGCAAACCGCTGATATCGACACCACGCTGTGCCGCTGCCGCTTGCGCGCGTGAATCTGGTGGTTCCTGCGTGTGATAGGCGTGGGTGCCGGCCGAATCGACTTCAACGAATTCACCATAGCCGGCATCTTTGACCAGCTTGCGGAACACGCCTTCCGCCATAGGGGAACGGCAGATGTTACCGAGACAAACAAAAAGGACGCGGACCATGATTCGTCGCCGTTAGCAATAAAGAAGAAAAATAGACTCGCAGTATTTCGCGAGCGCATCACTCCATGCATTATCGTTTCTCGAAATACTTCCGAACACGCGTTAAATCCTCCGGCGTGTCCACGCCGTTCGGGGGCGCGTCATCGGTGACGTGCACCGCGATCCGCTCGCCATGCCATAACACTCGCAACTGCTCCAACTTTTCCTCTTCCTCCAGCAGACAGGGTCCCCACGTGCAAAAGCGCGCGACGAAGCCGGCACGGTAAGCGTACAGCCCGATGTGGCGCAGCGCGCCTATCGGTGCCGCGTCATCTTGATCTCGCGGCCACGGGATCGGCGCTCGGCTGAAATACAGCGCGTAGCCTCTGGCGTCGCAAACGACCTTAACCGCATTCGGGTTGCGTAAGGTTTCTAGGTCCGCAATCGGATGACAGGCCGTTGCCATCACGGCGTCGCGATCGCGCCCCAAGAGCGTCGCGACGTCCTGTATCAACGCCGGCGGCATCAACGGCTCATCGCCTTGCAGATTCACCACGATTTCTTCTGGCCCGAGCCCGAGGCTACGAATTGCCTCGCCAATGCGATCGGTTCCCGAGCGGTGCGAAGCGGCCGTCATACAAACAGCGGCACCAAATTTTCGCGCCGTTTGCGCGATACGCTCATCGTCCGTCGCGATAGTAATACTACGCGCGCCACTCGCCTGCGCGCGGTCGTACACGCGCTCGATCAGCGTCTTGCCGGCAACGTCGGCCAGCGGCTTGCCCGGCAAACGAGTGGATGCGTAACGTGCGGGGATGATGACGTGCATGAACTAAGAAAGTGAATCCGCAGATAGAAACTGATCCATAGGACGATACACGCAGATTGTCATCGTGGCTAACAAACCTCCCGTCGCACCACTAACCATCTGCGTTCACCAAAGATAATCCGCGTTCATCCGCGGAATCGATTTTGATTGCGGAATCCTCGTGTCACTTCGCGAACTCTTCGTCGGGCACGCGGCGAGCCTCGTCTTCCAGCATTACCGGAATGTCGTCACGAATCGGATAAGCCAATCGATCGGCGCGGCAAACCAGTTCTGATTTCGTCTTGTCGTAGCTGAGTCGACCCTTGCAAACCGGGCAGACGAGTATGTCCAGCAATTTGCTATCCATCATTTACTCCGCAGTCGTTGTTGCAGCCAATCGCCGAAACGTGGATCGATCTCGGCATCGACTGCCAGGTACCAGACATTCGGGCCGGCGAATGCATGGCATTTTACCGCATCTTTTTCCGTCATCACGATGTCATCGTTGTCCGCGAACCGCAGGTCTTTCGCATCGAACCGATGATGATCGGGAAACGGGTGCTCCACGACCACGGCCCCGAGCGCGCGCATCGACTGAAAGAACCGGTTCGGATTGCCGATACCGGCAAGCGCGTGGACGCGGCGTCCGCGGAAATGGTCGATCGGCGCGGTTTCATCCGACGCTCGCACCCGCCGAAATTCCGACGGCACAAGCTTCATCGACCACGCGTCCGGGGCAGTTGCGCCGTTGAGCACACGTGCGTCGACCGTTTGCAGGCGTGACGGCGGCTCGCGCAACGGTCCCGCCGGCAAACAACGCCCATTGCCAAGGCCGCGTTCGCCGTCCAACACGGCGATCTCGATGTCACGTCCCAGCCGGTAATGTTGTAGTCCGTCGTCCGACACTACGATATTGCAATCCTGCGCCAATAGCTCCCGCACCGCGCGCGGACGATCGGGGTCCGCGACAACGGGTACCCGGCTGCGCTGCGCGAGCAGGACCGATTCATCGCCGACCAAGCGCGGATCGGATTGCGCCGTTACTCGCTGCGGCCAATCGCGTGTGCGCCCGCGGTAACCGCGCGTGACAATACCCGGGCGCCATCCCGCCCCGGCCAAATAGTGCGTCAGCCATAACACCAACGGCGTCTTGCCGGTACCGCCGACTGTGATATTGCCGACGACTACAACCGGAACAGAAAATGTAGCGACACGACACCAGCCGGTTAGATACAGCCGTCGCTTGAGCATCGCCGCCGCGCGGTAAAGCACCGCGATCGGCGACAGCAGACGACTCACCAAGGAATCGCGGTACCAGTGACGTTCGATCCAAAACATGCCGCGGGCTATGGTCGCGCGGAGCGTTTACGCGTCGACAAATTGCTGCCGATACAGGGCGGCATAGGCGCCGTTGCGCGCGAGCAATTCCTGGTGCACACCCTGCTCCACCACCCGTCCGTGCGCCAGCACCACGATGCGGTTTGCGTGCTCCACGGTCGACAGTCGATGGGCGATCACTAAGGTCGTACGGTGCTCGCGCAAGTTTCGCATCGCCTCTTGCACATAGCGTTCGGATTCGGCGTCGAGCGCGGACGTCGCCTCGTCCAAGATCAATATCGGCGCATCCTTATACAGCGCGCGCGCAATCGCAACCCGTTGGCGCTGGCCCCATGAAAGCAAACTGCCGCGCTCGCCAACGCGGGTATCGAGGCCCTCCGGAAACTGCCGCGCGAATTCGAGCACGTGCGCGGTACGCGCCGCCGCTTCGATGCGTCGATCGTCGATCGGCGCGGATGAACCGTAGGCGATGTTGTTGCGTATCGTATCGTCGAACAGCATCGTATCCTGGCTTACGACGGCGATATGGCCGCGCAAGTCGGCGAGCGCGCAGTCGTTGATGTCGATGTCGTCGATCCAAATAGCACCGTTGGCAACGCGATAAAACCGCGGCAACAAACTCGCGATCGTCGACTTGCCGCTACCCGAAGCACCGACCAGAGCGAGGGTCTGGCCCGGCTCGACGACGAAACTCACGTCGTGCAGTGCCGGCGCGTCGTTCAATGGGTAGCGAAAATTCACGTTGCGATACTCGACGCGCCCACGTACGGGATCGAGGCGCGTCGTACCGACATCGGATTCGCGCGCCTGATCCAACAACCCGAACACGCTGGTCGCCGCCGCCAAACCGGTTTGGATCAGCTCATTGACTTTCGCGAGATTTTTGCCGGGCGCCATCATCAGCGTCATGGCGCTGATGAAGGAGGCAAAGTCGCCGGCGCTGACGTCGCCGAAGAAAAACGCGGCGTAGATCACCAGCGCCAACGCGCACGAAGCTACTAACTGCAAAGTGCTGATACCGATCGCCGAAATCGCGCCCCGGCGCGTGGTCTCCTTGCGATTGCGTTCGTTCGCGCGTCGAAATGTTTCAATCTCGGATGGTTGTGCCGTGAACGCCTTGACGATGCGTTGTCCACTGATCGCTTCTTGCAGAACGTGCGAGATTTCACCCATGCTGTGCTGAATCAACGCGCTGGTCTTGCGAAATCGTCGGTTCATAATCGCCAACACCCAGCTCGACACCGGCGTCAGCACCGCGAACAACAGCGTCAACTTCCAATTCAAGTACAACATCCACCCGGCGAGCGCGATGATGGTTAAGCTGTCACGCACTAGCGTCAATACCGCCGCGGTCACGGCACCGGCGATTTGCTCGACATCGAAAATCAGTTTCGCAATCAATCCGCCGGACGGATTGCTGTCGTAAAACGCGTTCGGCAAATGCATCAAGTGCGCGAACATGGCTTGGCGCAGATCGAAGGTGACACGTCGTCCGATCCAATTGAGGCCGTACTGCGACAGGAAATTGCCGAGTGCGCGCACGAAGAACAAACCGACGATCAACGGGGGAAGGTATTTGATCGTCGCCGGGTCGCGTGCGACTAAGCCACTATCGACCAAGGGTTTTATCAGCGCCGCGAAGCCGGCTGATGTCGCCGATAGAATCGCCATGCCGGCGATCGCCGTTAGGAAAATCCACTTATACGGCCAGACATAACGCAGCAGCCGCCGGTACTGCGTCACGCTGTCGGCGCTAACGGATGGCTCGGGTGCGGTCACGACCCGGCGGCGGGTGCGGGTTTTTGTGTGGCGAAGGTGAGACGCGTCACGCCGAGGCGCCCGGCGACATCCATCACGCGGATAACGGCTTCGTGCGGGGTCTTGGCGTCCGCTTGGATGACCACCAATCGTTCCTTGTTGCCGCCGACTTCGCGCAGCATGGCGCTTCGCAATAGCTCGACGCTGTTGCTGAGCAATTGGCGGTCGTTAATATAGTACTGGCCGCGTGCGTCGATCACGACGCGCAGCGCCTCCGGTGCCGGTGCCGGCTCGACCGAGGCCTCCGGCAGTTGCACTTGCAGCAGCGCTTGACTGGAGAAGCTCGTAGTGACGATGAGAAAGATCAACGTCATCAGCAATACGTCGATCAACGGAATCAAATTGATTTCCGGTTCCTCGTCCGGTGTCGGTCGAAAATTCATCGCGCTGACCTCAGTCCGCTTCGCGAACACCTTGAAGAATTTCGATCAATCGCAGCGCCTCTTGCTCCATGTCGAGGAGCAATTCGGTTACGCGACCGCGAAAGAAACGGTAGAACATCACCGCCGGAATCGCCACGGTCAAGCCGGTCGCGGTAGCCACTAGTGCTTGCGAAATACCACCGGCGACGATCGATGGGTCGCCGACACCGCGGGTGCTGATACCGGAAAACATCTCGATCATGCCAAGCACGGTGCCGAGCAAACCGAGAAACGGCGCGATCGCGGCGATCGTGCCGAGCGTACGCAGGTAGCGCTCCAGTTCCGGCGCCGCGTGGCGGCCGGCGTCTTCCACCGCTTCCTTGATAATCTCGCGCTGGTGGCGTCGATTGACTAAACCGGCAGCAACCACTCGACCCAAGGGAGAACTCTGGCGCACCAATTCGACATGCGAATCGTCGAGCTCGTTGCGCTCAAGCCATTGTCGCACTTGCGGCACCAAGTTCGGCGGACAAATATTTTTTCGCTGCAGCGACCAAAGTCGTTCGCCGATAATGGCGAGCGCGGCGACCGAGCACAGCATCAACGGCCACATGGCTAACCCGCCGGCCTTAATTAATTCAAACATGCATCGCCTCGATAAAAAGTGCGGCTAATGTAACAGACGCCTCGAAAAGCTCAAGGCGCTATCGGCTCGTGCCAATAGCGACGATGACGCGCGCGATACGCGCTGACATCGATGCCGCTCGCGCGCACGAAAAACTCGATCGCGCCGCTGTGCGCCGAATCGTACAGCCGCATGCCACGCTCGCGATAACGCTCGCGCACCGCCGGATGCGGATGGCGATAGCGATTGCGGTAGCCCACCGGAAACACGACGTAATCCGGATGTACCGCGTCGATAAATTCCGCGGTCGACGACGTCTGACTCCCGTGGTGCGGCGCGACCAAAATATCGGCACGCAGCGCATCGCGCGCGCGCCGCAACAATCCTTGCTCGGCGGATTTTTCGATATCCGCCGGCAACAAGATACTTCCGTAGCGACTGCGCACTTGCAGCACGCAGGAGGCGTCATTGCGTCGATCCGGTTCGCCGACTGGATTGAGCACAACAAAGTCGACCTCGTCCCAGCGCCACTGCATCCCGGCGCGACAAGGTTCACCCGCGACGCGCGGCGCACCGCTTAGCACTTGCGCCACCGGCAACCCATCGATCACCGAAGCCGCACCGCCGGCATGATCGTTATCGCCGTGACTGACCAGCAGGGTATCGATTCGCGCGATGCCGTTGGCGCGCAAGTAAGGAATGACGACGCTGCGACCGGCGTCGGAACGCGCGCTCCAGCGCGCGCCGGTGTCGAAGACCAAGACATGATTCTGCGTGCGCACGACGGCGGCTAAACCTTGCCCGACATCGAGCAGCGTGAACCACACCTCGCCGGCAAGCGGCAGCGGCGGGCGCAGCAAGAACATCGGCAGCAACCACACGACCCCGACGGCACGGCCGGGCCAACCGCGCGGTGCCAGCAGTATCGCGATGCCGATCAGCCCGCAGATAATCGTCCAGCCCGGCGGTTGATGTTGCACCCACTGCGCGTAATCGAAGGAATCCAAATACGCGAGCACGCGCCACAGTCCGTCGAACAATACACCCGCGGTTTGAAACAAGATTCGCGCCGCGCCGTCCCAACCAAGTCCCGCGCCGAGCGCGCCGAGCAAGGTCAGCGGAACCGCGAGTAGATCGAAGACCGGAACCGCGACCACATTCGCAAGCGGCGCCACCAGCGAGACCCGCTGAAACAACCACAGCATCAGCGGCAACATGCCGATCGCGATTGCCCATTGCAGATAACCGATCTTGCGCCACAACGCCCAGGCGCCGCGCGCATCGTGCACCACATAGATGATCACCGCGACTGCGGCGTAGGAAAGCCAAAAGCCTGGCGCCATCACGGCGAACGGATCGAACGCGAGCACCGCTAACAACGCCACGGCCAAAAGTTTGCTCGGCGACGGGCGACGACGTAATAGCACCGCACCCATCGCGACCGCGAGCATGATCAGCGCACGCTGCGTCGGAATCACAAAACCCGCGAGCGCGGCGTAGCCCGCGGCGGCAGTCAGGCCGCCAATCGCGCCGGCGAATTGCGCCGGCATTCGCAACACCGTGACACCGGGTAAGGACCAGGCGTAGCGCACCAACCAGAAGAACACGCCGGCGATTAAACTGATGTGCAGTCCGGAAATCGCGACGAGATGCAGCGTGCCGGTACGACGCAAGGTTTCCCATTGCGCGTCGCTAACGCCACTGCCGTCGCCGTTGGCGAGCGCGACGATCAAACCCGCGTAGCCGTTGTCGGCTAGCAGTGCGCGCATGCGGCTGCCCAACGCGAATGAAAGGCTCGCCGACCCTGAAATGGATTTGCAGACGTTCGTCTCCCAGGAATTTATGAGCCGGCTGAGAAAGATGA
>Ga0209640_10000577_pt1 | contig 28704 bp, 22 predicted proteins | sample RifCSP10_1_FD_184018 | JGI IMG/M metagenome (GOLD analysis project Ga0209640, IMG submission 184018) | Soil microbial communities from Rifle, Colorado - Rifle CSP2_sed 10_1 (SPAdes) (version 2) | ecosystem: Environmental > Terrestrial > Deep subsurface > Rock core/Sediment | place: Rifle... | reverse complement strand
GTCCCGGGTCCCGAGTCCCCAGTCCCGAGTCCCGAGTCCCCAGTCCCGAGCCCCGAGTCCCCAGTCCCCAGTCCCCGGTCCCCAGTCCCCAGTCCCCAGTCCCCAGTCCCCAGTCCCGGCCTGGGAGTTGCTCGAGGAAGGACGCTACATGCCGCGGCGGATTCGAGGAAGCTACCGCGGCCGGGAGCTGGGTTGAACCTTCGTCGTGCCACCCGGTCGGGTGGATCAACAGGGTGGTTCATGAATCTGACTGTCGTGAGTCACGCCACGTGTACGTTCTGCGGCTGCGTGTGCGACGACATGGAGCTGCACGTCGAGGGCGATCGAATCGTCAAGGCGAAAAATGCGTGCAGTCTCGGCGAGTCGTGGTTCCGCAATCACACGGCGGAGCGCCTGTATCCGGACGCGCTCGTCGACGGCGAGCCCGCCACCCTCGACGAGGCCGTCGAAGCCGCGGCCGATTACCTCTACGACGCCAACATGCCCCTCGTCTATGGGCTCAGCAACATCACGTGCGAGGCTCAGCGCGAGGCGGTTGCCCTCGCAGAAATGATCGGAGGTGTGGTCGACAGCCACACCTCGCTTTGACACGGCCCCACTGAGATAGCCGCCCAGTTGGGTGGCAAGATCACATGCACTCTGGGCGAGGTCAAGAATCGGGCCGACTTCATCGTCTACTGGGGTGGGAACCCGGCCGAATGCCATCCGCGGCACTTCAGCAAATACACGCTGACCCAGAAGGGCAAGTTCGTGCCCGAGGGGCGCAAGGGTCGGACGATGGTGCTGGTCGATATTCGAGAGACGCCCAGCGCGAGAGCCGCCGACATCTTCCTGCAGATCCGGCCGGGGAAGGACTTCGAGGTCGCAACAACCCTCCGGGCACTTTTGAAGGGCCAGCGGGTGGACGAGCCGAGCGCGATAGAGACGGGTCTCACGCTCGAGCAGATGCGGGATTTCGTCGACCGGATGAAGCGAGCCCGGTTCGGCGTGATCTTCTTCGGGATGGGCCTGTCGATGACCCGCGGCAAGCATATGAACTCCGGCGCGATCCTGACGCTGGCCGCCGAGCTGAACGCCTTCACGAAGTTCGTGTGTATGCCGATGCGCGGGCACGGCAACGTGACCGGCGCCGACGTGGTCTTGCGGTGGACCACTGGGTACCCCTTCGGCATCAACCTGTCCCGCGGGTATCCGCGCTTCAACCCCGGAGAGTTCTCGACCGTGGATCTCTTGGTCCGTGGGGACAACGACGCCGCATTGATTCTGGGCGCCGACCCGGGAGCGACCATGCCACAGCCTGGCATCGATCACCTCGCCCGGATTCCGACAATCGTCCTGGATCCCAAGGTGACGCACACGAGCCGTCTGGCCCGCGTGCACATCACGACGGCCGTGACGGGCATCAGCGCGCCTGGGACAGCGTACCGCATGGACGAGGTCCCGTTGCCCCTGCGCCCGGCCCTGACGTCGCCCTATCCCACCGACGAAGAGGTCATCCGCCGGATCCGCCTCGCCGTGTCGAGAAAACCCGCCTGGATCCCGACACCGATCGAAACGATGACAAGCGCTTGAGAGCGCCTACGAGGTTCAAAGGTGCTCAGGTGCACCTGAGCACCTGAGCACCTGAGCACCTGAGAACCCTTTCGTGTCTATGCTTCGAATCACTGGCGGAAAGGTCTACGACCCGGCCAACGGGATCGACGGCGTCATCAAGGACATCTGCATCGCGGGCGGGCGTATCGTCGACACGGTCGAGGGCGGCCGCACCATCGACGCGCACGGCACGATCGTGTTCCCGGGCGGGGTCGACGTTCACACGCATGTCGCGGGTGGGGCCTTGAACTTCGCCCGTGGGCTGGTTCCAGAGAACCAGCGCGTCGCTCGCAAATTCCTGCACACGCCGAAGTACCGTGCGGGGCTGGGCGGCGCGACCCCGACCACCTTTGCGACCGGGTATCTCTACGCCGGAATGGGTTGGACGACGGTCAACGAAGCGGCTGTTCCGATCCTGACCGCGAAGCACACCCACGAAGAGCTGCACGACACGCCAATCGTGGACAAGTCCTGCCTGCTCCTCATGGCCAACAACGAGATCGTGCTGGACCTGCTCGAGGCGGGCGAGCAGGAACGTGCGCGGCACGTCGTGGCCTGGTTGATCTGGGCGGCGAAGGTCTATGGCGTCAAGGCCGTCAATCCCGGCGGGGTCGCCGCGTGGAAGTGGGGAAAGAACGCGAGCACCCTCCACGACCCGATCGAAGGCTACCGGCAGACGACACCGGCGAAGATCATCGCCGGCCTCGCGCAGATCATCGATGACATTGGCCTGCCGCATCCGCTCCACCTGCACTGCAACAACCTCGGCAACCCGGGCAACGTCGCCACGACGATCGAGACCATGAAGGTGCTGGAAGGACGCAGGGCGCACCTCGCGCACCTGCAGTTCCATGCCTACGGTGGAGACGACTGGGCGTCCATGCGTTCCGGGGCGGCTGAAGTCGCGGAGGCCTTCGACGCTCACACGAACCTGACGGCCGACGCCGGGGCGATCCTGTTCGGGGATGCCGTCACCATCACCGCCGACGGTCCCTGGCAGCACATGCTGCATCAGCTCACCGGACGCAAGTGGGGCAACCTGGATGTCGAAAACGAGACCGGCTGCGGAATCGTTCCCTACGTGTACAGGGACCGCCACCTGGTCAACGCCATTCAGTGGGCGGTCGGGCTCGAGCTGCTCCTGCTCATCAAGGATCCCTGGCGAATCTTCCTGACGACGGATCATCCGAACGGCGGGTGCTTCTGGCGCTACCCGGAGATCATTCGCCTGCTCATGGACGTGGAGTTTCGAAAGGAGCAGGTCAAGCGGCTCCCGGAAGCGGCGAAGAGCCGTATCGTGCTCGCGGATCTCGACCGCGAGTACACGCTCTCGGAGATTGCCATCGTCACGTCCGCCGGCCCGGCGCGGGCCCTCGGCCTCTCGGCGAAGGGGCATCTGGGAGTGGGCGCCGACGCAGACGTGACGGTGTACCCGGAGAAGCCGGATGACGGGACGCTGTTTTCGTATCCCCGCTACGTGCTCAAGGGCGGGGAGATCATGGTCGAGGAAGGCGAACTGCGTGGGCTGTCCGAGGGCCGGGAATTCATCGTCCATCCGGCGTACGACGCCGGGATCGAGGAGTACATTCGCCCTCTGTTCCAGAAGGTCTACACCATCTCCTTCGAGAACTACCCTGTGGAAATGGAGCGACTCCGGCACGTCGAGCTGGTCGGAACGGACAGGTGATGAAATTCTTGCAAGTAAGAAAGTTCACAGTTCAAAGTTGGCAAGTAAGTTCAAAGTTGGCCCGTGTTGGTCGGAGGCGGCCTGGGCGTACTTCGGACTTACTTGCGAAACTTTGACCTTTGAACTTTGTACTTTCACTCGCCAGACAATGATCAGACTGACCCTGAAGGAGCAGCCGGCGGTCCCACTCGAGGCGGAGGTTCTTTCGCCGGACGTGATGGCGGCGCTCTCGCACGACGCCATTCGAGCGCTCCCCGTGTTCCTGGGAAAGCGACAGAAGCGCGTCGACGATTTCTTCGCCGTCGAAGGCGAACTGAGCGACGAGCTGACGATCGGCGGGGACGCGACCAAGGTCAAGTGGATCGGCCGCGGCATGACTCGCGGGCGCGTCACCGTCAGCGGCAACGCGGGGATGCACCTGGGCGCGTACATGACGGGAGGCACGATCGAGGTGTCGGGCAACGTCACGGACTGGCTCGGTGCCGAAATGTCGGGCGGGCTCATCCGAGTGCGTGGCAACGCCGGCGGGCAGGTCGGAGCCGCCTACAGGGGAAGCCCGTCCGGAATGACCGACGGGACGATCCTCGTCGAGGGCACGGCAGGCCTCGAAGTCGGGATGCGGATGAAGCGGGGAATCATCGCGGTTGGGGGCGCGGTGAGGGACTTCGCGGGCCTGCAGATGAAGGGGGGCACCATCGTCCTGCGGGGCGGAGCCGAGCTGCGGACCGGCGCGTGGATGATGAGAGGCACCATCGTCACGCTGAAGCCCATTCGACTCCTGCCGACCTTTGCAGCCGCGTGCGAGTACAACCCGACATTCCTCCGTCTGTATGCCCGACGCCTGGGAGAGTTGGGCTGCGCCATCCCCTTCGAGGATCGGGATGGCGCCTATGAGCGCTACACGGGCGACGCGTCGGTGCCGGGCAAGGGTGAGATTCTCGTGTGGAATCCCCGAGGGTGAGCGTGGAGCGGAACGGCGTCAGGATCGTCGACACGTTTGCCGAGGCGTTCGGCATGCGCGCGGCGCGCGTCGTGATCACCGCGCAGTCACCGGGCTGGGCGCGGACGGCGGCGCAGTCGATGACGGGCTTCGCCACATCCGTGATCGGGTGCAAGGTCGAGGCGGGCATCGAGGCGGAGCTTCTCCCCCACGAGACTCCCGACGGCCGGCCGGGAGTGAGCGTGCTCCTCTTCGCGTTCGATGCCGAAGGGCTGACTCGACAGCTCATCGACAGAGTCGGCCAGACGGTCCTCACGTGTCCAACGACCGCGTGCTTCGACGGACTGCCGCACGCGACCGAACGGGTCATCGTCGGCGGGCTGCTGCGCCACTTCGGTGACCGCTTCCAGTCGAGCAAGTTCCTCGACGGTCAACGGTATTGGCGGATTCCGGTCATGGAGGGCGAGTTCCTCGTGCAGGAAGCCTTCGGCGTCCAGAAGGCCATCGGCGGCGGGAACATTCTGATCCTGGCGAAGGATCAGCGTGCGGCGCTCGCGGCGGCGGAAGCCGCCGTCGACGCCATGCGCAAGCTACGCGGCGTCGTTCTCCCGTTCCCGGGCGGGATCGTACGCGCCGGCAGCAAGGTGGGCGCCAGGCGCTACAAGAACATGATCGCGTCCACCAACGACGCGTACTGTCCGACGCTGCGCGGCCGGGACGGCGTCAGCAGCCAGATCCCGGAAGGCGCGAACTCGGTGCTCGAAATCGTGGTGGACGGCCTGGATCGGCCCGCGATTGAGGACGCCCTTCGTGCTGGCATCGAGGCCGCCTGCAGTCCCGGCGTCGTGGAGATCTCGGCCGGCAACTACGGGGGGAAGCTCGGAAAGCACCATTTCCATCTGCACGCGCTGCTCTCTCGTCAGGACCCTTCGCCCCCGAGCATGAATCGAAGCAGTTCGTCCTGAGAGTGCAGGTTCAGCTTGCGGAAGACCGACTTGAGGTGATTCCGAGCCGTGTGGACGCTGATGCCGAGGACCTCGGCGACCTTGCTCAAGCGCCGATAACAGATCAGCCCACGGATGATTTCCTTCTCGCGACTCGTGACGCACAGCGCCTGCGCCGCGGGGTCGCTCGTCCCGCCGTCGGCGCCGGGCCAGGCATCCTCGTCGACCAGCAGCGCCCGCATTCGCTGAAGCATCGCCGTGAAGTGCGGATGCTGTGACCCTGCGGCTGGATTCTCCAGCGCGCTACCCAGTTCTGCGGTGGCCCCGGCCGCCGGTTGTCGGGGCAGCAGGGCAAAGCCCTGCTCGAGACGCCGCGCCTCCTTCCGTCTGTACAGCGCGATCCTGATCGACGAGGTCACTTGCCTGGACTGAAACGGTTTGACAATGTAGCCGTAGGCCCCGGTTCGAACGGCCTCGCGGACCAGCAGGTCGTTCGCGTACGCGCTCACGTAGATGATCGACGTATCGATGACCTCCTGGATTCGTCGCGCGGCATCGATCCCATCCGGAACACCTCCGAGGATCACGTCCATGAGGATGACGTCCGGGTGGAGGTGCTGGGCCATGCGAACGGCCTCACGCCCGCTCATGGCGTGACCGGACACTGTGAAGCCAGATGCCTCGAGGTTTCGCCTGAGACCTTCGGCAACGATCACCTCGTCCTCGACGATCAAGACGGACGCTTCAGCCATTTCAGTCCTCCACGGAATCGCATGGGCAGCGACGACACGCGCCTGTTGGGGACACGAGCCACCGCGTCAGCTCACCGGCGTGCCGCGAACGCGCCCGTGCTGCCATGAGCGAAGGTCCGCACAGGCGTCACGCAGACGCTGCAGGGCCCGCTGTCGTTCGGTCGGCGTCCAGCCCTCCGCTTCGTCTTCCACACTGGCGGCCAGGCTGCCCAACCCAACGAATCCAAGCGTCAACGACCCACCTTTCAGCCGATGCGCCTCCCCAATCACATCCGCTACGCGGTCGACGGCTGCCCACTCCTCCATCCGCTCCAGCGAAGCGTCGACTTGCTCCAGCTGACACTCGATCATGTGATTCAGGACATCGAGCCCCAACTCTTCCTCGAGGGTCGTCAGGACGGCTTGGTCGATCGAGTCGGGCGCCTCAGGCCTCACAGCCGTGCCTTCCTGCGTCACGGATGGCCCCGACCTGGATATCCACCGGTCGAAGGCAGCGAGGAGCTCGTCCCTATTGACCGGCTTCTCCAGGAAGTCGTCCATGCCGGATTGAAGGCATCGCTCGCGCCCACGAAGACCGGCGCTCGCGGTGAAGGCGACGATCGGTGTGTGGCGTTCGGCGCCTTCGACACGCCGGATTTCAGCCGTCGCGGTGTACCCGTCCATCACGGGCATCTGGCAGTCCATCAGGATGAGCGCGAAGTCTCCGCGCGACGCGGCCTGAACGGCCTCCACCCCGTTGCTGGCGGTCTCGACGACGTAGCCGAGCTTTTCAATCAGCAGTCTCGTGACCTGTTGGCTGACCAGGTTGTCGTCAGTGACGAGAATGCGGCTTCCGGCGGCTGTCCGCTGTTCGAGGAGTGTGTGGCGCGTGACGAGGGGAAGCCGCGGTGGCTCTGGCAGGTCGGAGACGCCCGTACTCTTTCCCATGACCGATATGAGGCATCGGAGTAGCTCGTCGCCCTCGACCGGCCGTGGCAGGTATGCGGCGATGCCCGTTTCGCGTGCCTCTCGGGCGTCCCCGAGCACCCCTTTGGGAGGGATCAGCACCAGCTTGACGGAGGGTGCGATAGCAGGATCCGCGTTGATGCTGCGTGCAAGCGCCATGGCATCCTCGCGAGGATGTTGGAGGCTGAGCAGGGCGATACCGTACGCCCGCGCTTCGTCTGCAGCCGCTCTGAGCATGGCCATGGCATCGGCGCCGTTGTGAGCCTCCGACACGGACATGCCCCATGCGGTCGCGTGGCGCACGAGCTCGTCACGGAAGGAGGTCATGTCGCAGACGATCAGCGCCCGCATGCCGGCAAGCTCGACGGCCGCGGGCACGCCGACTGCCGACTCTTCCAGGTCCTTTTCCAGCTTCGCTGTGAAGGAAAAGGTGGAGCCCACGCCGGCTGTGCTCTCCAGTCCAATCGAACCGCCCATCAGTTCGACGATCTGCCGCGAAATGGCAAGGCCGAGTCCCGTGCCGCCATAGCGCCGGCTGGTCGACCCATCTCCCTGCACGAATGGCTGGAACAGGCGGTGTTGAGCGTCGGCATCGATGCCGATGCCTGTGTCGCGAACCGAGAACCTGACGACGGCGTGGCTCTCCGTCTCGGTTTCCGTCGTGACCGCAACGGTGATCGAGCCGCAGTCGGTGAACTTCACGGCATTGGACAGCAGGTTCGTGAGGACCTGACGGAGACGACTGGGATCGCCTTTCACGCGGCGAGGCAGGCCCTCGTCCAGGTGCACGTCCAGTGCGAGCTGCTTCTGCCTGGCGGCTTCGGCGAAGACGACGACAGAGTGGTCGATGGTGGCCCTCAAGTCGAAGCTCACGGCCTCCAGGCGACACATCCCGGCCTCGATCTTGGAGAAATCGAGAATGTCGTTGACGGTCGCCAGCAGCGCCTCGGCGCTCAACCGGAGCCCGTCGGTATAGGCGCGCTGCTGATCGTTGAGGTCCGTGTCGAGGAGCAGGGTCGCGAAACCGACGATCCCATTCAGTGGCGTTCGGATCTCGTGGCTCGTGTTGGCGACGAACTCCGACTTCATGCGCGCCGTCTCCAGCGCGGCGTCGTGCATCCGCTGAAGCTCGTGCTGGACACGAATCCGGTCGCTGATGTCGCGAGCAACGGCCTGGAAGCCGACCAGCTGCTCGCCATCGGCGAGCAGCTGCACGTGCTGTCCGATCCAGACCTCCTGACCGTCGGCGGTCAACAAGGGAAAATCGAGGTACGTGCTCGGGATCCGCTCGGCGACCTGTTTCTCGTAGAACGCCCGGGCTCTGGACTGATGGTCTGCCCTGATCAGAGAAAGGCAGTCACGTCCGATCAGCTCGTCCCTGGTCCACTTCGTGACGCGGATCGCGGCTGGATTGACGAACGTCAGGCGCCCCCTGGCGTCCGTCCGATAGATGACGTCGGCGGCCGCGTCGATGATCTGTCTGAACCGCACCTCGCTCTCGGCCTGCGCAGCTTGTGCGGTCTGTCGCGCGGCGATCGCCGAACGCAGGTTCGCGTTGACATGGGTGAGCTGGTTCCTGCGCCGCGCCGACCATTGCCCCAATTGGACCGTCCAGCCGAGCAAACCGGCGATGAGGAGCCCGAACACGAGCGTCCGGTCGGCAAGCGACCGCTGCGGGCCTTGGGCGGAGCGCGGCCACATCTCGGCCCGCCAGTGGACGCCGAGGAACGGGATGTCCGAGACAACGGTGAAGCCCTCGCCAGGCGCCGTGCCGCCGCTCAGTCGATACAGTTCGCGCTGCCCCCCGAATACCAGCAGCCCGTATTCGGCGCCCACGTCCTCGCCGATCGTGGCGAGAAAGAAATCCTCGTGGCGGAACAGGCCGACGACCGAGCCCGCGACACGATCGCCGTCCAGGACCGGGACTGCGACTGCGAACGCTGACTCGCCGGACGCCAGTTCAATCGGATCGACGGCTGTGGGCAACTGCCGGGCGGCGTTTTCGACCACCGCGCTTCGAGCCCGGTCGTCGGCGCCAATCCTGGGAAACGGCAACGCGACAGGCGACCGCACCTCGGCCCACCGGACCTCGAGGTCTTCGTCGAGGAGGGCAATCCCGAACAGGCTCGGCGTCCGCTCGAGGTCGAGGACGGCAAGCATTCGTGGTTCGATCGACCCGGCATTCCTGAGGCTGAACGCCTCCGCGCCGGCCAGCTGCACGAGGGCCGCCGTGAAGGGAGCGGCCCGGCGCCTGAGATCGACGCCGATGCGTTCGGCGCGCAGCCGCGTCGTTCCTTCGATCGAGGCCCGGCGATCCGATTCCGACTGGTGCCAGAGCGAGACGGACACGAGGGCTATTCCGAGCGCCACCGGCAGCGGCAGCCAGCGCGGCACTCCCTCCGCCGACTCCTGACCCCGATCCCAGGCGGCGGCAATCGTGCCGATGCCGGCGACGGCCAACCCCGCGGCCACGTGTGGCGCGTTGTCAGCGACGACATAGGATCCGGGCCCGCCGAAGCCGGACCAGATGAAGGCCACTCCGTTCTGGACGGCCACCGTGGTCCCGCAGATGGCGCACGTGAAGCTGCCCCGCTGCGGGTGCAGACTCACCGCGACGAGACCGACGCCAACCAGCACGAAGCTCAGGGCGCTGCTGGGCGACATGCCTGCTGGCGCCCCACCGATCAGGCCGCCGAGCAGCAGGCGATGGAGATTCCAGTCGACGCCCAATCCGTACTGAGCCAGCGGTGCGAGACCGACGATGAAGACGACCCCCGCGCTCGCGCCGGCAAGCCGTCGCCACCCGCCGGCTCCGGCCAGCAGCGCCACGCCGCAGACCAGCAGGCCGATGGCCACGCTGTAGGGCATGGGCGGGAACAGGGGATGCACCCGCATCAGCGCCTCGTCCCCGGTGAGCCACGCCACGACGACCGTGAGCCCGAGCGCGGCGGCCAAAGCGCCGGCGGCGACTCGAGTGGGTCGCCCCACGCTCCATGAGAGCTCGAGGCGTTCGGCCAGAGCCCGCCGGACGTTCGCGACTGGCGCCAGCGCGCGAAATCGCATGGGCACGACACTCATGAGCGTTCCGCTCGGGCAGAGCCGGGACGGGACAGTTCCGCGCTCCACTCCGCCGTTCTCGTCATCTCGCCCCACACCTGCCGGGCGCCCACTGCCCAGCGCAGGAGACCCTCCAGCCGCCAGAGTGCGTTGAGCTGGCGGTACCCGAAGTTCTCGGCCACCGACGCCAACAGGAGCCCGAACAAGTGTCGAGCGGACGCGTAGGTGTGAAAGGACATTTCATCGAGCAGGAGCGAGCTCGCCGACAGCAGGCTCCCGAGGCCGACCGACACGGCCAGGAACCCCACGGCAAGCACGGCGTCGACGTAACCAGCCATGTAACCGACGACGGACACGACGTAGCCAGTGATCTCGACGATGGGGCTGATGCACTCGAAGACCAAGGTGAACGGGAACGCCACCCATCCCGTGAAACCCGACCGCAGACCGCACATCAGCCTGCGGTTGAGGCTCAAGCTCTCACACAACCCCCGCTGCCAACGGACACGTTGCCGTCTGAGGATCCCGATGCGCTCGGGTGCTTCGGTCCAGCACACCGGATCTGGCAGGAAGACGATGCGGTACGGCGTGTTGGATGCGCGAAGCAACCGATGCAGGCGCACGACCAGCTCCATGTCCTCGCCGGCCACGCCGGTCCGATAGCCGCCGGTCGAGACAACGGTCGCCTTGTGGAACACACCGAATGCGCCCGAGATCACCAGCACCCCGTTCAGCGGATTCCAGCCGATTCGTCCGAACAGGAAGGCGCGGCAATACTCCACGACCTGGAGAAGCGCCAATGGATTGCGGGGAAGGCCCGCACGCACCAGCCAACCGCCCACGACGTCGCAGCCGTTGGCGATTCTGATGATTCCACCCGTCGCGACCGTGCGGGAATCCTCCAGAAAGGGACGCACGACACGCCTGAGACTGTCGGGTTGCAAGATGCCGTCGGCATCGAGCGCGCAGAACAATGGATAGCGCGCGGCATTGAGACCCGCGTTGAGGGCATCGGCCTTTCCTCCGTTCTCCTTGTCGATCACTTTCAGATCGGGGTGACTCGGGGACCGATAGATCGCGCGGACATGGGCGGTCGTGAGTCGCAGGCGCAGCGCTTCGGGAAACTCCCGCAAGTTGAACGCCTCCTTCAGCGCCGAGAGCGTGCCGTCTTTCGACCCGTCGTTGACCACGACGACTTCGAATTGCGGGTATCTGAGCTGCAGGAGCGAGCGCACCGTGGCCACGACCGTGGGCTCCTCGTTGTAGGCAGGAACGATCACCGTTACTGGCGGCTCGAACTCGGAGTACACGTCGGGCACCTCGAACGAGCGCCGTTGGGCGTATCGACCGAGGACGACGAAGGACACGACGCTCAGCGTCAGATAGCCCAGGTTGAGGCCGACCGTGTAGACCAGGCAGCACCACTCGACGGTCTCGAGGATCGCGGCGATCATGCGGCACCCTGTTCGGCCAGCACGTGCGTGAGCATGTCCCGTGCGAACAGATCCTGGTGGCTCTCCCTCAGCCGCCTCACCCGATCGAGATCGCCCGACAGGAGCAGGCAGAGGGCCTGGGCGGCGCGGTAGCGCACCCACCATTCGGAATCGGAGAGCTTGGCGGTCAGCCGTTCCGCTTCGCGGACCGTCCCCAGCCGTCCCAGCACTTCAACGGCGCGCACCCGCACCTCCCATCGTGGGTGATCCAGGTACCGGCGGACGGCGCCGAGATCGCCCGCATCCGTGAAAACGCGCAAGCAGGCGGTGATGCTCTCTGGCAGGTCGACCCGTCGTACGAGCAGTTGCAGGAGCGGGACGGTTGTCTCGGCGTGTGCCAGACCGAGATATCGAATCAGGCGATGGGCCCGCTCCGGCCTCGCCTGCATGACGGCGTCCGCCAGCGGCCCCGAGATGACGTCGGCGCCGGCATCCTGCAGGATCAATCCAATGGTGGCGGGCGACCAATCCTCTCGCTCCGCCATCATCGGCAGCAGTAGCCTCACCGCAGCCGGGGCATCGATGCGCACCAGCGCGCGAGCCGCCGCGAGCGAGATGGCGATGTCCCTACCCGTCGCGAGCGGCGCGAGCACGTGCCACACGCCGCGGTCGCGCAGGCGACCGAGCGTGACAATCGCCAGCAACCTCTCGTCGAGGCGTTTACTGGAGAGCATCCGCCGTGCCGCGTCACCCATCTCATGGTGCAGCGCCGAATGGTGCGGCGACAGGTTCGAGTCGACGCGGACCGCGTCGTGAAGACGGTTCCACAGGCTGAGGAACAACGCCATCTCACGATGGTTGGCGGTCGGAAAGGAATCCGGCACCTGCTCCGAGCCGCGCACGAGCAGCGGCAGCCACTCCTGCTCCAACTCACGCTGCCGGCGCCTGCGCGCGGCGTCGACCCGACGCACGACGACGAGCTGCACGGCGATCAGCCCGACCAGGCCGAACACGGCGAGACTCGACCAGATCAACAGGGTCAGCGCCACGTCAGAACCGATGCCCGATGCCCAGGCCCAGGCGGCGTCTGACGTACAACGACCCCTGTTCATGGACCAGGACGTCGTAGGTCACGAACCAGCGGGGAGTGAGCCACTGGCGGCCCACGATGGAGGCCGCCCGCACCGGCGTGCGGAGCACACCGATCGGCTGGATGTTCTCCAGCTCCTCGCCGGCCGAGACGTTGACGCCAATGCTGTTGCTCGACCGGCCGTAGTAGAGGTCCCCGCTCGCGCGATGAACGGCCGACGTCCCGCCGCCGTGCAGGCGTGCCACGTGGAGGGTGTAGGCAGCCCGGTAGCGATCCAAGTACCGCTCGACGGTGATCGCGCCGAGGTCGACCTCGGCCGAGGAGTACCGTCGGTGCTCGACACCGACCTGTGCGCCCCATCCGCCGGCGGCGTCCAGTTGCAGCCGTCCGGCCACTCCCCATGCCGGTGAGACGTGATGAGATGGGCTCGCATCGGCTTCTACGGCTGCGGTCAGCCTGGAGGTGAGCCGATGCTCGACACCGGCGCTCACGTCGTGATCGCGTCGGGCAAAGCGGGTCGTCTCCTTCACGCCGACCCAGATCCCGCTGTCGTTGGAGCGCGTGAGGTGCAGCGCGAGGGCGGCACTGCGCCAGGGACCGAAGCCATTGGACAGGTGCTCGTAGGCCAGGTCCAAGTGCAGTCGCACCTCACGCGAGTTGGAGGCTCGAGCCGTCTTCTCCTGGCCCGCCGCCGACGAGGCCGACAGCAGCGCAAACAGCGCTACGAGCGCGCTGCGCATGATCACACTCCCGCCAGGTGCCGTACACGCGCCACCAGTTCTTCCGGCCTGAACGGCTTGGTCACGTAGTCGTCGACGCCCGCGCGAAAGGCCCGAACCACGTAACTCTCCTGAGACTTCGAGGTGAGCATCAGAATGGGGACTTTCGCCCATTCCGGCTTCCCCCGCACGCGTTCGACCAGCTCGAAACCTCCAACGAAGGGCAGCATGACGTCGAGCAGGACCACCGCCGGCGGCGGCAGCGTCTCCATCAAGTCCTGCGCCTGTCGTCCATCGGCGGCCAGGTCGACGGCAAACCCGGCTCGCGTCAGCAGATGTTCGATGAGGTACGAGATGACCGCGTCGTCCTCGACGACGAGGACGCGGGGCGGCGGTGCCGGCTCGCCCCGATTCTGGACGGCGCCCTGCTGCTCGCGGTCCCGATTCAGGGTGGCGAAGACCGTTTCAAGCGTTGAGGACGGTGTGTGCGAACTCATCGACGAGATCCTGCCTGTGCCACCCGCGCCGGGCCTGATGGCGCAGCACCCCCAGAGCCTCTTTCGGAGTCTTGGTGTCCTGATACGGTCGCGGCGACGTCAGCGCCTCGAACACGTCGACCAGCCCCACGATCTGCGCAGGGAACGGGATCTCGTCGCCGCGCAGTCCATCCGGGTATCCCGATCCATCGCGACGCTCGTGATGGTGCCGCACGATGCTCCGCACGGACTGAAGGGACCGCAGGTTCGAAATGAGTGATTCGCCGATCACGGTGTGTGACCGAATCAGGCCGAGCTCGTCAGGATCGAGCGGCGCTGGTTTGAGCAGCACCGCATCCGGGATCACGAGCATGCCGACATCGTGTAAGAAGGCCCCTCGTCCGAGCACCAGGACTTCCGCGTCGCCGAGGCCCATCCGCTGTCCGAGGGCGGTCGCGTAGCTGGCCATGCGATGGCAGTGCCCCTCGAAGCAGCGATCGCGCGCATCGAGCATCGTGGCCAACGTCGTCATCACCGATGCGGCCATCTCGAACTCGTCGGTATACCGCTTCAGGCGGACCAGGGAGCGGACCCTGGCTGTCAGCTCCCGGACGTCCACCGGCGTCGAGACCAGTTCATCCACGCCGGCCTCGATGCCTTCGAGCCGCTCGGATGTCGACCCGTGGCCCGAAAGCAGCAGCATGACCGGCACGAGGCGCGTCCCGTGATCGCGTTTGAGCAGCCTGCACAGGTCCGCACCGCCCAGGCCGCAGAGAGCCCCGTCGAGCAACGCGAGGTCGACCGGCACGTGTCGCAGGTGATCGAGTGCCGCCCACCCATCGTGAAGGCGTGTCACCGAACATCCGTCCCGCGCGAGCACGTCCGATACGAGGTCTGGGCCATCGCCAGCGCCAGCGACCAGGACGTTCGGGGAGGTCCAGGCGTCCACCCCGGCCGACGCTGTCACACCGCTGATTCGCTCGCCGTCACACGTCTCCATCCTGTGCACTGCCTTCGTTACGGTGAGCGTATCGTCGCCGCGCCGGAGCGTTCATATGACCCACGTTGGGTCAGCCGCAGGTCGCGCGTTGATACCGATACAGTCCTGGGACGGAGATGACGGGCAGTGCGAAAAGGGTCCGCCGCCGGCAACGACGAGGAAATCCGGTGGCAGGGCTCGGGTGATTCCAGGGAGCGAGAGATGGGAGAGGGGGTTCGACTCGCTCCGACGGCCGATTGGGGCGGGGCGGCCTTCCCGGCAGTGAGGAGGGCTACGTGAACCCCTGTGGGCCGGAGAATCGACGACCGATCATCGTGTTGCTCGTCGACGATCAGCGGTTCGTCGGGGCGGCGCTCGGCCACCTCCTCGCCGGGGAGCCCGACATCGATCTGCACTGCTGTCACCAGGCGACGTCCGCGATCGCGATGGCCAATCGGCTTCACCCGTCGCTCATCCTCCAGGATCTCGTCATGCCAGACGTGGACGGCCTGACGCTGGTCGGCATGTTCCGTGCGAACGAGGCGACCGTCCGCACTCCCGTGATCGTCCTCTCCGGCGACGACAGTGCGAGCCACCGGACACGGGCCCTCGAAGCGGGCGCCAACGACTACCTGGTCAAGCTCCCCGCACGAGAGGATCTGGTCTCGTGCATTCGCCGCCACGTCGCGGGGCACCCGTCCGCGCGCGAGCGTGAGGACGACGGCAGACCGCCCGCCTCGGACCCGCTCGGCGTGACGCTCGATCCCAGCGTCCTCGCCGCCCTCCGCGAAGCAGGCTCGGCCGCCTCACCCGGATTCTTCGAGCACCTGGTCGAGCAGTTCACGCAGGAAGCGGAGTCTCGAGTGCAGGCGATCGAGGACGCCGCACGGCTCAGCGATACGGATACCCTGACGCGGGCGGCTCACAGCCTGAAAGGTGCCGCGCTTGTCGCGGGCGCGGCGCGGCTGGGCGCGCTGTGTGGTCGCCTGGAGGGAGCCATCGCCAGCGGGGGCGGCCCGCCGGCGGACGCCGTCATCACGGAGATAGGACAGGAGCTTGGACGAGTCAAGGACGCGTTCGCGGTGGAGCGTACCAAGACCGGCATTGGCCGGCCCATAGGCTCATGAGCTCGAACGAGTTCATCGGCGCACTCCTGGTCAAGTCCGGCATCACCAACGCCGACGGCCTCGCTCGCGCATTCGAGTGGCAGTCGCGCGAAGGCTCCACGCTCGGGCGGGCCCTCGCACGTCTCGGTCTGGCTGACGAGTCCGCCGTCACCAGGACCCTCGCCTCCGAGCTGAGCCTCGAATATCTGGGTGACGAGCCGCGCCGGGTCGATGAGGCGGTGGCCGCGCTGCTTCCCGCGGACTTCTGCCGAAAACGCCAGGTCGCGCCGCTCGGCGTCGACGGCCAGATCCTCAGGCTGGCCGTCATCGACCCGCTCGACTTCTCCGTCCTCCAGGATGTCGAATTCAGAACCGGAAAGACCGCCTCGGCCGTCCTCGTGACGGAGACATGGCTGGAGAGGACGCTCGGTTTGTTGTATCCCGACGCCACGCCGTCCTACGACCTGCTCGCGAGCGTGAACCCGGCGGGAGAAGTCGAGCCTTCCGTGGAGAACGAATACGACCTCGTGGATCCCGCCACGCTCGCCAAGGACATCAACCTGCCGCCCATTGTCAGGCTCGTCAACCTCATCCTGAGCAATGCCGCGAAGGCGGGGGCGAGCGACGTCCACATCGAGCCGCAGGAAACCTCCGTTCACGTCCGACAGCGCGTCGACGGGCTCCTCCACGAGGTGTTGACCATTCCCCACCACCTGCAGGACCAGACGATCTCGCGGCTGAAGATCATTTCCCGGATGGACATCGCCGAGCGCCGCAAGCCGCAGGATGGGCGCAGCAGGCTTCGATTCGAGGGCAGACGCATCGATTTGCGCGTGTCGACGCTGCCGACCCAATTCGGCGAGAAGCTCGTGATCCGGCTGCTCGACGCCGACGCTGCCGTTCTACCGCTGCAGGGACTCGGGTTCTCCGTCGAGAACCTGAGGCTGCTCCACTCGTTCCTGTCATGCCCGCAGGGCGTGATCCTGGTGACGGGTCCCACCGGCAGCGGCAAGACGTCGACCCTCTATGCCGCGCTGAACTCGATCAAGTCGCCAACCAACAACATCGTCACGCTCGAAGACCCGATCGAGTATCACCTCCGGGGCGTGAATCAGGTTCAGCTCAACACCAAGGCTGGGGTGACGTTCGCCGCGGGACTGCGGTCGATCCTCCGCCAGGATCCGAACGTCATCCTGGTGGGGGAGATACGCGATCAGGAGACGGCGGACGTCGCCCTTCGGGCGGCGCAGACCGGACACCTGCTGCTCAGCACGCTGCACACCAACGACGCGACGGCGACCATTACCCGGCTCGTCGACCTCGGCATCCAGCCGTTCGTCCTGGCGTCGTCGCTCATCGGCGTCCTGGCGCAACGACTCGTTCGGCGACCGTGCCCGTCCTGCGCCGTGAGCGAGGTCCCAGGCGCTGACACCGTCGAGAAAGTCGGCGGCTGGTCGCGACTGCCCGGTGATGGCCAGTGGGTCACGGGCCGGGGATGCGAGAAGTGCCAGCAGCTCGGCCTGAAGGGGCGCATTGCCATCCACGAGATTCTCCAGATCACCGACGAGATACGCGAGCTCATCTCGAGCCGAGCGCCCGAGCATGCGATCCGAAGGGCCGCGAGGCGCGCGGGCATGCGAACGCTGCTGGAGGACGGCATCGCCAAGGCCGCGCACGGACTGACCACGCTCGAGGCCGTCGTGAAGGTCGCCGCTCTCGACGAGCCCATCGGGGCGGACGACCTGACACGGCCGCCGGCTATCGTCGCTGGCGCCGCCGTGGGCGAGGCACGGCCGTCGACGCCAGGAGCGACTGCCCCGACCACGCCTCCCGCCGCCACGGAGCGGCCTTCGCCACGGTCCGGCCCCCGACGCGTGCTCATCGTCGAGGACAGCGCCACGATCGTGTCGGTCGTGAAGTACTTCCTCGAGCTCGACGGCTTCGACGTCCTCGTCGCGGAGGACGGCCTGCTCGGCCTCGAGATGGCCCTGAGGGAACGCCCGGACGTCATCGTGAGCGACGTGCAGATGCCGCGCATGGGCGGGCTCGCGATGGTGAAAGCGCTCCGAGCCAGCCCGCGGGGAGCCGGCGTCCGGGTCCTGATGCTGACCTCGGAGTCCAGTGTCGAAAGCGAGACGCAGGGTCTCGAGGCAGGGGCCGATGACTACATCCCGAAGCCAGTGGAACCCAGGCGCCTTGCGGCGCGCATCAAGGCGCTCCTCGCACGAGCGCCGATCGCGACGGACGGCTAAACGGCGTGCGTCATCGTGAGAGGGACGGGAGCATGAGACATCTGCAAGCGTGGCAGAAGCTGCTGTTGATGGGGGCCATCTCGATGGTCCCGTTCGCGGTTGTGACGTTCAAGATGGCGTCATCGGTCGATACGCTGGGCGTCGAGTTCGCACGGCGGGAGATTCGTGGTCTCCAGTACTACGAGCCGCTCGCGACGCTGCTCCTGGACCTTCAGCGGCATCGTGACCTGGTGGCCGGGGTCAACGGCCCGGCGGCGTCCGCGGGCGATCTGCCGGGCAGCCGGGCGAATGTCGAGCACGACGTGACGAAGGTCGACGAGGTGAACGCTCGACTGGGCGACGGGCTTCGAGCCACCGAGGCATGGACCACGCTGAGGGACGGGATTCGGGATCTGCTGGACACGGCGCCACGCCTGTTGGCAGAGGAGAGCTACGCGCGCCACTCGCGGCTCATCGCGGATGCCGTTGCCCTGATCGCTCAGGTCGGCGACGCGTCCAATCTCACACTCGATCCCGATCTCGGCAGAAAGCACCTAATCGAAGTCCTCATCTACCAGGGACCAGAGCTGAGCGAATCGCTGTCCAGGGCGCGCGGGTTCGGCCGCATGGTGGCGCAGAACCGGGCGAGCACTCCGGAACAGTCGAAGCGTCTCAACCGGGATTCGATTCTCGTGCAGGTCCTCGGAAGCAAGCTGGACGAGTCGATGCAGAAGGCGTTCGAGCTGAACGCCGCGTTCAAGGCGGACCTCGAGGCCGATGCGCAGTCGGGCAGTGATGCCGTCGTGGATGCCATGGCCGAGATCGTCGTGCTCTCGACGAACGCGGGCGGAGCAATGGCCCCGGAGCCCTTCACCGCCCTCGTGAACCGCAGCGTCGACTCGCTGTTCCAGTTGGAGGCGCACATCACCGAGGCCCTGCACGCATCGCTCGACAACCGAGTGGCAGGTCTTCGCCGGGAGATCGTACTCACGGTGACCGGAGCCGTGTTCGGCCTTCTCACGGTGTCGCTGGTCGGGTTGCTGGCCATCCGCGACGTGACGCGCTCCCTCAGGCAGATCGTGCAGGCCGCCAATCGGATCGCCGCCGGAGAGATCGGCGACATCACGTTGAGCACGGCGGTGACCTCACGCAGAGACGAGATCGGCGTGCTCGCCCGGGCGTTCGACCAGACGGTCGCAGCCTCGAAGAGCACGGTCTCGGTGGCCGAGCGGATCGCATCGGGAGACCTGGCCGTCGTCGTCGAACCGCGATCCGAGCGTGATGTCCTGGGTCAGGCGCTCGCCGACATGGTGAAGCGACTGTCCGGGCTCGTCGGCGACGTGCAGCGCTCCGGCATCCAGGTGAAGACGTCCGTGAACGACATCGCGGCCACGGCCAGGCAGCAGGAGGCGACGGCCAGCGAGATTGCCGCGACCACCGCGGAAATCGGTGCAACGGCCCGCGAGATCTCTGCCACGTCCAAGAAGCTCGTCGTAACGATGTACGACGTCGCCGCCGTGGCCGACCAGTCGGCCACGCTCGCCAGCACGGGCCAGGGCGGCTTGACCCGCATGGCGGAGACCATGGGCCACGTCATGGCGGCCGCCGGCTCGATCAACACGAAGCTGGCGGTGCTCAACGAGAAGGCCGGCAACATCACCCAGGTTGTCACGACGATCACGAAGGTCGCCGACCAGACCAACCTGTTGTCGCTCAACGCAGCCATCGAGGCCGAGAAGGCCGGCGACTACGGCCGGGGCTTCTCGGTCGTGGCGACCGAAATCAGGCGGCTGGCGGACCAGACTGCGGTCGCCACCCACGACATCGAGCAGACCGTCAAGGAGATCCAATCCGCCGTGTCCGCTGGCGTGATGGGCATGGACAAGTTCTCCGAGGAGGTCCGTCGCGGCATGGAGGAGATTCAGCGAATCGGCGACCAGTTGTCGCAGGTGATCCAGCACGTCCAGGCGCTCGCCCCCCGATGCGAGGCGGTCAACGAGGGCATGCAGGCACAAGCGACCGGCGCGGAACAGATTACCGAGGCGCTGGCCCAGTTGAGCCAGGCGGCAGAGCAGACGGTCGAGTCGCTGCGGCACTCGACGACGGCCATCGACAGGCTGAACGAGGCGGCAACCGGCATGCGGAGCGGCGCGGCGCGCTTCACGGTTGCGGCGTAGACGACATGCTCTGTCTCCTCTTCCAGATCGGCGAATCCCGTTACGCAGTGGACGTGCGGCAGGTGGTCGAGGTCGTGCCGCTCATCGACGTCAGGCCGATTCCGCTCGCACCGGCAGGCGTCATCGGGATCTGCGACTACCGCGGCGCCCCCGTCCCCGTCATCGACCTGAGTCAGCTCTTGCTCGGCCGGCCCGCCGAACGTCGCTCCAGTACCCGACTCGTCATCGTGCACCACCCCGACGAGGCAGGCCGGTTGCGTCCGCTGGGTGTCGTGGCGGAGAGAGCTACGGCAATCCTCCGGTGTGAGCCACAGGCGTTCGTCGCCCCCGGGATTACGCCGGAGTGCGCGCCCTACCTGGGCCCGGTCGCACGCGACGATCGGGGACTGGTGCAACGGATCGATGTCGGATCGCTGTTGCCGGCGCCCGTTCGCCGGGCGCTGCTCAACGCGCCGCTGGAGCCGTGATGGCGCTCGAGCCGTTCGTGGAGATCTTGCGCGACGCGATCGGGCTGAACGTCACCTCGATTGGGATCGCCACGGTCACCCGCGCCGTCAGGGAGCGGCAGCAGGCCTGCGATCTCGACGACCTGCAGGCCTACCTGGGCCGTCTCAAGGGGTCCGCGGACGAACTGCAAGCCCTCATCGAAGCTGCCGTCGTGCCCGAAACCTGGTTCTTCCGGGATCCCAGGGCGTTCGAGGCGCTCGCGCAGTGGGCGAAAAACGACTGGCTCGTCAACCATCCGGAAGGCGCACTTCGGCTGCTCAGCCTGCCGTGCTCCACGGGTGAAGAGCCCTATTCGATCGCGATAGCCCTGCTCGATGCGGGCGTACCTGCCCACCGATTTCGCGTCGACGCCGTGGACGTCAGCCACCGCGCCGTGACTCACGCGCGTCGTGGTGTGTACGGGCGACACTCCTTTCGCGGCGGCACGGCCGCGATCATGAGTCGTCGATTCCAGGGGACCGACGACGGCTGTCGCGTCAGCGATACCGTGAAAGGCCAAGTCGACTTCCAGCAGGGCAATCTGTTCGGTCCGTCACTGCTCTCGCACGGGAACGTCTATGACGTCGTCTTCTGCCGCAACGTCCTGATCTACTTCGATCGCCGGACGCAGGATCGGGCCGTTCAGGTGCTCGCGCGCCTCGTGAAGCCGAACGGCTGGCTGTTCGTCGGCTCATCGGAGACTGCAGCGATCCGCGTCCGGGGCGACTTCGTCCCGTCACGCATGCCTATGGCCTTCGCGTTTCGCCGGTACAACGGGGAGCCACGTCGGCCGGGACCGCGCCACGCCCCGTCGCGTCGCCGGTCCACAGCCCGGCCGACCGCCTCGCCGGCGATAGCACCCGGCATCGCAGTACGGAGGCCGGCCTCACCGCAAGAGGGGGAGCGGACTGATGCCACCGTGGACGCGCCCTGCGCCCTAGACGAGGCGAGGGCGCTGGCCGACACAGGGAGTTACGCCGAGGCAATGCGGCGCTGCGAGGACCACATCCGCCGGCAGGGCCCGTCGGCAGACGCACTCCACCTGCTGGGGCTCGTCCGCGACGCCGCCGGCGACGGACTCGAGGCGCTCGTGCACTACCGCGGGGCCCTCTATCTCGACCCGAATCATGAGGACACTCTCATTCACTTCGCGCTGTTGCTCGACAGACTGGATCGCAAGACGGAGGCAGACGCGCTGCGCGTCCGCGTTCGACGACTCCCAAAGGACGGGCGGCGGGCACCATGACGATCGACACGTGTTGGAACCGCATCGGCGTTCTGGGCGACGGCTCGTGCCCGGAGCTGGAACGGCGCATCCACTGCCGCAACTGCCCTGTCCACGCCGATGCGGCTCTGCAACTGATCGACCGCGACCTCCAGCCCGACTGCGTCGCCGAGTGGACGCAGCACTATGGGAAACCAAAGTCACCCGAGCGGCGCCGGGAGCGTTCGGTGGTGATCTTCCGCATCGACGCGGAATGGCTTGCGCTGCCGACCCGTGTGGTGAGGGAAATCGCCGACCGTCGACCCATTCACTCCCTTCCACACCGGGACTCCACGCTGGTGCTCGGCCTGGTCAACGTACGAGGCGAGCTGCTGGTGTGCGTGTCACTCGGCGGCCTGCTTGGGATGGAGCCGTCGAGAGAAACAACCGGCCCGGCTGGCCGCGCGGTGAAAGGGCGCCTCATGGTCATCGAAGCCGAGGCCGTTCGGGCCGCGTGTCCGGTCGACGAGATCCATGGCGTGCACCAGGTGTTCGAGGGCGGGCTGAACGACGTGCCTACGACGCTGGCCAGGGCCCCGGCCAGCCATTCGAGCGCGGTCGTGGCCTGGGACGGCCGATCGGTGGGCCTTCTCGACGAGCAGTCCCTGTTTCAGGCGATCGAGCGGACGCTGGCATGAACAGTGATTACGGCGAGCCGTCGCTGCTGGATCTGTTCCGAACGGACGCCGAGGCACAGGTGCAGGCCCTGAATACGAGCCTGCTCGCCCTCGAGCGAGATGCCGGCGCCGTAGAGCATCTCGACGCCTGTATGCGGGCGGCGCACTCCATCAAAGGGGCGGCGCGAATCGTCGGGTTCCAGGTCGCCGTGCGGTTGGCTCATGCGCTCGAGGACTGCTTCGTCGCTGCACAACGGGGCGAGCTCGGGCTCGACCGACAACACATCGACGCCCTGCTCGCCGGAACGGACCTGCTGGCGCAACTGACGAGCGCGCCAACGGCGGACTTCGGCCGATGGGTCGACGAAAAGGGGAACGAGGTCGACGCCTGCGTATCGGTGCTCGCCCGAGCCATCGAACAGGCCGCCACGACGACCGAAGGAGGCGCGTCGACCGAACCCGCATCCGATCGACCACCGGCACCAGCCGCTCCGCCCGACACGACGAGAGTGCCATGGGTCGGGCGGGACAACTCGGATCGCGTGCTCCGCGTCTCGGCCGACGTGTTGAACCGCCTGCTCGGCCTGGCCGGCGAGTCGCTGGTCGAGTCGCGATGGGTGAAGCCGTTCGCCGAGTCCCTGTTGAGGCTGAAAAGGATGCAGATGGCCTCCTTCAAGGCACTCGACGAGATCCGCAGCGCCCTGACGGCACAGGACGCGAACGACAACGGCGCGCTGACCGCGCTTGCCGGAGCGCAGCGAACCGCACTCGTGTGCCAGCAGATGCTGTCGGAGCAACTCGCCGAGATCGACACGTTCGACCTGCGACTGATCAACCTCTCGCATCGACTGTACGACGAGGTGCTCGCGTGCCGCATGAGGCCGTTCGCCGATGGCGTCCAGGCGTTGCCTCGCATGGTCCGCGACCTCGCTCGCTCACTCGGCAAAGAGGCCCGCCTGGAGATCGCCGGCGAGAGCACGCCCGTGGATCGCGACATCCTGCTGATGCTCGATGGGCCGCTCGGGCACCTGCTGAGCAACGCCGTCGATCATGGCCTCGAATCGCCGGAGGCGCGCCTGGCGGCCGGCAAGCCGGCCGAGGGACTCCTTCGGCTGGAGGCCCGGCACAGCGCCGGAGCGCTTCAGATCATCGTCGCCGACGACGGCGCGGGAGTCGACCTGGAAACGGTGCGCGCGCGGATCGTCGCACGGAACCTGCTCGACCGCGACGCCGCGGGCAGACTGCGGGACTCGGAGCTGCTCGAGTTCCTGTTCCTCCCCGGCTTCTCGATGAAGGACAAGTTGACCAGGGTGTCCGGCCGCGGTGTCGGCCTCGATGTCGTGCAGACAACGGTCAGAGGCGTCCGCGGCGCGGTCCACGTGTCGACACAGCCTGGTCACGGAACCCAGTTCGTCCTGCAGCTGCCGGTGACGCTCTCAATCCTCAGCAGCCTCGTCGTCGAGGTGAGGAGCGAGCCGTACGCCTTCGCGCTGGTGGACGTGATCCGCGCACTGAACGTGCCGAGGGCGGCGGTCGAACGGCTCGAGGGACGCCACCATTTTACTTTCGAGGGCCGGCAGATCGGACTGATCACGGCCCATCAGGTGTTGGGGGTGAGCGCTCCAGAAGTGGACGAACAGGACTGGCTGTCGGTCGTCGTCATCGGCCAGGGCAGCCGCGGCTACGGACTCGTGGTGGACCGCTTCGTCGGGGAACACGAGCTGGTCGTGCGGGCGCTCGATCCGGTCCTCGGCAAAATCAAGGACGTCGCAGCCGGCGCAATCATGAAAGACGGCTCGCCGGTCCTGATCGTGGACACCGAGGACCTGCTCCGGTCGATCGAACGGCTCGCCTCCGTGGAGCGGCTGAACGCACCGCCCGGGACGAGGAGCTCGGTCGGCGAGACGACACGCAAACGCGTGCTCGTTGTCGATGATTCTCTGACCGTGCGAGAAGTCGAGCGGAAGCTGCTGGCCAATCGAGGGTACGACGTCGAGGTCGCCGTGGACGGCATGGACGGCTGGAACGCCGTCAAATCGAGCCGTTTCGACCTCGTCGTGACCGACATCGATATGCCGCGCATGGACGGTATCGAGCTGGTGACCCTGATCAATCGGGACCCGAATCTGAAAGCGATCCCCGTGATGGTCGTCTCGTACAAGGATCGCGAAGAAGACCGGCAGCGAGGTTTCAACGCCGGAGCGGCCTACTACCTGACGAAGGGCAGTTTCCACGACGACACCCTGCTGCAGGCGGTCGTCGACCTGATCGGCGAGGCCGCCGCATGAGGATCGGCGTCGTCAACGAGCAGGCAGGGGGCGCGGAATTCCTGGAACGCGTTCTCCGACTCCGAACGATGCACGCCGTCGCTTGGACTGCAGCGAGCGGCGCAGAAGGCGTGGAGCGCTGCCGGAAGGACACGCCGGATCTCGTGCTCATGGACCTGCTGATGACGGGGATGGACGGGGTCGAGGCGACGCGCCGTATCATGGCCAGCACGCCCTGCGCGATTCTGATCGTGACGGGCAGCGTCGACGCCAACCCTGCACTCGTGTTTGCGGCGATGGGTGCCGGCGCGCTCGACGCCGTCGACGTGCCGGTGTTCGAGACCGATGCCACCTGGAGCGCAACCGCGCCTCTGCTGACGAAGATCGCCACGATTGCCCAACTGATCGAGGAACCACGCGCATCGGGACGCGTCCTGCAGCCACGGTCGATCGCCCGGCGCTGCCGGAGTCAGGCACTGATCGCCATCGGGGCCTCCGCGGGTGGCCCTGCGGCACTGGCGGCCATTCTGGGCGGCCTGCCCGAGGACTTTCCGGCGGCCGTGGTGATCGTCCAACACGTGGACGCGCGCTTCGTCTCGGGGATGGCGGAGTGGTTGGCCCGGCAATCGCGCCTGCCGGTGCGGGTGGCGAAGGACGGCGACCGGCTCTCGCCGGGCAACGTGCTGCTCGCGGGCACCAGCGACCACCTGGCGCTGATGGCGGCGGATCGCGTCGGGTACAGGCTCGAGCCACGCCACTCGATATACCGACCGTCGATCGATGTTCTCTTTCAGAGCGTGACGCGCCACTGGCCTGGCGACGCCATCGGCGTGCTCCTCACGGGCATGGGGCGCGATGGCGCGCTGGGGCTCAAGGCTTTGCGCACGTGCGGCCACTACACCGTCGCGCAAGACGAGGCGAGCAGTGCCGTCTACGGCATGCCACGAGCGGCCGTCGCGTTGGACGCGGCCGTCGATGTGTTGCCCCTCGAAGACATCGCCAGAAAGCTGGCGGACCAGCTCTCTGCTCGCACCTTGTCGGTGCGAACGTGATCCTTGTCCTGATTCGCACCTCGGCACCGACGAGCATCAGGTTCGCACCGAGCGACCCCTACGTCACGTGTGCGCGCAGGAACGACACCGCCTGCGGCCACACCTTCGCCGCCACGGCGGCGTTGTACGTTCCGAGCGCGTTGTGCGGCGCCATGAAGGCGTGACCGGTGCCGGGGTGCACCGTCAATGTGACCGTCTTCCCCATCGCGCGCAGCCTGGCTTCGAGCTTCCGGGCGGCCTCGGGGGAAAAGAAGCTGTCGCGCTCGGCCATGTGTCCACTGACGGTCGCAGCCAGCGTGGACCAGTCCGGCTCCGTCGCTCCCTGCGGGAAGCCGTAGAAGGGCACCACCGCCGTCACCTTGTCGGGACGATTGACGGCGATGACGAATGACAGCATTCCCCCCATGCAGAACCCGACGACGCCAATACCGTGGCTCGTGACAGCGGGGTGGCTGGCAAGATAGTCGACCGCGCCGCTCATGTCCCGGCCCGCGCGATCAGCAGGCAGGCTTTGCATCAGGTGCGACGCCTTGTCCATCTCATCATGTGCCGCCAGCTCGCCGTGGTACAGATCGGGCGCGAGCGCGACGAAGCCCGCCTCCGCCAGGCGGTTGGCCATCTCCTTGATGCCGGAATCGAGGCCCCACCATTCCTGGATTACGAGCACCCCGGGACCGGATCCGCTCGGCGGTGTGGCGAGGTACCCGGATGCGACGCTCCCGTTGCTGCGGAATTCGACGGTCTCGGCCATGGGGCATAATACACGCCTGCGACTTCTGATTCGCGATTGTCGATCGGTTTCTCGCCGGACTCTAATCGATTTCCGGGACTATGCTGGTTCTCAGGTTGCTTTGGTGCTCGGGTGCTCAGGTGCTGGTTCATCGGGTTCGTGGGTTCCGAAGAACCTGACTACCGGAATCCGAGGAGAACTTGAGAACCGGAACCCGAGCACCTGAGCACCAGAGCAACCCGAGAACCTGTCTAGCCCGAGACACCGGCCCCGGACCAGGATTCGATCTCGGCGTAGACACGTTCGGCGCGCTGCACGAGGGCGTCACGACACGCGTCGGCATCGCGACCCTCGCCGAAGACCGTACAGATCGGCGAGCCTGCGCGAATGTGCTCGCCCGGGTGCGGGACGTCTCGAACGTTCGGGTCGTCGAGCCAGGCGCGTGCGTCGCCCACTACGGCGTCCTCGCGCGCGAACAACACGGCCTTGCCCCAGGCGATCTCCGCACGCGCGTGCCGGACGTCGAACTGTGGCAGGATGCCCCTGGCACAGGCCTCGGCATGCACGCCAAACATGGAGAGACCGCAGGCACGCTCCACGAGCTCCATCGATGCCGACCACCGGGGATTCACCTCCACCGGATAGGGCACGCCACCCGAGGCGATGAAGTCGATGCTGCCGACACCGACCAGGTCGAAGGCTTCCGTGACCGCATCCACCAATCTCATCGACGCCGCAGCCAGTTCCTCTTCTCGCGCACACGGCGCCGAGGTCAGAATGCTCCCGCAATAACGAAAGCCAGACGCGCCGAACGCGCACTCCCCCACGAGCTGTCGGGATAGACCGAGCGGCACGGCGCGGCCACGCGCGGCGACGAACACGACCGAGCCGGGTATCCCGTCAACGAACTCCTGGAGGTAGCAGCCCCGCCCCACAGGCGCACCCGGCTGCCACACCTGCACGCCGTGGCCACCGCCAGATGCACGAGGTTTCAGCAGCCGTTGGCGATCGATCGGATCGTTCGGATCGTTCGGGTCGTTCGGGTCGTTCGGGTCGTTCGGATCGTTCCTGACGACCCTCGGGACTTTGAAGCCGCGGGCACGAAGCGTCCGTGCGAGCTCGACCGGGTTGCGAACGCGTCGAAGCACGTGAGGCGGGTTGCCCCAGAGTTCGCGTCCCGCGGCCAACCGGCCGACCACGCGCGGATGATTCTCGAGGCTCGAGAGATAGACGATCGCCTCGGCGTCAACGTCTCGCGCGGCCGTCGCCAGCGCGTGCGGTGAGAACGGCATCCCGAAGTCCCTTGGCAACGCGAGACACCGGACGGAGGAATCCTGATCGAGGTCGCCGTAGGCGTCGATGGCGGTGACGTCGAACCCGGCCCGCGCCGCCGACGCGGCCGCGGCGCGCGTGGACACGCCGACGATCAGGACGCGCGTCACGTGATTCCGAGCCGTGCGCGAGCGTCGGCCGGAGACACGACGTGGAGGTGGTCGAGCACGGTGCCGGATGCGTCGCGGAGACCGAGGCCTTCGACCAGATCGGACGACGGCCCGCCCGCGAGGCCATCAGCCAGAAGCGCGGCGCCCTGCGCCGCCTGCTTGGCGAGAACGGCGAAGCCTTCGAGCACTGATACCGATAGACGTCCCCACAGCGACGTCAACCGATCGGCGAGCACGTCGCGCACACCCGGGATACGAGCTATCCGGCCCGAGAGGACGACTTCCGTGGCACTGGGTGCCGACACCAGGAGCGTGGCGATTGCCTTCACGGCGCCCTCGACGTACGCCTCCCACGCAAGTCGACCCCGTGAAGTCGTCGCATTCACGAGCGTGTCGACGCCGGCGTCCGGCGTGCCCGCCACCGCCAGGGCGCCGCCAGCGAACACCATCCGCTTCGTCACGCAGCCGGCAAGGTAGGCCACTTCGGCATCGAGCGCTCCGGAGGCGGTCGCACCCATCGGGCCCGATGAGCCGCCCAGGCCATCGACGATGCGGCCGCCGTCGACGGCGATGGCCGCCGTGAAGGCGCCACCCAGTTCCAGCAGGACGAGCGACACGTCCCGTTCCCGGCACCCGCGCCGCCTGGCCTGTTCGTGAATGGCCAGCGCCGCGGCGCACACCTTGTCCGCGGTCCCCATGTCCACGCGATTGGCCTTC